>Ga0187782_10003404_pt1 | contig 11842 bp, 12 predicted proteins | sample 0715_SJ02_MP15_2_FD_132454 | JGI IMG/M metagenome (GOLD analysis project Ga0187782, IMG submission 132454) | Tropical peat soil microbial communities from peatlands in Department of Meta, Colombia - 0715_SJ02_MP15_20_MG | ecosystem: Environmental > Terrestrial > Soil > Wetlands > Peat | place...
CTCCTAGTTTTGTGATTACGATAACGCGGGACGGAGAGCATCTTTTCGTTCAGGCGACGGGCCAACCAAAATTCGAGATCTTTCCGGAAGGCGAAAAGGACTACTTCCTGAAGGTGGTCGACGCGCAGATTACATTCGTGACCGACAGCAACGGCAAGGCGACCGAATTGATCCTGCATCAAAACGGCTTGGATCAGCACGCGAAGCGAACCGAGTAGCGCGTGATTGTCTGAAGGCAGAGCTGAAGAGAGATTCTTCGGCTGCGTGGCCGGACATCGCGCGAGAGCGCGGTGTGAATACATGTCCGGCCACTTCGCTCAGAATGACGAGCGCGATGCTGCGACGCGCTAGGAAATGAGCGCCGTCGGATTCGTCACGCACATGCGGCGGACGTCGGCCTTGCTGAATCCTGCATCGAGCATCCTCTGCGCGAACATCGCGAAGCCTTCCGCGACCGGTGGATTGATCGTCTGCCCGAGATCCGTAGAGAGGACCACGCGCTCCGGGCCCACTTTGCGGACGCTATCGAAGTAGGCCTCCCACGGTGCCTTGTTCGTGTACATGGTCGTGAAGCAGTGCTCGATCATAGCGCCCATGTTGGCGACTTCCAGTTGCTCATCCGCGGTCATGTTCTGTGACGGAAACTCGGCGTGCGTCACAAGAATCCGTTTCAGTCCCATTTCTTTGCCCGTCTTTACTAGGGCGCGAATCTCTTTCTTGCTGAGGTGGCCGGTGGCCAGAATCATGTCGTGCTTGCCGATCAGCTCGAGGCAGCGGCGCGTGGCGGCATTCACTTTGCCGTCCGCGTCAACGACAGTCAGCGGCGGCGGCGAGATGCCCGTCGCTGAAAGTTCGCGCTGAATCTTGGCCCAGAAAGGCAGCTTGTCCGTGGGACCGTCGGTGCGGCCCGCGGTTTCGTTCGCTGCATCGACGGTCGGCATCCAGACAATCTTATTGCCTGAACGCCCCGCGATTTCGAGTGCCACTGGATTCAGTCCACCGACGCTGTGATTCAGCGTGATCGCGCCGTACGCCGTAATTCCCGGCGACGCCTTCGTTACCACCTTCGCCCGCTCGTAGGTGGGCGCGTAGTGCGATTTCAGCACGAACCCTTTCAGCTTGCGCGCGAGGAATTCCTTGGCGAGGTCCAGATCGTCGATGCGCCGAGCAATCACGTCCGGCGCCACGTGGACCTGCAGGTCGTAGCCTCCCTCGATCGCTTCCCATGCGGCATCGGTGACGCGAATGGGCGCAGCTGCGGTTTCTGTGGCCATGGTCTTCCTTGAATCTCCTTGTGAAATGTGGACAGCTACTTTTGCAGCCGCGTCGGTCCGTGTCAAGCGGCGATTCGGTTCTCTCCGTGTGGTCGCTGGAACAGGCTACTGAATGGGATTGTTGCGGTCCGCGTCACGAGGATCGATCGGTTTGCGACCCGCGAAGCCCTCGTCCTGGCGGTGATAAAAACGAATGCGATCCTCGCCGAGTTTCCAGCAGAGGTACACGTCCTCGCCCTCGATTCGCGCGGGAAAATCCAGCAGGCCAACCTCGAGGTCTTTCACGATGCAGCCAGTCGAATGAATGCGTTCAAGCGCTTCCCGGATGTTTTGTTCGACGCCGTCGCGCTCAATCCGCAGCCTCGCCGCATCCTCGTAGGGAACCATCAGCCCCCCGGACCGCTGAATGCGCTCGGCAAGCTTACCGAGCTTCTCATCGAGTTCGCCGAGCTTGCGCCGCGATTCGATCGCTTCGATCAGAACTGGTTCGAGCTGCGCTCGCAGGCGTTCGGCCTCGCGCAGAGAGAAGAGTTTGGATTCTTCGTCAGCCATTTTGTCGCACGTTCTCGAACGACGGCACTGCGACCTGGTTCATGGCGGAAGAAATCCCTCGACTCACTTCGTTCGCACGGGATGCCGATCCTGGTCGGATCGGTAGTTTGGATTCATCTTCCGCCTTGCCGTCTTGATAGTACCGCGGAGCGCCGGGAGAGCGCGAGCCTGGGCTCAGCCTCCGATGGAGACCATTGTGCGCGAGGGTGGGAGGAAGCCGGGTTCGTTGATGCGATGTCCCTTTTCCTTCTGTGCGACGATTGCCAGAATCTCGTCGCTGATTTCTTGATCGCTCGCACCGCTGCGCAACAGGGACCGCAGGTCATGATCGTCCTTGCTGAAGAGGCACGTCCGCAGCTTGCCGTCGGCGGTCAGGCGGAGGCGCGAACACGCCCCGCAGAAGGGCTGCGATACAGGCGAGATCAGGCCGATCTCGCCGCTGCCGTCGGCGAACCGGTACTTGCGCGCTGTCTCGCTACGCTCGTGAACGACCGGCACCAGTGGCCAGATCGCCGAGATGCGCCGATAGACCTCGGCTCCCGTGACGACCATGTCGCGCGTCCAGGCACGGTCGGCGTCGAGCGGCATGAATTCGATGAAACGCATGATCAGGTCGCGGTCGCGCGCGAATTCGGCAAACGCTTCGACCTCGTCATCATTGATGCCGCGCACGAGCACGGCGTTCACTTTCACGGGCCGCAGTTTCGAAGCCTGTGCCGCATCGATTCCGGCAATCACCTGATCGAACGTCTTCGTGCGGGTGATCCGCTCGAACTTTTCGCGATTCAGCGAATCGAGGCTGATATTGATCCGGTTCATTCCCGCAGCTACCAGACCATTGCATCGCTCGGCCAGCGTGTAGCCGTTTGTTGTCATCGAGAGATCGTTTACGCCCAGTGCGTTCAGTCTCGCGATGAAGCCCTCGATCCCGCGCCGAACCAAAGGCTCGCCGCCGGTCACGCGCACTTTGCGGATGCCCATCCCGACCAGCAGGCGCACCAGCCGTTCGTATTCTTGCCATTCGAGCAGCTCGCCATTTGGCATGTGCGTTTCGGGATTGGCCGACCGGCAGTAAACGCAGCGGAAATTGCAGCGGTCCGTGACGGAGACCCGCAGGTCCGTGATCTGGCGACCGAATTTGTCTGTAAGGGACATGTGTTCCTGACTGGAGATTCGTCGCTTGGCGTCCGATCCTTCGTCCGGCCAACTGCGCCGTCCTCAGGATGTCAATCCTTCGGATTGGCACAAAAAAGCCCAAATCCGCTTTTGGACTTGGGCGACACGCCCGGCGCTCGAACTCCTGCGCCAGACATTCCCCTTTCCAAACACGGGAGGCCCGGGCGTTTCCACCCGAACCCTCAGCTCCATTCTCCCAGGCTCGCCTCACCGGCGATCCGGGAGCCCTTTCTGTGGTTCGCGGAGCATCGCCTCCGGGCCATGGGCTTTCTCCCCTGTAGGCCGCAGAGGTCGGAGAACTCGATTGGGATTCTAGCCTGCTGCGATTGGCGAAGCAAATCGCACACTCAAACTAACTGTATTTGATTCATAACGATAGAGATATGCGATTTAAGGCGGTTGATGAGAGGGCTAAGCGCGGAAGCGGCTGATATTCCGGATTTCTTTGCGATAGTCAGGGGCGAAAATCTCAACCGTCCGGCACATTTCGTACAACCTAGAACGAATCCGCTTGCCGACGCGATCGGTCAGCGAATCCTCGGCGATCGGCGCGCGCACTCCGGCGACTCGCGGAGGCAGCGCAGCAGGCGAGCCGTCCCCCGCATCAGCGTCGAGGAAATTCGTCGTCAGCAGCGTGACGCGCTTTTCGTTGTATCGCGTGTTCAAAATGTGCCCGACCGTTTCGAGCGCCCAGAGCGAGGGTTTGCTCGACCCGACATCGTCGAGCACGAGCAGCTCAGCCTTGAGCACCGGCTCGAGGACGCCCATTTCGGTTGTCTGGCTTTCCGGGTTGTAGCTGTCCTGGATGGCCTTGAGCAATTCGCGGTAGTCGTAGAAAAGTCCGCTGTGCCCGCGCAGTACAATCTCTTTCAGCGCCGCGACCGCAAGATGCGTTTTGCCGACCCCGCATGGGCCCATCAGCAACAGCCCGTGTTCGCTGCCGACGGGAAACTCAGCGGCGAAGCGGTGCACCATGATTTTCGCTTCCGCGAGGCTGCGATTCCACGCGTCGAGTTGCACACGCGGCACATTTTCGATTTCGTTGTCCGTCTCGTAATTCTCGAAGTCGCAGTGTCGATAGCGCTCCGGCACTCGAGCCTTGGCGAGCGCGCGGTCGGTGCGGTCGCCCGCCGTGCAGTCGCACGGAATCGCCCAAACCATCTTGGGTTCGCCGATTCCACCGCCGGGCTTGTCCGCAGAAAACACCTGTGCGCCTTTCGTCGTTCGTTCGACGACTTTCCAGCCGCTCCCCTGGCAGATGGGACAATCCGCTCGCGCCATTTTGCAAGAATATGCGGGCTATCGAGCGACTGCAAGTGGAGGTGTACTGTGCAAAATCGCGCGTCTGTGGAAGCTGCGTCGAAAGCGGGTGTTCGGAAAGCTTAGATCGCGCGCTTACTTCAATGCGTGCGTCCCGTGCGTGATCGCCGCTCCCGCACGAAGAGCCGCGGCCACGAGTACCGCCTCGGCGATTTCGTTTTCAGTCGCCCCTGCGTCGCGAGCCCTGCCCGAATGAATCTCGATGCAATAGGGGCATTGCGTCGTAAACGCGACTGCGATCGCCATCAGCTCCTTGTATTTTGACGGGATCGCACCTGGGGCCATCGCAGCTTTGTCGAATGCCCAAAACGCCTTCATTCCCTCCGGCGCGTTCGCATCGAGCTGTTTCAGTTTGGCGAGATTCTTCATGTCATACATGGCAGACCTCCGTAAAGACGCGCAATATGCAGGACGCTGTCAGTCTTGTCGAAAAGTCACAGAGGTTCGCGATTATATCTCGGGAACCGGCTTTAAGGCAGGGACTGTCGAGACGTCCCTCGCGCACGGTGTGCGCTCGGGATGAAGATTCTGACCGGATCGTCACTTCTCGACGCGGATCGCGTGGCGCGGCGCCGCGCGGACAATCGCGTGGCGCAACTTGCGTTCATCCGGAAACACGAGATTCCGCGCCATCTCGTTGCGCACGAACTTGATGAACGCCTCCATTTCCGCTTGCATCTCGCCCATTTTGTCGCGCATGTTGAGGATAATTTCGATCCCGGCGAGATTGACGCCCAGCTCGCGCGTGAGATTGAGAATCACTTCCAGCCGCTCAAGGTCTTCGTCTGTATAGAGCCGCGTATTGCCCTGCGACCGCGACGGCTTCAGCAGCCCCACGCGCTCATAGAGGCGCAGTGTCTGCGGATGCAGCTTGTACAGCTCGGCGACCGCACTGATCATGTAGCCGGCCTTTGCTTTTTTCCTGGTACGCGGGGTCATCGCCGTTTCCTTGCCTGCCTCAGACGGCCGCTCGCGCGAAGATTTCGCGCCGCGGGTCTTCCTGGTCGAGCTTGCCGAGTTCTTTCAGCAGGTTTCGCACGCGCTCGTCTTCCGGTTTCGGCACGACGACCTGCACTTCGACGATCTGGTCGCCACGCTTGCCCGGCTGACGCGCCAAGGGCGCACCCTTCTCGCGCAGCCGCAGCCGCTTGCCGCTGTTCGTGCCGGGCGGAATGCGGACTTGCGCGCGGCCATCGATCGTCGGCACTTCGACTTTCGCGCCGAGCGAGGCTTCGCTCACCGTCACGGGCACGACCGTATAAAGATCGTCGCCGCGCCGCTCGAAGAACGGGTGCGGCTGAACATTCGTGATGATGTAGAGATCGCCCGGTGGAGCGCCGCCCGTGCCTGCATTACCGCGTCCAGCCACGCGCACGCGCGATCCTGTCTGCGCGCCGGGCGGAATGCGCACATCGAGAGTATCGACCCGTTGCACGCGTCCTTCTCCGCCGCAATTGCGGCACACCGTGTGCAGCCTGCCGCTTCCCCCGCACCGCGAGCAGGTAATCTGAAAGCGCATCTTGCCGCTCACCTGCGTCACCTGACCCGATCCATTGCACGTCGGGCAGACTTTCTCATCACCGGGCGCGACTCCGGCCCCGTGGCAGACATTGCACACGTCGAGCCGCGTGAAGCTCAGTTTTTTCACAGCTCCGTGCATCGCTTCGGCGAACGTAATGTCGATCTGATATTCGAGGTCGGTTCCCGGTTCGCGCGCCGTTCCCGGCTGTGCCGCCGTCGCTCCGCGGAAGAACTGGCTGAACAGGTCGCGGAAGCTGGTGCCTGCGCCGGCACCTCCCGCACCCGGTCCGCCGAAATCGAATCCGCCGAAATCGAAGTGAATGTCCTCGGGCGATACGCCGCCATACGCGGCTCCGGGCCCAGGGCCTGCGCCCGCGCCAGGCGCGTTAAACCCAAACTGGTCGTACATCTGCCGTTTTTTGGTATCTGAGAGGACCTCGTAGGCTTCCTGGATCTGCTTGAATTTTTCTTCTGCGGATTTGTCACCGGGATTGAGGTCCGGGTGGTACTTGCGAGCAAGCTTCCGGTACGCGGCGCGGATATCCTTCAGGTTCCCTTTGCGCGGGACTCCCAGCAGCTCGTAGTAATCCGTCCTGGTTGTGGTTGCCATCGTTTGACCGCAGCGGCGATCTGAAAACCCGCCGCTACGGACCCATTGTTACAGCTTCGCCCAGCGCGCGTTCCATTCCGCGATTTCCTGCGCCTCGCGCGCGAGCTCTTCCTTCTTTTCGCGTTGGCCTTCGGACCGCACGGCCATCGCGGCTTCTTTCTGGTTGGCCCGCTCGACCCAGCGGTCGATCAGCGCGATCTTCTGCTCCACGCTCGCCGGATCGGACTTGAAGCGCAAGAACGTCCCCGTGATTTCGATCGAGCGAGGAGCGAAATCTGGAGGAACATCCTGCTGCGTGTCGTAGAAGAGCCGCCGCCAATCACCCGACGGCGACTCCGTGATCGAGAGCTGCACCATGTAAAAGTTGTCGCGGACCTTCTGCACTGCCTGTGGCGGACTTGCCCGCCGGATGTTGCTCATCGTCTGCCAGCTCCCGAACGCTCGAAGGGGCGTCCGCCGTGGCGGACGCCCCTATCATCCTTCAAGACCGCGACCGCTTAATTCGGCTTCTTCGATTCATCGACGTCCACGAACTCGGCGTCGACGACTTCTCCCTGACCGCCCGGCGCCGCGCCGCCCGCGGTTCCGTCGCTGCCCGGCGTTCCACCGCCGCCCGCCGCTGCACCCGCAGCCTGCTGAGCCTTGTAGAGTGATTCGCCAATGCGATGAAGCGCCTTAGTCAGGGTCTCCGAAGCTGCGTTCAGCTTGTCGACGCCGCCCTCGTTCAGCGCCCGGCGTGCTTCCTCCGCCGCTTCTTCGGCGGCCTTCACGTCGGCATCGCTGAGCTTGTCGCGGTTCTCCTTTATGAGCTTCTCGCCCTGGTAAATCAGGCTATCGAGCTTGTTGCGAGCCTCGACTTCCGAGAGCCGCTGCTTGTCTTCGGAGGCGTGCGACTCGGCTTCCTTCTTCATTCGCTCGGCCTCTTCCTTGGTCAAGCCGGTTGAAGCCGTGATCGTGATCTTCTGCTCCTTGCCTGTCGCGCTGTCCTTCGCCGACACGTTGAGGATGCCGTTCGCATCGATATCGAACGTCACCTCGATTTGCGGCATGCCGCGGGGAGCGGGCGGAATCCCGATCAGATGGAATTTTCCGAGCGAGCGGTTTCCGCTCGCCACGGGCCGTTCCCCTTGCAGCACGTGGATTTCAACCGACGTCTGGCTGTCCGCTGCGGTTGAGAAGACCTCCGATTTGCGCGTCGGGATCGTCGTATTGCGCGGAATCAGTACGGTCATCACGCCGCCGAGTGTTTCGACGCCCAGCGAAAGCGGCGTCACGTCCAGCAGCAGGATGTCCTTCACTTCGCCGCCCAGCACTCCGCCCTGAATTGCCGCGCCGACCGCAACGACTTCATCCGGGTTGACGCCCTTGTGGCCCTCGCGGCCGAACAACTCCTTCACGAGCGCTTGGATCATCGGCATGCGCGTCTGGCCGCCGACGAGCACGACCTCGTTGATCTTGCTCGCGTCGACTCCCGCATCCGCCATGCACTTCTTGCAAGGCTCGACCGACCTGCGAACGATGTCTCCAATCATCGCTTCGAGCTTCCCCCGAGTCAGTTTCTTGACGAGGTGCTTGGGGCCGGTTGCGTCCGCCGTGATGAACGGCAGGTTGATTTCGGTTTCCATCGTGGTCGAGAGCTCGATCTTGGCGCGCTCGGCTGCATCGCGCAGACGCTGCAGCGCCATCTCGTTCCCTTTGCCGTGCAAGTCGAGGCTTTCGTCCTTCTTGAACTCCTCGATCAGCCACTCCACGATGCGCTGGTCGATGTTGTCGCCGCCAAGGTGCGTATCGCCGTTGGTGGCTTTCACCTCGATCACGCCTTCGCCGACTTCCAGGATGGAAATGTCGAAGGTGCCGCCGCCGAAGTCATACACGGCGATGGTTTCGTCCTTTTTCTTGTCGAGACCGTAAGCCAGCGCCGCCGCCGTCGGCTCGTTGATGATGCGTTTCACTTCCAGCCCGGCGATCTTGCCAGCGTCTTTCGTCGCCGTGCGCTGCGCGTCATTGAAGTAGGCCGGAACTGTGATGACAGCTTCCGTGACCTTCTCGCCAAGGAAATCCTCTGCGGCGAGCTTCAGCTTCTGCAGGATCATCGCTGAAATTTCCGGCGGGCTGTAGGGTTTGCCCTGCGCCACGGCGCCCACGTGGTCGCCCTGCGCGACCACTTTGTAGGGCACCATCTTCATCTCTTCACTCACTTCGTCGAAGCGCCGCCCCATGAATCGCTTGATCGAATAAATCGTGTTCTCTGGGTTCGTGATCGCCTGTCGCTTGGCCACTTGGCCCACCAGGCGCTCCCCGCTCTTGGTTATGCCGACGACCGATGGGGTCGTCCGCGCTCCTTCCTGATTCGGGATGACGACAGGCTCGCCCCCCTGCATGACGGCGACGACCGAGTTGGTCGTGCCCAAGTCGATACCAATGATCTTGCTCATAGAATCCGCTCCTAAACTGGCCTCGTTCTGGCTAGGCAGGCATTCCCTGCCGCAAAGACGGCACTAGGATACACATTGAGCGTGTTATTGTCAAGTTTCTTGTGTGTCTGTATTCCACTGTAAATTCTAGCCTTACGAGATGCTTTTCCAATCTAGCTGCTGGGACCGCTTGGCTCGGGTCTCGGAGTGGGCTCAGCTATGAGGGACAAACATCCAGACCATCACTCCCATCATAGCGTCTGTTGCTGCTCGAACATAGCGGACAGGGGGTCAACCGGCTTAGACAGCCGGAATCGCGCTACAATGAGCCGACTAATTTAGCTGCAAGGTGGGGAGGACGAGTTGAATCATCGATCGCAGCAGTTTCTTGTGCAAAGGCAACGGACGGGCCGTCTTGCCGATTGGAGGCGCCCCGCCCTGGCGCTTGCTGTCTTGGTGGTTTTCGGACTTGGCGGCGTACCCAAGGCAACTGTGCGAGCCAATCAGTCAGCGAACACAGCTTCTGCGACAAAAGGCGCCGGGACTGCTTCTTCCTCCAAGGCTGCTACGGCGTCGTTCGCTTTGCCTGCGCCTGTGAAGAGCTACGGCTTAAGCAGCGCCCCGATCAAGATGGAAGTCTTCACGGACTATCAGTGCCCGTCTTGCCGAAATCTTTTTGAGGGCACGTTGCGCCCGATGATCGCTGACTACGTAGCGTCCGGCAAGGTGTACCTCGTGCATCACGATTTCCCCCTGCCAGCGCACATGTACGGATATCAAGCAGCGAGATGGCTGAACGCCGCGGCGCGCGTAGGCCAGTTCCAGAACGTTGAGGCAGCCCTTTACGACAACCAGAATTCGTGGCAGGCCGACGGCAACATTGAAAAGTTTGTCGCGGCGGCGGTTCCGGCTGGGGACTTCAAGCGAATCCAGAAGCAAATGGTTGGGTGCGAATATCAGGGACCGGCCGGGACCAAACCCGCATCGCTAAGAACGGATCCGCAAGCCACGCACGGCTGCGCTCTCGATAGCTACATCGAGCAGGATCGGGCCCTTGGGATGAAGATCCCCGTGCAAGCCACACCGACGTACGTGATTACCTACAAAGGCCAAAAACTGCCGGCCGGATCGGGCAATGTTTCGTGGCCCATTCTCAAGCAGTTTTTCGATTCTCTGCTGAGCCAGTGAGGAAATCTCGCTGCGGCTATTTCCGATGAATGCCTTCGAATCATCGCTTCTTTGGCTTACCAATCATGGCTATCAGATTCTGCTTGCGGGATTGGTCATAGCCTTTCTCGTGCGCAAACCGCAGGCCCGCCGAGCGATCGTGCGGGCGTTTCTTATTTTTGGCGGAATCGTTGTTGGAGCCGTATTTATCGCCGCAGCGTACGGGAAGATGAAGCCGCCAGTGGGCTTCGCGTGGTCGCCGGCTTCGCTCAAGATTTCGCTCGCTTGGTTCGCCATGCAGGTGGACTCGTACCAGGTGCTTCCACCCAGGAGCGTGAACGCCGTCGCGCATTTTCTTCCCTACTTTGAGCTGTTCCTTGGGTTGTGGTTGATCACCGGGATCGCGCGGAGGTTTTCCGCGCTGCTCGCGAGCCTGTCGCTGTGCGGATTCATGATCGCCATCACGTCCGCCTACTTTCGCGGCCTCAAGATCGACTGCGGATGCGGAGTCGGCCCCGCGGAACAAGTGGGTCCGGACGCTTTGCTTCGCGACGGCTTGAAGTTTCTTCTCCCCGCTGTGCTCGTGGTTATCGGCTCGTTCTGGATTCGTGGCAAGGGCCGCGCAAATGAGTCTCCAGCTCCAGAGATGATCTCCTCTGGCCCCTCCACAAACTAGGCGTTCTGCATACGCAGCCTGACGCGGTCGCCTCTTCGCTCTTTTCACACTCTCGATGGGATAAATCGAGTTATCTGGAGCAGGAACTAATCGCCGTTCGATGCGGCCGTTGCAGTGGCGGAAGGTGACACATTGCGAAGGTATCGCCAAGGGTTGACGGGAGTGTTGTAAATGCGGACTTCGTAATGGAGGTGCGGCCCAGTCGAGCGGCCGCTATCGCCCTCATAACCGACCACGTCGCCGCACTTCACGCGCATCCCGACCTGGACATTGAAGCCTGACAGGTGCCCGTACCAGGTAGTCACGCCGAAGCCATGGTCCACGATCACGAGTCGGCCATAGCCCGCACGCTGCTCTACCGTATCGACCACGCCGTCGGCCGTGGCGCGAACCTCATCGCCATAATGCGAGGCGATATCCAGACCCGAATGGAACGCGCCTTCACCGCTGAAAGGATCGAGCCGCTCGCCAAAGGTTCCCGTGATGCGTCCCACCACCGGCCATAGGGTCGGCGCGATGCCGAGACTGCTCAACTGGGTCTCGGGCAACATGCGCATACCCGCACTCGTCATCGACACTACGGCGACGTTTTTCTGCAAATAGCTGAACTCGTCGACCGAATCTTGAAACTGCACTTCGGGCGCGGAAGCTTCGTCCGTCAACCCGAAGGGCGTCTGGCGGAAGCGCGTGATACCGTAGGCCATCGCCACTTCACCTGCCAGCGATTGCAGCGAATTCAAGCGTTGGTTGGTGTCCGAGACTTGGTTCTGCAGGCGGGAGTACTGTTCTTTCAGATTTTGCTGCTCGCGGCGCAACGAGTTGTAACTGGCTGCCTTCCAAAGCATTCGCGAATAGGAGCCCATTCCTGCCGCGACTGTGATGCCTCCGACAACCGCAAGAATCACCAGCAGATGCATCACATAGAAGGGCACACGCACGCGTTTCATAGCGCCAGAGGCGCTGGAGGCAATGAAAAAAGTGTAAGACTTACCCTTCATAGTCTTGAGCTATCTCGCCCGAATGATTCCTGCTGGTCGGCTGGATGCCGCACGCCCTGTGTCGCGGCTCGCCGTGCCCCTCAGATCGACTGCGATTATGAGTTTGAACCGAGAGCCCTGGTCCGAAACCCAGC
>Ga0187782_10003405_pt1 | contig 11839 bp, 8 predicted proteins | sample 0715_SJ02_MP15_2_FD_132454 | JGI IMG/M metagenome (GOLD analysis project Ga0187782, IMG submission 132454) | Tropical peat soil microbial communities from peatlands in Department of Meta, Colombia - 0715_SJ02_MP15_20_MG | ecosystem: Environmental > Terrestrial > Soil > Wetlands > Peat | place...
ATCGAAGCCGCGCAGAGAGCTAACACCGTCGTGTACTCCATCCTCTTCAAGGATGACCACGGCTACGGCCAGCAGTCAAGTTATGGCCACGGCGGCTACGGCGGGGGTGGCGGAAACCCCGGCGGCGGCATGGGCGGACACGGCGGCCATCGCCGGCCGCAGCAGGAGGAGCGGCCGGACGGCAAGAAAGTCCTGGATCGAATTTCGAAAGAAACCGGCGGGCGTCTCTTCGAGGTTTCAAAAAAAGAGACCGTGGACAAGATTTACTCCGAGATCGAACAGGAGCTACGCCACCAGTACGTTCTCGGCTACGCGCCGGACAAGACCGACTCGGGCGCCTATTACCACAAAATCCATCTGACGACGAAAAACAAGGACCTCGTCGTCCAGGCGCGCGACGGCTACTACACTGGACAATAACTGAATGCAACGACCCCCGGATCCGGCGGAGCGTGAGGCCTGTTCGCGGAATGTTTCACTAAAACAAAAGGAAAAATCATGATTCTGATCACCGGAGTAACAGGGACAGTTGGACGCGCAGTTTTGGAGGAAGTTCGAAAATCCGGCAAGCCTTTCAAGGCCATGTATCGAAGCCCGGACGAGGCGGCAAAGGCCGGCGCGGGCGTAGCAACAGTCGTCGGTGATTTTGCAGACAAGGAAAGCCTCCGTCGCGCGCTAACCGGCGTGGAAGCAGTGTTTCTCGTCTGTTCCCCGATTCCTCAGCTCGTGGAATTGGAGAGCAACGTCATTGATGCCTGCGTCGCTAGCGGAGTGAAACATGTAGTCCTCAATTCCGCACTGGGGGCGGCCGATTATCCGAATTCGTTTCCAAGCTGGCACCGCAAGGTGGAAGACAAACTCAAATCCTCAGGCCTGGGTTACACGATTTTGCGGCCGAATAGCTTCATGCAAAACATCACGGCCTATAACGCGCCTAGCATTCGCGCACAAGGCGCTTTCTACGCTGCGATGGGCAAGGCGCGCATCAGTTATTTGGACGTGCGGGACGTCGGCGCTGTGGCGGCCAAAGCTCTCACCTCCCCCAGCGAACATGCGGGAAAAACCTACGAGCTCAATGGGCCGGAGGCCGTGACCTTCACCGAGATGGCCGAGCGAATCGCACGCGTGGCAGGCCGCCCGGTCCAATTCGTGGATATTCCCGAAGCCGCGCAGCGGAAAGCCATGCTCGACTTGAATATGCCGGAATGGCAGGTGAATGCGCTGCTCGAATTGCAACAGTACTACAGCGGCGGCAAAGGCGGCGAGGTCACCGGCGTTTTGCAAAAATTGCTGGGCCGGCCGCCCAAGAAGCTCGATCACTTTCTCGACGAATTCAAGGACGGCTTCCGCAGCCAGGGAGCGGGCGCTTGAAAGACGCGGTTCCTATTGCTTTCCAACAAGGGCGTGATAATAGGCAGCCTTGAGAGGCTGATGCATGCCTTCATATTCTGCGATCAGGTCCGTGCGAGCATTTTCCACCCAAACCTGCGGAGGAAAAGGCTGCTTCGTGAGAAGCGTGTAACCGGCGCGGCTTTCGGTTTCGGCGTCGGCGTAGCGGTTCTGATCTAGCAACGCGCGCCCGAGACGTATTTGCGCGATGCCGACAAGTTTGTGATCCGCGGGCAGCGTTTGAGCATACATCGCGAGAGTCTCGCGGAAATAGGATTCGGCGCGCGAATATTGCTTGCGCTCCATCGCCACGCCGCCCAAATTCGAAAGCGCGATGCCGATATAGTAGTGCTTGCCGTTGTACACCGTTTTCCAGATCTCGAGCGAACGCGTGAAATCAGCCTCCGCTTCATCCAACTTGCCGCGTTGAAGCGCCACCTTCCCCAATTCGCTGACCGTGGACGCGGCGCGCGTATTTTCTCTTCCGTACACGCGCTCCTGAATTCTCAAAGCTTGCTGCAAGATGTCACTCGCTTCGTCGAGTTTCCCCTCCGCCACCAACGAGCGGCCGAGCAGCGTCATGAACGACGACGCTTCCGGATGATCCTTCCCCCACCAGGCCTGGCCAATCTGAAGAGCCTGGCGGTCATAATTCTCTGCTTCCGCGTAATGGCCCCACTCGTATTGGATCGCTCCCAGATTGATCAAGTCCTCGGCGACGTTCGGGTGATTCGGCCCGAAAGCTTTGCGGTCCATCTCGAGAATGTGGCGATTAAGCGTGTCCGATTGAACGTAGTGGCCGGTGTAGAACTCCGCGTTGGCTAACTCCGTCATGGTTGTTCCGAGATCGGCAACGGGCGCCCCCGGCGCCGATTGGACTCGGTAGGCCTCCTCCAGAACGGGGATTGCCGCGGTGTAATTTCCCTCCGCAACAAGGACCTGGCCAAAGGCGCTTTCCGCATTAGCTACTTCCGGATGGTTCGCCGGGAGATGACGTTTGGCCATGGCCAGTGCGTCGCGGCCAAAATTCTCCGCTTCCTTCATCTTCCCTTCGTCCCTGCGAAGCAAGGTGAGAGAAGTAAGTGTTTCCGCCACTTGCGCGCTATCGTCGCCGTACAGCACCTTGCGCTTGTCGAGCGCGGAGTTGTAGAGCGCGCCGGCCTGCTCGAACTTTCCCAGATGCTGGTAGCTGCTCCCAAGCGTCTGGTAGAGGTCAGCCTGCACCGCCGGGTCGGTGTCAAGTCCGCGGGCCTGTTCCGCGCCGCGGTCAAGGAGCGTGACCACACGAAGATCGTCCGTCGGCCCAGCGTCTTCGTCACCGCCCTGAAAGAGATTTTCCATGAAGCGCTGGACGCGCTGAGTGCGCTCGGCTTCCGCAATCGCGGCGTTGCGGGCTCGAGTGAGCCGCACGGTATAAAAGATCACGAGTGTCACTACGCCCACAAACACGAGTGCGGCAGCGGTAACCGTCCGGCGGTTCCTGCGAAGGAATTTTCCAATGCGGTAGGTGGCTCTGTCGGGGCGCGCTTCCAGCGGCTCGCGCCTCAGGAAGTGATCCAGGTCGCGGATCAGCGCTTCCACCGAGCGGTACCGCCGGTCCGGATCTTTGTGCATGGTCTTGAGGCACAGCACGTCCAGCTCGGACCAGGCGTCATTGCTCACGGCAGCGACCGGCGGAGGCCCACTCGGACTTTGTGCGGCTCGCGCGGCGGCCACCGAGGGCTTTTCTGGATCACGTTCAGTAATGACAGCCTCGGCCCGCGAGGGAGCCAGATTGGTCAGATCGTAGGGAGGGTGACCAGTAAGGAGCTCGTAAAGAATTACGCCGAGTGAATAAACGTCCGCATAAATGCCCACGCGTTCCCCGCGGATTTGTTCGGGGGCGGCGTAGGCAGGAGTCATCAAGCGGAGGCTGGTGCGCGTCTGATCCACCGGCGCGTCGAAAGCCTCCATCTGCTTGGCGATTCCGAAATCAAGGAGCCGGACCGAACCGTCGCCTTTGACCAGAATGTTCGACGGTTTCAGGTCGCGGTGGATCACGGCATGGCCGTGCGCGTACTGAACCGCCTCACAGACGGCGCGGAACAGTTTGAGACGCTCGTTCAAGGTACATTGCCGAAGGTTGGCATACTCGATCAACGGAAAACCTTCAACGTACTCCATGACGAACCACGGAGTGCCGTCGGCGAACGTGTTTGCGTCGTAGAGGCGAGCAATGGAAGGATGATTGAGTTGCGCGAGAGTTCGTTGCTCGGTGGCGAAGCGTTCGCGACGCGCCGGCGAAAGCCAGGCGTCGCGAAGGATTTTGACGGCTACGAGGGAGTGAAGATCAGTGCGCTCCGCAAGGTAAACGACGCCCATGCCTCCCTCGCCGAGCACACGGACAATCCGGTATGGCCCAAATTCCCTGAGCGGGATGGAGCCCGAAGAATCTTCATAGAGGACTTCGTGCGCTACATCCGCCACATTGCGGTCAAGGAACGACGGGCCGCGCTCATCCTCTCCGAGCAAGCTCAATACGTCGGTGACCATTTCTTCGTCGCCGGCACAAGCCTCTTCGACGAATCCGCGCTGTTCCGATTTCGGCAGATCCGCTGCGCCGTGAAACACGGCCTGAATTTGATTCCAACGGCTGCTTTCCATCCTTCCATCTCCCGCCGCCTACGCACCTATGCGGTCAGCGCGTCCGCTGCAATTCGTGCGCCAGCCACGCTTTCGTGGCGCGCCAGTCACGGAGCACCGTAGCTTCGGAGACTTCCAGGACGCCTGCGGTCTCGGCAATGTCGAGCCCTCCGAAGAAGCGGCACTCCACCATCAGCGCTTGGCGCGGATTCATGCTCGCAAGCTCTTCGAGAGCCGCATCGAGCGCGAGCAGGTCCTTGCCGCTGGCGGGCTTTTCCTGAAAGGATTCGTCGAGCGTGACTGCCACGTCCTTCCCGCCACCTCGCTTGTTCGCGTGGCGCCGGCGCGCCGCCTCGATGAGAAGCTGCCGCATGGCGCGCGCCGCGATGCGTTTGAAGTGCAGCCGGGACATGCATGCGAAATGCGGCGTGCTTGCGAGCTTCAGCCAGGCCTCGTTGACAAGCGCCGTCGGAGTGAGCGTAGCGCTGGGGTCGCCGCGGCGGACAGTAGACGCTAGCCGGCGAAGTTCCTCATAGGTCGCGCTAAAGAGCTGGTCCAGGGCTTCCCTTTCGGCTGATGTGCCATCGGGTTTGCCAGGTTTGAAGCTTTGGGCCATTCGAGAATCTCGAAGAGGCATGACTGTTTTCCCCGCCCCTTTGCGCATTGTCTAGTGAAAGCCGACATCCGCGTTCTCGAGGCAGGACGCGGTAAACAAGAACTCTTTCCCCGTGGGCAAAAGGCTAACACCGGGGAAGCGCCCGTGCAACGGAACGCAGGGGCTTGGGAGCGCTCGGCGGATCGAATATCCGAAAGGAGACGAACGTGGCAGGTTATCAGACACAACAAGTTGGCGATGGGATTGAGATTTCCACCATGCCGGAGCCGGTACCTCAGCCGTGGCTACTCGTGGCAATCCCCGGCGCTCTGCTCGTGCTGCTGGCTTTTTCGCAGGGCTTCATCTGGGGAGCCGTGGCCGTGGGATTCATTTACGGGGCCATGTACATCCTGACCCATTCGAAACAAGCCACCCAATACCGCACGCCGGCCAGGTTCCGGGTTTCAAAAGCAGGCGTCGAAGTGAACGGGACGTTGATCCCAAAGGATGCCATTCATCGCGTGATTCTTCGCAACCACGTCACGAAGGCGGCCGAAAGCGTGATTATCGTCGCCGATCCTCACCCCAATAGCGGCCAGCAAAACACGGTGGCGGGGATGAATTGGGCCCTCAGCAAGCTCGGCCCAATCTCTTTTCGCGTTGACGTGGAAGCTCGCGGAGTGCCCACCACTCTCGCCGGCGGCCTCACGGAGCCGACTGCATCAGCAATCGCGATGGACGTGGACAGAATTCTCAATCCCGCTGCTGCCGCTGCCAGCGGAGGCAGATGACACCGAAAACCCAGGGTACCGCGCCGAATTAATTTCCCTGGCTCTTCCGCCTTGGCTGCGGTGGCGCCGCGGGGCGCGCGGCGGGTGCTGCCGCCGCGGCTGCGGCCGAGTGTTGCAGGGCCTCGATATCCGATCGCGAAAGTGAAGTGCTGACGCGAACGAAGCGGCCATCGAGCGAGATCCCGAAATTCTTCGAGAGTGAATCGAGTGCTGCGCTTGCCGCCGCGTTGCCGGGGCCGGCCTTCGCGGTGGCTTGCGCCTTCTGGATGGTCTCGCGCAACTTCTCAAAGGCGAGCCGCGCCTTTAGGGCTTCGATTCGGTCGCCGTATTCGCCTTCAAGCGCGATTCGTAGGTTGTCGCCCTCATTCCAGAATGCCACATCCCAGGCAGTCATATTCTGGAGAATATCCCGGGCTCCTGTGTCGGCAGGAGCCGAAGCGGCAGCGGCTGCAAACATGCCGGTCTTGGGAATGTCTCCCACCATGAAGAACGGCGCACCCGAGACACGTTCCGCCCGCGCGCACATTTCCTCATGCAACGACGGTTCAGCCCCTTTGGCCGCGTCGGCCAGGATGAGCGCTTGCGTCTCGGCGGATTTGCCGAACGTGATCGCGACCCGGCTCGGACCAAGGAACATAAGCGCGGCTGTCCCTGTGGGCATTCCAGTGGGAAAAAGGTAGACGTCACCGGACTCGTAATGCGTCATTTTGCCCGCTTTGGAGACGTACGAAGTGATTTTCGCCTGGTCAAAGCGGCCTTCAAGGACCAAAGCGCCGACTGCGGATTCAATGGACCCGGCAATCATGAGGCGATCAAGGTCCTTTTCGACGTGGAAATTGGTGTTTTCGACGAAATCCTTGTACTCCGGAGGCATCTGGCCCTCGGGAAACGTGTTTATCGAGTTCATTTCCTGCTTGAAGGCAGAGTTCCGGATTGTGGCAATGTCCCCAAATGCTAGGAAATTCGCGTCAAAGGGAGCGACAGAGACTAGGGCTGGGCAGCCACCCTTAGGTATGGCGGGCACCCCCGACATCATCGTATACCCCCCCACCCCCGCCCCTAGGGCCACTACCGCCAGGCCGGCTACCAGTATGGGCTTGCTCATTTGCGCCTCCACAGTCTCAGGATCAAGGGCCGATTTGGGAAAGGCCTTCAGGTCAACTACTACAAATGTAGCGCAGAGAGGATTGCCTCTATGACTTCGTTAACCCCTGTGTGTGCAATCGGAGACGGGGTGCATTTACTTTAGCCCGAGATCAGAAGTGGCTAAATGCAAGCCCTTTGGCAGGTGATGGCAAAATTACGGCCTTGTAGAGACCGTGCCAAAGCAGCGGATGAATTCTGCCTCTACCGCATAGCTTTCAGAATCTCGCGGGCGGCATTTGCGCCAGAGGTGCCGGTGAGGCCGATGCCGGGATGGGTGCCATTCCCGCACAAATAGAGGCCCTTAATCGGCGTTAGATACCGGGCCCAGCCGAGGAGCGGCCGCATGGTGAAAATCTGGTCGAGCGAAAGCTCACCGTGGAATATGTGCCCGCCGCTAAGCCCGTACGTCTGTTCGAGATCATTCGGGGTGAGAATCTGGCGCGCTAGGATTTTCGACGGCAAATCGGGCGCGTACTCGACGAGCGCGTGAACAATCGAGTCAGCAAGCGCATCGCGTTCGGCAGACCACGACGAGCCTTTCAACTTGTAGGGCGCGAATTGCATGTAAATGGACATCACATGCTTTCCGGCAGGTGCGAGCGACGGATCGAGAATCGAAGGAATGGAAATGTCCAAATAGGGCGCGCGCGAAAATTCGCCATACTTCGAAGCGTCGAAGGCGCGCTCGAGATAATCAATGCCGGGGCCGATGTGAACTCGGCCGGAGAGGACCTTTGTCGCATCGGAGGAATTTTTGATGGCGGAGAAATAAGGCAGCGCGTCGAGAGCAAGATTCAGCTTGGCGGCAACTCCCTGGGAGCGGTAATGCTGCATTTTCACGACAAAACTCGGCGGCAGATGGACGGGGTCGAGGAAGCCGAGAAATGTGCTTCGCGGATCGGCGCCTGAAACCACAACCTTGGCGGGGATTTCTTCGCCGCCAGCGAGGACGACGCCTGTGACCGCTCCGTTTTTCACCTGGATGGATTCGACAGCAGCGTTCGTGCGGATTTCAGCGCCGGCCTGTTTTGCAGCCGCGGCCATCGCGGAGGTGAGCGCGCCGAGACCGCCGCGGGGATAGGCGGAATTACCGACGGGGTAGGGGTCTGTAGCGGCGCGGAGAAGCAGAAGAGCAGTCGAGCCGGCGGACCAGGGGCCCATGGCCGCGCCGAAAATTCCGCGGGCAGCCACGGCGGCGCGCAGCAGGTCCGTCTCAAAGAATTCGGCGACAAAATCCGCGGCGGCCATGGGGCCCCAGCGGATGAGGCGCATCATGTCTTTCTTGCCGAGGCCCCGAACTTTGCGGCCGACTTTCAGAAACTTCCAGAGGTCCTCTTTCGAGGGCTTATCGATGTCGGGTGGCGTGAGCGCGAGAAGTTCGGCGAGGATCGTAGCGAGGCGTTCGAGGACGCGCGCGAGCTCGAGGTACCCGGCGGCATCCTTTTTTGAGAATTTTTCAATCTCACGGGCGGAGGAGGAGGCGTCCGTAAAGAGCGTGAGTGAGCGCTCATCACTCGAAGGCGCGAAGATGCGAACAGGTGACTCGAGTTTTTCGAGGCCATGGCGGGCGAGCTGCATGTCTTTGATGATGGAAGCGAGGGGAGGGCCGCCAGAGTGTGCGAGGGTCGAGCAGCGGAAGCCAGGATGAAATTCTTCCGTGACGGCGGCGCCACCGACGATCGGGCGGCGTTCGAGGACGAGAGGCTTGAAGCCCTTCTGCGCGAGATAGAACGCGGCGACAAGAGCGTTGTGGCCGCCGCCGATGATAAGGACTTCGCGCGCCGCAGCCACGGCTAGTTCCTGCCCCTTCCGTTGTCCTTCAAAATCTCGAGCGCAGCGAGATGGCCGGAAGCGCCCATGATGCCCCCGCCGGGATGTGTGGCCGACCCGCACATGTAGAGTTTGCGGATGGGAGTGCGATAGCGTGCCCATCCGGCCACGGGTCGCAAGAAGAAAAGCTGCTCGAGAGAAAGTTCGCCCTGAAAAATATTGCCCTCGGTGAGGCCGGTCTGGCGCTCGATGTCGAGCGGCGTAATGACCTGCTTGCCGAGAATTATCTTTTTCAGGTTGGGGGCGTACTCAGAGATTGTGTCGATCACAGCGTTGCCGAATGCTTCGCGTTGGTCGTCCCATGTGCCCTGCGCGAGCTTATAGGGAGCGTACTGCACAAAGCAGGAGAGAATATGTTTTCCGGGCGGCGCGACCGAGGGGTCGGTGAGCGTCGGGATGACCATATCGATGTACGGGCGGCGTGAAAATTCGCCGTACTTGGCCTGGTCGTAGGCGCGCTCCATGTAGTCCATCGACGGCGAAATCGAAATGGCGCCGCGGAGATGGCGGCCGGGCCCGGGAAGGCAGGTGAAATCCGGAAGCGCGTCGAGGGCGAGATTCACTTTGCCGGAAGAGCCGCGATATTTGTACCTGCGCACCTCCTCGAGAAATTCCGCGGGCAATTCGCGCGACTCGATAAATTTCAGGAAAGTCAGATTTGGATCCACGCTCGAAGAAACCAGGCCGGCATAAATTTCCTCGCCGCTTTCAAGCACGACTCCGTGCGCGGCGCCATTTTTCACGAGAATCCGGGCGACGGGGGCTTCCGTGCGGATTTCGACGCCCGCTTCCCGCGCCGCAGCGCCGATGGAGTTCGAAATCGCGCCTGTACCACCCCGGCTGAAGCCCCAGGACCGAAAGGCGCCGTCAATTTCCCCCATGTAGTGATGCAGGAGCACGTACGCGGTGCCGGGAGACCGAATGCCGAGAAACGTGCCGATGATTCCGGAGGCGGACATCGTGGCTTTGAGGACGTCGGTTTCAAACCATTGGTCGAGAAAATCCGCGGCGCTCATGGTCATGAGCTGGACGAGATTGTATTTGTCTTCGGCGTCGAGTGCGTGAAATCGCTTCCCCAGAAACGCGAGTTTCTTCAAGTCACGAGGGTCAAGCGAAGTCGGGTCGGGGGGAATCATCGCCAGGATCGGCTTCACGAACCGGCACATGGCGACCATGGACTTGCCGAACTCTTCGTAAGCCTCGGCGTCGAGCTTCGAATGGCGCTCGAGTTCGCGGCGGGTCTTGGCATGATCATTCACGCGCCAGAGGTAATCGCCGTTGGGCATCGGAGTTATGGTGCCGTCGAGGGGGAGAATCTCGAGGCCGTGGCGTGGGAGATCGAGATCGCGGATGATTTCCGGCCGCAGGAGCGAAACGACGTAGGAAAAAACGGAAAATTTGAAGCCGGGGACGATTTCCTCAGTGACGGCTGCGCCGCCCAATACGTACCGGCGCTCGAGGACCAAAACTTTTCTGCCGGCGCGAGCGAGGTACGCCGCATTGACTAGGCCATTGTGGCCGCCGCCGATAACGATGACGTCGTAGCGCTGAGGCATGAAAATCCGTCGCGGCCGCTTCGCTGATTCCGTTTGCGGCGCGAGAGCCGAAGCATTCTACAAGTCCGCGTCATGTGCCACAAGAACGAAGCAGCCGCTCGCTTGACTGCGAGTCAAGGAAACCTGCGAGAATTCACAGAATTTCGCCCCGGAGCCAACAATTATCTTGCCTAATCTTGCGGGGAGCGCAACGCGCACACTATAATCCGTGGCCGCTCGCCACATGCCACGCAACAAGCAGAGGAGCTTCGGTGCCCATAGGAACTGCGGTCCACGATAGAACATTTCGGCTGTGCGAGAGCCTCAACTATCGGGAGTGGTCCGGCTTCTACGCCGTCAGCGTGTACGAAACGCATCATGAGCACGAGTACAACGCCATCCGCAACGCCGCCGCGCTCATTGACGTGACTCCTCTTTTCAAGTACAGAATCAGCGGCAAGGACGCGACGAAGTTCGTCAATCGTGTGATCACGCGCGACATCAACAAAGTCTCCATCGGGCAGGTGATTTATTGCTGCTGGTGCGATGAGCAAGGCAAAGTGATCGACGATGGCACGATCTCGCGCCTTGGCGAAAATCTTTACCGCTGGACCGCCGCCGACCCGAGCATGCGCTGGTTTCATCAGAATGCGCTCGGCCTCGACGTCAAGATCGAGGACATCACGAGCGAACTGGCCGCCCTGGCGTTGCAAGGGCCGACGTCGGGCCGCCTCCTGAAGGAGGCCGCGGAAGCCGACATCGCCAACCTGAAATATTTTCGCGTCACGCGCGGAAAAATTGCTGGCGTCGAAGTGGACATTTCCCGCACCGGTTATACAGGCGACCTCGGCTACGAAATCTGGATTCCCTGGAATGACGCGCCGAAAGTTTGGGACGCTCTGGTCGAGAGCGGCAAGCAATTCGACTTGCACGCTGCTGGAATGCTTGCGCTCGACGTCGCGCGCATCGAAGCCGGCCTGATCCTGATCGAAGTAGATTACTTCAGCAGCAAGAAGGGTCTGATCGATTCGCAGAAATATTCTCCGTACGAAATCGGACTGGGCCGGCTGGTTGACCTGAAAAAAGAATATTTCATCGGCCGCACGGCGCTCGAGGAAGAAAATCGCCGTGGTCCGAAGCGCCTTTTGATTGGCCTCGAAATCAACTGGGACGACGTCGAGCAGCTTTACGACGCCATCGGCCTTGCGCCGCAAGTTCCGAGCACCGCTTCGCGTGTGGCCGTGCCCGTCTATCGCGGAGGATTGCAAGTGGGCAAGGCGACCTCCACGACGTGGTCGCCTACGCTAAAAAAGATGATCACGCTCGCGAGCCTCGCGCGCGAGCAAGCCGCTCCCGGCACAGAGCTACACATGGAGCTTACGGTCGAGGCCGTCCGCCATCGAGTGCGAGCCACCACGAAGGATTTGCCATTTTTCAATCCGCCTCGCAAAACTGCGACGCCAGTAACGTGATCGAACAATTTGCGCACCCGCAGGCAGAGAATTTTACAAGCTCCGGCCAAGACTGCAGTGAAATTGGACACGTCAGCTTCCCTCGGAAGCAAGGAGATGGAATGCAAAATCTTCCAATCATAAATATCGGCCGTAGGCTGCTGCTTTGTCTCTCCGTGCTGCTGATTGGCGGGCCGCTCCACGCTCAGAAGCTTCTGCCCATCCGTCTCGCCGTGGATGCGACGCAAGCGCCTCAAAAAATCCTTCACGCGCACATGCAGATTCCGGTGCAACCGGGGCCGCTGACGCTTGTCTATCCCAAGTGGATTCCTGGCGAGCACATGCCCAACGGGCCAATCATCGAAGTTGCAGGATTGAAATTCAGCGCCGGTAGAAAAACGATTGCGTGGCGCCGCGATCTGGTGGACATGTTCGCGTTTCATCTGACCGTGCCGACTGGGGTGACATCGCTTGATGCGG
>Ga0187782_10003409_pt1 | contig 11833 bp, 8 predicted proteins | sample 0715_SJ02_MP15_2_FD_132454 | JGI IMG/M metagenome (GOLD analysis project Ga0187782, IMG submission 132454) | Tropical peat soil microbial communities from peatlands in Department of Meta, Colombia - 0715_SJ02_MP15_20_MG | ecosystem: Environmental > Terrestrial > Soil > Wetlands > Peat | place...
AAAGCACAGGCTGTACAGGAACCGATGATGGAGTTTGTGGACGTGCTGATCACCACTGAGGAAGACACCAAGGTTGTCTTCAAGATTGCAGCCTCAGGCAAGACCGACGACAGAGGTTTTGCGGAAGTCTCCGGCGAGACTTACAAGGATGTCGCGCGCCAACTCCAGGAGAAGTTCAAGTTCAAGGCCGTGGCTGTTACCTTGCGGGAAAATCCACTCGTCTGGCGGAACACTTGGACGGCGATTGCCTACGCCGAGGGGCGATATTTCGACGATGTCAAGTACGAACTAGAAATCGTGGACCGACTGGGCGGAGGCGATTCCTTCAGCGCCGGCTTCATTTATGGATGTTTGGCGAAGAAGTCTTACTCGGACGCGGTCCGATATGGGAATGCCTTCAGCGCCCTGAAGCATTCCATGCCCGGCGATTTCAACTGGGCGACGCTCCAGGAGGTGGAAAATCTGCTCCGGGGCGGTAGCCTGAGGGTGGCACGGTAGGGACTGGGGGCTCGGGGCTAGGAACGGGCTCTTGCGGATCGCCAAGGTTAAATGCTAAAGGGTAAAGGCTCTGCCGATCTTAGCCTTTACCCTTTACACTTTAACCTTTACCAGCCCCTAGCCCCTTCATTCGAGGAGAGAAAAATGTCTTGGACACGAGAGAAGACTCTGGCGCTCATTCGTGAAATTGGCCTCGTTCCCATCGTTCGTACGCCCTCACCGGACGACGCCTTGCGTGCCGCGGAAGCCATTATCGAAGGCGGGATAAGCATTGCCGAAATCACCATGACCGTTCCCAACGCCATCCACGTCATGGGACGCGTGGTGGAGAAGTTCGGAGACAAGGTGCTGCTGGGCGCGGGCACGATCCTCGATCCTGAAAGCTGCCGGGCAGCCCTGCTGGCCGGGGCGGAGTTCATCGTCACGCCTTCCCTCAACCCTCTTGTCATCGAGGTCGCGCGCCGCTATAGCAAAGCCTGTTTCCCTGGTGCGCTCACGCCCACCGAGGTCGTTTCGGCGTGGCAATCAGGCGCTGACATGGTGAAGATTTTTCCTTGTGGACCTGTGGGCGGGCCCAGTTACATCAAGGCCCTCAAAGGTCCGTTCCCGCAGATCGATTTCGTCCCCACGGGGGGAGTCAATCTCGAGACCACACCGGAGTTCATTAAAGCTGGCGCGGCAGCGGTGGCGGTGGGGGGAGAACTGGTGAACGTGAAAGTTCTCAAAGAGGGCAAACTGGATGTGGTGGTGGCCAATGCCCGGAAGTTCATCGAAGCGGTGCGCTCCGCCCGGGCCACCATGTAGGGGCGGCCCTTGTGGCCGCCCCGGGCAACCACAAGGGTAGCCCCTACATCCCGTTGCCATAGGAGTGCTTGTGCTGTCATCCGAGGCATGAAGTCCACGCTGCTCAATTTTGTGCTTGCTGCCGCTATCCTGGGAGGCGCGTGGGTGCTTACAAATCTTTTTGCGCGCGCCATGTATATTGTTTGTCCAGCCTGCCAGACGCTGAACGCCCGCCGGCGGAGGAATTGTCGAAAGTGTGGGGCGCTAATCCGCACGCCTGGAAGTGCGGCCAGGAATCCCCAATGACAAGTCGAGATGGGGATCGACAATCGCGCGGACCGCAGGAATGCCCCTTCAGGGCCTGCGGCTGAGCTCGAGAGTCGCCCGATGTCTAAGAGGCACAAGATCGGTGTAAGGTGCAGAGCCTCGCCGCCGCACTCCAAGGAATCACGGGGAGAGGCCAACTGAATGACCAGAGAGGAACGGCTTGCGGTCATCCGACGCCGGCCAGAGGTTTCGGTCCTCATTGTGGGTGGTGGGATTAACGGCGCCGGCCTGCTTCGTGAATTAGCGCTCGAGGGAGTGGACGCGCTTCTGGTGGATAAAACCGATTTCGCCTCAGGAGCTAGTTCTGCTTCTACTCGCATCATCCACGGCGGGCTGCGATACCTCGAGAATGGCGAATTCCGCCTGGTTAGGGAATCCTTGCGGGAGCGAAACAGGCTGCTCAAAAACGCTCCGCATTACGTGGGGCCTCTGCCCACAACCATTCCCATTTTCAGTTGGGCAAAGGGCCTTTTTTCTGCCCCTGCGAGGTTCCTCGGTCTCAAGGTGCGGCCAAGTGATAGAGGGGCGTTGCTGATCAAAATCGGGTTGTCCTTGTACGACCTCCTGACAGGAAAGCAGGCGGTCCTGCCCACTCATCAGTTCAAGTCTCGTCATGTGTCCCTGGCCGCGCGCCCTCAACTTAACCCAGAGATCGTATGCACGGCAGTTTATTACGATGCCTGGATCAGCTACCCCGAACGGCTCTGCGTGGAACTCGTTCTGGACGCCGGGAGCCAATGTTCCGCCGCGCAGGCTTTGAATTATGTATGCCTCGAGAACGCGCATGGAGATACAGTTGTCCTTGAAGATCAGGTTGGGGGGCAGAGATTTGAAATCAAGCCCCGGATCGTGGTCAACGCAACTGGGGCCTGGATCGATTTCACCAATCGCGCCCTCGGCCGGCAGAGTCAATACATCGGCGGCACCAAAGGCTCGCACCTCGTGCTCCAGCATGCCGAACTGCTGGCCGCGACCCAAGGACAGATGCTCTATTTTGCCAACGCGGACGGGCGCATCTGCATCTTCTATCCCTATTATGGGAAAGTGATGGCGGGCTCCACGGACATTCCTGTTTCAGATCCCGAGACAGCGCTTTGTGACGAAGATGAGGTGGACTACATCTTGGAGTCCATGCGCCAGATTTTCCCCGCCATCCAGGTGGATCGCTCCCACATTGTTTACCGGTTCTGCGGTGTCCGCCCACTCCCCCGCAGCGATGCCTCCACTCCCGGCGAGATCAGTCGCGATCATAGCTGCGAGATTATTCCGGCGGGAAATGGGATTGACTTTCCCATATATTCCCTGATCGGCGGGAAGTGGACCACTTTCCGTGCCTTTGGCGAGCAAGTGGCGGATCGGATCCTCCACCACCTCGCGAGATCGAGGTCTGCGAGTTCCGCTGATTTACCCATAGGCGGCGGCAAGGGCTACCCCACAACGTCGGCGGCAAAGATTGCGTGGCTTGCATCCCTCCAGGACAAGACTCACTTGCCCGCGCAGCGCTTGGGGGCATTGCTGGATCGTTATGGCACACGGGCGGAAGATGTGGCGGAATTCATATGCGCGGGGCCCGACCAGCCGCTGCGCTCGCTGCCCGAGTACACCCGGCGCGAAGTTCAATTCATGGCTTCCCAGGAAAGCATCGTGCACCTAGACGACCTCATCCTGAGACGAACGATCATGGCCCTCTTGGGCCAGTTGAGTCATGACCTCTTAGAGGAACTGGCGGGCGTGCTGGCTCCGGAGCTCGCGTGGTCGCCGGAAAGAACCGAGCAGGAAATCGCGCGCACGGTAGAACTCTTAAGCAAGGTTCACGGCATCAGGCTGTGATACCAAAGGCAATTATAAATTGTAAATTATAAATTACAAATTACTTGATAAGATAATAGGAGGTCTGCGTTCATCTGGATTGCCTAAGGTCTGTTGTTTAGTTTATAATTTACAATTTATAATTTAGTATTGCCTATCCCATGACAAGCCCACCGTTGACGTTGATGACCGCGCCAGTAATGTAACTAGCGTCTTCTGAGGCCAGGAAGGCTATGGCGGCAGCCACTTCTTCCGGCCGACCAAAACGGCGCATAGGAGTCTGGCTCATCCATTCCTTCTCCCGTCCGGCCATACGCTCCAGGAGCAGATCGGTGAGGATGCGCCCTGGGGCCACCACGTTTGCCGTGATTCCGTAAGGCCCCAGCTCTTTCGCCAAGGAAAAGGTGAATCCCAGGAGTCCCGCTTTGGCGGCGGAGTAGTGGGCGTGATTGTTCGATCCGGTGTAAACCACCTGCGACGAGACATTGATGATCCTTCCCCAGCGGCGTTCCTTCATCGAGGGGATACACTCACGCGCGTATCGGAAGGATGAGGTTAAGTTAATAGCCAGAGCCTGTTCCCAATCTTCGTCTTTCATATCGATCACAGAAACATCGGTCATTTCGCCGGCGTTGTTCACCAGGATGTCAATCCTACCCAACCTGGCGATGGCTTCTCTGGCCGAGCGCTTGATCGCCTCCGGGTCAAGCACGTTGGCCTCCATGGCCAGGCCACGCGCGCCGATCGACTGGATCTGCTCGACTACTCCCTGGGCCTCTCTGATGCGGCTCCGGCAAAGGACCGCTACTGCCGCGCCTCTGCTCGCCAAGGCCAGGCACGTAGCACGCCCAATCCCGCGCGATCCACCCGTCACCAAAGCCACGCGGCCGGCCAAGTTTCCTTCCGATGACCTGCTTTCAACCTTGTTGGTCGATTCCATTCTCGATCACTCCTTATGCGAGCTGCGCGACGCCTTGGTAAGTGTAAGTCATAGGGCGCGGCCCCGCGAGGTAACACGTCCTCAGGTCGGCAATTTGAAACCCCGCTTCCATGATGAGCTCGTCAATCCTTCGGTTCAGGTGGCAACCGCCCGAGATGCGCTTCCAGACAGGTGTAAGCCGCTCCTGCCAGACGGCAACAGCGGGATTGGGAGCGCGGCCGTGTTCGATAAAGATGAGACGGCCGCTTGCCTTCAGAACGGGCTTCATCTCCTGAAGCGCCAGTGCCGCGTTCGGGATGGAGCAGACCGTCCAGGTAACAACGACTGTGTCGATGCTCGCACTGGCGAGCGGTAGCGGTTCCTCCGCGGATTGCGTCAGGAATTCAGCCTTTTCGAGCCCGGCTGTTGCCCTCTGGCGCGCCATACGCTGGAGCTCAATCGAAGGGTCTACGCCGTAGACGCGTTGAACCTCGGAGGAATAGAACGGCAAGTTCAGGCCTGAGCCGATGCCTATCTCCAATACTTCGCCACGGGCCCGAGGAATCCAAGCAGCACGCAGACGCACTGCCTCCTTATTCCTCATCACCGCATCGGTGAGGTGGGGTAGGATATGTTTTGAATAAAAGCTCATATAGTCTGTTAGAGCCGTGGACCTCAAAAGCGGAGGACCGGGACTCCCCCGAGCAACCACACAGGTATGCCTAGGAGGTCAGCCTAAATCTGGTTCCACAGGGCGCAACGCGCGCCGCCCACAGCACGAATCTCAGTCAACCGGATGCCCACCTGCCCCGCAACTTCAACACTGTGATACAGCGCCAAGACTCTGCCCTCCAGGATAGCTCTTATCATGGCAGCTTTCAAAGTGGAGGGGTACCGAGGAAGGCTAAGATAAAGCCTGATCGAATGGCACCGTCGAGGGCCAACTGTGAGTGGCCGCCCGGCTTAACTTCGGATGAATCGAATACCCTAGTCCCCTCTCCCCTTGGGGGGGAGGGGGCCGGGTGAGCGGGTCGAAAACTGATGGCATCAGACCACGGACCCCCTCACCCGGCCCGCGATGGCCGATGCGAGCGCCAACCGCGGTCCACCCTCTCCCCCAAGGGGAAGAGGGCTGGTGTTTTCATTTTCATGACCGGTAGTGAGATTGAGTTTACAGATTTGGGTGTATAATCACCCGCCCGATTGGAGTCAACTCCGCGCAGCCAAGCGGGCACAAGAAAGGAGTGATTGTCTATGGAGCCCAAAAAAACGGAACCGGCCAAGCTCGGGTCAGTCCCAGTAACTCGCCGCAGCGTTCTCGCAGGGCTGGCAGCGTCGGCATTCACTATAGTCCCTCGACACGTTCTGGGAGGAAGCGGGCACGTTGCGCCCAGCGACAAGGTGAACATCGCCTGCATTGGGACCGGGTCGCAAGGAATGCGCGTGATGCTGGAGTTCCTGGCTGAGCAGGACGTGCAGGTCGCCGCGGTGTGCGACCCGAACGAGCTAAGCGCCGACTACCCCGAGTGGAGCCACCACGAATTCCGCAACTCCGTCGGCAAACTGCTCGGTCCCCGCTACTCGGACTGGGCCGCGTGGCTGAGCACAGACCGGGAGATCCATCTCACCCGCACCACGCTTACCTGGGGTGGAGTGTGCGGGCGCGAACCCGCGCAGAAGGTGGTGGAGGCCTATTACGGCACAAGGGAGAAGTCTGGTGAATATCGCGGTTGTGCGGCCTACAACGATTTCCGCGAACTGCTCGAGAAGGAAAAGGACGTGGACGCGGTGGTGGTTTGCACCCCTGATCACTGGCACGCCCACATTTCCGTGACCGCGATGAAGAAGCGCAAACACGTCTTCTGCCAGAAGCCCATGACCCATGCCGTCTACGAAGCGCGGCGTATGGCCGAGGTGGCGCGTGAAACAGGAGTCGCCACGCAGGTGGCGGTGATCAACCAGGCTTCCGAACAAACCCGGCAGCTCTGCGAGTGGGTTTGGGGTGGGGTCATCGGAGACGTGCGGGAAGTGATCAACTGGTCCAATCGTCCCGTGTGGCCGCAGGCGCTCGACCGCCCGAAGGCGGAAGCCCCGATTCCCAAGGGGTTCGACTGGGACCTCTGGGTGGGCCCCTCGCCCGCGCGGCCCTATCATCCCGCCTACTGCCCTGTGATTTGGCGCGGCTGGCACGACTTCGGCACCGGAGCCATTGGCGACATGGGATGCTATAGCTTCGACACGATTTTCCGGGTGTTGAAGCTGGAAGCCCCCGAAACCGTCGAGGCCACATCCACGGAGTTGTACGAAGAAACCTACCCCCAGGCCTCGATCCTCCATTGGAACTTCCCCGCGCGCGGCGCCATGCCTCCCGTGCACCTCACCTGGTACGACGGAGGATTGAAGCCCGAGCGGCCGGCGGAACTCGAGGAGGATCAGCAACTCGCTCGAGAAGGTCTGCTGTTTGTCGGCGACAAGGGAACCATTTTGTGTGGATTCATGGGCGAGCGCCCGCGGCTTATTCCGGCGTCAAAGATGAATGCCTTCACCCCGCCTCCCAAGACGCTGCCCCGCTCTCCAGGACACAACCGGGAATGGCTGGACGCCTGCAAAGGCGCGAAGACCGTTCCGGGTGCAAATTTCGAGTACGAGGCTAAGGTGACCGAGACCATCCTGCTCGGCAACGTGGCGCAGCGCACGGGCCGGAAACTGGTTTGGGAGGCCGCCGCCCTGCGTGCCTCAAACGTTGCCTCGGCTGACAAGCTCATTCAGCCGGAATACCGGAGTGGATGGGCGCTGTAGGGGTAGCGAGTAGCGCACACCTGCTTTTTAGATCCTCGACTTATTCGGTTGGGCAGGAGGATGCACACAAGGGCGTGCGCTCCGGAGTCCTAGTTACGTTCGTGGCCGCCGAGATCATCGTGTCAGCAATTTGGTTCTGGCGGCAGTCTTTGGCCTAGCTGTCCTGGCTTCTGGGCTCTCATTGGAAAGGAAACGGTGTCAGGAGCGTTTCTTTTCCCCCTGCCAGGTGCGCCGCGGGAATTCGGGAAGTCCCATTCACTTTCGTTGTATTTTTCACTTGACAAACCGGAAAGCATAGGCTAGAATGATAGGGTAAACTCGGCAGGTGGTTAGGCCCCTCACAATAGGCTATTATGCGAAGCCTGGATCTGTTTTCGTCCGTGCCCCCTGCCTGTGGTTCCCATCCGCTGCTTCCTTCCACGAATCGAGAAGTCGAAAAGTCAAGAAGTCGAGAAGTCGACGAGTCGAAGAGTGAGAAGACAGGAGCCGGGCGCAACTCGGAGGCGGGTGGCTCCTCGACTTTTCGACTCCCCGACTTCTCAACTTCAAAACTCGACGGAACAAACCGAGAATGTCTATGAAAACAAAGGACAAGGTCAAAAAGTCAAGGAGTTGAGAAGTTCAGGAGTCGAGAGGTTCAGGAACCGGACGTGAGACCGAAGCACGACGGCAGCCTGGGAGGCGGCAGATGGCTCCTGAGCTACTGAACTCCTCGACTTCTCAACTTTTCTACGGGAACAAACCGAGAATGTCTATGAAAACAAAGCACAAGGTCAAGAAGTCAACGGGTGGAACGGTCGAGGCGTCGAGTGGGGTAGCAGGGGCTGGTCGGAAGCCTCGGGTCGCCGGCCAAAGGGGGCATATGGCTCATCGACTCCTCGACTTCTCGACTGCGGGAGGCATAGCCGGGAAATGCAAGAAATGAAAAATCGTCGGAACGAAGCTAAGAAGTACTTGAAAACAAAGGATGAGGGTTGAAAAACGAAGCTAAAACGAACCGAAAACAGGGCCAATTCTGATTGCAAAATGCGCCAGTTAAACCCAAAAAGTGAGTTTGCGCGTGTCTTACACGAAGAACTCATTAACAGGCAAGGGACTGCGCATTATAAACACGCTTCGATTACCGTGTATGCAAGGAGGAAAGATGGCACACCTGCTTGCCCACAGAATACGTTGGTTATGTCTCACATTTTTCGTTTCGCTGGCTGCGCCCCTTGTGGGTGTGGCAGGGGACGTCGCGATTTTCAATGTGAAGGACTATGGCGCCACGGGCAAGAAAGCGGATAACGCGCAGCAGGCCATTCAGAAAGCCGTGGATGCCTGCGCCAAAGCCGGTGGGGGAGAAGTCTATCTGCCCCCGGGCGAGTATACGTCAGGGACCATTCACCTGCGCAGCCACATCAGGTTTTATGTCGAAACAGGCGCCACATTGTTCGCTGCCCAAGAAGATGCCGCCTTCGACAAGAGTGCCCTGTTCTACGGCGAGGATCTCGAGAATATCACGATTGAAGGCCGGGGAACCGTGGACGGCCAGGCGGAGTATGAGTGGCGGGTGAATGATTTCAATGACGCTTACATTCGCGATAACCAGCTCCTGATGCAGTCGCTGGGCAAGCCGCTCATGCGCTCCTTTCCGAAGGACCTTCACACGCGCAAGGTGTACCCACACATGGTCCTGCTGCTGCGCTGCAAGGACGTCAGGATTGCCGGGCTCTCATTTCTCCATTCGCCGAGCTGGACCATCAATCCTTACGCTTGCGAGCGCCTGACCATCGACGGCGTTTACATCCACACCAGCCTGAAATATGGCGTGTGGGCCGACGGCATCGACCCGGATGGCTGCAAGGACGTGCGCATCGCCAATAGCACGATCGAGACCGGCGACGACGCGATTGTCTTCTATTCCTCGAACGAGTGGGGGCCGCCGCTTCCTTGCGAAAACATTACCATCACCAATTGCCGACTCTCCTCGGCCTCCAGCGCCCTGAAATTCTGCGATGGCAACATGAACAGCGTGCGCAATGTGACGGTTGAGAATTGCGTGATCACCGGCTCGAACCGCGGCATTGCTTTCATGGTTTATGACGGCGGATATGTAGATAACGTGGTGCTGTCGAACCTGATAGTCAATACCCAGCGCTTCGACTGGTTCTGGTGGGGCAATGGCGATCCCCTCTACTTCACCATCCAACGCCGCAGCGAGAGCCAGGGCCTGCCGCCTAAGCCCGATGAGCCGCCCGCCGGCTCCATTCGGAACGTCATTATCCGCAATGTCATCGCGCACGGCAAAGGCTCCTGCCTGATTCTCGGGCATCCCCAGAGCTGGCTCGAGAACGTCAGCCTGGAGAACATCAAGCTGTTTCTCTCCACAGATCCTTCCGCGGCCTATGACCGAACTGTGAATGCCATGCAATTTCGCTATGCCAGAGATCTCAAGGTGAAAGACCTCGAGGTGATCTGGGAGAAGCCCGAGCTGAACCAGTGGCAGAGCGCGCTATATTTCCAGGATGTGCACGGATTGAACTTGGAAGGCTTTGTGGGAGGGCCGGCCAAGCTGCAGACAGATATTCCCGCCGTCGTTTTCGATCGGGTTGAGGATGCTGCCATTCGCAACTCCAAGGCGCGACCCGGAACGCAGGCCTTCCTTAGAGTGAAGGGCCCCCAGAGCCGGCACATCTATCTTGTCGGCAACGCAATGCACGAGGTCCAGTCTCCCTATCAACTTGATGCGGATGTGAAAGAGGGAACGGTGAAAGAGACCGGAGATTTCTAGCGAGGGATCGCAGGTGACACCACAACCGCTGGACTTAGAAGGTGTGAAGAAATCCTGCTTCTCCATGCAATGGCCAGTAGGGTCTTCAGGATTCGAAGGGGAAGGCACAACGCAGCCGAGGTGCAGCCAAGATGGATTGCGATGGGTTTTACGATTGAGCTTCCAGGCGGGGAAAAGCCCTGCGCATGGGACTTTGCTACGTTTGCGGGTTCATCGTTCCCATGACGTCAAGGTTGGCCTTGAAGGCCATATATCCGCTATCTATTGGAAAGATCCCACCCGTGACGACACACGACTCAGCGCTGGCCAAGTACACCACGAAAGGCGCGATTTGCTCAGGAGTGGCTATAGGAAGAAGGTGTAGCGCCGCCATAGTGGATTTAGCCTGATCGGTCTTCATCCACGCGAGTTGTGGTTCGGTTGAGACAAAACTCGGGCAGATGGCATTGACTCGCACGCCCTCTTTTCCCATGCCGGCGGCGAAGGAGCGGGTTATGGAGATTACACCACCTTTAGCTGCGGTGTAGGCGTCGAGGCCGGCGCACCCGATAAGAGCATCATCTGTAGCAGAAAGGATGATCGAGCCGGAATGTTGCGCGATCATCTGGCGGCCAACATACTTGCAGCAGCGAAAGGTGCCGGTAAGAATAAGATCGATCATCCGGTCCCAGGTTTCTTCGGGAAGCTCGGTCAGGCGTCGATCCTCCTCATTCACAAAACGCACGTCCACCGCGTTGTGATAGAGCACGTCAACGCGGCCATAGTGCGACAGGGTTGTTTGGACGAGGGCTTTGACGCTGTCCAGGCTCCGTACGTCCAGAGGCACGAACGTTGCCTCCCCGCCCGCGTCTCGAATCGCTTGCGTGACGCGTGTTCCGCCGGGTTCGTTGATATCTGCGACTACCACTTTGGCGCCTTCCGCAGCCAGCAATGTGGCGCCGGCGCGCCCCATACCGGACGCTGCACCCGTGACAATAGCGGTCAATCCTGCAACGCGTTTATTCATTGCTGCACCTCAACTCTCTAGTCGGGATTCAACACAACGGAAACCGCGTGCTCCAGTATATCATCGGCCTCGTCTCAGCCGGGGTAGTGCAGACCTGCTTTTCAAGGTCGGCATTTGCCTGTCGCTTGACGACGAGTCGCAGACCTAAAAAGCAGGCCTACACTTGCCGAAGGGCTTCGGCCCGCAGGCAGGTCTGCGCTACCCGCAGCCGGCCCCCACCGGCCATTGAGTTTGGTTCGAGAACATGGGATACTCGAAAAACTTTCAATCCCAAAGGAGTAGTGGCATGAAAAGAGTTACCGGGCTTGGCGGAATATTCTTTAAAGCTGAAAGCCCCGAGGAACTTTACAATTGGATGGGCTGCTGGCCGCGCTCCGCGAAGAAGGCGTTGAAGTCGACCCGCATCGTGAGGACTACGAGTACGGCCGCTTCGCCTGGATCATGGACCCCGAAGGCAACCGGATCGAACTTTGGGAGCCACCTAAGGAGTGACGAGTGACAAGTGACCAGTGACGAGCAAGAAACCCGCGCAGAGCGTGCGTATAGGCTGCGGGGCTTGCCTCCTGATACTTGCTTCTTGATTCTTGCTCCCTCTTGCTCGTTACTTGTCACTTGTCACTGCTTTAAGAAAATCCCCGCCGCTGGATGGCCTTCTCGCCCTCTGGCTTGGGAAGGAACATGTCCTGCCACGTTAGCCCGCATTCCTTCACCATCTGCACGCCATACTCGTCACGGCCCAGGTTCTTGTCGCCGTTGTTGGTACCAAAAGAAAACTTGACGCCCGCCTTCTTGGCGGCCTTGATGAACGCGGGGCTGGGCAGGCGGTACCGGTTACTGATTTCGATGGCCACGTCATTCTTCTTGGCGGCGTCAATCACTCTCTGCATTCGCTCTGGAGTCCAAAGTTGATTGTAGTCGG
>Ga0187782_10003411_pt1 | contig 11828 bp, 9 predicted proteins | sample 0715_SJ02_MP15_2_FD_132454 | JGI IMG/M metagenome (GOLD analysis project Ga0187782, IMG submission 132454) | Tropical peat soil microbial communities from peatlands in Department of Meta, Colombia - 0715_SJ02_MP15_20_MG | ecosystem: Environmental > Terrestrial > Soil > Wetlands > Peat | place...
TCACGATCGCGACCACCCATTCCGCCGAACAGCGCGCCCCAGTAGGCCATGCGTGCCAGGATTGTGATGGCGCCGGCAAGCGTGGCAGCGATCGAGCTGATGAGGATGTCGCGGTTGCGCACGTGCCCCAGTTCGTGCGCGAGCACGCCTTCCAGTTCCTCGTCGTCCAGCAGGTCGAGGATTCCCTGGGTCACGGCCACAGAAGCATGGCTGGGACTGCGCCCGGTGGCGAAGGCGTTCGGTGAGTCGGTCGGGATCACGTAAATCTTGGGCATGGGCAGGCCCTGCCGCTGCGTGATGCGCTCGACCACCTCGTACACGCGCGGCAGTTGTTCGCGCGTGACCGGCTGCGCGCGATAAGTCATCAGCGCGATCTTGTCGGAGAAGAAATACGAGACGAAATTCATGACCGCAGCGATGCCCAGGGCCAGGATCATGCCTCGCTGCCCGCCAAGCCAATCGCCGACCAGAATCATGAAGCCGGTCAGCAGCCCTAACAACAACGCTGTTTTCAGTGCATTACCCATGTTTTAGTTACCTGACAATATAGATGATGCCGGCCATCCCTGGATGCCAGCTACACTTTCTTATACGTCAATGGGATAGGCGAAGTTTCCGGATTGGTCGCTGGCGAAGCCGAGGTCCATCTTGCCCGAACTATGAGCCTGCTCGCTTCGCCGCGCGGGCCAGCGTTGTGTCCAGAGCGGCCTTGGCCTTCTCGTACTCCTCGCCGGAGATTTTTCCCTGGTGGCGTTCCATCTCGAGCTGGAAGAGCTCCTCTTTGAGTGCGTCGAGCAGTCGATTGCCGTTAGGTGATGTTGGCTCGGCAATCGCCGATGAGACCGGCGGTGGCGACGCCGAAACGGCTTGCTGAACCGGCGGATGCTTGTCTGAAGCTGGAGCGGACGCCGGTTGCTGTGCCGCGACCGCGCCGCCCGCCGTCGCCGGCTTGGGCCGGGTGACAACGTAAAACACTCCCAGAGCCAGCGCTACAGCCAAGCCGCCCAGAATGAATCCCCGGTAGCGATGCAGCGGATCTGGAGTCTCTTCCGGAGCCCCTAATCCACCGCCCGGACCACCACGACGCTGCGCCATTCCGCTGCTCGGTGCGGCTCCGCCGCCAGTTGCCGTCTGCTGCTCTTCCGGTATGGTACCCGTACCGGTGAGATTGAAGGTTACGTCCTGGCCAGGGTTGACGTTGGTGAGGACCTGGATGTTGGCCTCGGGATCTCCGCCATTCATGGTCTGGTATCCCGCCGCGCTGCCCGAGAACTGCATGGTTTTCGGCAGCATCACCACAACGTGGTTCGTGGGATACTGCGGGGCCGGGCCCATCTTGATCTTGCCCGGGTACGGCAGGTGGTAGTTCACCTGGAACCGGGTCTCGCCCGGCCGCACCGGGAAGATGAAGGCGTACTTGTTCTTCTCCGATTGCGGCACGGGTGCGGAATTAATCGGTTGCCCGCCGGGACCGGAGGCCATAGAGGAATCCACCTGCGCGCCGGCAGGCAGGACGATCTCAAAGGCATTGTCGCTCATCTGCGTGCGCGGCGGTTCGGAGGCGTTATTCACTACCCAGAGTTCCTTCACCTGTAGCTCATTGCCTTCCGTCTGTGCGCGCAACATGTCCACGGTAAGCGTGATGCCCGGGACCTTCGAAGCGGCGTCATATACCGTGACCTCAGTGTCACTGCTGCCCGGCGGGATGATGCCGGCACGGGGGAAGTAATTCACACCCTGGTGCAGCACGCGGACCATGTGCGGCCCGCCCGTTTCCTCATACTTGAAACTGAAGTGCCCCTGGGAGTCGGCTTTAGTGCGGGCGGTTTCGTTCATACCCTGGGACATGTCGAGCAGGACCACGTCGTCGCCGCCGGCGGTTTTGCCGGTTGTGCCGTTCTTCACCGTGCCTTTCAGGTTGGTGGCTGCTGAGAGCGCGCTCAGTGCCAGCACAGCGGCCAGAACGCAAGGCATCTTGGGAATTTTCAACTGCGGGCTCCTTTGCGGGACGTAGAAGAGAGCGTGGCTGCCGCTTTCCCGCTCTCCAACTGGTCGATTTCTCCCAGCACCTGCGCGGCTTCGGCCTCGAGCGTGGAGCGCATGGCCTCGAAGTCGCCGTCCGGAAACTTTCCCGCTTTGTATTCGAAATTCAGGTCGCGCAGGTTGTCGTAGATCACGTCCTTGCGCTCGTAAAGATAGCCCAGCCGCGTCTTCTCCTCGCCAACCGGGACGTCTTCTTCCGTGTAGAAAACGTAGAAGAACAGGATCACAGTGAACAGCGCACAAAGGACGATGATCATATCTCCGTTTCCTTGCGGGCGCGTTCGCGGAGGGCTTCGAGTTCGACGCTCGCCTGGGGAGCAGCCGCAGTTTCCGCCAGCGGCACCTGACGCAGCTTCCAGCGGCGCACGACGTAGATGACGGCGAAAATTCCCGCGCCCAGCGCCGCGAACGGCGTGATCCAGGCAACCCGGTTGAATCCGGTATTGGTAGGCGCGGCCAAGACTACGCCGCCGTACTCCTGCACGAAGCGCTGCAGGATGAGGTCATCGCTGTCCGGACCCTGCAATGCGGCCGTCAATTCCTGACGCATTTTCTCCGAATATGGGCAGCCGACGTGATTGCATTCCAGCAGGATCTGGCCGCAGCCGCAGCGGCACATCAGCTTGTGCCCGAGGTTCTCGAAGCGCGCGCCGCTTGTATCGGCGCCCAGGAGAAATGTGGCGGCAAGGAAGACGGCAACGAGCTGGAATGCCCCCAGCAAATGTATTCTTTGAAGGGGCGTGGCTTCAGCCGCGCCGCGGCCTTCTTTGTGAATTGTCATTCCGAGCAAACGCGAGCTGAGCTTGCGAAGCGAGCGCGATGCGAGGAATCTGCAGCTTCGCACTTTCCGCCAAAACTGCAGATCCCTCGCTTGCGCTCCCTCACCATCGTTCGGTCGCGCGTCACTCGGGACGACAATTCTTTGGGGCGCATTTCGGCGCGGCTGAAGCCGCGCCCCTTCAAAGCACGATGCGGCCTTCTTCAAAGACATCAATCCCCTGCCTCGGCGCCGACCGCCGCGGGCGCGCGCACGGGCTGCCGCAGAGTGACCGCGGCCGCATTGGGCACGAGCGCGATCAGCGTGCCCAGAATCACCACGTACACCCCCAGCCACAGCCACATGACCAGCGGATTCAGGTGGGCGCGGATGATGGGCGGGCCATTCTCATCGTTGCGGCCGGCATAGACCAGGTAGAGATCTTCCTTCAGCGTGGAGCGATTGGCCACGATGGTCGCCGTCTGGCCGCTGGCCTTGAAGAGCCGCCGCTCGGGGTACATGGTCGCAACTTTGTCGTTTCCCCTGTAGACGTCAACAATGGCGGACTCGCTGCTGTAATTGGGATTGTCGTCCTGCGTATAAGTACGGCCCACCAGCGTGTATGGACCGATGTTCATGCGGTCGCCCACACCCAGCGGCGCCTCGTTCTGCTTATTGAAGGCGGCGCCGGCAATGCCAATGATGCTTACCACCACGCCGATGTGAACCAGGTACCCTCCATAGCGGCGAGTGTTTCGTCGCGTGAGCTGCATCATCGAGACCAGCAGGTTCTGCCCTGTCTTCTCGGCAATCACGCGACCGCCGCGGATAAACTCCGAAGCCACCGTCGCGATCACCAGCACGGAGAGCGCGATGGCCATCAGTGAGTAGAAGACGGACATGTCTTCCCAGGGCCGCATGCCGCCAATCATCAGCAAAACGGCTGTCGCGACGGCAGCTACGGTCGGCCACAGGAAGTTACGCTTCAGGCTTTCAAGCGACGTCTTGCGCCAGGCCAGCAGCGGACCTACCGCGGTCAGCAGCAGCAGCAGCATGGTGATGGGCAACATCACGCGGTTGAAGAACGGTGGCCCAACCGTGATCTTCGTGCCCTGCACTGCCTCCGAGAGCACGGGGAACAGTGTTCCCCACAGCACTGCGAAGCAGGCCGCCAGCAGCACCAAATTGTTGAACAGGAAGCTGGACTCGCGCGAGACCAGCGATTCCAGCTTGTTCTCGCTCTTCAGCTCGCCGCGATTGCGCACGAAGAAATAAGCGCACGTCGCAAAAGTCAGCGCCAGAAAGATCAAGAACCAGGTCCCGATCGAGGACTGCGCAAAGGCGTGCACCGAGCTGACCACGCCGGAGCGCGTCAGGAAAGTTCCCAGAATGGACAGCATGAAAGTGGCGAAGATCAGCCACATGTTCCACATCTTCAGCATGCCGCGCTTCTCCTGCATCATGACCGAATGCAGGAATGCGGTCCCGGTGAGCCAGGGAATGAACGACGCGTTCTCCACTGGGTCCCAGCCCCAGTAGCCGCCCCAGCCCAGCACCGAGTAGGCCCAGTGCGCGCCCAGCGCAATCCCGCAGCTCAGGAAGAGCCACGTGACCATGGTCCAGCGGCGGGTGATGTGGATCCACTTTTCGCCGGGATACTTCATGATCAGCGCGCCCAGGGCGAAGGCGAAAGGGATGCAGAAGCCGACGTATCCCAGGTAGAGCATCGGAGGATGAATGACCATCTCCGGATACTGCAATAGCGGGTTCAGCCCGTTGCCGTCGGGTGGGATGTCGCCGATCATCATCGCGAACGGATTGGCGGCGAAGTTGATGAGCAGGGTAAAGAACACCTGCACCGCAGCCACGATCACCGAGGCGTGAGCCACCAGGCGCGCATCAACCTTGTGGCGCCAGCGCAGCACGAACCCGTAAGCCGAAAGCAGCCACGCCCAGAAGAGCAGCGAGCCTTCCTGTCCGGACCACAGCACGGAGAACTTGTATGGGATGGCAAGGTCGCGGTTACTGTGATGAAAAATGTAGGCGACGGAAAAATCGTCGGTGAAAGCGGCAGCTACCAGCGCTATGGCCGCTGCGGTCAAGGCTATGAAGACAGCCATCCCGGCCCGGCGCGCTGTGTCACCGATGCGGTCCGCCGACGGGCCACGGCGAAACAGGGCCACGGCGCCGGCTACCAGGGAGTAGACACTCAGGGCGAGCGCCAGTAGAAGGGCATAACTACCGAATACAGGCATCAGTCCATACCGGAAGGTTTAATGATTCTCTCAGACAGGGGGAAGGTTGCGCAACGCGCGGACAGACAAGCACAAACCTCCCGAACGGCCGCCGACTCCGGTCCGATTGAACACCCCCTGGCGTCCATTTCCCCAACTGGAACGCTCCCAGCCGATTAGTGCCAGATCGGCTGTGCCGGGAGCATTTGTGCTGCCATACCGAATCGACCGCTGGGCGCTTCAACTTCATGGATCACACTGGCTAAACCGAACGTGGCAAGGTTTCCCACAGCCCTGCTTGTGGGGAAGCAATGTGGAAGCACGCATGCAAAACTTCAGTCTCCCCTCGCGTAGCTCTTTCACAGTGCCGATATGCTGAAGGGCGATGCCTGATGAAAACGATCCTGATCGCAGACGATGAGGAAAGCCTGCGAACGCTGATCGAGACCACGTTGGAAGCTCCGGGTCTGCGGATCCTGCATGCCTGCAATGGCCAGCAGGCGATGGACCTGGCCCGCGCCGAACATCCCGATCTGATTCTGCTGGACTGGATGATGCCGGGCATCACCGGTATTGAAGTAGCGGAAGCTCTGCGCGCCCAGTCGAGCACGGCGGATATCTCCATCCTCATGCTTACCGGCAGGGACCGCGAAAAGGACCGCCAGCGGGGGCTCGCCCTGGGTATCGGCGCTTACCTGGTCAAACCGTTTAGCCCTCTGCAGTTGCTGGAGTGCGTACGGCGTGCTCTGGCGACTCAGGAGGATAAGGTCCATGAGCAGATGTAACGGGGCTGAGATACGCGCAGTGGTAAAGCAGGTCCCCGCCGACCTGCGCCCGCAGCTCGAGTTGTACGCTCGCGACTTGAAGCGGGTTTTGGCGGAAGAGGAGGAGCGAACGCGCCAACTGGAAATGGCGAACCGCCAATTGCATGCTTTTGCTCAGGACCTGAAATCGGCGTTGCTGGCTGAGCGGCAGCAATCGCGGGAACTGGAGCGCTCCTATCACGATAGCCTTTTGCGTCTGCTGAATGCCACCCGCTGCCGCGACCACGAAACCGGCGAGCACGTAGTGCGCATTGCGCATTACGCGCGGCAGCTGGCGCTCGCGACCGGATGGACCGCAGCAGATGCCGACCTCCTGTTCGAGGCCGCGCCTATGCACGATGTTGGCAAAATCGGTGTACCCGACGCCATCATGCACAAGCCTGGTCCATTGACCGCCGAGGAGTGGGTATTACTGAAGCGCCATACCGAGATCGGGGCCGAAGTGCTGGCTGGCTCTCGTTCTCCACTTATCGAGTTGGCACGGCAGATCGCTCTTACCCACCACGAGCGCTGGGATGGCACCGGGTATCCGCAGGGGCTCAAGGGGTTGGAAATCCCTCTTGCCGGCCGGGTGGTGATGCTGGTGGACCAGTATGACGCGTTGCGCGCAACCCGGCCCTACAAACCGGCGTTCACACACGCGCAGGCCTGCCGGGTCATGCTCGAAGGCGATGGCCGTACCCTTCCCCGGCACTTCGATCCGCTATTGCTGGCCGCTTTTCGTGAGATCCACGCCGATTTCGACGGCATCCATGCTCGTCACGCCGATGGATCTGGCTTGTTCCCACAGGCTCCACCAACTGAAGTATCCGGCGGCCGGCAAAACCATGCGGCAGTTGAGCCCTAACCCGTGACGTCGCCGACCGCAGCACGCACGAGTGCAATCAGTTCTTCCGGCGGACAAGGCTTCTGACGGAAGGTAACGTCCAGTCCCCGATAATCACTCTCGGCCTCCGCCAAGCCGGTAATCACGATCACCGGCACACCAGGCCTGACAGTGCGCAAGAGGCGGACGAAGTCGGCTCCACTGCTGCCGGGCATGATGTGATCCGTCACGATCACGCCGATGCCGGCAGACGCTTCGCCGCGAAGTGCCGCCAAGGCACTTTCCTGTGTGGTTGCCACGTGGGTTTCAAACCCAGCGTTACGCAAGACCGCCTCGCGTGCGCGCAACTGCACTGGGTTGTCGTCGATGAGAAGGACAGCCGCCAAACCCGGACTAACCTCTGCTGCGGAGGCCGTACTGTTCCAGGATCTCCGACTCGGCGCGGAGCCAGTATTCCTCGTCGCGCCCCTCCTGCCGTCCCTCCTGCTCGTACAGCAGGTAGGCGCGAATGCGAATTTCGTCTTCCAGGGTGTTGGGCGCCGCTATTACGGTCACAGTTGCGCCAGCGGAATCGCCATTGGTTTTAAACGCTCTCTTGGTCTTAAGGGCGGTAGCTCTCGGCATTGAACAGCACTCCTTCAATAAGTCCCATATTGATGAGGGTAGGAACCTTAGCCCCTGAAAATATTTATTTTAGTATAAAGCAATTTTTGTAGGAAGAGTTTGCGAGTGAGTGACATTGGAAAAAATCCTGTGGAATTTTTGTGGCTGGGTTTTTCCAGGCAAGAATCGTGGCTGGATACTCAGTGGAAATCGTGGGAGCGAGTGGTGGCTCGCGTGATGTCGAGCGGTAAAACCCGTTCGGCTTTCACCGAAACCACGTTGTCCAGGTTCTGCAGCACGCCTTCCACCAGCAGGAACTTCTCCCCGACCAGCAGCAGCCGCTGTTGCTCAAACAGGTCGGGAGTGATGATGGCATTGGCGATGCCGGTTTCGTCCTCCAGGCTCAGGAAGACGAAGCCGCGAGCCGTACCGGGACGCTGGCGGGCGATCACGCAGCCGGCGGCGCGCACCCACTTGCCGTTGGGCAGGCCGGGCAATTCGCGGGCCTGACGTACGCCCAGCGCATCCATCTGCGCGCGACGATAGGCCATAGGATGCGGTCCAAGCGTGAGCCCAGTACCGCGGAAGTCCGCCACCAGGCGCTCTTCGTCGCTCATGACGGCAAGAGGAGACGGAGCGTCGGACTCGGCGATTTCTTCCAGCAACGGCCCCGGGGCGCGCGCGGCTTTCTCCACCTGCCAGAGGGCATCGCGACGGTGAAGTTTCAGGCCTTCTGCAGGGGATAAAGCCCCCATGTTAACAAGGCCGCTCTGCGGCACGGCTGAAGCCGTGCCCTGATACAAACCTGAAACGGCCGACGCCCTGCTGACAACTGGCAACTGACAACTCGCGACTGCGTTCAACGCTCCCACCTCCGCCAGCGCCACCATCTCATTCTTGCGCAGCTCGGGAACGCGCCGCGCCAGGTCGTCGATAGAAGCGAACGGACGCCGCTCGCGCTCACGTACCAGCGCGCGCACGGCCTCCTCGCGCAGGCCTTTGACATAGCGCAGGCCGAGGCGGACGCAAAAGTCACCAGTAGCCGGTTGCCGGTCGCCAGTTGGAATCATGTCCGCTGACTGGTGACTGTCGACTGGCGACTGGCGACTCGCTTCCAGAGTGCATAGCCACTCCGATCGCATCACATCCGCCGGCTTGAACTTCAGCCCGTGGCGTTGGGCATCTTTGACGATGGTCGATGGGTGATAGAAGCCCATGGGCTGGTTGTTGAGCAGCGCCGCCGTGAAGGCCGCCAGGTAATGGCATTTCAGCCAGGCGCTGGCGTAGGCGAGCAGAGCGAAACTGGCGGCGTGCGATTCAGGGAAGCCGTAAAGCGCGAACGAAGTGATGGATTGGACGATCTGATCTTGCGCGTCCGGCGCAATGCCGTTGCGTTCCATCCCCGCGCGCAGCTTTACTTCAATGTCACGCATGCGCAGTTCCGAGCGCTTGAAGCCGAAGGCGCGGCGCAACTCCTCCGCCTCGCCGCCGCTGAAGCCGGCGGCGATCATCGCCATGCGCAGCAGTTGCTCCTGGAAGAGCGGCACACCCAAGGTCCGCGCCAGCACCGGCTCGAGCGAAGGATGCGGATAGGTCACCGCCTCGCGTCCCTGGCGGCGCTTGAGATAAGGATTCACCATCTGCCCGACGATCGGCCCGGGGCGGATGATCGCGACCTCCACCACGATGTCGTAGAAACATTTTGGACGCAGGCGCGGCAGGCAGGACATCTGCGCCCGGCTCTCCACCTGGAACATGCCTACCGTGTCCGCCTTCTCGAGCGCAGCATAGACCGCGGGATCGTCGGGCGGAAGGTGGGCTAGGTCGGCCTCTTCGCCGTAATCGCGGCGAATCATCGCGATGGAATCTTCGAGCACCGCCATCATGCCTAGCCCAAGCAGGTCCACTTTGATAATGCCCATGTCGGCGCAATCTTCTTTGTCCCACTGCACCACCACGCGTCCGGGCATGGTTGCAGGTTCGAGCGGTACGACGGAATCGAGCTGTCCTTGGCAGACCACCATGCCGCCGGAGTGCTGGCCGAGATGGCGCGGCAAGTCCTGCACCGCGAGCGCAAGCTCCAGGAATTTGCGCAGGCGCGGATGCGCGAGGTCGAAGCCGGCATCGCGAAACTGGCGCTTGAGCGTTTCGTCCTGATCGCGGTACTCCCACGAGCCGACGATTTTCGAGAGCCGGTCGAGCATCTCGGGATCGAAGCCCAGCACTTTGCCGATCTCGCGCGCCGCCGAGCGCCCGCGATAGGTAATGACGTTGGCGGTCATGGCGGCACCAAGCTTCCCATAGCGCTGATAAACGTATTGAATAGCGCGCTCGCGCTGATCGCCCGAGGGCAGGTCGAGATCGATGTCCGGCCACTCGCCGCGCTCTTCCGAGAGGAATCGCTCGAAAAGCAGGTCCATCTGAATGGGATCAACCGCAGTGATACCCAGCGAGTAGCAGACGGCGGAGTTGGCGGCCGATCCGCGTCCCTGCACCAGGATGTTCTGCTCGCGGCAGAAGCGCACGATGTCCCACACGATGAGGAAATAGCCGGCGAGATCGAGCTTCTCGATCAGCGCCAGCTCGCGTTCGATCTGCCGCTTGGCGCGCTGGCGTATGGGAAGCTGGGTGCGGCCATAACGCTCACGTGAGCCTTCCTCGGTACGCTTGCGCAGAAAGGACATCATGGTTTCGCCCTCGGGCACCGGATAGGGTGGAAATTTGTATCCGAGATCGGCGAGCGTGAACTGCAATCGCGACGAGAGCTGCACCGTCTCGGCAATGGCTTCCGGCAGGTCGGCAAACAGCCGCGCCATCTCCTGCGGCGTTTTCACGTAGCGCTCGGAGTTGCGTGCCAGCAGGCGCCCGGCAGTTTCGAGCGTGCGATGATGGCGAATAGCGGTGAAGGCGTCGAGAATCTCGCGCTGTTCGGCCTGCGCATAGCGCACGCCGTTGGTCGCGATGATAGGCAGGCGGAGCGAGCGTGCGATCTCGGCCGCTGCCTGGTTGCGCGCTTCTTCTTCGCGCAGGAAATGCCGCTGCAGCTCGACGTAAACATTCTCGTGCCCAAAGATCGAGACCAGGCGTTCGATGGTGCGGTGCGCTTCTTCGCTTCCGCCTTCGGCCAGCGCGGCGGTAAGCGGACCGTCGTCGCCGCCAGTAAGGCAGATCAGTCCGGCAGCATATTCGCGCAAGTCGTCTTCGCGGGCGGCGATCACCTCCGGCGGCGCCTCTTTAGGGCCGCGCATCTTCATGCGCGTAATCAGACGGCAGAGGTTCTGGTAGCCGGTGCGGGAGTCAACGAGCAGGGGAATACGACACCCACCACGGAGACACGGAGACACGAAGGAATTCTTTTGAGTATTCTTTTCCGTGACTCCGTGACTCCGTGGTAGATGTGAAGTGCTGATCTCTGCCCCGATATGCGCCTTTACCCCCACTTTCTTCGCCGCCAGGTGAAAGCGGGGAGCTCCGTAAACGCCGTCGCGGTCGAGCAGCGCCATCGCCGGCATCTCTGCCGCCGCACACCTGTCCACCAGTTCCTCAGGCGTGGAAGCGCCATCGAGGAAGCTGAAAGCGGAGGCGGAATGAAGCTCAACGTACATTGCAACATCGGGAGATCGGGGTTGAACCCGATGAGCCGATCTCCCAATTCCCTCAGTCATAACTTCCCTCCACGAACCATTGTCCAGAGTCGAGCCGACGACAAATTCGATAGAGTGCAACGCCCCCCTTACCCGGCACGGCGATGTCCCATTCATCTCTTGCCCAACTTGATCCGTGTGAATCCGCGTTGATCTGTGGTGAGGTTTTTTCTTTGCCTTTCCACCAATTGCCGCAACTTCGCCACGGTCCGGAAACGGACGCAACCTCGCCCCGAATCTCGCCGGCCGAGATGCACACGGGTTCGCCATCGCGCACTTCGACAGTCGCCGCTAGCGGCGGACGAAAACGCCGCAGGGCCATGGGGGGAGGGGTGGAGCAGGCCTTCAGGCCTGCATTTGCGCTCGACGGATTTAGCCCCTGCGTCGCTGCGGGTGCGAAGCGTCGCATCTGAAACGCGTCCGGACGATGTGTGTCCAACACCTCCGCGGCGCCGATCTTCTGCTCGCCGACGATTCCGGCGAGGCGCGCCAGCGTCAGCTCCAGCCGGTCCGGCGCCGGTGTGGCCGGCAGAAAAAGTCCTCCCTGGCTCGGACGCGGCTGGACGGGTTCGGCCGCGAGCGTCACCTTCACCACCGGCGCCGCCGGCGGATGCGCGCGCAACTCCAGCTGCAAGAGCTTGAGGAAAAGTCGCGCGTCGAGCATGGGAAGGGGAAAGCGCAGACAATAACGTTTCTCGTCTCTCGTTTCTCGTTTCTCGACGGAGACCTGGTTCTCTCGAGAAACAAGAAACGAGGAACGGGAAACATCTTCGCCAGCGTCCGCCAAGTCGAGTCCTACTATCAGCCGCAGCTCGTTCGTCGCCAGCGCCCGCGCTTCCAGGCGCGCGCAGAGCTGCTCCAGCAGACGTCCCAGGATGAACGCCAGCGGCTCCAGCA
>Ga0187782_10003413_pt1 | contig 11826 bp, 9 predicted proteins | sample 0715_SJ02_MP15_2_FD_132454 | JGI IMG/M metagenome (GOLD analysis project Ga0187782, IMG submission 132454) | Tropical peat soil microbial communities from peatlands in Department of Meta, Colombia - 0715_SJ02_MP15_20_MG | ecosystem: Environmental > Terrestrial > Soil > Wetlands > Peat | place...
TATCTGCCCCAGCACTACGATGCCGGCAGCCTCGCCGTAAAGGCGCAGCTCAAGCGTGAGTTCCTCGTGCGCCGCGCGCTCGAGGCACGAGTCGACGTGCCGCTCGCCGGTATCGTGAGCCGCCTCGCCGCACAGAAAGGGATCGAGCTGCTCTTCGGAGCGCTGCCCGCCGTGCTCAGCCTGCGGCCGCTGTCGTTCGTGGCGCTCGGCAACGGCGAGACGCAGTACGAGGAATTCTTCGCGGCGCTTGCCCAGCGCTTTGCGGGGCGGGTGGCCTTTCAGCGCGGCTACGACGATGAGCTCGCGCACTGGATCGAGGCGGCGAGCGATATGTTCGTCATGCCGTCGCGTTACGAGCCCTGCGGCCTGAGCCAGATGTACAGCCTCCGTTACGGCACGGTTCCCGTCGTACGCCGCACCGGCGGCCTCGCCGATTCGGTGGAGCACTACGACGTGAAGAGCGGTCGGGGCACCGGAGTCGTGTTCAACGACTTCAACGCGCCGGCGCTCGAGTGGGCGCTCAACCACGCGCTCGACCTCTACGGCCAGAGCGAGCACTGGACGCGCATGGTGCAGAACGGCATGCGCTGCGATTTCTCCTGGCGGCACCAGGTCGGCCAGTACGTCGAGCTCTACCAGCGACTCGCGGCGAGCTGAGCCGCAGCGCGCTCAGGTGCGGCCGAAGGTCGCGTTGAGGTGTAGGCAGGTGCGCGCCAGCTCCGGGCTGAGCGCGCCCGCCGGCAGCCGCCAGGTCCAGTTGCCGCTGGTTGTCCCCGGCGTATTAAGACGCGCCTCCGTGCCAAGCCCGAGCAGATCCTGCACCAGGATGACCGCAAGCAATCCCACCGAGCCGAGCGCGGCGCGTACCAGCGCCTCGGGCATGGCACCCGGCGTCACCCGCAGGTAGAAGTCGACGCGCTCACGGGTAGCACGGTCGAGTCCCACATACCAGCCGAGCGTCGTGTCGTTGTCGTGCGTGCCCGTGTAGACCACGCAGTTGGCCTCGTGACGATAGGGCACATGGACGTTGCCAGGTTCGCCATCGAAGCCGAACTGCAGCACCCGCATGCCGGGCAGGCCGAATCCGTTCTTGAGCGCCAGCACGTCCTCGGTGATCACTCCGAGATCCTCGGCGACCAGCGGCAGGTCGGTGAATTCCATGCGCAGCCGCCGCAGCAACAGATCGCCCGGGGTTCGCAACCACTCGCCCCCGCGCGCGTCGGGCGCTCCGGCCGGCACGGCCCAGTGGGCGGCCAGGGCGCGGAAGTGGTCGATGCGCAGCAGATCGAGGCGTGCCAGCTGCGCGCGCACCCGCGCGAGCCACCAGGCGAAGTCCGTCTGCTGCAGCGCCTGCCAGTCGTACACCGGGTTGCCCCACAGTTGGCCGAGCTGCGAGAAATAATCCGGTGGCACACCGCCGACCGCCGCCGGCTCACCCGTGGGAGTCAGCCGGAACAGCTCGCGGTGCGTCCAGGTCTCGACCGAGGACGGTCCGACATAGAACGGCAGATCGCCGAACAGCCGCACGCCGCGCGTGCGGGCGTGCTCGATGAGTCGGTTCCACTGGAGGTAGAACGCGTACTGCTCGCGCTCGATGCGTGCCACCTCCGCGGCCAGTTGCCGGCGCGCCTGCGCCAGTGCGTTCGCCTGGCGATCGCGCAGCGGCGACGGCCAGTGCCAGAAGGGCGCACCGCCCTGCGCGGCGGAGAGCGCCTCGAACAGTGCGTAATCGGCCAGCCATGGGCCGGAGATCGCCTGGAACTCCGCGCCGATCGGCGCGCCCGGGTCGGGCAGCTCCGCCGGGTCGAGGAATGCCGGGTTACCGGCGCTGTCCGAGCGTACCCAGTACGGAGAGAGATCGGGACCCACGGGGCCGACCGGCAGGATCTGCCAGACAGAGAATCCGGCCGCCGCCAGCCAGTCGATGAACGCTCGGCCACCGCGTCCGAGCGCTGCATCGAGCGCTGACATGGGTAGCAGCACGCCCGCGCGGCGGCGGTCGAAGACGGGCAGTCGCAGACCGCTCATGCGAACGCTCGCGCGGCGCTACGCGACATCAGGCGTTGGCGCGGCGCATGACCCCGCCGTATTCGGGCGTTCCATGCCCCGCCGCCAGCGCCTGCGACAGCTCCCCCGGGGGGATGAGATTCAGGCGGCGATAGAGCGCGAGGAGCTGACGGCGGTAGAGGCGATCGAACTGGCTGACGGCCTCGGCAGGATTGTAATCGCCGAGCCACCAGAACCAATCGGAGCTCTCGCACAGCGCCAGCTGGCGGCTGGCGGCGGCGCGCTGAACGGGATCGCTCGTGTGCTGCATCGCGCGGTCGTAGGCCACCTTGGCGTCGCACAGCAGGTCCCAGGCGCGATTCTTCGCAGGATCGCCGATCCACGTCGCAAGCGTACCGTGCACCCAGCTACCGGCGGCGAGAAGCGGCAGCGGTGCCGGCTGCACGCCGCGCGCGAGGCACGCCGCAAGCGTCGTGAGCTCAAGTCGTGGATGGTTCGCGAGCTGCGCATAGAGCGCGCGCAGGAAATAGTAGCCGTTGAAGGGGTAGTGCTCCCAGGCGTTCTCGCCGTCAAGCGCGATCAACACCGCATGGTTGGCGTCGCGCTCGTAGTCGTGTGCCATTTGCGCGAGCTCGTTCACGAGATTCGCCGCTGCGTCGTCCCCGTGCCAGGTGGCGTAGGTGAAGCCGATCAGGTCCGACAGCGTGTCTTCGCGGAAGAAGCAGCTCATCCCGGTACCGCCGAGGCGATACGGACGGTTGTAGGCTTGCCGGTCCTGTGCCGCCTCGGGATCGCTCAGCGTCAGGCTGGCGCGCAGCACCGACGCGCCGCTCGCAGTCCAGCGGAAGCCGCCCGCCGCGAGCAGCTCGAGCGTGCCGGCACTGATTGCGCCTTCCGCAGGCCAGCAGCCGCTGGGCGCCGCACCGAAGGCGCGCATGAAGACGCGTACCGCTTCCTCGATGTGCCACTGGGCGCGCGCGGCACCGCCGGGATAGGCGGCATGCTCGGGCAGCGGCATGGTCGGCACGGCGTCGCGCGCCGAGCGGAAATCGAGCAGCAGCGGGATGATCGGATGAGCGTACGGCGTCACCGACAGCTCGCATTGCCCGTGCTCGGCCAGAGCGCGGAAACGCGGAATGACCTGCCCCACCAGGGCGCCGATCAGCGCGAGGAGGTCGCGGCGCTGCGCACTGCTGAAGTCGCGGCCGCGCTCGGTGAGCTGCGCCACGAGCGGATCCGTGCGCCGTACCGTCTCGCCGAGCCAGGCGAGGTGGTACCAAACGGCCAGGTCATGGATGAACTGATCCGAGGCGTACGGAATGCGCTCGAGCGTGCCGAGGGTCTCGGCGATGGTCGCGAGCTCGAGGTACGGGCCGAAACGCTCGATCATCTGTTTGCGCTGCGCCTTGAGGCAGGCACGCAGCAGCTCGAGCCGCACGGCCGGCTCGGTCGGCACCGGCCCGGGCCCGAGCAGCGCCAGCACCGGATCGGGCAAGGCGCTGCCGCCGCGTAGGTGGTCGCCGATGCGGCGCGCGAGCTCCTCGAGCTGCTCGATAAGAAGCGGGGAGAAGTTCACCACCGCGCGCGCCTCGCGGTTGCCCTCGAGATGTGACGCCATGTCGGTGTAATCCTTGACGGCGTGCAGGTACGTCCACGGCAGCGCGTACTGCCCGCTGAGCGCGTCGCGGTACTGCGGCTGATGCATGTGCCACAGCAGGATGACCGGCAGGCGCTGGGCAGCGCTCATCGGCCGTTCGCCGGCGAGCTACGCAACATGTCGGGGGTGACGAGCACCACCCCCCTCTCGGTGACGTGGAAACGCCGCGCGTCAGCCTCCCGGTCGATGCCGATCTGCGTGGCGTCCGGAATGGAGCACTCCTCGTCGATGATGGCGTTGGCGATCATGCAGCCGCGGCCGATCTCGGCACGCGGCAGGACCACCGAGCGGTAGATGGTGCTGCGCTCCTCGACGCGCACCGCGGAGAACAGCAGCGACTCGCGCACCACGGCGCCGGAGATGATGCAGCCGCCCGATACCATGGAGTTAATGGCGGTACCGCGCCGCCCGTCCTCGTCGAGGACGAACTTGGCGGGCGGGTGTTGCAGCTGGTACGTCCAGATGGGCCAGTCCTCGTCGTAGATGTTGAGTTCCGGCCGTACGTGCACCAGCTCGAGATTGGCGTCGTAGAAGGCATCGATGGTGCCCACGTCGCGCCAATAGCTCTGGGCGCGCGTCTTCACGTCCTGGAAGGGGTAGGCAAACACCTGGCGGTTGGCCCCGATCGCGTCGGGAAGGATGTTCTTGCCGAAGTCGTGCGCCGAAGCGTCTTTGCCGGCGTCCGCGGCCAGCATGGTCTGCAGCAGGCGCGGGTTGAACACATAGATGCCCATCGAAGCGAGGATGGTGTCAGGACGCCCCGGCAGTGCATCCGGGCTGGCCGGCTTTTCGGCGAACTTCGTCACGCGGTTCCACTCGGTGGCGGTCAGCACGCCGTAGTGGCGTGACTCGCGGGCCAGAACCTCCACCACGCCGACGGTGACGTCGGCGCCTTTCTCGACGTGGTAGGCGATCATCGGGCCGTAGTCCATCTTGTAGATATGATCACCGGCGAGCACCAGTACGTGCTTGGGCCGGTGCGCAAGGATCAGCTCGATGTTCTGGTGCACGGCGTCGGCGGTGCCGCGGTACCAGGTCGCGCCGAGCTGCTGTTGGGCCGGGACCACCTCGACGAACTCGCCGAACTCGCCCCGCAGGTAGCTCCAGCCGTGCTGTACGTGCTGGATGAGCGACTGCGCCTTGTACTGGGTGAGGATGGAGATCTGGCGAATGCCCGAGTTGACGCAGTTCGACAGGACGAAATCGATGATGCGGAACTTGCCGCCGAAGGGTGTCGCCGGCTTGCAGCGGTGCGCGGTCAGATCGCGCAACCGCTCGCCGCGCCCGCCGGCCATGATGATCGCCAGCGTCCCGCCCGTCAGGCGGCTCACATAGCGTCCGGAGGAGGCGCGTGCGGGCTGATGGGACATGATCCGTACTACAACCCAACGGCGGCGCTCTGCGCAACCCGACGTGCGCCGACCTCACAGCCACTTCATGAGCCCGAGCTCGTACGGATGCGACAGCAGCTCGTGCCAGGGATAGATGCGGACCTCGGTGCGAAACTGCCCGCACTCGGGGGGCTCGACGTCGAGAGCGAAAATCACTGCGCCATCGGCATCCTGCTCATCCGTGGCCGTGAACGTGGCGTGCCAGACACCCTCGCGTGCGGTGAGCCCGTAGGAAGACAATGGCGGCGGCGACAGATCCGCCTCGGGCAGCAACCGCCGTGCCACGAACTCGATGCGCGTGTCCGCTGGCGCCAGGGTGTTGAGCGCGGCCGCGACACGCAGTCGCAGCCGCTCGCCGCGCGGCAGATCGCGCGCCGCATCGCTGAGCAGCTTAAGGCTCACCTTGGGCCACGCGGCCCGCACACGCTGCTTCCAGTCCGCCAGGGTGCGCGCCCCGGTGAAGCGATCGGCGGCGAGCCGTCGGTAGTGTGCGGCCGCCGGCACGTACAGGCCCTGGCTGTAATCAAACAGCACGCGGCGCATGTTGAATCGCGGGATCACGGTGGTCATGGCGCGCTTGCTGCGCGTCACCCAGCCGCGCGGACAGCCGCGCTCGTCACGCGCGTAGTACAGCGGCAGCACCTCCTCCTCGAGCACCCCGAGAATCAGCTCGGTCTCGAGGGCGTCGCGGCGCTCGGGGTCCTGGACGCTCGCCGGCGGAATTCCCCAGCCGTTGTCCTGGGACCAGCCTTCCGCCCACCAGCCATCGAGGATGCTCACGTTGAGGCGGCCGTTGATGGCGGCCTTGATGCCCGAGGTGCCGCTCGCCTCGAGCGGTGCAATCGGATTGTTGAGCCAGACGTCGACACCGGAGACGAGGCTACGCGCGAGCTGCAGGTCGTAATCCTCGAGAAAGATGATCCGCCCGACGAACTCCTGACTCATCATGAGCTGACGCAGCTCGCGCAGCACCTGCTTGCCCGGCTCGTCCGCCGGGTGCGCCTTGCCGGCAAAGAGCAGCACCACCGGGCGCTCGGGATGCTTCATCAGCCGCGCCAGCCGCGTCCGGTCGCGCAGCAGCAGCGTCGCGCGCTTGTAGGTGGCAAAGCGCCGGGCGAAGCCGAGTGTGAACACCTCGGGACGCTGCGGGTCGAGAAAGCGCGTGACCTGCCGCAGCTGCGCCGGGCTCGAGCCCTTGCGCTGGTACTCGCGCTGCAGCCGCTCGCGCACGTTTGCCAGCATGCGCGACTTGACGTCCTGCGCGGTCGACCAGTAACGCTCATCGGGTACGTGCTCGAGCGCCGTCCAGAACTCCGCATCGCGCAGCCGCTCACGCCACTCGCGCCCCAGCTCGCGATCGAAGAATTCCATCCAGCGTTGGTGCAGGAAGGTCGGCACGTGGACCCCGTTGGTGACGTAGCCCACGGGGTTGTCCTCGGGGCGCACTTCGGGCCACTCATCTGCGCACAGTCGCTCCGAGACCGCCCCATGCATGCGGCTGACGCCGTTGACGTGGCGTGTACCGTTGAGGGCGAGGCGCGTCATGTTGAAAAGGCCGGGCGCGGAAGGGGCGCGCGCCAGCTCGAGAAAGCGCTCGACCGACAACCCGAGCTCGCGGATGAAGCCCTCGAAGTGCTGCACGATGAGCTCGGGACTGAAGGCGTCGTGGCCCGCCGCGACCGGCGTGTGGGTGGTGAAGACGCAGTCGGCGGCGACCGCCTCGAGCGCGGCGTTGAAGGGCAGGCCGTAGCCGAGATGCTCGCGCAGCAGCTCGAGTATGAGAAACGCCGCGTGGCCTTCGTTGAGGTGCCACACGGCGGGCTGTACGCCGAGGGCGCGCAGCGCCCGCACTCCGCCGATGCCGAGAATCATCTCCTGTCTGACGCGCGTCGACTCGTCGCCGCCGTAGAGACGGTGGGTGATGTCGCGGTCGGAGGGGGCGTTCTCCGGGCAGTTGGTGTCGAGCAGGTACACGGGCACGCGGCCGACCTGCGCGCGCCATAGCCGCGCGACCACGTCCCGTGCCGCGACGCGCACGCTCACCTTGAGCCACTCGCCGGCGGCGGTGCGCACGGGCTCGACCGGAAGGTCGCGCGGATCGTGCTCGCGGTATTCCGCGTGCTGCACACCGTCGTTGTCCACGGTCTGGGTGAAATACCCCTGTTCGTAGAGCAGTCCGACGGCGACGAAGTTGGCGTGCTCATCGCTCGCCGCCTTGCAATAATCGCCCGCCAGCACACCGAGGCCGCCGGAATAGATCGGGAAGCTCTCGTGGAAGCCGTACTCGGCGCAGAAGTACGCCACCGGCGGCCCCGCAGCGGCGGGCGCCACGGTTACATACGCGTCGAGCGTCTGTAGCGCATTCGCGTAGCGCTCCAGGTACTTCTCGTCCCGGGCGCAGCGCTCGAGCTTCGCCTGGTTGACGCAGCGGAGCATCAGCCGTGGGTTGCCGTTGGTCTGCTTCCACAGCTCCGGATCGAGGTCCTCGAAGAGCGCGCGCGTGGGTCGGTGCCAGCTGAAGAAGAGGTTCGCGGCCAGCTCCGGCAGCCGGGCCAGGCTCCCCGGGATCACTGGGGTGACTTCGAGGAGCGAGTTTCTCATCCGCAGCTTTCGTGTAAGGAACGCGAAGTCTAGCAGTCTCCCCTCGGGCGCCTTCCAGAGCGCTGAAGCGCGTTGAGGCGCTCTGAGGAGGCTCCTTTCGACCGAAGGCATTGGTTGATCACTAATACTATACAGTCTATAGTACTGGTAGATGGATGATAGCCAAGCCCGGAAGTTTCAGAAGGATCTCAATGCAGGTCTCGTCGCACTCGTGCTGCTCGCCGTGCTGGATCGCACGACGCAGGACCTCTACGGGTACGAGATCGCCAAGCGGCTGCAGAAGGCAAACGAAGGCGAGGCGCTCTTCAAGGAGGGCACGATTTATCCCGTGCTGCGTACGCTCGCCGCGGCGGGTCTCCTCACGAGCCGCGTGGTGCCCTCGTACGCCGGGCCGCCGCGCCGCTACTACCGAATCACCGAAGAAGGCCGCGCGATGCTGCGCCAGTGGAGCGACATCTGGCACCAGACGCGTGGCTTCGTCGATCGCTTCATCGAAGGAACCGACTCATGAGTGCCAACGCTCCCCGCTCGATCGATGAGTATTTGAAACAGCTGCGCGCCGCGCTGGCCGGCCAGGATCCCGCGCTGATCCAGGACGCACTGTACGACGCGGAGGAATACCTGCGCGCCGAGGTGGCGGCGCATGCCGGCAAGTCGGAAGGCGACGTGCTCGAGCTCATCGCCAGCACCTACGGTGCCCCCGAGGAGGTGGCTGCTGCCTACCGCGACACCGAAGCTAAAGTGAAGGCGGCGCTGAAAACCCCTGCGCCGCAAGCTGTCACGCAGGCCTCCGGCATCAGGCGCTTCTTCGGGGTGTTCATGGACGTGCGCGCCTACACGTCTCTCTTCTATATGCTGCTCACGCTCGCGACCGGCATCCTGTACTTCACCTTCGTGGTCGCGGGGCTCGCGCTCTCGGCCGGCTTCGCGATCCTCGTGATCGGCATTCCGTTCTTCCTCGCCTTCATCGGCATGGCGCGCGTGATCTCGCTCGGGGAGGGACGATTGCTCGAGGCCACGACCGGTGAGCGCATGCCGCGGCGGCCGGTGCATCCGGGACCACCCTCGGGCTGGCTCACGCGCATCGGTGAGATGCTCAAGGACGTGCGCACGTGGACCACACTCCTCTACCTGCTGGCGATGCTGCCGCTCGGGATCATCTATTTCACGATCGCGGCCACCGGACTCGCAGGCGGGCTGCGTCTCGCGCTCGCGCCGTTCATCCTGATCGGACGGGACGTCGGATTCATTCCGCACCGCTTTTCGGCTGGCATGATCCACTGGGATGGCCACGACTACGCCTCGCCGCAGAGCCTCTTTGGAGCGCTTCTCTGCATGGTGCTCGGTATCCTGATCCTCACGCTGCTCATGCACGCGGCTCGCTGGATCGCGCGCGGACACGCGCGGCTCGCGAAGGCTCTGTTAGTCGAGCCGGGGGCCTAGCACGGAACCGCAGTTTCCTCTGGCACCTTGCGAGCGAGCAGGCCGCACGCGCCGCGGTACACTGCGCCGCATGCTGCGTGCCTGTCTGACGATCCTCGGTGTGCTGAGCGTACCGGCGCTCATCGGAGCGACCTCCGCAGTCCCCGCGCCGCCGCCCGGCCAGGCTACGGCCGCACCTTCGCGCGCCGCGTCCGCGACGCGTGGTTGCCTGCCGACCGGCAACGGCTACCTGCGGGCGCGCATCCGCGGGGCGCTCAACCTCGACATCGACTGGCACGATGGCGAGCTCGAATGCGACGGCGGCCCGCGGCCCGACGGCAGTGGTGTGCGCGTAAGTTTCGCCGGTCCTGCGCATCCGGACGGACGCCGCATCCGCATGGTCTTTGGCGTGCGGTCGGTGCGCGAGGGGCGCACCGGGCGCGAGCTGCCGACCAACCTCACGGTGATCTTCGAGGGCGAGCAGCGGCTGTTCGCCACGCGTGGCGAGGATCACTGTACGGTGGACGAGCTGCGGCAGGAGCGTGTGGGCGCACTCGGCGGACCCAAGCGCTCCTGGCGCATCGTGGCCCGCGGCTTCTGCATCGCTCCGGCGAGCACGCTCAGCAGCGACGCGCGCATCCTGGTGAGTCGCTTCGATTTCGCCGGCACTGCAGTGTTCGAAGACGAGCCGTCCGAGACACCGCGGGTGGCCAAGCCTTAGGAAAGGATCGATGTCAGCATCCACCGCGCGCGCCTGGCTCGCCGTAGCTCTCGCCACACTCGTCATCGCCGCCACCACCGCAGTGCGGCCCGATTCGGCGTCCCTTGCCGACGAGCCGCGCCGCCCGCTCGACCTGTCGACCTTTCCGCGCACCTCGCTCGAGATCACGCAACACGGCGGCGATCACGCGCGCAAATACGGGTTCGACGTGTGGGTCGCCGATACCCCCGAGCGCGCCGAGCAGGGATTGATGTTCGTCAGCGACCTCCCGGAGACCATGGGAATGGTGTTTCCGGTGGCGCCGCCGCGCGTGGAGACCATGTGGATGAAGAACACCTACATCGAGCTCGACATGCTGTTCATCGCGGCCGACGGGCGCGTCACCAAGATCATCGCCAAAGCCGCACCGATGTCGCTGCAGGTACTCAGCTCGGATGCTCCGGTCGCCGCGGTGCTCGAGCTCAAGGGCGGCCAGGCGGCCAAGCTCGGCCTGCGAACCGGGGATACGGTTACGTGGAAGAAGCCGGCGCACTGAGGGCGCCGTCCCGAGGAGCTCGTACGGCTCCCCAGACCATCAACGCTGCGGCTGAGGACCCTGCGGCGCCCCCGACTGTGGCGCCTTGGGCTTCGGGCGGCTTCTGAAGATCGGCTGCTGGATCGGCGCGCCGTAGACGTGGCTGCCGCCATGCTGGCGCGGCGCCAGCGCGCTCGGCTTGGTGTGAGTCGGGTCGCCGGTGGCTCCGCCCGCCGGCCCGATTCCCAGCGCACCCAGCGCACTCAGCATCAGGATAGCGGCAGCCCGCTTCATGCCTCTCTCCTCAGTGCGACGCGTTTCAGTGTACGCAGGGTGCCGGGCGCAGAAAGTGCGCGGTTGCGCAGGATGCGCGGCACAGCGGGCAGCGCGCGTGTTATGACAAAAACGAACCCGGCCGCGCGTCACTCCGACGCTAGGGAAGCGTCGCTGGAAAACGCGGCGTCTGCCGCGCATGCGTGGCCTGCTCGAAGGCGTACGCCAGGCCGATCAGGCGTCCTTCACTCCAGGCCGCGCCCACGAATGACAGCCCGACGGGCAGCCCGTGCACCGCACCCATCGGCACGGTCACATGCGGATAGCCAGCGACCGCGGGGGGCGTCGTGACGCCGCCGCCGAGCACGTGGTCACCGTTCACCAGGTCGGTGGTCCAGGCGGGACTCACGGTCGGCGCCACCAGGGCGTCGAGATGGTCCTTGCCGAGGGCGGCATCGATTCCACCGCGGCCGAGTCGCGTCGCGCGCTCGTGCGCCTCGAGGTAACGCGGCTCGCTGAGCGGACCGCGCGCCTGCGACTCGATGAACAGCTCCTGGCCGAAGAACTGCATCTCGCGCGCGGCCTCCTGCGCGTTGAAGGCGATGAGCTCGGCGAGCGTGCGCGGGCCGCCGCCCCGGCGCGTCGCGAGGTAACGATTGATGCCATCCTTGAACTCGTACTCGAGCACGGTCTGCTCGTCGGCGTCGAGCTTGTCGGCGTCGGCAATATCGGCCGGGTCCACCACCACGGCACCGCTCGAGCGCAGTATCCCGAGCGCGTGCTCGAACAGCACATCGACCTCCTCGTGAAAGCCAGCGTAGTGGCGCAGCACACCGATGCGCGCGCCCTTGAGGCTCGCTGCGTCGAGAAAGCGGGTGTAGTCGGGCGGCGGGTGATCGCGCAACGGGGCCGTCGCCGGGTCGTCCGGGTCATATGCGGCCAGCACGCTGAGCAACAGCGCGGCGTCGGCCACCGTTCGCGCCATGGGGCCGGCGGTGTCCTGACTGACCGAGATCGGGATGATGCCCGCTCGTGATACCAGGCCCACGGTGGGCTTGATGCCAACCAGACCATTGACGCTCGCCGGGCAGGTGATCGAGCCGTCGGTCTCGGTGCCTACGGCGAGCACCGCCAGATCGGCGGCAACGGCCACCCCGGAGCCCGAGCTCGAGCCGCAGGGATTGCGGTCGAGGGCGTAGGGATTCCTTGTCTGGCCGCCGCGCGCGCTCCAGCCCGAGGA
>Ga0187782_10003414_pt1 | contig 11824 bp, 11 predicted proteins | sample 0715_SJ02_MP15_2_FD_132454 | JGI IMG/M metagenome (GOLD analysis project Ga0187782, IMG submission 132454) | Tropical peat soil microbial communities from peatlands in Department of Meta, Colombia - 0715_SJ02_MP15_20_MG | ecosystem: Environmental > Terrestrial > Soil > Wetlands > Peat | place...
CACGAACGGGACGGGACACGAACGGGACGGGACACGAACGGGACGGGACACGAACGGGACGGGACACGAGGGGCACCCCCCGAGGCACCCCCTCTCCCAGCGGACTCGGCGAGGAGGATAGGACGGGGCATGGGACGGGACACGATTCGGATGCGGTTCGGCCGGTTGGCGGCGATTATCGTTTGCGGCTTGTTTGTCTCGGGGTGCGGGGGGTCCAAGGATACGGGGCCCCGTCCTCGCTGCTACATGGACATCACGGCCGATGGCGAAAAATTAGGCCGCATCGTTATCGAGCTACGTCCCGACGTCGTTCCCAAGACGGCCGAGAACTTTCGGGCACTTTGCACGGGCGAAAAGGGGTTTGGCTACAAAAGCTCCTTTTTCCACCGTGTCATTCCCCGATTCATGTGCCAGGGGGGCGATATTACGAACGGCGACGGGACGGGTGGAAAATCGATCTACGGCCAGACGTTTGACGACGAGAACTTCGACCTGAAGCATGACGGGCCCGGCGTGGTGAGCATGGCCAACGCCGGCAAGAACACCAACGGATCGCAGTTCTTCATTTGCACGGTGGCCACGCCGCATCTGGACGGCCATCACGTTGTGTTCGGCAAGGTCGTCGAGGGGATGGACATCGTCAAGAAGATGGAGCGACTGGGGTCGCAAAGCGGCAGAACCCGGGCCGAGATCGTCGTGGCCCAGTGCGGTGAGTTGCCGCCCGAGCCGGCCAAAACCGCGAGGTAGTGCGACTCGCACGCTGCTGACGCGACAAGCTTTTGGCACTCGCCGCCGGCCGCTTCAGAGACGAGGGGTCTGCGGGAACGCGCTCGCCTCGCCGAGCCGCGATGGGTTGTGCCGCGGCCGTGCGTAGATAAAATGCGCCACGGTCCCGGCGGCAAATACTTCCGCAACTGGATATCGGGCACAAACGGAGATTGGGGATGCGACGCGGCCCTGCGATTTTGATTGCGGCTTTCAGCTTTGTTGTGGGCGCGGCCTGGTTGCCGGCCGCCGACAAGCCGTTGCCTCGCTGCTATCTGGACATCACGGCCGACGGCAAGAAGCTGGGGCGAATCGTGGTGGAGCTGCGCTCCGACGTCGTTCCCAAGACGGCCGAGAATTTTCGCGCCCTGTGCACGGGCGAGAAAGGCTTTGGCTACAAAGGAAGCCCCTTTCACCGCGTCATCGCCGGGTTCATGTGCCAGGGAGGAGACTTTACGAAGTTCAACGGGACCGGCGGCAAATCGATCTACGGCGAAGAGTTTGACGACGAGAATTTCGAGCTGAAACACACGGGTCCGGGCATCCTTAGCATGGCCAACCGCGGGCCGGGCACCAACGGTTCGCAATTCTTCATCTGCACGGCGGCCCAGCCGCATCTCGACGGCCGCCATGTCGTCTTCGGCAAAGTGGTCGAAGGCATGGACGTCGTCAAAAGAATCGAGGCGCTCGGTGGTCGGCCGCCCCGCGGCATCCCGAGAGCAAAAATCATCGTGGCCGACTGCGGCGAGTTGAAGCCGAAGCAGTTCTGAGTGCCGCAGGCGCGCGCCGGGGTTTGCGGCCGCGCTCACTTAAGTGCATTCTTGAGCAGCGCGATCTGGCCGGCGTGGTAGGCGTCGTGTTGAATCACGCCGTGGATCAGGATGTAGAACGAGAACCGCTTCTCCCTCGCTTTCTCCGACAGGCGCTTGTCGGTTAAGGCGTCGATCGCAGCTTCCAGCACCGGCTGAGTTCCCTTCAGTTCGTCCAGTGTTTGTTTCCAGGCCGCAGCCGTTGGCTTGGGCGGCTTGGGCCAATTCTTGGCGGCCGGGACGCGCGGCGCTTTCTCGCCTTGGAGCAGTTTGATGGCGACTTGGCGCCACGTGATCGCGTGCAGCACTTCCTCCCAGATGCTGTGCGCCCCGCGAATCGGATGGGCCGCCGCTTGTTCGGCCGTCACGCCTTTGAGCAGCTTGCGCAATGCTTTTCCATACCAGGGCGTGCCCTCGAGCGCATGACGAGACAGCAGGGCCATCCGGTGGACTTCAGTGCTCATCGTAGCGCCCCTCAATTTTGTGGCAGCGGAAGATCGGGAAGTTTCAGCACGGGAGAGAGACCCAAACACGCCCGGTAGCTGTCGCGCATCCGTTCGACGCCGAATCCCGCGGCGATCGCCCTCCAGCGGTCGGCGACTTCTTTGAGTGCCGCATCGGGCGTCGCTTTGCCCTCGAGCGCAGAGGTGATGCCTTCCGTGAGCGATATGCGCAATTCCGTCCGGCCGATCACCGGCAGTTCGGGCGAGAGATTGGTCGTCCTGAGACTTTCGGAGGTGACGGCCAGGTAGCCATACATCTCGTCGGTCCGCAAATCGGAACCGAACCAATCGACGGCTTTGGCCAGCTGAGATTCGCGGGCGACGCTTTTGGGAACGGTCGCCAGCGCCTGTTGAAAGCGGTCCCCGCTGAGAAAATTCACCAGGTTCCACGCGGCTTCGGCCCGCTCGGCGGGAGTCGCCTTGGGGACGGCCATCACCAGTCCGCCCACCGGGGCGAGCGTCGCGTGGTTGACCTCGTCGTCGGGGAGTTTCTCCCAATCCTTCGCGTGTCGATCGTAAACCTGGCGCACGCCGGGCAGCCGCGCAAAGACCAACGAAACGCCGGGGGCGCGCTCAATTGGTTTTTCGTCGCTGCGCCCCGGCTCGAGGCCGATCGCCATCGCGGCCTTGCCGGTGAGCACGAGCCGCCTGCAATCGGCCGGGCTGAATTTGATCGACTCGGGCGACAGTTTCGCGAACTGGTCGACCGATTGGCTCAGCGCCCGCACGAACCCGGGCAAGTCGATCAGCGGAGCGCCCGTATCGATGTCGAAGTAAACGGAGTAGTTTCCCGGCTTCTTGACGTACGGCAGGGCACGCGCCAGAAAAAGCGTCGCGCGGAAGTCCTCTCCCCACGGCTCGACCGCAGTGAGCCCCGGCGCCCAGTTCGGCAACGACTCGAGCAGAGCCTGATAGTCGTCCCATGTCGCTGGCGGTTTGAGGCCGGCTTTCGACAGCAAGTCGCCACGCAGGTAGCAGACCAGCGCTGGACAAGAGATCGGAATGAGCGTGGGGCGACCCGAAATCGTCAGTACGCGGTCGCGGATGCCGGGAAAAAAATCATTCCAACCCGCGGAGACTTCTCCGACCTCGCTGCTTTCGGGAATGCGGGCCAGGCGATCTCCCGATGCGACCGCCGGCAAATCGACGTACGAGAGCACGACGACGTCGGCGGCGGGCAATTCCTTGAGGCCCTCGGCTCCCCGCTTGTACTCCGCGAGGTTGCACTTCGCTCCTGTCTGTTCGCCCCATTCGTCGAGCGCCGCCTTCCAAGAGTCGCCGAATCCGTAACCGGCCGGAAAGGCAACCGTGACCGTCTGGCCGGCAAAGGGGTGAGCGGGGGCGTGAGGCTTCTCGGGCTTGTCCTCGCAGCCGGGGATTGCCATCAAGCTCAAGGCCGCACAGAGCCCCAGACACCCCAACACGCCCAGTCTCCGAAGGTTCATTGGCTGTTCGCTTCGAGTTGCTAAGAGACGGTCATCGCGGCCTGGGTTCAGCAGGAATCCAATCTGCCGAATTCTCAAGAACTTACAAGGCAAAGAGAGGCCTGACGGACGCGACTGGCTGAGCCTCGTGCGGACGAGTCGTGCTCATCGGCACAATCAATAAAACCGATAAATCTTACAGGCAATTCCTGATACGTAAATCTTGCGCGGAATGCCGCTGCCGAGTGACAAAGCGGCTGGTTCGCGGCGCCAGACGTGCGAGCCTTGCACCGTTTTCGCGAAGGGGGTCTCCGTGAGATCGAAAAGCCTTACGCTCGTGTTCGTCGCCTCGTTGGGGCTCGTCGGCTGGCTTTGCCCGGTTAACGGCAGTCGCGGAGCCGATGGCGAGCCGACTTCCGCCGACGTTGGGGGCAACGCCGTTCGACGTCGCGCCCTCGAACTTATGCGGCAAGCCACGATCGAGCTACAAGCGAATCGCTTCGACTCGGCCCGGCGTCTGGCCCGGCAGGCGGCCGAATTGAACGCCACGTACAGCCTGTTCGACGTCCGGCCGGAACACGTCCTGGCCGAGATCGAGCGAAAAGAAAGCAACGCGGCATCGATCGCGAGTGGCACGGCCGGCACGGCGCAACAAACGGTCACCGCTCCGAAGACGGTTACTGGCCTGGTGAGCGCCGCTGCTGCCGAACCGGCTAATCCCTTCGCGCCATCCAAAAGCGGCGCCGCGGTGACTGCCGCCGGCCTCCCTGCCCCTCCACCGGCGCCGGTTGCAATCGTTCAAGCCCCAGTCCAGCCGCAGCCGCACGTGTTACCCGACCAGACCCAAGCGCCCACGGACGAGCTCAAAACGCGGGCGATTGAGATCCTCGACCACGGACTGCAGGCGCTCGACGAACATCGGTTGGACGACGCCGAGCGCTACGCCCGAGCTGCGTTGGCGCTGCACGTGTCGTTCGGCAAGCTCGAATACAAGCCCGAATACCTGATTACGGAGGTCGGCATCGCCCGCGCCAAACTGCGGCTCGACGCCGCCACGGCGCTTACGAGTGGGAACTCACAGCTGGCGCCGGTGACATCGAGTGCGGCGCCGCAGCAATCGCCTGCCGCGCCAGCGGCACAATATTCCCGACCAACACAGTATTCTCAACAAACACAGTATTCCCAAGTCGGAGCGCCAGTAGCGGCGCGGCCCGTACAAACGGTCGTGTCCCAAACGCCGGCCGCATCCCCCTCGAGTCCTGCTTCGACGGTCGCGCAGGCTTACGCCTCCGCGCAATCGGCCGGAAACGCTCCGGGAGCGACGTCCGGGCGCGATCGAGCCGAACGGCTGCTGCAAGAGGCTTTGAGCGATCTGCACGAGGGGCGCGACGAACTGGCCCGCGCGCGGATCGAAGGAGCGCTGGGCGTGATCCATCCCAGCACGCCGCGTCCGCTGACAGCCTTCCAGGTGGCGAGCCCAACTGGCGTGACCCCGACCGGCGCCATGGTGCAGCCGGTGCCTCAGGCCGATCTGCCGCAGCCCGGAATGCCCCGCGCCGGATTCCCGGCCTACGTACCCGATCCAACGCGCGATCAACGCGATGTGGTTCTCAAACCTCTGCATGATCCGTATCTGGGCGACGACGCAAACTCGACCCAAAAGAGCTCGGCTGGCGAAAAATCGCTGCGGGAATCGCTGCCCGACTTCACCCCGCTGAATTCGACACTGACACTGAACCGTCCTCTGCCCAGAATGAACGACGAATTGCCGCAACAGCCCCTCGTCGCCCAGCCCGCGGTGGCTCCGGTGCCAGTTGCGACGCCTATCACTCGCACGCAAGCCGTCGCCGACGACAACCAGGCCGCCAAAGTCCGCTGGCCCGAAAGCCAGCCGGCCCCCAGCTCGCAGTCGACAGACGCCCTGGCACCCGCGCCGACCGTCCAATCAGCTCCGGCCGCTCGGGTCGTTCAACCCGTTCCGCCTGCGACGCCTCCCAAGGTTTTCGCTCCGGTGACGATCAACAACTGGGCGCCGAGCAGCAGCGACGACCAGAAACCGGGCTTCTTCCGGCGCATTTGGAGCGCCATAACGGGCGAGTAAGCGAGCATCCCCAGACGAAGATCAAGATCTACGCCATCACAAGCGCGGGAAATTCTTTAACGATCGCGAACCGCGGGTTTGCACCCGTGGCCAGAGGAGTGGCGCCCCTCGCTGGGCTAAATCTGCCCCTCTTGTTCACTGCCGGACACTCCGTTGACACCCTTTCAGCCGTGCTGTAAGAACCATGCAGGCCCCCATCGTCTAGCGGCCCAGGATCCGGGGTTCTCAGTCCCGTGACGTCGGTTCAAATCCGACTGGGGGTATTTCACAGCACAGCCGTAAGTCGCAGTCGACTTACGGCTGCTCGCATTCTGGGGGCACCGGGCAGGCTGACGCAGCCGCGGTGGCGCACGGCGAGCCGCGAGCATGCGTCGCTGACGGTGCGCAGTCGGGCCGCCCGGGCAAAGCTTGCGGGGCGACAACTAAGGACGCCCGCCTGAGCCCTTCGCGTCTTGGCGCAAGTGGCTAGTGGCGCTTTTCCCTGACTCGCTCAGGGTGAGTGTCTCCTTGGACGAGACGGAAACAGCTCGACGCCCGTACTCGGTCCCCTTCATTTCCGCGTGCATCGCGACGAGGCCGAACGGTGCTTTGGCGTGAAGGAAGAGACGATAAGTCGCGTGGTAGGCCATTCGGCCATTGTTCACGAGTTGACCGTCGAGATCGCTGGTGCCACCGAGCACTTCGCAGTTTTCAAATTTGCCCGCGGGCGTTTCAACGGTCTCGGGCTTGAGTTTTGTGGGATTGTCCAAAGGCTTTGGAAAGACGTTACGAAAGCGGTCGATCTCATATTGAATCCGGTTGAAGCCCTGATCGATGTACGATTCCAGCAGCGGCGCCTTCCGATCGGACGGCTTCGGGTCGAAGAATGTCAGCACCGGATGAGCGAGCGGGTCTTCCCCCCGACGCAGATATTCCTGAGGGATGAGGAGCTTGAGAATCAGTTTTGAATACGCCCCTTGCTCACCCCCTTTGTTTTCGAGTTCCAATTCGATCCATCGGCACGTCTGGTCATTCCGCATCAGTTGGCCGACCGAGCTGACGGTCAACGTCCGCTCCAGGGAGACCCGTTGGGGCTGCGCCCCTTTGAATCCGAATTCGGCTTCGGTCTTGACGACGTACCGCGCCCAAGTCCCATCGGCCGGCAGTTCGAAGATCAGCCCGTCGGCTCGGGCCGTCTGAGTACCCGGAATCAACCCGGTCAAAACGACAAAAGCAGCGATCCGAAGCGGCATCTCAGCCTTCGTTGGTTTGCGTAGGGCTGCTTGCATTTTGGGTTCCTCACAACGCCTGCACCAAAGACCCCGACTGCGGATCGATCACGTGTTTCCCGGCGCGCCGGGCGGCGGGGTTAGCGGCGGATAGTGCAGCCGCCACCACATCCAGAGCGCGAACGTCAACGGCATAACAACCGGGACGATCCGATCAGGATGAAAAAAGCCTCCCGGCGCAAACGACACGTCAAACCTCAGTCCAATCACCGGTCGGAATTCAAGGACCACAAGCGCCAAAAGTCCGAACGTGACCAACTCCCACGCTGGGCGGCCAACTCGGCCGGCAAGTTCCAAAAACAGCCAGCCCACCACGAACAGCGCCACGTAGACGAGGTAGCAAACGACCATAGCGGTGACCGCCAAAGGAGCTGTGGGTCGAACCTCCGTGGGTGCAGTCAATCGAACCAGGGCCCAAGCGATCAGGACGACCGGCGCGCAGACCGCGATTATTGCCGGGATCGGGAACACCGCGAATGTCCAGAAGGGATGTCGCCCGGCAAAAGTTCGACGGCCGAATTCTTCCGCCGCCGCTACGGCAAGGCTTTCGGGACGACCCACACGCTCTTCCGCGGGTCGCTGTTCGGATTCCATGTCTGGGCCCTCTTCGTCAATGTCGGCAATGTGGTCCGCAAGTTCCTGGACGAGGCGGGACGAATAGCCTTGCGGAAGTCCGCGCTTCCGCAATTCTTCACGAAGGCGATCACGCCAGGGCGATTTGGCCACCTTCGCCTCCTTCCAGGACGGTGTTGACCGCCGCTACGATCTCTTGCCAGCTCGCGCGCGAGGTCGCAAGTCGCTTGCGGCCCTGCTTGGTCACGCGATAGATGATGCGAGTGCGGCCGCCGACGAGTTTTTGCTCGCTGGCGAGCATCTTTTGATCTTCGAGCCGATGCAGGATGGGATAAATGCATCCCTCGCCGAAGTCGAGCTTCAGGCTCGAGGCATCGCGAATGGCTTGGACAAGGTCGTAGCCGTGCATGGCTCGGCGATCCAGGAGTTGCAGGATCAGCAGCTCGGGGACGCCGTTCAAAAAATCGGGGTTTGATTTCCGGGTCATATCTTGATGCCTCGAACTATAATACATTGAACTAACAGGTATTCGCAAGTCCATGACCTTTGGCACGCCGTTCTTTACAGCCAACCCAACGCGTTAGTAGAACGGTGTGCCGGTCTGCCGCGGCGGACGTTGCGGCCTTGTCACACATATGGCGGAGAAGAGTGTCGGTGCCCCGTGAATACAGCGACTACCAGAAGAAGATCATCAAGCGATTTTACGACAATCGCGACGACATCGATTCGCACCGATTGAGTGAAATCACGAGCGATCTTTACCTGGCCGAGGGAAAGAAGAAAGATCGGTTGTGGAAGCAGGCCGGTGAGATTATGGAGCGGTTGAATGTGCCCAAGTCGCGGATCGAGCACGTGCTCAAGACAGCCAATCCGGCCATTCTCGCCGAGGTCGTCAACGACCTGCAGAAGGGGCTGATCAAACCGGCCGAGAAACCAAAGCCCGCGCCGCCGCCCCGCGAGGGGTGAGCGAGAATGTCTGAGGAGCCGCGCACGCAGTAAGCGGTGATTCTCCGCGCGGTTCAAAGGCACCGCTCACTTCGTGCGCGGCTCCTCAAGTCGCGCCTCGACCGTCGAACGAAAGCACCGCCGGGCTGGTTGGCATTTGGTGATCCGTTTCGTCATTTAGTTCATTTGGGCATTCCTTCGTCATCCGTATTTCGTCATTGAGTCATTCGCTGTCTCAGAGTGGCGCACCCTGCAATCGCCAGTGTTACAATGCCGGCCGTGCGGCAGTTGGACTTCAAGAAGGAGACCGGCCGTGATTCTCGGAAGTCTCGAGCCAGTGGAGTGGGGCGCGATTATCGTCGGCGTGTTGCTGGTCGCCGGGTTCATCTACTGGCGGATTCGGATGGGCCGAACCACCAAACAAGAAGACGAGAAGCTCGACACCGCACCCTGAACCATCGAGCCCGGCTTTGCCCAAAAACGGGGACAGACCCCTGACCCGTTGCGGCTGGAGCGCTGGTTTGCCCTTCCGGTAGGGGGTCAGTCCCCGTTTTTGGGCAAAGCTATCGAGCCCAGTCGTCGACCGCAGCACCGTCGGTCTGACGCCCGACGCGCGCCGGGTCGGTGACGCGGCGAGCCGCAGGCGTCGGCTTGCGGGTGCTTCGGCGCAAGATTTCCGGCCCGCGGGCGAATGGCCGTCGAGGACGCTTCCTCGGCGTGGCGCGGGTTCTTTCCACGAATGCGCAATTTTGTGCGTAAAACTGTTGACAATCGCCCCGGCCCCTCGGTAAGCTTAGTCAACTAAGCGTAAATCGCTAAGCGACACGAGGAGGTGTCCCGATGAATGCAGCGGCGAATCCGACCGAGCGCGAGCTCGAGATCCTCAAAATCCTCTGGGAGCGGGGCGAGGCTTCGGTCCGCGAGGTTTACGAGCGGATGCGCGAGACCGCGCCGATCGTGCAGAACACCGTGCAGGCCTTCCTGCGCACAATGGAGGACAAAGGCCTCGTGCGGCACCGGGTCGAGGGGCGGACCTTTGTCTACAGGCCCGTCGCTCCGCGGGAGCAGACGACGCGACGCCTGACCACCCAGTTTGTCGAGCACGTCTTTGACGGGGCCATCGACCAGCTCGTCGAGACGGCCTTTTCGCACCGCACGCCGACGGAGGCGGAGCTGGCCCGGTTGGAAGAGCTTGTGGCGGAAGTTCGCGCGGCTCGCGGCAAGCAATCCCGTTCGGAAAGGCGCCATTCATGAATCAATTCATCGATGCCTTCCTCGGCAATGGGCCGGCTCTGCTGTCCGGCGTTACGCTGCTCTTGACGTTCGGCTGCCTGGCCGTGGCGACGCATCGTTCGCCCGTGCATCGGCAGAGGCTGGCCGAGCTGGCGATCGCCGCGACGCTGATCTGGGTGATTCTGGCGGTCACGCCTCTGCCGCGGCCGCTGGCGCGCGGCTATTTCGCGCGGCTTTCCAGCGCGATGACGCACGAATCCCAACCCACTCCGGCAGCCGCGGCTGAGACAGTCTCTTCAACGGAGCCGACGCCAACGTTGGGACTCTCGACCGTCACCGTGTCGCCCATTCCCGGCCTTCCCGCAGTGCTGTTGGCGCCGGCGCCTCCAGAGGGGATCGAGGTCGACGATGAGAACCTTTGTGAGTCGCCGACAGCAAGGTGCGAATCGGACACGCCAAAGCCGGCGGTCTGGACCTTTGTGCCGAAGGTTGGCCCGGTCGACCGTTCGATCACGCTCGACGCGTCGTTGCTCGTGAACGAATCGGCTCCGGGCGACTCCACATCCGCAAAAGTCGAGCCGGCGACGACGGAATCCTCTGAAGGTGCCGCGCCGCTGCCCCGATTGGTCCGGTTCGGTTCGTTTCTCGAGGCGAACTGGAAATTGTTGTTGCTCGGCGCCTACGGCGTCGGCGTCGCTTTGTGTGCGGCGTGGATCGCGCTCGGCCGGGGCCTCTTGGCGTACATCGTTTGGACGGCCAGGTGGCCCGAGGACTGGCTCGACGAGCTGTTTGCCGACCTGTGCGATGAGCGAGGCATCCGTCGCGTGTGGCTGGTCGTGTCGCCGCGGTATCCGCGCGCCCTGTCGTTCGGCATTCTGCGGCCGACGATCGTGCTGCCCGCGGCCCAATGCGTGCCCGAAAACGCCGACCTGTTGCGGCACGTGCTGCGGCACGAGCTGGTGCACGTCGATCGCCGCGACGCCTGGGGCACGCTCTTGTTCAACGTTTCGTTCTTGTTTTTGTTCTTCCACCCGGCCTTCTGGTGGCTGCGGTCGCGGGCCCGGTTGAGTGCCGAGCTGGTGGCCGACGAATGGGCCGCGACGCGCTCGTCACGCGACGAGTACGCGCGGGAGCTGATCGCCTTTGTGCGGGCGACGCGTCGCGCATCATTCTTGCCGGCCGGTGCGACCGGAGTGCTGGGATCGACAACGCCTTTTTCGAGGAGAATCGAGATGCTGATCCGACGCGAACGACCGCTGGCGATGTACAGCTCGCCGGTTTGGCGCATCACCACCTGCGGAGTGCTGGGCGGGCTGATCATTGTGATGGCGGCCAGCCTGGGCCGCACCGCTCCCCCCGAGACGGACGATCCGGCGAAAGAGAAGGCTGCCTCGAAGACGGCCACGGTCACGGTCGATTTGGCGGACGACGAGGACGAGAAGGCTCCGTCGGGGCTCTCACTCGTCAGGGTCGATGCCGCGAATTTCGCCGCTAAGGACGAGGACGACGACGATGATGACGACGACGACGCGCCGAAGAGCGGCGAAAAGCAGCTGCAGCGGATGCAACGACAGTACGAGAAGCTCGCCCGCAAGTCGGCCGAGCTGCAAAAGCAGATGGCCAGGCTGCAAGAGGCGATTGCTCAGTCGAAAGCCGGCGCCGCGAAGAAGGCCGAAAGCGGCGAGGGGCCCCACGCCATCATTCTGGAAAAAGGTGAGCCAAACACGATCATTCTGAACGATGGCAAACTCACAATAAACGGCAAGACCATCGACCTGGAGAAATTGAAAGGTCTCGAGTCGCTCAAGAATTTGGAGGAGCTCAAGGGGCTCGATTCGACGATCGAAAAGGCACTGAAGAACGCGCTGAAATTCGATGTGAAGATCGTCGAAGACGATGCGGTGCGTAAGTCGGCCGAGCTGCAAAAGCAGATGGCGAAACTACAAGCGGCGATCGCCGAAACGAATGCGAAGTCCGCTCGGGAGAAGAAGGCGGCGCGTGGAATCGCCGTAGCTCCGAACGAGGGGATGACCATCACCCTCAACGACGGCAAGCTGACGATTAACGGCAAAGAAATCGATTTGGAGCAACTGAAAAAGCTCGAATCGCTGAAGGATCTCGAACCCCTCAAAGGGCTCGATTCGACGATCGAAACGGCCGTGAAAGAAGCGCTGAAACTCGACGTAAAGATCATCCAAGATGA
>Ga0187782_10003415_pt1 | contig 11823 bp, 12 predicted proteins | sample 0715_SJ02_MP15_2_FD_132454 | JGI IMG/M metagenome (GOLD analysis project Ga0187782, IMG submission 132454) | Tropical peat soil microbial communities from peatlands in Department of Meta, Colombia - 0715_SJ02_MP15_20_MG | ecosystem: Environmental > Terrestrial > Soil > Wetlands > Peat | place...
ACCATCCGATAGGGGAACTGTTGGACAAGGCCGCCCGACAAGCGATCCCGCAGCGTTTGATGGAACTCCCCGGGAGCGTAGGTCCTAACTGATGTAAGAGGTGACGATTCCTGCGGTGCGTCGCCGCCGCCCCAGCCTCTGCTGCTCTGGGTAATGGCAGCGAAGAGTAGCAGCATGGGGACGCCCGCCGCGGCATGTAGTCCACGCATAGAGGTCGCCTCCCCAGCGGCTAGCTATTAGGTAAGCACTATTTTTCCGACTCGATCTTTTCCTTTGATGAATGCTCCGCACAGCATTGTGAGGCTGGCCCGGCACCTGGGTCTGTGAGCAACATCACACGACCCAGTGAGCCGGGGGTGATGGTCGTCGGGGTGCCGTTCGACGGCGCAACTCTGATGACACCTCACCGCGCGGACACCACAGGTTGAGGAGTTGCGGGCGGGTCAGCCGGTGGCTGAAGGATCGGAGAGGGATGAGCCGCTAGGTCACGAGGTGTGTGGAGGATCGCTCAGGGCCGGAAGAACGGAGTCGCAACGCGCGCCCGTGCTGAGAATGAGGCGGTCGCCGGCCAGACCACGGTGCGCCCTGCGAATGAGTTTCATGCTGTGAAAGGCTTAACCGCTCTCGCTCTTGGCTAACGATCCCCCTATTGTTCCGGTCGCCAACCCGAAGGCCTCCTCACGGGCAGGACAGGTTATCGCATATCCGGGTGCTCGTGACGCCAGGCCCAGTATGCCCGCTGATGCTCCGCACTGAGCCGACCAAACTCGACGTACCTTGTGTGGCGTTCTGCGAGCCAGCGCCGATAGGCAGCGTCTTCGTGTGGCCCCCAGGCGTGGTAGTCACGGTGTCCCCGGTCATAGAATCTTCCGTCGTGATCTCGGTAGCGATAGCGGTCTTCGTGACGTTCTTCCTGAGGAGTCGGACGGGCACTGATAGCTACTGGCGCGGCAAGTGCTCCGAGCAACACAAGCGAAGTCAACGTTCGGCTCACACGTGGCATGGCGTATTCTCCTTTCGAGCGGCCCAAGCTTTATGTTCTCTCTTGAATTGATAGTCTCAACCCTTATAACCTCACTTGCAGTTCAAAAGTCACAACCAAGCCGCACGAATGTTCATGATGCCGAGGACCGCCTGAACAGCGCCATTGGTAACGAAGCAGGTTTGAAAAAGGAGATTCCTGTTTATGGGTGACGTGCACAGAAACGTAGGCGTTCAGCAGCGAACTCATGTCGCGCTAAACGCTGGGAAGACCGGGTATCCGCTGATCGGGCGTAATCACTTTGGCGTGGAGGCGGTCTTGCGGAAAGTCCTTAGCATTCAACGTCACGATGAAATCCGCCTCGCCGTATTCGGCGCAATCACAGATGTGATTGTCGTCGGGGTCGGGAGAAATGTTGAGTGAGGGCCCGGGCCTAACCATTTCTGCACGCTTCCGAAGCAGGTTGACAACACGGCCTATGACGTGAGGGCGCACACCGCAAAGGGCCAGTACGCTCTTGTATTCATCCACGACATCCTCGGTGATTAACCAGACAAAGGGCTTGGTGTCCACCCAGCGCTGAAGCAGATGGGCGCTCGCAGCGTTGGAAGCATAAATGGTGTGCTTCATGCCAGCGATCCCCGCGACGAGCACCGAGGTATCAATGACTCCTCTGGGTTTGGCTATTCTTTGCGATTTAGACCTTTGCCGCTTCCGCGACAACGCTTATCTCCGGCTGCCGTTTCTTACGTTTGCGGTACTCTCGCACGGTTTGCTGGATTTCCTCGGGTGAAATATCGTGCAAGTCTGTCGCTGCCTCTTTAAGCGCGGACAAGAAGTCCTGCCGCCAGCCCGGACGTTTTCTGCCCCTGGGTAAATCCCGATACAAATCTACCCGCCGCAACCGCTGCTCAAGCCTCTCACACAACTGCCTGAAAGGGACCTTCACTTCGATCAGAAGTGCCGAATAAGGAACCTGCGATTTGAATACAACAGCATCCGGCTGACCAGGGACAGTCTTCATCCAGTCGGAGAAGGCATCCGCGAAAGCGGAAAGACGATTCGTTGGCGTTCCAAGAGCAGACTTCAAGTACTCAGCGATCTGCGCCTGACAGAGAGCCGACGTGTCAAAAAAGAAAACTCCTCTGCGGCGGCGTGGCTTGACAACCCCAAACTGAACGAGGTTTTGCAACTCCTTGCGAGACACCCCCAACACTGCACTCGCTTGCTTCAACTTGAGTTCTACTGGTTCTATTGTCTGCATCGAGTTCACTTTCCGATTGCCATAATTACAATCTAAATATTAGATGATAATGATGGGTGAGTCAAGTTGCCCTTCGTCCTACTTTCGATGCAAACGGATAGGCGAATACAAGGCGAATATGATATGCTTTCCCGGATGGACGAAGGCCGCAAACGCCTGCTCCTGATCGCGGCGAGCATTCTGGCAGCAAGAAAGCTCGCCCAGTGGGACGGCAAGCCTTCCCCAGCGGTGGACTCCTGCATCGCGGATGCAGTCGCCATGGCCGAGCAGATCATGGCGAAGATCGACAGGCTGTGGCCTCAGGGGGCAGGTTAGCAACGCATAATCGCCATTTGTATCGTTGTCTCGGCGGAAGCAAACAACTAGGATCGGCTGCGGTCGTTGTGGATGCGAAGGATGATAAGGCTGTGTCGTTTTACAAGAAATATGGGTTCCTGGAGTTGCCCAAAGTGGCGAAACGCCCGTTCTTGCCGATGGGCACTGTCGAAAAGCTGTTCGATAGCAGCACCGCGGATATGACCTGTCCCCTGTCTCCGCTACGGTCTCCATTCACGAGATAGGCACCTCGACTGTGGCATTGAAGTCGTCCTCACAGATAGTGTACGGCTAACTGCCGTACAACTGAAGGCAGGAAATATTCAGCATGCTCAACTGCTCGCTCACTGCCTACCGCCTCCGCTGCCGCGGAGTCGTTCCTTGATAATGCTAAGTTCGCGAGAGAGCGCGTCCGGATTAGCGGTAATTGCCGCTGCGGGTCGCCCTGGTGATCGACTGGAGCGACTCCCTACAGAAGGATCTCGGGTTCGAAAAAGGAGTGCAACCTCTTTTGGAAACCCACTACAGGGAGGATGCTTGATATCCGCTCTGGTTTCAGGTAGGATATCTGGTATCCTGGCTGAAAAAGGTAGCCGCGTGAGCAAGAGACAGGCGAAGAAACGCAGCAGGGCTGAAAAACGAGTTGATGAGACGTTACATCTGATCGGCAGGAGGCGGGGGGCCGTACTCAAAGAAGAAGTCTGGGATGAGGGCAATCGAGTCATTAAGTACAGTCTGGTATATGTTAATCCGCGACTCTGTGGCGTTGACCATGGTCGCGTTCTTGGATACGACAATGGCCACGACTATCACCACCGGCATTTCATGGGGAAGATCGAGGAGATCGAGTTCGAAAGCTATGAGGCACTGTTAAACAGATTCCAGCAAGAAGTACAGGAGCTCTGGAGGATGGAAGATGAGGAAAAGGGTTAGGGTGCGAATCATCAATGACGGTGTGAAAGGGTTCTTCGATCGTGCACGCGGGCATGCTCGGAAGCTAGACCACAATGAGGAACTTGCAGCAGAGCTGACCATTTCCTTTGAAAGTGCCACTGACATGATGCGAGTTCTCTCTCCCCAGCGTCTCCGGCTCTTACATGTTGCCAGAATGAGGCCTGTGCCCGTGTCTGAACTAGCCAACGGGTTGAAGCGCGATACCCGGGCCGTGACCCGCGACATCGAGTTGTTGGAGCAATTTGGTTTGATTCGCAGCCGTTATGAGGTGAACCCAGGTCACGGGAAACGCAGAATTGTGGAGCCGCGTGCGGTGAAGTACCAGCTCGTCGCGACCGTCTGAGCGGGGATTCGGCGAACCGGAAAGGGCTCCACGCTTCAAAGCGTCTTCGCCGGAGGGCAGACGCTTCGGTCGCCTCGGCTTGACCGGCAAGCAATTTTGCGGGCCGCTCGATGGTCACTAGATCCGGAAATTGTCGTTGACCGCCCCCAGATCCATCCGGAGTGCCCACGATGTATGCCGAGGGTTGCTCAACTGTTGAGGATCCGTTCCTCCGCCGAGGCCCTCGTGCTTGTGGGGGTGGACGCGCAACACCAGATTGCCGCCCGAAGCGGATAAGCCCACAATGGCGAAGAACGAGGCACCCATGGACGCGAACGCGCTGGCGCGGCTCAAGCGGCTCGCAGGCAGATCGACTCTGGTCCTTACCCACTACGGGCGCAAGTCCGGGAAGCCCTACGAGGTCAAGATCTGGTTCGTTGTGGACGGCGACAAGGTGTTCATCGGAACGGCGAACGTGCAGCGGCAGTGGGTGCAGAACGTGCAAAAGAACCCGCGAATCAAGCTCGCCGTCGGCGGCGACAAGTTCGAGGCGGAGGCACGGTTCCTTGGTGATCCCGCCGAGCGCGATCGTGCGCTCGCTGCCATCGGGCGGAAGTACTGGATGTACTCGCCCATTTTCATCCTTGGGAAAATGCTCACGGCCGTCGGCCTCATGCGCAACACAACCGGGGCGTTCGAAGTGACGTTGCGCGCATAGATTCCGAGGTTGGGGCACCCGTTACCCTTAAGAAAAGCGCCTCGCCCCGACATTTCCATTCCTAGGCCCCAATGATAATGGCGGAGTTCGCGAAAGAGCGGATCCGGATTAGCGGTTAAGTGGTGCTACGGGATAGCTGGCGGGTCAGCGTCGGATGCCGGGGATGAACTCTTCCACGAATTGCCGCGCATTGACCACCAGTGTCTTGCCCCAGCGCTGGGGAAAGTGCCGCTTGTTGCCGGTGACCAGGTAATCGGCCTCCGCCTCCTCGGCACATTCGAGGAACTTGTTGTCTTCCGGGTCCGAGGTCTGTTTGAGCCTTCGCCTGGGTTGCACGCGGTTCGCAGCTTTTCCGATGAGCTCCAGCGACGTGGCCAGCCTCGCGGGATCGATGGCAAACTTCGCGCGGCTCAGCACCTCACGGTATTCTTCGAATATCTCAACGGATATGGACAGTTGCACTTTGCCTCCCAGAGCCAGATCCAGAACGAACCGTTCATAACCATCCGCGTTAAGGTGGGCAGAAACCACGACGTTGGTGTCAAGCACGACGCTTGGTGCGGGCATGAGTCAGCGTTCTTTCACGACGGTACGCCGTGATCTCACGATCGATCTCGCGCATCGTCATTGAGGATGTGCCCTTTTTCTTGGCCGCGGCTCGGATGGCCGCTAGAACCTCGGGTTCAGGCGCGATCGTCCGCAGGAAATCCCTGATTCCCATGATGACGACCTGGGGTTCCCCCCGCCGGTCGACCACGAACCGCTCCTGGCGTTTCCGCGCTCGGCGCATGATCTGCCCGAACTGGGTTCGCGCCGCCAGGGCGGAAATCACCTTCGGCATACCGACTTTTCCCCGCTTAATGAGGGTTTCTCCTTCCCGCGAACTGATTAATCAGTTCGCTAAAGAATAGCACGTTCCCTACTCTTCTTTCAGCGAAATCGAGATGTCACGATTCATAGGTATCAATCAGGGAAAAATGTGGCGTAGCAATCGTTCGCAGTGTGCTGGGCCGCACTTCCGCGCCGTGGGCGCGGCGGACGGGCTGCGATTGCGGAGAAGCGATGCAGGTCTGGGGCAGGATTTTCGGGTGTGCGGCAGTGTGCGCGCGGGCGGAGAGGGGACACAGCATTATTCGATTGTATGAACACTGCATAATAAGCTTGTATTTGCACAGCACAATAGGCTTGTGATAGCCCAGAATGGGGTGGAAGGTTTATGGCGACGCCGAACGAAAAACTGGCTAAATCTCTTGATGTGCTCAAAGCACTTCAGGAGGGCGGGAGACGTGTGTTCCGGTCCGAGGACCTGTGAAAGGCTTTGGAGTCTTGGCAAGCGCGTAGCTCGTGCTGCGCCCCCCTCCCGGATTTCGGACGAGGATACCGCGCTCGACCAGAGGCAGGATGTCGCGCAGGGCGGTATCCTGGGAACATTTCGCCAGCTTCGCCCATTTCGACGTAGTGACCCTCCCCTCGAAGCCACCGAGAAGGCGGTTTAGGACGAGGCGCTGGCGCTCGTTCAGTGAGAAATCCGCTAGGGCCTCCCAAAAGCGAGCTTTGAAGAGAACGGCTCCGAGAGTGGCTTGCGCGCCTTCGATGGCGCGGCCAAGGCAGCCTAGGAACCAATCCATCCAGGGCGTGATGTCGGTCGTTCCTTTCTGCGTCTGCTCCAGGACGCCGTAGTAGGCGGCTCGCTCCTCCCGGATCTGGGCCGACATGCTGTAGAAGCGTTGCGAACTTTGTTCGGAGCGCGCGAGCGCAAGATCGGCAATGGCCCGCGCGATGCGGCCGTTGCCGTCGTCGAATGGGTGAATGGTCACAAACCAGAGATGGGCAAGCGCGGCCTTCACCACCCAGTCGGTCTCGGCGTTTCCATTAAACCAATCGAGGAAGGCCCCCATCTCCTGGTCGAGCCTTCCGGCGGCCGGCGCCTCGAAATGGACGCGCTCCCGGCCGATCGCGCCCGAGACGACCTGCATGGGACCGGTGCTGTCATCGCGCCAGGTGCCGACCCTAATCGGCCTCATGCCGCTCCGGCCGGTCGGAAACAGGGACGCGTGCCATGCGAACAGCCGTTCGGCGGTAAGCGGCTGCTCATAGTGGCGTGTGGCGTCCAGCACCATTTCAACGACTCCCTCCACGTTCCGGTCCACGGCTTTTAGACCGCCAATGTCGATGCCGAGGCGCCGCGCGATCGAGGAACGGACCTGTTCCGCGTCCAACTTCTCCCCCTCGATTTCGCTGCTCTTGAGCACATCCTCGGTGAGGGTCTGGAGGACGGCCTCCTGGCGGAGCTTGAAACCCAGAGCCTCCATGCGGCCCATCAGACGGCCCTGCTCGTGGCGGACGGCGGCTAGCCGTTCCGCCAAGTTCTCGCGGTTCCAGTAGAACCTAGGCCAATCCGCCTGGTTGTGGATGTACGGGCTCATTCTACGCATCTCATGCGTAGATTATAGCCTTACCTTGCAAGGAGCAAGTATTCTCCGCACGATATGCGTTCAATGTGCGGCCATTCACCGCGGGACGTAGAGTGCTTCCGCGGGGCCGTTTAGGGACGTGGTGCGGCGGAAGAACGAACTGGCCCTCTGCGGCCTTGGCGGCGACTTCGACGATCACAGCGCGTCACCGCCCAGGACGACATCCACGCCGCTCACAGCATCTTCTTGAAATAGCGTTCCGCCAATGCGGCGAGACGCATAAGCTGCGCGTCGTGTGCGCCTAACCGCCATTCGGCATGCTTAAACAGTTTCATGTCAATGGTCCCTGGCCTGCCAGGTTCTGGCGTGGCTCAATCCGCGGAGCGCTCCAAAATCGAAGCGCGAGAACGGATTCAGGGAATCGCGCAATCGGCGCAGAGTGGCCGGTTTTTTTCCGATCTCTTCACCGATGGCGCCCATGATGGCGCGGACGCGGGGAGGTTCCGAATCGGCGATCTTGAGCAGGCGCTCGAAGCGTCTTTTTTCAGAAAACAGGGCCAATGTCTTGCGCAGCGTTTCTTCGTCGGCGAGCTGGCTTGTGTTCCCTCCGCGGCGCAGAAAGTCGAGGAGGGCGGCATCGGCATTCGAAAGGCCAGCCCAGGCCTCCGGCCGGCGGGTGTGGATGACCGTATCGCTGCCCATCAGCTTACGGGGCAGGCTGAGGGCGCTGGTCGCTACTTCGTCGCGCCCGGCCGTCTGCGTTGTGAACCCCAGGAAGTTCGCCGCGGAAATTCCGGAGGGAAAGACGTGCTTGCGGCGTGAAGCGAGCTTCTGCATCGCCGCCGGGTTTGGCAGGCTTTTTCCGAATGCGGTCTGCCGCGGGCGGTAATAGACGCCCTTGCTCAGGCGCTGGAGCAGACCCTGCCGGGTGAGGCGGGAGAGAGCCTGCGCGACGGCGGTGGAGGGGAGGTCACGGAAATCTTCGAACCGCCAGAGCCGTGCGCCACCGCGTTCGATCCGCTGGCGGACGATGTCAGTGAACTGGCGCGATCCGCCCGATGTGGCGCTCTGACCCATAGCTTTGAGTATCGGAGCGGCCTAGGAAGATGTCAAGTTTTTTTGCAATAAAACGTGACATTATGACCCCGTATATTACCTTCAATAGCGTCAAGCCTCGGAAAAATAACGACTATTTCGATGCTCCGTCCGGGAGAAGTACCCGGTCGCGCGAATCGCGGTCTACCCATAAGGTTTGGATGGCGGCCATCAGATACCTTTTGCGGTGAAACACGGTTAATCGCTCCTTGATGAATTCAGTCACCGGCATGTACTTGCTTTACGCCCGGCCACCGGGGCCACGGCCTGCTGCTGCTCGGCGGGGATGACGGCACGCACCTCGGCCTGCACTTGGGCCATGGTGGGGGGCGGTTGTCGGCGCTTCTGCTCCGCCACGTCCTAGCACCTGCAGATACTGGCGCAGGGTATCGAACTTCAGCCCCTTCAGCCCCCGCGTTGATCTTCCGGGTAGTCGAAGATGAAACTGGCTACCATCCTCGGCGACGCCCCCAGCATGAAGTGGTCGATGACCTTCCGGTACATCCACGATGGCATACTGGACAGGCGGATCAGCCGGTTACGCCCCCACCTTTCCCGGTAGCTCTGGTGGCGGGACGAAGTTGTACCCGTAGGCAAATTTTCGGAAATCCTGTACCCGGTACAATCCCCGCCCGGATTCGGATTAACTGGTTGTGTCTCAGTGGCTTGGGTGGGTGACGATGGTAATGACGAAGGGGTGCTCATTATACCTGCAGCGAACTTTTGGGTTTTAGCTGTAGTTTTGCTATTCGAAGTTTGAGGCAGCTGCTTTTGTGGGTTAGAGCTTCGAGCCTCGGCGCACTTGACGACTCTGGTGCGGGGTGGGTTGGGCTTCGACGACGTCGAGCTTGAGGGCGGCGTGGCGAATCTGGCGGGGGCCCGGCTTGACGGGCAAGTATTTGCGGGCGGGCTCGATGGTCGCTAATTGCCTTCATCGTGCGGTTCAGTTCCATCCTGGAGAGGCCAGCCGCACGCAAAAATGCCAACGGCAGGCTCTGTGTGTGCGGAAACAGTGAAGCCAAAGAGAGAGTAACCGGGCTTGACCTCACAGGCAGGGGTGCTCGCGGTCACAGAAATGATCACGAGCTGGTGCTTGAATACGCAGTTGAGGCCGCCTATCGGCTTCAGTTCCTAGGACCACGCATCTGTTCATACCGGTGAGGCGACTTCACCCGGCTGTATCCAGGCCCTTCGCAAGGCGCTAGCGAGTCGTTCAGTAACTGAACCAACCAGGCGCCTCCTCGAAGCGCAGTTCCCGCCTAAGGAAGTGCGCGCCCCGAGACGCAGGCAGGGAGTCAAGTCGGACTGCTGTAACATCCGCCAGTTCTTCTTGTCCTCCCCGTTGCCTACTATTCAAGTCGAGAACGCCTGCCCCCAGTTCGTGAGCACGGCAAAGAGCACGGAAAACCGCTGCTACCGAATATTGCGCCGCAGGCAGAAGGGGAAAAAGATGTCGCACTATAAGCTGGCAATTTCGGTCGCATTGGTCACGCTTTGGGGGGTCGCTACTTTTGCCCAGGAGGCGAAGGTCCCGGTGATCGTTAACCCTCCACAGGCTTACGTGTTTCTTGACGGAAAGGCGATCAAGGAAGGGAAACAGGTAATCCTGAAGACAGCTCCTGGCGAGCACGTCATATCCGTTTACAACTATGGCTACGTAGGGCAGATCCGCCATGTCGAGTTCGTGACGGGCTGGAACGAGGTCCAGAGCTTCTCTCTGGAACCGGCGGGAGCGCAGGTACCCGGCGCATATGGTCTTATCCAGATTGAGGGTCCGGGACACGCGGCGGTGTTACTCAACGGCACCACCCCCGAATATCACGTCGGCCATGTCGATATGTTTAACAACCATATCGTCTGGTTCCAGCAACTGCTGGTCCCGCCCGGCACGCATCAACTGACGATCACGCGGTACGGCAACACGATCTGGTCCGGACCTGTTCAGGTCGCAGCGGGCGAGCGAGTAATCCTCTACGTCCCGAGCGGGAAGCGCAGGACGCAGGTCGTCAACAAGGGGAACGGTCCTCGGCCCCGGTTCAAGGCGGGAATAGCCAGCGCCGCCGTAGTGGTCGCTCCGGTGAGTGGCACGTTCGCCGCCAGCCCATCGCAGATCAACTGCAGTGAGACTTCGCAGCTCGCCTACTCGTCGGTGGACACACTGCACAGCAGTATCAAGGACGCCGGCCCCAAGCCGCTTCCGGCGTTGTCGGGAGAGGTCCCGGTCTCGCCCAGGCAAACCACCACGTACACGTTTGAAGCCTCTGGCCCGGGCGGGCTCGTGAAACAGGACGCGACGGTGAATGTCAATCCAGTGGTGCAGTCTTCCCTGGGAACTACGCCTGCCGAAATTCATTACCTGAAGGTCGGCAACAAGGTACTGACGCAGGAGTCGTCCGAGCTGAAATGGACGGCTACCAACGCCGACTCGATCTCGGTCGATCCGATCGGGAAGGTCGCGGCCACCGGCCAGGAAAAGCTGACGGCAGAGCCCAAGCAGGTGAACGGGGCGATCAGTGAGAGCCAGAGCTACAGGCTCACCGCCACCAACGTCTGCGGCGGCTCTGATTCCAAGACCGCTCAGCTGAAAATCACGGGCGTGATCGAGCCCTACATCCTCAGCGTGTTCTTCCCCACCGGGTACCCGGATCGCAAGCACCCGGACACTGGACTGGTTGCTAGCCAGCAGGAGGAACTGACGAAAGTGGCAAAGGTTTTCCCGATTTACACAGAGCAAACGCCGGACGCAAAGATCGTGGTGCGCGGGAACGCCGATCGGCGCGGCACCGACAAGTACAACATGGCACTCAGCGAACGCCGTGTGGCGGTAGTCAAGGCCTTCCTCGTTTCGCATGGCATCCCCGGGGACAAGATCCTTCTCGAGCCGATGGGCAAGACCAAGCAACTGGACGCTGCGACCGTGCAGCAACTGGAAGCGGAGAATATGTTCAAAGACGAGTCAAAGAAACACACTACCCGAGCGACCTGGCTGGCCTATAACCGCCGGATCGACATCGAGGTGCAGCCCGCTGACCTGCAAACGACCCGCTTTTTCCCGCACCAGGCCAACGATGCCGATCTACTGATGCAACCTGGCTGGCCTAGCTTGCAGAAGGTGATCGACGCACAGCAGACGCCGACAGCCGCTGGCGTAACTGGAGCTCAATAGCCGAAGCTGAAAACAAGAACGAGCCGGTTTCCAAGCTTGGCTGAATGGTCGTTGTGAAGCAAGTCGAGCATCGCTAGCCGCTCAAGGGTGACACCCGCGAGCGGCTTTTGTTTTGTCGTTCAGCTGCCGTGAAGCCGTCTTTTTGCTGCCGTTGTCGAACGGCCGGAAGTGAATTCGCCCTTTGCACTACTGAATTACCTTTCCAAAAGCCAGGCGAAGTCCTGTACTCAGGACGAGGTCGTTCTTCTTGATACCGCCTTTTCAGGGAATTCAGAGGCAAGACCGCCCCGGTTCTCGCTTGGACCGACCTAGGGCGCCCCCTGCCCAAAATGTAAGCGCGTGCCACTCTTTCTCTTCACGTTGTCTGCTGGAATCATTGAGCACGCCCGAGTGGGCTGCCTTTGTTGCAGCTTGGTTGTTCGACCTGACGCAAACCCGAGTGGCCAGCCAGATATCGGAACGCGGCCTGCGCCTAGGGAGACTCTGATTAAGTCCTCCCTTTCCACAGTGAACACAGATAAAGTCCAGCCAGCATGACCATTCTCAGGAGGCAGAGGACGCTGGCGATGATGACGGGATTCGAGCGCTACACA
>Ga0187782_10003416_pt1 | contig 11822 bp, 12 predicted proteins | sample 0715_SJ02_MP15_2_FD_132454 | JGI IMG/M metagenome (GOLD analysis project Ga0187782, IMG submission 132454) | Tropical peat soil microbial communities from peatlands in Department of Meta, Colombia - 0715_SJ02_MP15_20_MG | ecosystem: Environmental > Terrestrial > Soil > Wetlands > Peat | place...
CAGAATCTGCTTCTCCAGTTCCTCGCCTTCCGGGCCACGCTCCTTGAATCCAGCGGAAATCACAATGATCCCGCGCACGCCGGCTTGGGCACATTCCGCGACAACACCGGGGACGGTTTTCGCCGGGGTAACAATTACCGCCAGGTCCACGGACTCCGGTATCGCAGCGACATGGGGGTAAGCTTTGATTCCTAACACGCTCGCATGTTTTTCGCTGACCGGATAAACCGTTCCCCCAAACGGGCTGCTGAGGAGGCTCCAAACTACCGCTCGCCCGATGCCACCTTGGCGTTCGCTCGCCCCGATAACGGCCACACTGTGGGGAGCAAACATGCTGTCGAGCGGGTGCGCTTCGGAGCGAAGCACATCATGAGCGCGGTCCTGGGTTGGCGGCTTATTGACTTTGTTAACTGATTTTGTCGCACTCATAAGCCATCCAGTTTAAGCCACAAACGAGGAGCCGTCTGCGATGCAAATCACAGCCGGATTTCGAATGAAATGAGCGCTATCCCGGAGGTTATCTCGCTCGAGGGGCGGAAAATTGACAGTGATTTTGCAAATTACAGCAATTTCCCAGCTTACAGAGTGGGCATTTTGTAGTAACATTCGCCGACATAAAGCCTGCCTTCGGGCAGTGTGGGGTTTCGGTGACGGTTCCTCCGTCACAGTTCCGCATCGGAGGTTTTCATGGACGAGCGGGTCCTGGGTGATTCTTCAACTACCTCGGTCAATTCTCAGTCTTCCAGCTTGCCGCGGGAAAGTCGGGGCGTGTGGGTGCTAACCGCTTACGGCATTTCTGGATTGGTGCTGTTCGGGGTTTTGGTTTACTACTTCTCCACCTACGTTACGAACTAGCGCTCTGGCCGAACTCCCTGGTTGCCGGTTATGAAGCTGCGGTGTGTTCGGAGGAGACAGCCTCAGTCTCTGGGTCAGAGTGCGCGCTGCCTGATTCCGCCCGTGCGAGATCGAGATCCCGATGGAGCTGATCGAGGATCACCATCGGCAACTCCCTTCCCCATTCATCCAATTCCGCTTCGGTCCAATTGCCGTTTAAACGGATAGAGTCGGACAAATCTTCGGGAAAGGCCAGACGGTATTCACCTTCGCGCTCCAGAATGTCTCCAATTTCACGCCCGGTGGCCAGATCGAAAACTCTGCGCCGGGATCGCCCGTGGTCATTGATGAAGCTGAGCAGCACTTCTCCGTGCTCCTCGAAATTGGGCCGGTAGTACCAAGCCTGGCTTGCCTCGAACTTGGGATGCGGCCGGCGGCGCTTGTGGGTGACGACGGGTTCAACCGGTTTCTCGTGAGCGGGATCGTGGTAAAGAATACGTTGGCAGGAGTCGCAGTAAACAATTTCCTGGGCGGCACGGACTTCATTGTAGGTTTGAGGACGGAGCATTACCTGGCAGGCCAGGCATTTGTGATCGCGAACCTCCGAAATCCCCGTCCCACGGTGCTTAGAAACGCGGTCATAATGGCGAAGCAGATCTGCATTGACACCAGAACGCAAGCCATCCCGCTTCGCATTCCATTCCGCCAGCTGCTTTTCATCTTCGGCGGTTCGCAGCCGGGCCTCGGCTTTTTCCTTTTCGATTTCGGCGGTTTCTTCCTTTAGCTCGCGCTCCGCGGCTTTGACGTCCTTTTCTCGCACCTCAGCATTGACCATCAACTCAAGAATCTTGTCCTCGTTGATGCGGATGTCCTGCTCCGCAAATTGAATCTCGTGGAGCAGCGCTTTGTATTGCTCGTTGGTCTTTACTTCGAGGGATTGATCGCGGTACTTGGAAATTTTTTGTTGCAGGTCCTGGATGGCGGTTTCGTACTTGCGCCGGGCCGCCTCGTCTGCCTTTATGGCTGTTTTGGCCTTTTCGAGAACTGCTTTAGTAGCAGCCAGCTTCGCCTCAATGGCAGCCACGCGTTTCGGCAATCCGGCGATTTCATCTTTAAGCCGCAGGATTTCCCGGTCGGCAAGCTGGAGTTCGATAAGCCGCTGAACGTCTGGGAGCATCTTCGAAGACTAATCGATTTTAGCACGCGGAGAACGCGTCACAGCCGGGCCGTAGTCGGGAGTTGGGCAGATCTCGGGCTTAGCAGCTTGGATTGTGTGGCTTAGCGCAGATGGCCTACGCTTCTCCGATCGCAGAACCTTGCTCGAACTGATATTGGATGATCTTGGCGGCTAATGCCGGGCTCATGGCGGGAGTTTCGGCTTCGATTGTGCGGACAACCTCGCCCCGGCATAGAACTTCGGTCGATGCCAGTCCGGCAATTTCCGCCGGCAATACCAGGTTGATCTCAAGCTGAACATTGGGAGCAATACGCTCCTCGGCGCGGAATAGCATTCCTGAGCGGCTGATGTTTTCGGTAGTGCCCGCTCGCCAATCCTGTTGCCCGAGCTGGCGATAGCGCAGGGGCAAGTTCAGCTTAAAACGTTGGGCACGGAACGGAGCCGGCTTCTCCTTTTCATAATCAGCTTGAGCTGAGCGAGAAGTCAGGGCAGCCTCCTGAGGTCGCGGAGCGTCCAGCGCCAGCCGCACTCTGGCCCGCAGTGACGGCAAGGTGAAAGGTTTTTGCAGCAGATTGATTCCCTCGTCGAGCGTACCGTTATGGCCGATGGCATTTTCCGTATATCCCGACATGTAGAGCACGCGGGTTTCCGCCCGGGCTGCAGTAATGCGCTGCGCCAGCTCCCGGCCATTCATCCCGGGCATTATTACGTCGGTGAGCAAGAGATGAATCGGACCTGAATGAGCATTAGAGATTTGCAATGCCACGTTAGGGTCAGCGGCTTCAAAAACCGTATACCCCTGGCCTTGCAGGTATTGCTGGGTAAGTTCCCGTACCGTGCTTTCGTCTTCCACCAACAAAATGGTTTCCTGGCCATGCGGAGCCTCGGCCATCGTGGCCGGTGGCTGAGGAGCGATTGTTTCTCCCGCCGGGCTCACGCGAGGCAGGTAGACCTTAAACGTCGTTCCCTTGGTAAGTTCGCTATAAACCCAGATGTAGCCGCCACTTTGCTTAACGATGCCATACACCGTGGAAAGTCCCAATCCCGTGCCTTTCGGCCCTTTGGTGGTAAAGAATGGCTCAAAGATGTGAGTCTGGGTTTCGGAATCCATACCCATGCCGGTATCGCTGACGGCAATCATCACGTATTCACCGGGTTCCACTCCCGCATGAGTGCGGGCGTAAGATTCATCCAGCCTCACGTTGGCAGTCTCAATCACCAGACTTCCGCCGTGGGGCATTGCATCACGCGCATTAACAGCAAGGTTCATGATTACCTGCTCGACCTGCCCCGGATCGGCTTTCACCAATCCTAGATCCCCACCCGGAATCATGAGGAGATCGATATCCTCGCCGATCAGGCGGTTGAGCAGCTTCAGATTCTCGGTAAGCACAGCATTCAAATCGAGCAACTTGGGCGCGAGCATTTGCTTGCGGCTGAATGCCAGCAGCTGAACGGTAAGTGCGGTGGCGCGTTTGGCAGCTTTGGCGATCTCCTGGGCTGGCCCGCGCACGCCCGGGTCGGGGCCGATGCGTTCCAGCAGGAACTCGCAGTAGCCGGAGATCACCATGAGCAGATTGTTAAAATCGTGCGCGATACCGCCCGCGAGACGCCCCACGGCTTCCATTTTCTGGGCTTGGCGAAGTTGTTGTTCGAGCACGCGGTGCTCGGTGATGTCTTCAGCAAAAAGCTCGAAGAAAGGAGTGTTTTTTTCATCGTGAATGGTGCGCCCGGAAAGTCGCACGATGATGGTGCTGCGGTCATTGCGAAGCCACTCGGCAATCACCCCGGTGAAGCGTTGCGAAGAGCGAAAATAATCCGCCGCGGTGAACCATTGTTGCGACTCGGCATAAAGCGTGGGCAGGCTCCGGCCCACCAGTTCGGAGGGGGATGCATAACCCAACATGCTGACCAGCGCGGGATTTGCGCTCAGAAGCTTACCAGCGGCATCACAGCGGCAAATGCCATAAGGAGCATTCGTCACCAAAGAGCGGAAATTCACTTCCGAGCGGCGCAAGCCCTCCTGCGCCGAGCGCAGCGCGGCGTTAAACCAGCAGATAAGCAGGGCCACCAGAACAAATAGAGACAGATGTATGATGGCTTTGCGGTACTCTGCCTGCGAATGCCCCCCGGCCAGCGAGAAATAGCTGCTGACGGTTAAGGCGAAGGAAGTCGCTACCAGGCCCGGCTTCCAGCCACCATACCAGGCGCTCACCATGATGGCGACGGCAAAGACCAACAACCGGCTTTCCACCAGGTCCGAAAGCATTAAAGCGGGGATCAGGGCGAGAATAACGCTGAGAACAGCAACCCCATATCGTAGGACTGGCGCCCTAGAGGGAGAAATATAGCGTGTGCGGAATAGGGGGAGCCGCATACAAGTCCAATCTATTTCCCACAATGGCACGGCGCGAGTTACGGGGGTTCAATACAATTCAGGCTGAATGGGCGGTGGCCCGAAGGACAACCCCATCAGGACGATGGCGTGCGCTGAATGTACAACAAAGTTGGATTGTGGATGTGCTCACGAAGCGATTTTTCCGGAATCCGAACCAACACTGGCAACCGCCAGGGCCGCGGCAGTAGCATGGCCTTCCAAGTGCTATGAACATAGGCCTGTTTGGCGGCACGTTTGATCCGATCCACCTCGGCCACATCGCTCTGGCGCGGGCTGCCATGGATCGTTGCCAATTGGGGCAGATTTTGTTCGTTCCTGCCAGCGTTCCGCCACATAAGCCGCTGGAATCACCGGCGTCGTTCTTTGATCGCTATGCCATGGTGGTGCTGGCAACCATGAACGAGAAGCGCTTTCTGCCCTCGTTGCTGGAAGCGCCGGGAACTGCCTTACCCCAAGTCGGTGGCAAAAAAATGCAGCCCGGTCAGGCCGTACCAAACGCAAACTACACGGTCGATACCGTACACCGCCTGCGGCCGGTGCTCAAGAAGGCTGACCGGTTGTTTTTTTTAATCGGCATCGATGCATTCCAAGACATTGCGAAATGGCATGAGGCGGAGGCATTGCTGCGCGACTGTGAGTTCATTGTGGCGAGCCGTCCGGGATATTCTTTGGCGGATGTGGCGAATGCCTTGCCAGAGGGGCTGCGTCCCAAAGCCGAGGTCACCAAGCCGTTCTCCAAGCAGCCCGCCAAGGGCGACTTGGTGCTGCCAGGTGTCGCCATCCACTTGTTGGAAAATGTGCAGCAGAACATTTCGGCAACTGCCATTCGCGAGGCTGTTTCCGCCAAGCGCGCACTGACCAAGTTCGTCGATCCTGCGGTCGCGGAGTACATCAAAAAGATGGAGCTGTATAGGAAGTGATAGCCGTTGGTCGTGGGTCGTTGGCAAACCCCGATTCCGCTAGAATGGAACCGGAGCGGCAAAAGGACAAATGACGCAGGACGGACGATCACTGACTGCATGAAGAAGAATGATCTGAAGCGACAGATAGCCCAAGCCATCACAGCCTGCCAGGAAAAAAAGGCGGACGAAATCACGATTCTTGAACTTGAAAAAGGATCCGGAGCTTTCACCGATTATTTTGTGGTGTGCAGCGGAACCAACCCCCGCCAGATCCAGGCAATTTCTGACGAAGTGGAAGAGCGGCTGAAGAAATCAGGCATGCGTCCCACTCACGTCGAAGGCTATAAGCAGGCGGAATGGGTGTTATTGGACTACGTTGATTTCGTGGTGCATGTTTTTTCGGAGAAGTCGCGCCGCTTTTATGATCTGGAGCGGCTTTGGAAATCCGCCAAGCGGCTGGAATTGTCCGATCTGACGCGCACCCGGCGGGTCGCACGGAGCGCCACGCGCAAGCGGGCGTAGACAAGAACGAGAATCAAGCCGATGGCTGTTGCGCAAACTCCACGTTCGGATTGGGGCTCATCATATCGTTTAATTGCTGCCGAGAAGTGGAAAGCAAAGTCGGCCGCGATGGGGCGTGATGTTACCGAGGCAATTGTAGCCTACGCCAACCCACAGGCAGGAATGAAGGTGCTGGACCTGGCCAGTGGTACCGGCGAGCCGGCAATCACGATTGCGTCCCGCATCGGACCAGACGGCCATGTCACGGCTTTAGATCTCAGTTCAGAACTTCTGGAGATTACTGCCGATCGGGCTCGACAGCGTGGGCTAACCAATATTACGATCCAACAAGCCGATGCGCACCGCCTGCCTTTTGCCACGGCAACCTTCGATCTCGTTACCAGCAGATTTGGTGTGATGTTTTTTGGAGACGTTGTCGGCGCGCTTCGCGAAGCCCATCGCGTCCTCAAGTCCGGAGGGAGAGCCTGCTTCCTGGCGTGGGGACCATTCGAGCAGCCCTACTGGCAAACGACGATGGGCATTGTAGCTAAGCAGGTCGGAGGCCCGGCCCTTGTTCCCGGTGGTCCGGATCCGTTCAGATTTGCCCAGCGCGGAAGCCTTTCTTCTGCCCTGCGGAAAGCGGGATTTGACGATATCGATGAGCAAATCAAGCAGGTCCCCTGGACTTGGGACGGTAGTGCAGAGGAAGTCTGGGAGTATGCGCGGTCGATTTCGACCCCATTTCTCCCGCTGCTCGAGCGAGTTGCGGCAGATAAGTGGGATGCAATAAACCGCGAGGTTCATGCAGCTGTAAACCACTATCGCGAAGGCGAAAGCATCAAGTTCGGAGCATGGGTAGTGCTGGCGTCGGGCAAGAAAATGTAGCCGCGAAGGACAAGACGCAGCCCGCCGGACGAATTGTCTCTGCGGGCTGCCTGCCCGGTGGTTTTTTCATGAAAGTCAAAATTGCATGGATCGGCAAGAGTAAAGAAGCTGCCATCCAGACTCTCACCGACGAATATCTGAAACGCCTGCGCCGCTATGCCGAGGTGGAGGGTTCTGCTCTCAAAGACGAATCAGCTCTGCTGAAACTGTGTGCGCCCGGAGCACGTCCAAGACATTCACTCGCGCTGCTTGATGGCAAAGGGAAACAGTTTTCTTCAGAAGAATTCGCGAGCTGGTTGGCCGACTATCAACATCACCATGCGATTCCGCTGTTGATTGGCGTTGGTCCGGCGGATGGCTTCAGCGATGAAGCACGTGAGGCGGCCACGCTAATTTTGTCGTTGGGTAAGATGACGTTCGCTCACGAACTCGCCCGAGTGATGCTGCTTGAGCAGCTCTATCGCGCATTCACAATCTTGAAAGGGCATCCTTACCATTTGGGTCACTAGCGCTCCCGGCGCAGTGAGCGAGTACAATCGAAACCACCCAGCATGGCAGACGTTCGTCGTGGGTTGATCATCGTGAATACAGGTGCCGTGATCTTGACCGGGCGAAACGCGCATCGCACAATTGTTGAACTTGCTGATACAGTAACGGAGATGCGCCCAGCGAAGCTTGCCTACGAAAAGGGCGTCATGGCGCAGAGGGGGATTGAGTATTGAGTAGCTACTAGCCACTTATATGACTTGGTTCAAGCGACAATCCGGTGAGCTCGATACGACGGGAGAGAAAAAGGTCCGCACCGAGGGACTGTGGGTCAAGTGTGACGAGTGCCGTCAGATTATCTGGAAAAAAGATTTGGAAGAGAATTTGAATGTTTGCCCCAAGTGCGAGAGACACTTCCGCATTGACGCGCGAACCCGCTTGGCCTTGCTCCTCGATGACGATCAATATGAAGTCTTCGATGCCGGCCTGGCTTCGACCGATCCGCTAGGGTTTGTAGACCTGAAACCGTATGCCTCTCGTCTCGAGCAAGCCAAGGCCGAAACTGGCCTGAAGGACGCTGTCATTAACGCACGCGGCAAGCTGAACGGCCGGTCTGTGATTGTGAGTGCAATGGAGTACGCCTTTATCGGGGGCAGCATGGGAGCAGTCGTTGGGGAAGCGATCACCCGCGCGATTGAGCAATCGATTAACTCCAAAGCCCCTTTGATTATTGTTTCCGCCTCCGGCGGCGCTCGCATGATGGAAGGCGTCGTCAGCCTTATGCAACTGGCCAAAATTTCAGCCGCACTGGCCCGCTTGGATGAGTCGCGGGTGCCTTATGTCTCAGTGTTGACCGATCCAACCACCGGAGGCGTTACGGCGTCGTTTGCGATGCTTGGTGATTTGAATATTGCCGAGCCCGGTGCCTTGATCGGTTTTGCAGGACCACGCGTAATTGAACAGACGATCCGGCAAAAGCTGCCGGAGGGTTTCCAGCGCAGTGAATTTCTCTTGCAGCACGGAATGCTGGATGGAGTTGTGTCTCGCAAACAGATGAAGTCCTACATCGGCCGCGCTCTAGACTTCATGACCCCAGCCCAAGCCTGAAGAAGCTCCCAGCTTTCAGTCATCAACTCGGCGTAATAGTCTGCTCGACCTTCCGGACGGCACTGGTACGGCTCCATGTATCGGACAGACCGAGTCTCCCGCCAAGGGAAAAGAGATCTCGGAGTTAAATGCCCGAGTGCCGACATCGTACAGGAATCTTAGAGGACGGATCGGTCGCTGCCGCTCGATGGACTACATTCCATGTGAGGCGTAACATGGTGCAGTCTTCGAGGTTCAAACGAGTCCAGTCTTGGGGTGGGCTATGGCTTATCAGCTAGAAGGCAAACTCCTCGAAGTTTGCGATTGCAACGTTCTTTGTCCGTGCTGGATCGGCGAAAACGCAGACAACGGCACCTGCGATGCCGTCGTCGCCTATCACATCGACAAAGGCAACGTCGACGGGACCAATGTTTCTGGCCTGGCGCTTGCGCTACTGGTCTATATTCCGGGCAACATTTTGCAGGGCAACTGGCGCGTAGGCGTAGTGGTGGACGACAAGGCATCTCCGCAACAGCAGGAAGCGCTGCTCAACGTGTGGACGGGCAAACTCGGCGGGCCGGTTGCCGATCTAGCGAAACTCGTTGGGGAGGTGGTCACCGTTCAGCGAGCACCCATCACGTTTGCCGTGAATGAAGGGCAGGGGACTTTGCGAATCGGCGATTTGGTGGAGGCCAGTATGTCGCCATACCGTGGCCCTAGCGGAAAGGTCACTACCCTGAATGAGAGCGTCTTTTCGACCATTCCGGGTTCGCCCGCCTACGTCAGCAAGGCCTCCCGTTATCGCCGGAACACGACTCAGTTCGGCCTGAGGAACGTAGACTTGCAGAACAACAATGCCATTCAAGGCACGTTCCGCTTCTTGGCCTGACGGCATTCTGGTTGGGCTACTCGTTGCCATGGTGCTGATGGCGTGGTGGGCACTCTGGTTGTGGGGCAACTCTGCTTACGGGCATGTGCGATTGCATGGCTCGGAACACTTAGGCACTGCCTCCCAGAGCCTTGCCCTGTTCGCGGTTATCTTCGTCGTTAGCTGGACGCTGATGACGATAGCCATGATGTTGCCCACCAGTGTTCCGCTCATCGTTTTGTTCCACCGCATGGTGTGCGACCGCAAGTCGGCCGCTTGGCTGGTCACGATTTTGCTATGCGGGTACGTGGGAACGTGGGTCTTTTGTGGTGTGCTTCTGCAACTGGCAAACTGGACATTGCGAGCCGGATTTGCCCGCCTCTCGTGGCTCGCGGCTGCGCCTTGGATAGGTAGCGCTGTCATATTGACGGTTGCCGGACTCTACCAATTCTCTTCGCTGAAGTACGCCTGCCTCGACAAGTGTCGCTCACCGCTGTCCTTTATTACTTCGCGCTGGCAGGGTGGGAACGAGACTGCACAGGCACTTCGCATCGGACTTGAGCATGGCTTGTCCTGCGTCGGGTGCTGCTGGTCACTGATGGCGTTGATGTTTCTGGTGGGAACGGGCAACCTGATCTGGATGCTGCTACTGGGTGCGGTAATGGCGTTGGAAAAGAATCTTCCATGGGGACGCCACCTCAGTGCTCCCTTGGGATGGTTTCTGCTCACAGCTGCGGCGGCGCTGGCTGTAGGGACGACGCGGTAGCCCTCCTGGGCACTCGGGTAGTGGTGCGAGAACGATGTTCCTGATAAAGCAGAATGCCTCCGCCACTAATGAACCCTATCGTTGAGAACAAGCGATTACACTAAAAACCCTTTGCTTACGGTCGCGACGCCATTCCCACAACTAGGTGTGCGAACTCAAGTCTAGACCATCACAACTCAAGTGATCCTCAGTGCCGTTAAATGCTTTTTCCCCGCCCCTCGGTTGGAGCCGCTAGAGGATCGAACTCGGCAACCCTAAACTGGTAAGCTGAAAGTTCGTAGCGATGGCTGAAACGTCCTATCAAACCGCAGTGGAGCGCATGTACGCGCTGGGCCATGAACTGGCTCAGACTTCTACGCACAAGTTCGACCTGGCGCATGTGCGGGTTCTGCTGGCGGCGCTTAACAATCCGGAGCGGCGCTTTCCCTCCGTGCTGATTGCCGGGACGAATGGTAAGGGTTCTACGGCCGCGACCCTGGCGTCCATTCTCACGGCCGCCGGCCTGCGTACCGGACTTTACACCTCGCCTCACCTGGTGCGAATCAATGAGCGCATTTCTATCAACGGCAAAGAAATTCCAGATGACGATTTTGCGTTGTTGCACGACGTGGTAGACCGCACTGCGGAGCGCCTGGTGGAAGAAGGCGAGCTACCCTGGCATCCCAGCTTTTTCGAGATGCTGACCGCCATCGCTTTCGAATACTTCGCGCAAAGCAGAGTCGAATTGGCGGTGCTGGAGGTGGGCATGGGTGGGCGGCTGGACGCGACGAATGTGGTGGAGCCGCGGCTGAGCGTCATCACGGACATCTCGCTCGATCATCAGAAATTTCTGGGCAATACTGTGACCCAGATTGCGAGAGAAAAGGCGGGAATTATCCGCCAGAATGGCATTGTAGTCACGCTGCCCCAGCATCCAGAGGCTAATAACGTAATCGGGAACACAGCTCTCGAATTGGAGGCACGTGCCGTGAGTGCTGTGCCGTACGTGCCGCCAGTTTCGCCGGGCAGTGCTGAGTTCCTTGCTGCGGGTAGCGATCGAGAGAATCCTGTGCCAGTGTCACGTTATCCGCTGCAGATCATGGGGGAACAAATTGCAGTAGAAACGACATTGGTCGGACGACATCAACTGAGAAACGTGGCTCTAGCCATCGCCGCGGCTGAGGAACTGAGCAAGCAAGGCTTTCCGATCACACCTAAGGCGATTGAACGTGGCATTCGCGAAACGCGCTGGCCGGGGCGCTTTCAGGTTGTGCCGTCGCAGAAGGGCTCGGCCGAATACGTCCTGGATGTCGCCCATAACCCCGCAGGTGCCTGGGCGTTGAGGTCCACACTTTCGGGATACTATCAAAATCGGCCACTCATCTTGATTTTCGGCGCTATGCGCGACAAGGCAATCGGCGAGATGGCGGAAATTTTGTTTCCTTTGGCAGAGCGAGTCATTGCCACTCGCGCCGATAATCCAAGATCGGCAAGCGTCGACGAGATTCGGGAAGCAGCAGCCCGGGTTTCCACGGAGATCCAATCAGCTGACGACGTCTCTGACGCGCTCGCCCAAGTAAAAAGATTGAAATCGCCTCACGTGGTCGTGATCACCGGTTCTATCTACATTGTGGGAGAGGCTATGAGACAGTTGGGGGTGAGAATCTAAATTGCCGGAAGTGAATACATCTGTGGGCGAAGAAGCTCGGAACACGTCCGAGCAGATCTCTGCAGCCAGTGACAGCGGATGGAGCAACGAGGATCAAATCGCCGTCGCGAGGAAAAAATATGGTTGGCTCAGCCGGCTGCGTTCGTATTTCATCTTTGATCCGCTCATCTGGGCCTACACGGTCGTTTATGGGATCATCTCCATTCCGATTTCTCTGTTCGGAGAAAAGGAACGCATTCTGCATCGGTTCGCTCGCTCCTGGTCGCGGCTG
>Ga0187782_10003417_pt1 | contig 11821 bp, 10 predicted proteins | sample 0715_SJ02_MP15_2_FD_132454 | JGI IMG/M metagenome (GOLD analysis project Ga0187782, IMG submission 132454) | Tropical peat soil microbial communities from peatlands in Department of Meta, Colombia - 0715_SJ02_MP15_20_MG | ecosystem: Environmental > Terrestrial > Soil > Wetlands > Peat | place...
AAGACATTTCGCGAAGATCTCTACTTTCGCATCGCGGCCGTGCCCATTACGATTCCCGCACTTCGCGAACGCGGCGACGATGTTTTGCTTCTCGCGGACCACTTTCTCGAGCGGTTCAGGCGCGAGTTTCACAAGCCCTCGCTTGAGCTGACGGACGAAGCGCGGACTCGCCTGACAACCTACTCCTGGCCCGGCAACGTGCGTGAACTGCAAAATGCCATCGAGCGCGCGGCGATCCTTGCCAATGGCTCGAAAATCGGTCCAGAAGCCTTGCAGCTACCTTCGGCGAGACCCACGCCTGCCGAGCTGCCCGCGGGAATGCTAGAAGAACAATTTCTCTGGGAAGGGCCGCTCGAAGAGGTCTCGCAGCGTGCCGTCGCTCACGTCGAGCGGTTCAAGATCGAAAATGCTTTGCGCGAAGCAAAGTGGAACAAGACCCGCGCCGCCGAAAAACTCGGCGTCTCTTACAAAACTCTCTTGAGCAAGATCCGCGCCTTGGGCCTCGAGAATTAGGGCACTACCAATACATCAGCTGAGAAGCTGAACGAGCACCTCGTTAGAAACCGTGAGCCGATCGGGTGCAAGCCGAATGCGCCCTCCGTCCCGCTCGATAAATCCGAGCGAATCCAGGCGATCGACTCGTTCGCGCAGGGCGGCCATGCGCGCCGGCAACTCGGGCGTGAATTCTCGTTCGATGCGCGCGAAATCAACGCCTTCGAGCAGCCGAAGTCCCAGGAAGAGTTCCTCGTCGAGCACTTGAAACGGCGTGAGACCTTCGAACTGTTCTCCCGGCGAGCTTCCCTGCTCGATGCACGCAACGTAGCGTACGGCTTCATGCGCGTTCGCCCAGCGCATCATGCCGTCGAATGAGTGCGCGCCGGCGCCAAAGCCGAGGTACGGCTCGCGGAGCCAGTATTTGAGGTTGTGACGCGAACGGTAGCCGGGTAGGCCCCAATTCGAGATTTCGTAGTGCTCGTAGCCCGCCGAAGCGAGCCTTTGCCGCGCGAATTCGTAGAAATCCGCAATCGTATCGTCGTCGGGAATCGCGCGCGCGGAATAGCGGCTGCCTCCTGCAAGCGATTCCCTGCCGAGTCGGCTGCCCTCGTCGATTTCCAGCATGTAGACCGAAACATGCTCGGGCCGAATGCCGAGCAACTCTTCCACGGATTTCTCCCATGATTCGGGCGTCTGGTGCGGAAGGCCTGCGATCAGGTCCATGCTGACATTGTGGATTCCCGCAGCCCGCAGCGCTTCGATCGCGTGAAAGATATCGGCGCGGCGATGCATTCGACCGGCAGCCTGCAATTCGCGATCGTCGAACGATTGCGACCCGAGGCTGACGCGATTGAATCCGGCGGCGACCCATGCGGCTGCTTTTTCGGGCGTAATCGTCTCGGGATCGGCTTCCAGCGTGGCTTCAAGCGGCTCCGTGCGAAACGACGTGCGCAACGTGTCCATGATTTTCGCCAGGTGTGCAGGATCGAGCAGGCTCGGCGTCCCGCCGCCGACGTACACGGTGTCAACCGGCGCGTGCGGCGTCTGTCCGGATTTTGCGATCTCGCGGCAGACCGCTTCCGCGTAGGGTTGATGGCGACCGCGCGACACCACCCCCGTATGAAAATTGCAGTAGGTGCACTTCGTCTGGCAAAACGGCACTTGAATGTAAATTCCGAGCGACATGACCCTAGAAAAAATTTAGCACATGCAGAGGTTTCGCGCACCGGCCCGAAAGTCCGTGTAGCGCGCCGATGGTCCGCGGTGGCCTGCAGGAGCGATCGAAAAAGTGTCCCACTTAACGGGTACCGCCTTCCTTTGTTTTCAGTGAGTTACGCGGACAATTAAGTGCGACGGTGTCCCACTTAATTTCAGCGATTCACAACGGAGAGATCGCGTACGGAGTCTGTGAGAATTACGAATCCCAGACCTCAGCGGCTAAAGCCGCACTGATTTCTCATCTGTTACGGCACGACTGAAGTCGTGCCCTGACGAAGAGTCTAGGTTGTCGCAGAGGCTCCCCTCGTTGCCACCTCGTCCTATTCAGTTGTCAAAGAACCATCCGACCCTGTCGAGCAGGGCGGCCGCACAGATTCGCGCGGCGGCGAGGCCAAATGCCAAGCCCAACTCATGCTAAAACATTTCATCAATCAAAGGCAACGGAAATGGGGTGTGGGTAGCAGGTCAGTTTCCGCCTTCCCCGTTAACCAAGACTTGGGGTCGTCGCAACCCTGCAGAGAGCCAAGGCTTCTAATGTAAAATCCTCGCACTGTATGCCCTTGCCAACTGGCTTTCGGCTGGGCCCTTATGAAATCTCGTCCGCCATCGGTGCGGGCGGAATGGGCGAGGTGTATCGCGCCCGAGATACGAAACTCGGCCGAGATGTGGCGCTGAAAGTCCTGCCGCAGGCTTTCGCGCGCGATGCGGACCGCATGGCGCGGTTCCAGCGCGAAGCAAAAGTTCTCGCCTCGCTGAATCACCCCAACATCGCTTCGATCTACGGACTGGAAGATTCCGGCAGCACGCATGCACTGGTGATGGAACTGGTGGAAGGGCCGACGCTGGCCGATCGCATTCGCCAAGGGCCGATTCCCGTTGAGGAAGCGCTGAGGATCGCCAAGCAGGTCTGCGACGCGCTGGAGTACGCACATGAGCGTGGAATCGTTCACCGCGATCTCAAGCCGGCGAATGTGAAAGTAACGGCGGACGACGCGGTGAAAGTCTTGGATTTCGGGTTGGCGAAAGCATTAGAGGGCGACGCGGCGTCGATTGACATCTCCACTTCGCCGACGATCAGCCGCATGGCCACGCAGGCGGGCATTTTGCTCGGCACCGCTGCGTACATGTCGCCGGAGCAGGCGAAAGGAAAGTCAGTTGATCGTCGCGCGGACATCTGGGCGTTTGGCTGCGTGCTGTACGAATTGTTGACTGGCAAGCGAGCGTTTGACGGTGAGACGGTCACCGATACGTTAGCCGCTGTGATTCGTGCGGAGCCGGACTGGCCGCGGCTACCAGCGGCTACACCGATGCGAGTGCGCGTTCTCTTGCAACGTTGTCTGCAGAAAGATCCGAAACAGCGGCTGCGCGACATTGGCGACGCTCGTATCTCACTCGATGAAGTTCTCTCCGGTGCACCAGACCTGGCACCCGTGGGCGGGGCGGAAGTTCCTGTCGTACCCCTCTGGCGCCGCGTCGTTCTGTGGTCGGCAGGGCTTCTTGCAGTTGCCCTGGCCAGTGTCTCTGGCTGGATCCTGAAGCCAACGCCGTCACCTCCTCCGCGTCCGGTTATGCGCTTTACGATTAGCCTGCCACCGGGGCAGCGGATGGCGGGATTAGGTCAGCCAGCGTTGGCGCTTTCACCCGACGGAAGCCGACTCGCTTATGTCGCGTCTCAGGGAGACAGCGCGCAGCAAATCTATGTGCGGGCAATGGACAGCGGTGAAGCGAAGCCCATATTCGGTACCGAGGGAGCTACCGCGCCGTTCTTCTCACCTGACGGCCAGTGGCTCGGGTTTTTCGCGGACGGAAAGCTAAAGAAGATCGGGGTGAATGGGGGAGTAGCACAGCCTCTGACAGACGCGTCTGTATTGTTTCGCGGAGCAGCCTGGGGCAGTCAAGGCGCAATCGTCCTCTCAACTGTTGGACCGGGCCTCCAAGAAATACGAGACACGGGAGGGTCTCCCCGGCCGCTGAACCAAACTGCGACGGGGGAAGGCGACCAGTCGTGGCCCGATTTCCTGCCTGGCAGTAAAGCTGTGCTTTACTGTGCCGAAACAACTGCAACGATCGCAGTTCAACCAATCGGAGCCGGCGAGCGCAGAAACCTGATCCAGGGCAACGGAAACCCCATGCCCCGATACGCGCCTTCCGGGCATTTGATTTACGCGCAAGCAGGTAACCTAATGGCCGTGCCGTTCGATCTCGACCGGCTACAGGTCAAGGGCGATGTGGTACCCGTGGTGCAGGGCGTTCTGCAGTCGCGGAACTTTCCAGGAGCGGCTCAATACAGTGTTTCAGCCACGGGCTCATTGGTTTACGTTCCTGGCAATCTCGCCGCGACAGTTCAGAGCAGGTTGGTGTGGGTTAGCCGCAATGGAACTGAGCACGCACTGGCTGCCCCAGTTGGCGCATACGACTTTCCGCGGCTCTCCCCTGACGGCCGACGGGTCGCGGTTGGCGTGTCGGACGGCCGCGGAGGCGGACAAATAAGTCTCTACGATCTCGCTCGAGATACGCTGACACGATTCACCTTTGAGGGGATCCTAAACGTCGTGCCGGTGTGGACCCCGGATGGGAAGCACGTCGCCTTTCTGTCAAGTAAAGAAGGTTCGAACGTGTTCTGGCAACTAGCCGACGGAAGCGGCGGGCTTGAGCAACTGACAGATAACTCCAGCCTAGACGTTCCGTTCTCCTGGTCCCCGGATGGGCAGCTGCTGGCATTCGACGAGATCGGTTCCGCAGGACGCAGTATCTTCGTGCTACGAATGAGCGACCGGAAAGAGCAGCCTTTTCTCCAATCCAAAGCACTCCTGGATGCGCCGCAGTTTTCCCCTGACGGGCGCTGGCTGGCCTACGTGTCGGACGAATCCGGCCGCCGCGAGGTTTACGTGCAGCCCTATCCGGGACCGGGTGGCAAATGGCAAATCTCGACGGACGGAGGAACGGAGCCGCAGTGGAACCACAATGGACGCGAGCTGTTCTATCGCGTTGGCGACAAAATGATGGCGGTGGACATCAGCACGCAGCCAGGCTTCGATGCGGGGAAGCCCCGGCAACTCTTTGAGGGTCGCTACCTGATGAACAGCGCTGGGGAAGCGAGCGCCGACTACGACGTGTCCGCCGACGGCCAGCGGTTCCTGATGCTGAAACCCGCCCAACAGGAGCAGGCTGCGCCGACTCAGATCAACGTCGTGCTGAACTGGACGGAGGAGTTGAAGCGCCTGGTGCCAACGGGAAAATGATGTCAACCATGCGAGTCCCTCACGATAGGTTCACCGTCGTGCTGAAGTGGCAGGCGGGGCTGAAGAAATGACGCGGATCCAAAGCTGATCCGCGACATTTCCACCAATTGGGCGATTAGTCGGCTAATCGGAAACTGACGCACTACCGGTGTGCGGGTGGCCGAGCGCCCAGGCGATCGCGGGACATCTGCTAAGATTGGGCGTTACCGGCATAGTCCGTGGACACGCCATTGATCGACGCACATCGCGCTGTCGGCGCGCAGCTCGCCGGTTTCGACGGCTGCACGCTGCCCGAAAGGTTTTCCGACTTCGACAAGGAGTTTCGCGCAGCGAAGCAGGCCGTCGCGCTCTTCGACACGAACTGGCATCTGGTCCTTGTCCTGACCGGGCGCGACCGCGTGCAATACCTGCACAACATTTCTTCCGGCGACATCAAGTCGCTTACGGAGGGGCGCGGGACGCTCGCGCTCCTGCTCAACCCACAAGGGCACATCCTGGCGGAACTCGAAGTCTACGCGCTGCCTGAAAAACTGCTCGTGCTCTCGCACGCCGCGCAGCGCGAGCGAACTGTCGCGACACTCAAGAAATACGTCATCGGCTCCCACGTGCAGATCGACGATCAGACCGACCGCATGGGAAGCCTCGCTGTAGAAGGACCTCAGGCACTTCAGGTTGTCGCCGAAGTGTGCAGCGCGCCGCTCGCCCATCTGCCGGAAATGTCGATCACTGAGACGGCGATTAATGGCTCGCCCGGCTATCTCCTGAGACGCTCTCACTTTAGCGAACCCGGCGCCGAGCTGATCGTCCCGCGCGAGATTCTAGCCGCTCTGTGGAACAGGATTCTCTTAAGCGTTCGTGCGCGCGGCGGCGAACCGATCGGTATGGCTGCGCTTAACGCGCTCCGACTCGAGGCGGGAGTGCCGTGGTTCCCTGCCGATTTCAACGATGCGCAGATTCCCCACGAAGCCGCCGTCGAAACCACGCACATCAGCTTCAATAAGGGCTGCTACACGGGACAGGAAATCGTCGAGCGTGTGCGCTCGCGCGGGCACGTTAACCGGAAGCGAGTGCAACTTAAGTTTTCTACGGCCGCAGCACCTGTGCCAGGGACGAAGCTTCTTGCGGGAGGTGCGGAAGTTGGCTACGTCACGAGCGCGGCATTTTCTCCCCCGGCAGGCACCGCGATTGGAATGGGTTACTTGCGGCGGGAACAATTCGCTGCGGGAAGTGTGGTCGAATACGAAGGCGGAACGGCGACGGTCACGTAGGAAAATCGCTTGAGTCGCGGCGGCGTGTGGGTAGGATCGCGGGCGATCGGGTAGCGCTCAGATTACCGGCGACTCAACTCGAAGACATGCCGCGGATGAACCGGCGCAAGGGAATGGCGCTCCGCGCCGACTTTTTTTCCCAGCACTACGTGCTGGGCTAATTAGGGGCGCGCCTACGGCGCTCAACGGACACACCGGACGGCGAAGACTGCCTTCGGGAGGTTGGGCTTGCGGTAGCACCGGTGATAATACGGCCGAGCGAGATTCAGCTTGGATCGTCAGCTTTTGCTGAGGTTCAGCGAGCGCAGGAAGCTGCCGCGGTCGTTGTCGATCTTCTTCTGAATCTGGAAAACCGCATAAAGCAGCGCTTCCGGCCGCGGCGGGCAGCCGGGAACGTACACGTCGATCGGAATCACCTGATTGACGCCCTGCACGACGGCGTAGTTGTTGAAAACTCCGCCCGAAGTCGCGCACGCGCCCATCGAAATCGCCCACTTCGGCTCGGGCATCTGCGCGTACAGCTGTTTGATCACCGGCGCCATCTTTTGCGAAACGCGTCCTGCGATGATCATCATGTCCGACTGGCGCGGCGAGCCGCGGAAAACCTCTGCGCCAAAGCGCGAAATGTCGTAGCGCGAGGCGGCCATCGACATCATCTCGATCGCGCAGCACGCCAAGCCAAACGACATCGGCCAAATCGAGCTGCGGCGCGCCCAGTTGACCACCTTGTCGAGCGAAGTGAAGAGAATGCCCTCGTCCTTCAGGAAATTCTCGTTCTCGCCCGGCTTTTCGAGCGTCACGCCTCTTGCGAGTTCCACGGCCATCTATGCCTCCGTGCCCCGGAGCAAAACACTTTGCTCACTTCAACTCCATTTTGCCCCGTCGGGCCGAATTTTGCAAAGCTATGCCACGCCGCATTTCCCCGGAGCTTAGCGAACTTCGACGGTGGCGGTGGCCGACTTGGTGTGGCCCGCGGAGTCGGTAACAGTCAGCGTATACGTCGTTGTCTTCGAAGGACTCACATCGACGCACCGCGCCTGAGACGGCCAGACGGGATTCGATTGAGGTTGCAAGGTCACAGACTTCGCGTTCGAAACGCCGTAGCAAAGTGTCGACTCCTCGCCGCGTTTCACGATTCCCGGACTGGCATAGAACATCAGAATATCGAAGCGGTCGCCGCCCATACCCTCGAAGGTCTTCGCCGCCTGAGCGCGTTTCTCCGCGGCAATTCGTTCCTCAATCTCATGGTTCGATTGCCAGCGCGAGAAAAACACCCAACCAACGTACGCGAGCCCCAGACACAAGACGATCGCCGAGCCCGCCCAATAGAGCTGCACTCCCGAACTGGACTCGGAATCGCGGGGTTCGGAGCTGAGCGCCATAGCGAATACTCACTGTGTCAGAGGCAGATCCGGCGGAGTCTGCGGCGCGGCGCCCGGTGGCTGCGCTCCGGGACCGGGAAGACCGGTCGGAGGATTGCCCGGCGTTCCGGTGGTGCCTCCGCCGTTCGGATTGGCGATTGGCAGGCCGACGCCTGGCTGCTGTCCTTGGGGCGCAAGTCCGTTCTGCAAGGCGCGGCCTTGATCTTCCAGTGGGTTCCAGATGAACTCCCACTGCTGATACGTCTTGCCGCCCTTGTAAACCTTCAGGGACGGGTGGTCGATCTTGCTTGCGACGCCAGTGAGAAGCCCGCCAAGCACAGGGCCGTCGACCGGTCCCGTCGGTTGCGCCTGGAGGACGGAGGCCGGAACCTGGCCGGATGCCGCACTCGTGCCCAAGCCCAGCGTGTTTCCGCCATTCGAAGAACTCGGGGCTGGAGGAGGTGCACCGAAAGGCTGATTCGGCTGCTGGGGCTGAGGTGCTTGTGCGCTCGATTGTTGCCCTCCCTGCCCTGCCTGCTGCTCGCCTTGCGTGGATTGTTGCTGAGAGTCAGACTGCTGGCTGCCAGAATCCGATTCGCTGGACTGACTGGATGAGCCAGCCGCAGTCCCTTGCTGAGCGCCAGGCAATTTGCCTCCGTTCAAATCGATCAGCGCCATTTGCTGCAGGCTGGCGTAGCGGACGCTTCCGATGATCTGGCCGGCACCGTTCACGTAAATGAACCGCCAGGACCCGTCGTCCTTGTTCATCGGATCGGTGGCGGCCTCGGGCCGCAAGAACTGCACGCCCGGCAGCCCTTTCTGCAAATCATCCATCGTTTGCGGATAATGCCCCGTTTTGCGGTAGAAGATGCGGATCGCCCGAATGACCTGATTGCCCCGCCAGATCTCCTCGGATTCGCGTTGACGGCGGCCATCGGTCGCGAGGTTGTGCAGCATCACCTGCGCACCAATGATGATCGCCATCGCGAGAAACAGGGCCATCACAAGGGCATAGCCGGCCTCTTCGTGGCGCTCTCTCGGGTGCACACAGCCTTTGTGGTTGGCACTCACGGATTTGGTCCCTCGGCTCCGGGTTGTCCCTGCCCCGCGTCCGGAGGCTGCACCATCTGCACCATCACGTGCCGGCCCGATGAAATCTCCTCCACATCGGCCGAATCATTGTTGATGCGATCAAGGCGGAAGTTGCTCAGGAAAGTTTCACCCTCGGCCACGACGTAAACATCGTCCCCGTTCTTGAAGAATCCGACGCGCCGGCCACCGCGCGGCTGAGAAGCATAGCCAAAAAACTCGGCGGGAGCCTGCAGCGGGGGAGGAGGCGGAAGCGGCCTCGGGCCGACAAAAGGAATCGCAGGAGCGACCGGTCCCGCCGGCTTCGGCGGAGGTGGTGGTGCAGCCACGAAAATATTCCTGTGCGTGCCGGTGTATTCGAGCTTGCGAATCTTATCGAGCAAATCCAGTCGAAGAGAAGGCTCCTGCACATCCAGAGGCTTGAATTTCGTGTCAGCGGCAAAGACTCCGGGAAGCACAGTGCCGCCAGTGTGGTTCGAGAAAAAATAGTAAGCCGCACCGACGAGCAGGACCAGCAATCCCGCGGAAAGATACAGTTCGGTGCGCCGGTTCATGCGTCAGGTCCTGAAATACGTGTGCAGCTGGAGATCAAGTTTGATTCCGCCCGTAACGGCCGTTGCGAGCCCCAAGCTGTCCAGCAGATAGAAGTTCTTCGAGCGTTCGATGCCGTTCACGAACCGAACCACGGCCGGGTAATCGGCGTCGACGCTCGTGTTGATGGAAATTTCAGTCACGCCCCGATCTTTCACCTCGGTTCGCTTGAACGAAAGGCCCGAGGTTCTTACCCCGGCTTGTGCAGCAATCGAGGTGAGATCCGATTCGATCTGAGAATAGCCGGTCGCAGCGTCGAGAAATGACTGCCGATAGAAGGTGTCGCACTGCTTACCAGCCTGCGGAATGGAGGACCGGATTTTCTCTCCGCGCTCGACGTCCGCGCGCAATAGCTTCGCCTGCAGCGCCATGCGATCTCTTTCGGCGCGCAGTTGCACGGGGTCCTGTCGGGCGCCCTGCCAGAGGAAGACGGCCAGCGCCACATCGGCCGAAAGCAATATGCCGAGCGCGACGCTCGTCCACAGCTTCCAGGGCTGCCATGCTCCGATCGAGATCATGTGGTCGAATACCAAACCGAAAGATTCAGAACGATTTTGTCACCCGCTGCGCCCGGCTCGCTGTGCTTCTCATCCTTCACAAGCATGCCGGCAAATACTTTCGATTTTTCAATCGCTTCCAAAAACTGAATCTTGCTCTCGTCGGATTCCGCGCCGATTTGAAGCGTCACTTCGGCCCGGCCATTCACCAGTTTCGGCGCGATGCTGACCACTCGGACGCCCGGCGGAAGAGTTTGTTCGAGATCCATGAATATCTTCGTCCATGGAAAGCTTCGCTCGTCGATGAGCGAGTTCAGAAACGCAGACCGGTCAAGAATTTGCTGCGCCGCCGGACTGTGGAAGTAATTTTCCAGGTCCTGCCGGCGCTGACGATCGGCTCGAATCTGAGCTTCCCAGCGAGACATCTCGGCACGAAGATCGCGGCTCGAGCGCCACGAGGTGTACGCTGCATGGGCCAGGATCGCGCATGCCAGCACGCCCAGCGTTCCGATCAATGTCGCTCCCGCCAAAAATGGCCGGTTATTCTCTTGCGGAGCCGTCGCGAGGTTGAGTCGCAGTTTCATTTCTTCGCGGTGTCCCTAGGACTTCCCGTTCATCATCCAACCGGCCAGCGCGTCGAGGCCCTGCGGAACCAGATCCCTGACCTGCGATTCAAGCGTGTGCATCGATTCCGCATCCGCAACGGAGCCGGCCGGGATGGAAAGCTCCTCGGCCAGCGCCTGGGTAAACACATCCTGCCTTGGTCCGAAGCCGCTCAGTCGGGAGCGATCGATCGTTGAGCCCCAGGAGTCCTGATAATACGCGACCGCCGGGAACACCTCGTCCAGCATGGCCTTCGGATCGAGCGTCGCCGCATCCGCCCTTACTTCCGTTGAGCGGTATACGCACAGAACCGCGCCGTGCACGATTACGGTTGTCAGAGTTTTCCCGGTGAGCCGAACGAACAACGTTGCGCCGCGCTCTTCAAGGAGCGGCAAAGCCGCTAGAGTCGAGCTGAGAATCACTCCGGCGCGCGCGCCGAGCGATTCGAGGAGCGCTTCGTACTCGCGAATAATGGGCTGGCGCGCGACCGCGGTCAATACTTCCAATCCGCCTTCACGCCCCACTTGACGCATCCAGGAGACAACTGTGTCATCCATATCGAAGGGAACGCTCTTCTTCAAACGCCAGCGCAGCAGGGGCAGCGCGTCGCTGGCCCGCCGGGGAAGCGTATCAAATGGCAGTATGAATACGCGAACGACGGGGTCCGGTATCAGCAAAGCGACCGGAGCGCCTCCCGGCTCAAGCCGACCGAGAACTTTGCGAAGCGCCGAACGCACGGCATCCGGTTGGACAACGTTTGTTTCGACCGGAGACGCCATCACCGCGCCTGTGGGCAGCGCCTCGGACGCAACGCCCTCTAAATGGCCGCTCTTCCCGACCCACCGTGCCACAGCCACGTGCGGAGCTGCAATCTCGACGACGGTAGACGGATGCGGCATCGCCTGGAGCCAGCTTTCCAGGCGCTGCACGAAACCCAACTGAAAGAACTGATTCGAGAGGCTGCTCTGGCTCGCGGCGCTACTCAATGAATGTCACCTTGTTGATCTCGCGGAGCGTCGTGGCGCCGGAGCGCACCTTCCGCAAGCCCGATTCGCGAAGGAAGCTCATACCCGCCTCGCGCGCCGCTCGCTTGATCTCGGAGGTGGGTCGCCGGTCGATGATCATCTCGCGAATCCGGTCAGAAAGATCGAGCAATTCCGTAATGGCTGTGCGGCCCCGAAACCCCGTGCCCGAGCACTCCAGGCAGCCCCCGCCTTCGCTGAACTGAAAGCTGCTCCATTCGACTGGGTTGAGTCCGGATTCCCTCAGCATTTCCGCGGGATAAGTCACCTTCTTCTTGCAATTCTCGCAGATGACGCGGACCAGCCGCTGGGCCAGAATGCAGTTCAGAGCGGAAACGAAATTGTACGGCTCCACGCCCATGTTGATGAACCGTCCGATCACGTCCGTGACGTTGTTCGCGTGCACGGTCGTGAAAACCAGATGGCCCGTCAGCG
>Ga0187782_10003418_pt1 | contig 11821 bp, 10 predicted proteins | sample 0715_SJ02_MP15_2_FD_132454 | JGI IMG/M metagenome (GOLD analysis project Ga0187782, IMG submission 132454) | Tropical peat soil microbial communities from peatlands in Department of Meta, Colombia - 0715_SJ02_MP15_20_MG | ecosystem: Environmental > Terrestrial > Soil > Wetlands > Peat | place...
AGTTCGCGCAGTTTTACGGGCGGTTGGCATTCAGACCGGCATTCGTCGGCTGATTATTCATTTCGCTCGGCGAGCGCACGCCGCGCCTTGCCGACTTCGTCGGCGCTGACCGCCGGCGCGGCATTGCCCCAGCTGTTGCGAATGTAGGTCAGCACCGCGGCGACCTCATCGTCTTTCAACAGCCAGGCGAACTGCGGCATCGCCGCAGCGGTCGGAGCGGCATCGGTGGCAACGCTGCGCGCGCCGCGCAACACGACATGCATCAGCGAGGTGGGGTCGATCTGCTGGACCAGCGCCGATTTCGCCAGCGGCGGGAACAGCCCGGCGCTGCCCTTGCCGTCGGAGACGTGGCACCCGGAACATTCGTCGGCGTAGATCCTGGCGCCCATCTTCATCGCCGATTGTTCGGGCGGCACAGGATCGGCCGCGGTGCCGTCGCGACCGGGCTGATCCTTGAGATAGGTGGCGATGGCCCTGAGATCGGCGTCGTTCATGTTCGAAGTCGACTGCCCGATCGTTTCCGCCATCAAGCCGGTTGCGATACTCGCCTGGCTGTGCCCGGTCTTGAGATATTTGGCGATGTCGTCGACCGACCAGCCGCCGATACCGCGGCGGGGATCGCTGGTAATGTCGGCCGCAAACCAGCCCTGCAGCGCATAGCCTCGCAATCGCTCGGCGGTCTTGTCGCCGCCGAGAAGCGTCTTCGGGGTGTGACAGAGCCCGCAATGGCCGAGGCCCTCGGCCAGATAGGCGCCGCGATTCCACTCCGCGCTTTTGTTCGGATTGGGCACGAACGTCCCCGGCGTGAAGTAGAGCTCGTTCCACACCTTCATCGCGGCGCGAATGTTCAGCGGAAACGGCAACTGATTTGGCTCGACCGGATTTTGCACCGCCGGAACGGTGTTCAGATAGGCGCGGATCGCGAGCGCGTCGCCGCGCGTGATCTTGGTGTAATAGGTGTACGGCATGGCCGGATAGAGATGCGCGCCGTTGCGGCCGGTGCCGGCGGTCATCGCGTTGATGAACTCTTCGTCGCTCCAGGCGCCGATGCCGGTCGTCGGATCGGGCGTGATATTCGGCGCCAGGATGACGCCGAACGGCGTTTCAATGGCGCGGCCGCCGGCGAGATCGTGGCCGCTGCCGGGAAGCGTGTGACAGGCGGCGCAATCGCCGATGATCGTGAGGTAGCGGCCGCGTTCGATCTGCTTGAAGTCCTGTTTGTCGATCCCGTCAGCCACGGCGCCGCCGGCCGATACGACGAGCGAGGCGAAGAGGACGCCGGACAATGGCGCGAGGCTACGCATGGACGAGCGGTCCCGGATTTTTGAGATATTGCAAAACGATGGCCTTCGCCGACCAGAAGGCCAGCGCGCCGACCGTGCCGGTCGGGTTGTAGCCGGCGTTCTGCGGAAAGGCGGTGGCGCCTTGCACGAACAGGTTCGGCACGTCCCAGCTCTGCAGGTAGCGGTTGATCGCGCTGTTGTCGGGGCTTTCGCCCATGATGGCGCCGCCGCACAGATGTGAGGTCTGATAGTCGGTTATGTCGTAGGGGCCTTTGCGCGGCTGCTTGATCACCTCTTTGGCGCCCATCTGCTTTAGGATCTCGGCGTATTTGTCGGTGAGAAACGCGCTCATCTTGAGCTCGTTGTCGTGAAGATCGATGGTCAGGCGCATCAGCGGCCGCCCGAAGCGATCTTTGTAGGTGGGATCGAGGTCGAGATAGACGTCGCGATAGCTCTGGAACGAGGCGTGGCAGGCGCCGCCGAGGGTCATCGAGCTGAGATAGTTGTCGCGCAGCGCGTGCTTCCATTTCAGGCCCCAGGCCGGCGTGCCGGAAGGGACCGCCATGCTTTCGAGCGGCCGGCCATTGGTACGAACCTGCCCGATATAGCCGCCGCCGACAAAACCGAGCTGGCTGTGATCGAAATTGTCGCCGTTGAATTCGTCGATGCACATGCCGATGGCGCCGGAGGCGATGAAGGGATTGAAGTTGTATTTGTCCTTGTCGAAGAAGGCGACGGCGCTCGACATGGTCTGATGCGTGAAGTTGCGGCCGATCTGGCCGTTGCCGGTCTGCGGATCGTACGGCGTGCCGATCCCGGACAAGAGGAGCAGCTGGACGTTGAAGAGCTGGAACGCGCACAGCAGCACCAGGTCGGCGGGCTGCTCCAGCTCTTCGCCCGACGAGGTCACATAGGTGACGCCGGTCGCCCATTTGCCGGACCGATCGAGGTTGATCCGCGTCACCTCGCTCTCGGTCCGCGCCTCGAAGTTCGGTTTGCGCAGCAGCACCGGCAGGATCGTCGTCTGCGGCGTGGCTTTGGAGTTGTTGGCGCAACCGAACCACTCGCAAAAGCCGCAGAACGTGCACTGCCCGAGCGTGACGCCGAGCGGGTTGGTGTAGGACTGCGACAGATTTCCGGAGGGCTGCGGATACGGCTTGTAGCCGAGTTGCTTGGCCGCTTCGGCAAACAGCGTGTGGCCGTAGCCTTGTTTCTGCGCCGGCGTCGGATATGGGCGCGACCGCGGGCCCTCGAATGGATTGCCGCCTTCCAGTATCTGGCCGTTCACGTTGCCGGCCGTTCCCGAGGTGCCGCACAGATACTCGAACTCATCGTAGTGCGGCTCGAGGTCGGCAAAGGTGACGCCCCAGTCCTGGATCGTCATATCCTCGGGGAGAAACTTGTCGCCGTAACGCTGCGTCAGATGCGAGCGCAACACGAAGTCGCTCGGCAGGAAACGAAATGTCTCGGCGTTCCAGTGCAGCCCGCCGCCGCCGACGCCGTTGCCGAGCATGAACGCGCCCCAATTGCGCGCCGGAAGCGCGGTCTGGCCGGCGTTGTTGCGGAACGTCACCGAGGTTTGCGCCGGCTGCAGAAACAGCTGGTGCTGCAACCGGTAGCGCAGCTCGTCCTGGGCGTAGGAAATCGGGAAGTCGGAGGCGGTGTCACGCCACGGGCCGCGTTCGATCGCGACGACGTCGAGGCCGGCCTGCGTCAGCTCGTGAGCGAGGATGCTGCCGGTCCATCCCAATCCGATGATCACTGCGTCTTTTCTGGGAAGCCTGCGCGCCATTTGTTGTTCCCGCTGCGAAATCGAATAAGCTTGCGATGACGGTCAAGTTATTGTTGCGACCAGCTCGGGTGGCTGTAGATGCTGACCGTCGGCAGCGTGACGGTCTGGTTGTGACGGTCGATCCAGTCGCGATAGTCGTAATGCGTGCCCGGGAAGCCGATCATCTTCCACGCCGCCATATCTTTGTTGCCGCCGTAGATCGGATCGGCGAGAAAGCCGTTGCGGGTATCCGTCAGAATCGTGTGGAAGAAGCTCTGGCCATCGAAGCCGTCGAGCTTGAACGCGTCATGCTCGAGGCCCTCGATGACCTCATCCTTCTGCTGGTCCGAGAGGTCCGCGAAACCCTTGCCGCCATATTTGCTGCGGCAGGCGGCATCAAGTGCGGCGAGCGCCTTGCGATATTGCTGCGCCGGGGTCAGCGGCGATTGCGGACCCTGCTGCTTGGTACCCGGCTGGAACGGACCCATCATGTACATGCTTTCGGCGCGACCATAGGGGCCGGCCAACTGCCGATCGATGAACACTGCGCAGCCGCAGTCCTTGCCGCCCGGCGTTTGCGGATCCGGCGGAATGAGGCGATCGACAAACGCCTCGACCGTGGCGGCCTCCTGCGACGTGAAATAGTGCCAGCCGCCCGGCGTGACCACGGTCGGCGGATCGGCCGATCCCGGTCGCCAAGGTAGTCCGCCTTTGATGATGGTGGCGCGGGCCGCGGGCGACACCATCAATAATGCCAACGCGCTGGAGGGGAGAAGCTGACGCCGGTTGATGCGATGCACGGTTCTACTCCCTGCAATTGCGGGCGAGGCTTAACGGTCGGGTCGGTCAATCCATGCTATTTTCGACGCTTAAAGCTATAATGTCAGAAATCTCAGATGTTTCCCGGCCATCTCTTGGCAAAGCCTTTCCCGGTGCCCAGGAGGCTGTTCGTGCGATGATCCGATCCGCGATGGCATTGAGATCCGCCAACATACTGCGGCTGGGAGCGGCATCCAAGACGGTGCTGTCGACCCGCTTGATCAACGCCGGTTCCCAACCGGTAGCTGACTGATTTCGCCAAACTTTATACCTTTGGCCTCGATACCGACCGCGGCGAGGATTGCGATTGCGACCGCGACAGTACCCGCGACCAGCGCCAGCGCGAAACCATAATCGTTGCCGTAATGAACCGCGATGGCGGCCTGCAGCGTCGCGTTCACCGACGCGATCAGATTGCCGACCTGATAGGTGAAGCCGGGAAACGTGCCGCGGGCGTCGTCCGGAGAGAGTTCGTTCAAATGCACCGGGACTACGCCCCAGGCGCCCTGCACCATGACCTGCATGAAGAAGGCGCCGATCGGGAGCCAAACAAGCGTCGTCGAGAACGCCCACAGCGGCAGTACGAACAACGAAAGCACGGCGGCAAGAATGATGGTGCGCCGCCTGCCAAACCGCTCCGACAGGGAACCGAACGCCACGCCGCCGATGATCGCCCCGATGTTGTAGATGACCGCGATCAGGCCGACTTCATGCGCCGACATTCCGTGCTGGACCTGCAGGAAGGTGGGATAGAGGTCCTGCGTTCCGTGGCTGAAGAAATTGAACGCCGTCATCAGGAGGACGGCGTAGATGCCGAGCCGCCAGTGCGACTTTAATACCGCGATAGTGCCGCCGGCGGCGGCAGCCGGCCGCCAGCTCGGCGATTCTGGAACGCTGCGACGGATATAAAAGACGAGCAACGGCGGCAAGACGCCGATCATGAACACGCCGCGCCAGCCGATGTACTGAAACAGCACGCCCTAGACGATGGAAGCGAGGAAATAGCCGGCCGGATAGCCCGATTGCAGCAAACCCGACACGAACCCGCGCGCCCGCGGCGGTATGGATTCCATTGTCAGTGAGGCGCCGACGCCCCATTCGCCGCCCATGGCGATGCCGAAGACGGCGCGCAGCACCAGCAATACCATGAGGTTCGGGGAAAAAGCGGTCGCGAATTCGACCGCTGAATACAGTAAGACGTCGATCATCAAGGTCGGCCGGCGGCCCCAGCGATCGGCCGCGCGCCCGAACAGATAGGCGCCGATCGGCCGCATCGCCAAAGTCAGCAGGATCGCGACGGTAACGTCCGTTATATCCGTGCCGAACTCCTTGGCGATGTCCGTGAGGACGAACACCATGAGAAAAAAGTCGAAGGCATCAAGCGCCCAGCCGAGAAACGTCGCCGCCACGACATGCTTCTGCTCGCTGGTCCAGCCTTCAAGTCCAGCACCAGGCATTGCGCGAGGAATGACGGGCTCGATCGGCATTTCCGTGCACTCGCACCAATGACTGCGTCCGACAGCGTCCGATTGCAGTTAAGCCGCCAGGAGCCGGCGGCCCCCGGACACCAGTTCTGCGCCGGATTCTACAAAACGCGCGCGTTTGCAACATCCCTCAGCCCCACGGGGCGGCCGGTTTTTTTACAGGCAGGGCTCGGTCGACGAAGCAAATCATGTCAAAGCGGACCAAACCGGGCGGGCCTATCGCTCTCGCCCCGGGCCGGATTTTCAGGTCTCGTTTTCCTTGCCTTCGATTTCCAAGTCTCGCTGAAATTGCTGAGGCGTCTTGTCGATGCAGGCAGGACGATAGACGACACTTGGCCCTTGGTCCCCGGCAGCTTGGTTCACCGCCGCCATGAAGTCTTTTGCCTGCTTCGCTCTCTCCTCGAGCCCCGGGAGGGTGCGCTCGCAAACACTCCGGTCCGCGAACGATCTCACGTCGTGATCATAATATACGGCCGCAAATCCCGGGCCGAGCGCAATCACGATTGGCCAGAACAAGTTGTTCTCCAACAAATACTTATCTCTCTAGGAAGACACATGTATCTAAGGGGTGAAATTGTGGCCTTTAGATGGGTCGGCGAGGCGCTTCAACGCGGGAACCGCCGGCGCTTGGTTTCAAAGGTGGCCAGCGGGCGACCGGTTCCGCGACAGCATTTTTTTCGGCGGCTGTTGCAGAAATGTCGCTGCCCAAGCTGATAAAGTTTAGGGGTTAGGGCTCCTAGGGAGGGAGAAACCATGCTGAGGATTCTCGCTATAGCGCTGCTGGCAATGGCCATGTCTGTTGGAATGGCCCAGGCCAAGATGCATATGCACAAGCACATGATCTCCGCCTGTGCAGAGGGTCAGCAGGCAGCGGCAACATGCAGCTGCGGCAAGGCGGCCAATGGCCATTGGATGCTGTGCCGAAAGGGACAATGGTGTCACTCGTTCGCCCATTCCTGCACGATGTAGAGGAATGAGGGCGCAAGCTTCCGACTTAAGCTTGCGGCCGCCGGACGATTTTCACCTCACCTCGCAGTGAGCGCCGAGGCGCGGGGAGAGCCCCGGCCTCGATGCCTCACGCCCGGTCCACAAGCTTTGGCCGTCGTCTGGCGCCGCGCGGCGGCTCCTACAAGCTTAGCGCACCCGCGCGGGCGCTAGAGCGGCGGGTCTTCTTCGTCCTCTCGCTCCAGCGTGATGGCGGCTTCCTCGAGATCGAGTTCGCGCTCGATGCGGCGGCGGGCTTCGTCGGTGATCTCGCCCTGTTGCAGCAGCTGGTAGATATATTGGCGCTCGGCGTTGATCAGCTCGGCGCGCAGCGCCAGCGCCGCCGCGACAGCCTCCTTGCCGCCGGCGTCGCGCGGCAACTGGACGGCACGGTGGTCTTGCCGCGCGCGCAGCAGCGCCAGCACGTCGGGCGCGGTGTCGCCGGCCGCGCCCAGCCGTTCGAGCTCGTCCTCCGCAATCTTGAGCGTTTCCAGCCGCGCCCTGAGCTCGGCCGCGTTCTCGTGCTTGCGTTCGTCTTCGGCGTCGCGCGGCAAGGCCAGCCAGCGCACGAGCGGCCGCAGCACGATACCCTCGCCGATGAGCGTGAAGACAATGACGCCGAAGGTGACGAACAGAATAAGATCGCGGTCCGGGAACGCGGCGCCGGCGCTGGTGGTCAGCGGAATGGCGAGCGCGGCGGCGAGCGATACCACGCCGCGCACGCCCGTGAAGCCGAGCATGAACAGGAACCGCCATGACGGCACCGGATCGCGGCGGGCAAGCGAGGGGCTCAGCCAGCGCGGCAGGTAGGCCCCCGGATAGACCCAGATCAGGCGCGCCGCGAGCACGACGGCGACGATCAGCGGCACCGCCAACACCAGCTGATGCAGCAACACCGGGTCGGAGCGGTCGAGCAGCGTGCGGAGCTGCATGCCGGTCACCAGAAACAGCAACCCGTCGAGCAGATAGATCAGCAGATCCCAGAAGAATATGCCCTGCAATCGGGTTGCTGCCGGGATGAGCAGCGGGCCGTTCCAGCTCACATAGAGGCCGGTAGCGACCGCCGCCAGCACGCCGGAACCGCCGAGATGCGCCGGCAGGAGAAACGCAACGTAAGGCGTCATCAGTGACAGGGTGATCTCGACGCGCGGATCGTCGGCCCAGCGGCGCAGCCGCAAACTGACCAAGCCGACACCGATGCCGTAGCCGATTTCGCCGATCACGATCAGCGCGAATTCACCCATGGCGGTGGTGAGCGAGAACAGGCCGGTGCCGGCGGCGGCGACGGCAAATCGATAAAGGATCAGGGCGGTGGCATCGTTGGCGAGGCCCTCGCCTTCGAGCACGACAACGAGCCGGCGCGGCAGGCCGAGACGCCGGACAACGGCGAGCGGCGCCACCGCGTCAGTCGGCGCCACGATGGCGCCGAGCACAAAGCCGACGGCGAGCGGCATGCCGAGCAGATAATGGGCGACCGCCGCCACCGCGCCGGCGGTGAAGAGAACGCAGCCGAAAGCAAGCAGCGCGATCGGGCGCAGGTTGAAACGAAATTCGCGCCAGCTCATGCTGACGCCGGCCGAATAGATCAGCGGCGGCAGGATGCCGAGCAGCACTAGCTGCGGCGCCAGCGCGATGCGCGGCAATCCCGGAATGACGGCGAGCGCGATTCCGGCGACCACCAACAGGATGGATGGCGCGATATCGAGGCGGCGCGCGACGACGGCGACCACCACCAGCACGGCGAGGAGGAACAAAATGGTCTGAAGCGTCGCCGCCATGGATACTGGCTAGGGCGCGGCTCGCCGCCGGCGCGGAAAGCCTCGGAAATGGGCCCGGTCGGAGTTCGGTACAGTGGTTGCGGGGCTTGCAACCATCTTGATCTACTCCTCACTGCCCAGATCAGCTTGATGACAGATCACGTGCACCTTTGCAGCAACCGGCGTGATTTGCGCTAGTGCAATTCGCCCCAGCGATTTGCGAATGAATCGGCAGGCACCACAGCCGGCGGCATGGCAATCGAGTCGGTTGTCACTGACTCAACGCTGGGCTCCCGCGTTGCTGAAGCAGTCGAGGCGACTTGCGTCCGTGAAAAACGCTTTGATTCGAGCACAGCGCCAAAGAATTTACTCGCCAACGAGCCATCGTTGTCGGCCCACGGGATGGGAGGCAGTTGCGGCAGTACGGATCCAGTCGGCGGCAGCACCATAGCCAGCGGTATTATCTTGCCCGGGAACCGAGCGACGAAAACCGCGTTCATTCCGCCGTCGAGGCCGCTGTAGATCGGCGCGACCGGCACGTTTTCTTTGACCAATTGCGCATATTCGACCTCGTCGGCGCGTTGCTTCTCCAGCGCCGCCCGAGCGATTTTCGGATCGGCAACGAAGGCGGGGCATTGAGCGGTGGGATCGAACACAAGCGGCGGTGACGAATTTGCGGGATGGTCCGCATCGAACACATAATGGCGATTGCACACATCCACCTTGGGTTCGAGATGCGTGGCCTCGAAATGATCGTTTCCGATCTTGAGCATCCTCCAGAAGGCCATATGCGGATTTGTTCGATGTCGCGCCAGATTCGCCGGCGTCAAGCGGAACGGATAAGCCTGGATCTGGAATGAAGGCTGGCTACCCTGGAGCGATTCGCGCGCCAGCGAATAGATCTCGTCCATTTGCCCGTCGGTCATGGCATAGCAGCCGCTCGACGAGCAGTCGCCGTGAATCATGAGAAACTTGCCGTCGCGGTCGTTCGCCTTGTCGAAGCTGTTGGGAAAGCCGGTGTTGATCGCAAGATAGTAGTTGGAATTCGGATTCATCAACTCAGGCGTAATCGTATAAAACCCCTCCGGAGCCTGACGGTCGCCTTCATGTATCTTCGGCCCCAGATCGCCGGACCACCGACAGATCGGATAGATCCTGAGGATCTGGAAATGGCCGGTGGTATCCTGCTTCCAGACTTCGAGCTCCGACTCTTCCTTGAAAATGCGCACAAGGATCGGTGAACCTTTCACCATGTGCTTTTGTTGGAGCAGAGAGAGCAGCTCGGGCGAAAGCTCCTTCGTTGCCTTGGTTGGCAACGGATTGCTGTCTTCGCCAAAGCTCGCGACTGGCGTCAAAGCGCCGGCAAATGTAGCCGCCGATAACACCAGTGCCCGGACCAGCGCCGCGCGCGTCAACTGCTTACCCCCTAAGGCCTTTTCCATCTTGTTACCTGTACCAGGGTGGCTTTCGTATGGCGATATCGAGCTACGGACTACATAGTCGAAATCAGCAAACGCGCTTGCCCTCTCAGCGGAGGATAATCATCCCTGGTATTGTGGACATGGCGTCCGGGAAGCAGGCAACTTCGCCTGATCCGCGCTGTGGTGGGCACCATGGTCATCCTTCGCCTCGCTAAGATCGCGACGGTTGCGGCGCTCGCGGCTTACGCTTTCATTGTCGCCTACGACAACATCGTCGACTATGGATCGAACTACGAGTTCGTGCGTCACGTGCTGAGCATGGACACGACATTTCCCGGCAACGCATTGATGCACCGGGCAATAACCGACGAAGGCGTCTGGAGACTTGCCTATGCGGTCATCATTGCTACGGAAGGGTTGACCGCCCTGCTGCTTGCGCTCGGGGCGTCAGTGTTGATGACCCGGCTGAGGGCGCCCGCCGATATTTTCAACCGCGCCAAGGTTTGGGCGGTAGCCGGGTTGACGGTCGGCTTTGGCCTCTGGTTTGTCGGCTTTATGGTGATTGCCGGCGAATACTTCGCCATGTGGCAGTCGAAGGTATGGAATGGCCAGGAAACCGCGTTCCGCATCGCCACGGAGATGCTTGGCGTGCTGATTTTCGTCAGCTTGCCGGACGGCGAGCTGGCCTAATGGCTTGGTGCGAGTAAGCTCGCCTCTTCGCTCAGCAGATCAGCACGATCTTACCGGCCGAGCCAGGTTTGAGGATTTCCTCGTGCGCACGCGCCGCCTCCGCGAGTGGCAATTCCTTGCCAACGACCGGGCGCAAAGTGCCGTTTTCGAGTCCGGCAAAGAGCCCGGCATGGATATCCGCCTCTTCGGCCGGCGTAATCGCAGGCAGCACCAGCCCGCGGATTGAAGCGCGGCGCCCCATCAACTCACGGGGATTGATCGCGACCTCGCCGCGACTGCCGATCACGATGATGCGGCCGTTGCTGGCCAACAGCTTCGTATCGTGGGCGAGATTCACATTGGCGAGCATTTCCAAAACGATGTCGACGCCCCGGTTGCCGGTCGCCTTTAGAATTTCCGTTTGATAGTCGGCCTTGCGGTGATCGAAAACTTCATGCGCCCCCTCCCGCTTGGCGAGCTCGAGGCCCTTCGGCGTCCCTGCGGTGCCAAGAACTTTCAGACCCATGGCGCGCGAAATCTGCAGCGCGGCGATGCCCACGCCGCCACTTGCGCCGTGAACCAGTACCGTCTCGGAAGCGTGGGCTTTCGCTGAGTGGTAGAGCGCGTGGTATGCGGTTCCATAAGGCACCCAGATTCCTGCACCTTGTTTGAAATCGATTTTTTCAGGAAGCGGATGCACTTGCGCTTCGCGCGCGAGTGCATACTGCGCATAGGCGCCGGTGATGGTTTGCGCGGTATAGACCCGATCACCCGGCTTCACCTTTTTGACGCCCTCGCCAACGGCCTCGACTACGCCGGCGCCATCCGATCCGGGTGTATAAGGAAGCGGCGGCTTTATGGCGTAGGTGCCGGTGCGCATGTAGGTGTCATAGGGATTGACGCCGGAGGCATGAATGCGCACCAGCACCTCGCCGGCGGAAGGCTTTGGTGTGGCCACCTCCTCGAGCTTGAGGACCTCAGGACCGCCGAATTGATGAACCCGAATGGCTTTCATTTTTGAGTCTCCAGGTTTCGCAGCTGCCGGGCATCGGACTATTTGGACCGCACGCCTCTGCCCCGACCTGATCCCAGACCAGGGCAGTTTAAAGGTTGAGGTCCGCGGGGAGCTGGCAGCGATCCTGGCCTACGGCGAGGGGTAGGAAGAAGCCCGACCGCGCGGACCGGGGCGTTGCCGAGCAGATCGAGGTGGTTGCGGGGGACCGCAACCCCCTTTGCCGAACTACCTTGTGGCACCCACGCTAAAAGCGTTTTCGCAGGTATTATAGTATATCCGCTGGAAATTTCGAGTCATGCCAGCTGGCGGTTGCAGTCGCATTCGAACCCGTCTCATCCACGAATTCCCTTGCTAACAGGGAAATTAACAGGGAATTTTGCTGATCTCTCGCCTCGGGGCCTACATCGTCGCCTAAATCGTTTTCGAAAATTCAGTGACTTGCAGCAAAATTCCCCACTCAAGAGAACAGGGGGTATAGTGATAGCCGGGAAAGTAGGCCACTTACGACGTTGTGGCCGTGAGCCTCAAGTTGGTGAAGTTCGCCGGCATGGAATCGCGTGGCCGGCGCGCGACTTTGTTAGATTGCGCGTAAGCCGTATTCAATTCCCTATGCTGACG
>Ga0187782_10003419_pt1 | contig 11820 bp, 9 predicted proteins | sample 0715_SJ02_MP15_2_FD_132454 | JGI IMG/M metagenome (GOLD analysis project Ga0187782, IMG submission 132454) | Tropical peat soil microbial communities from peatlands in Department of Meta, Colombia - 0715_SJ02_MP15_20_MG | ecosystem: Environmental > Terrestrial > Soil > Wetlands > Peat | place...
CGGCTGACCACGCCGAGCACCTGGCTGGAGGCGCTGGTCAAGGCCTATGTCGGCGATGCGCTGGCCGCCGACTTCTATCTGCAGATCGCCGACGAGTTGCCCGACGAGGTTGCCGACGTGGTGCGCGCGACGATGTCGCAGACCGGGCACTCCCAGTTCGTCGTCGCCGAGGTGCGCGCTGCGGTGACCAAGAGCGGCAAACAGCGCAGCCGGCTGGCCTTGTGGTCGCGTCGTCTGCTCGGTGAAGCGATTACCCAGGCCCAGTACGTGTTGGCCGAACACGATGAGCTGGTCGACCTGGTGGTGTCTCGGACGGAAGGGCTGACGCAGCTGGCGGGGTTCTTCGACCGGCTTCAGCGCACGCACGACGAGCGAATGCGTGAACTGGGCCTGGCCTAGGGGGACGGCCAGCTAGCGGGTGCAGGTCGCGATCATCGCGTTACTGGTCGACATCGCAACGGGCTGACCCGCGCCGTCGGTGATCGAGCAGTTGAGATGACCGGTCAGGCTTGTCGCAACGACTGACCTTATCTGTGCTCCGGGGTTCATCACCACCGTCCTCGACCACGGCAGTGACACGTTGAAGTCCGTCTGGGGCGCGCCCTGAGCGTCGGTGTAGACAACGGTCACCAGGTCGAAGAGCTGCTTGGTCCCGGTCACCCGATAGACGAAGGTGCGGGCAGCCACGTCCGGTGGTACCGAGGGGACAGCCGCCGGCGGCGGGACCGCCGTCGGCGCGTTGGTGGGGGCTGCGGTGAGCGTTGGGCTAAATTTCGGCGGCGGTGTAACGGTGGTCACCGTCTCGGGAGGTAGCGACGAGGCGGGTGGGCCCGTCGGAGGGCTCAGCCGCGGTGAGGGGGTCACGCTGCGAGTCGGTGGCACCACCACCGTCGCCGAAGTCGAAGCGCTGTCGCCGCCGTTGAGTATCACGACCGTGGCGATCAGCGCCAGCACGAAGACGATACCGGCGATTGCGGCGACCGGACGCCAGCGCTGATCGATGGGCGCAAGCAAGTCATCGTCGTCGGCGTAGAAGTCGTCGACGTCGTCATCTGGGTAGTCCTGGATATCGCTATCCAAGTAATTCATGGTGCTGATGGTGCAGATGTTAACGATGCAGCGGATAGCCGGAGGCCGCGGCGCTCGCGTGTCAGGTCACAATTTGCCAACGGCCGCGGGGCTTACCCGCACACGTAAGCCCTGGCGGCGACTGGCTTTCAGCGCCCGGTAGCAGGTCGGCCTGCTCGGCCCTCCCCCGCAAGCGAGTGGGGGTACCCCAGCCGCACAGCGGCGAGGGTGCGTGTCCCCACCGCAGAGCGCTACACGGTCTGCATCGTCACCGGGCGGTCCACTAGCCTGCTTGCTGGAGAACGATTTCCAACGACTGCCAGGGAAGAACGGGAAGGGGCCGACGTGGAGGTCAAGATCGGTATCACGGACAGCCCGCGCGAGTTGGTCTTCACTAGTGCGCAAACGCCCGGTGAAGTCGAAGAATTGGTCAACATCGCACTGGGCAAGGATTCCAGCGTGCTGAGCCTGACCGACGAGAAGGGCCGCCGCTTCATGGTCAACGCCACCAAGATCGCCTACGTCGAAATCGGTGTCGCAGACGCGCGCCGGGTCGGTTTCGGACTGGGTAGCAGCGCAGCTAGGAACGGGTGAGCGGCACGTGTGACAGCCCGCCCCAGGCGAACTGCACGGTGCCGTCCACGGCGTCTTCCTTCGAGATCGGCCGATCGGTGTCCAGCCAGTACCTGGCGCAGTCGACGCTAAGTGCGACCAAGGCCACCGCGATCATCCGGGCGCGATGCGGGTCTAACCCGGAGTCGGCGCTGATCAGGTCGAAAACCGCGTCGATGCACGATTCGGTGGCCACCCGCACCTGCGCGGCGACCTGGGGCTCGGTGACGTAGTCGTTCTCGAAGATCAACCGGTAGCCCTGGCCGTCGTGCTCGATGAAATCGAAGAACGCCTGGACCGCCGAGCGCAATCGTTGCCGGTTGTCGGTGGTGGTGCGCAAGGCCTGCCGCACGCCGGACACCAGATTCTCGACGTGTCGCTGCAGGACCGCCAGATACAACTCCAGCTTGCTGGAAAAGTGCTGGTAAAGAACGGGTTTGCTGACTCCGGCCCGTTCGGCGATCTCGTCCATGCCGGCGGCGTGGTAGCCCCGGTCCACAAAAATTTCGCTGGCTGCGACGAGCAATTGGCCGCGACGCTCGTCACGGGGCAGCCGGTTGCCGCGCCGCGGGGAGGTGCGGCCGCGCGTGTCCGCCGGCCGATTGCTACCGCCCAGTTTGACCGCACCCCCTTCGGCGGCGTTGGCGAGATCGCTCATCAAGTCCTCAATCTGGGTGTCGTAGCGCCCGTGTAGCGTTACCTGGCTAACCGCAACGACACTACTACCCACTCGCTTTCCGGATCGCCATCCATGCCCCGAATGTCGGCAGATCGACGTGTTAGCGTTACCGGCGGGCGCGCCGAGAGTCCCAGCTAGCGACGGTTGTGCCATCCTTGGGAAGTGACTCACGACCCGGATCGGGGCGGGGGTAACCGGGTGCCGGTGCTCCGCGACGACTGGCGAGAACCGCTGCGCGCACAGCGGGATCCTCTTGCGTGGGGCTCAGGGCGGGTCCGGTCAAATCGGGATAACAGCCGCTGGCGAAAGCAGAGCTGGCTGGGACGCTTTGTATCCACCTACGGCTGGCGCGCGTATGCGCTGCCGGCATTGATTGCCCTCACCGCGGTGGTGGTCTACCAGACCGTGACGGGGACCAGCACGCCCGCACCGGCCTCGGGAGAGCCCGTCCAGGGCCCGCCGAAAATCGGTGCGGTGGGCACGTCGATCATCGACGCACCGCCGCGCGGCCTGACTCAGTTCGACGCCAACCTGCCCACCGGGATGCTGCCCAACGGCGGTCCGTTCACCGAAGCCGGCGACAATACATGGCAGATCGTTCCGGGCAGGACGCCGCAGATCGGCCAGGGCACCGTCAAAGTCTTCAAATACACCGTCGAAGTCGAAAACGGCGTTGATCCCACCGTGTTCGGCGGCGACGACGCATTCGCCGGGATGGTCGACCAAACGCTGGCCAACCCCAAGAGCTGGACACACAACCCGCAGTTCGCGTTCGTCAGGATCGACGGGGCCGACAAGAGCAAACCCGATATCCGCGTCTCACTGAGCTCCCCGATGACGGTGCGGGAAGGCTGCGGCTACGAGTTCCCGCTGGAGACGTCCTGCTACAACCCGTCCTACGGAGCCGAGGCGCAACCCCGGGTCTTAATCAACGAGGCACGTTGGGTGCGCGGTGCGGTGCCCTTTGAGGGCGACGTCGGATCGTACCGGCAATATTTGATCAACCACGAGGTCGGCCACGCCATCGGCTATCTGCGCCACGAGCCCTGCGACAAGCAGGGCGGTCTGGCACCGATCATGATGCAGCAGACGTTTTCGACGTCCAACGACGACGCCGCGAAGTTCGACCCGGAGTGGGTCAAGCCCGACGGCAATACCTGCCGGTTCAATCCCTGGCCTTACCCGATCGCCTAGCCCGGTGACGATGCGCGCCGTGGAGCGGCGCGCTGAGGAGGCGGGCAGCAACGGCAGTTGTTTGCCGTTGCTCGCGACAGCTGCTGTGATGGATGTGGCTGACGTGCGCGGAATGCCAACTCCACTGACGAATTGAGGCGATATCGGTGTCGACGTCGTTGCCACCGCTTGTTGAGCCTGCTGCTGAGCTGACACGGGACGAGGTTGCCCGCTACAGCCGGCATCTGATCATTCCCGACCTGGGTGTCGACGGGCAGAAGCGGCTCAAAAACGCTCGAGTGCTGGTTATCGGCGCCGGAGGCCTCGGCGCACCGGCACTGCTTTACCTCGCCGCGGCGGGTGTCGGCACGATCGGCATCGTCGACTTCGACGTCGTCGACGAATCCAACCTGCAACGCCAGATCATCCACGGGGTGTCCGACATCGGCCGATCCAAAGCGCAGTCGGCCCGCGACTCGATCGCCGAAGTCAACCCGCTGGTGAACGTGTGCCTCCACGAGGTTCGACTGGAATCGCACAACGCCGTCAACCTGTTCGATCGATACGACCTGATCCTCGACGGCACCGACAACTTCGCCACCCGATATCTGGTCAACGACGCCGCGGTGCTGGCCCACAAGCCCTACGTATGGGGGTCGATCTATCGGTTCGAAGGCCAGGTCTCGGTGTTCTGGGAGGATGCGCCCGGCGGGCGCGGTCTCAATTACCGCGACCTGTACCCGGAAGCGCCCCCGCCAGGCATGGTGCCGTCCTGCGCCGAGGGCGGTGTGTTGGGCATTCTGTGCGCATCGATCGCGTCTGTGATGGGCACCGAGGCGATCAAGCTGATCACCGGAATCGGCGAGTCGCTGCTTGGCCGGCTGATGGTGTACGACGCGTTGGAGATGAGCTATCGCACCATCACGATCCGCAAGGACCCGTCCACGCGTGAGATCACCGAACTGATCGACTACGACGAATTCTGCGGGGTGGTGTCCGACGATGCGGCCGAGGCGGCCGCCGGCTCGGCGATCACCCCGCGCGAACTGCGGGAGTTACTGGAGTCCGGCAAGAAGGTTGCCCTGATCGACGTGCGTGAGCCGGTGGAGTGGGACATCAACCACATCGACGGCGCCCAGCTGATTCCCAAGTCGTTGATCAGTTCCGGCGAGGGCCTGGCCAAGCTGCCGCAGGACCGGATTCCCGTGCTGTATTGCAAGACAGGTGTGCGCTCGGCCGAGGCCCTGGCCGTGCTGAAGAAAGCCGGGTTTGCCGACGCGGTGCACCTGCAGGGCGGGATCGTGGCCTGGGCCAAACAGATGCAGCCCGACATGGTGATGTACTGACCCGGCGATGACGCTGGCTGTCCCGGGCTGGCGTGGAGCCTGTCCAGTTGGCCGCGGCCGACGGATTTTGGGCTCATTCGGCTCATCGTGTCTAGTCCCGGCAGTTCGCTGGCCCCGATTAGGCTGATCGCGTGACTGTCGAGCCGCCGCCCGAGCACGTGCTGGCGGCGTTCGGTCTGAGTGGTGTGCGGCCCATACCGTTGGGAGCCAGCTGGGAAGGTGGCTGGCGGTGCGGCGAAGTCGTGCTGTCAATGGTCGCTGACAACGCCCGTGCCGCCTGGTCCGCGCGCGTGCGGGAGACGCTGTTCGTCGACGGTGTACGGCTGGCCCGGCCGGTGCGGTCGACCGATGGGCGTTACGTGGTTTCCGGCTGGCGCGCAGACACGTTCGTGGCCGGTCAACCCGAGCCCCGGCACGACGAGGTGGTGTCCGCGGCGGTGCGGCTGCACGAGGCCACCGCCAAACTGGAACGGCCTCGATTCCTTACCCAGGGGCCCACGGCGGCGCCCTGGGCCGATGTCGACGTCTTCATCGTCGCGGACCGTGCGGCCTGGGAGGAACGGCCGCTGCAGTCGATTCCGGCGGCGGCGCGGGCGGCCTCGCCGACAGCGGACGGGCAGCGGTCGGTCGAGCTGATCAACCAGCTTGCCGGACTGCGCCGGCCAACCAAGAGCCCGAACCAGCTGGTGGATGGGGATCTCTACGGAACCGTGCTGTTCGCCGGTGCCGCCGCCCCGGGGATAACGGACATCACGCCCTACTGGCGGCCCGCGTCGTGGGCAGCGGGGGTTGTCGTCGTTGACGCGTTGTCATGGGGCGAGGCCGACGAAGAACTCATCGAGCGCTGGAGCGCCTTGCCGGAATGGCCGCAGATGTTGTTGCGCGCGTTGATGTTCCGGCTCGCTGTGCACGCACTGCACCCGCGTTCGACGGCGGCCGCCTTCCCCGGTCTGGCCCGCACGGCTGCCCTGGTGCGTCTGATCCTTTAGAACTCATGACGGACGTCGTCCAGCGCGACCCGGCCGTCGACCGCCAGAACTCCTTCTGCCCGAAGCAGTTCCAATTGTCGCGTGGTCAGATGCCGTGCCGGACGGCCGGATGCCGTGATCACCCGGTGCCAAGGTAGGTCCGACGAGTCCGTCCGCATGATCCACCCGACAATACGGGGGCTGGAAAGCTCTGCGGCAGAAGCGATATCACCGTAGGTGGCGACTCTGCCAGCCGGTATCGAGGCGACCAGCGCGCGCACCCGCTCGACCTGTTCGTCGGTCACTGCCGCCATGATCAAGACATCCGCTCTCGGATCAGCGCGGCGACCTCGGCCGGCTTGGACTCTGCCACCATGTGATTGCACTCGACATTGATCAGCCGAAAGTCAGCGCCCAGCCGCTCGTGCAGGCCGGCGACGAGCTGGCCAGTGACATACGGCGGCGACGTCCACGCAGCCCGCACCAACGTCGTTCTAATTCCGTTGGGCGGCAATACGACTTCGCGGGCCAACTCACTCCAATAGGACATCATCGCGGGCAGGCTGACGCGCCAACCGTAGCGTCCGCCCGGGCGTGCGACGAGGTGTTCGTCGAGTTCGGCGTCGAGCACGGCCGGGTCCACACCAGCCCACGAGCCGGTGGCCTTCTCAGCGCGGGCTTCCGCGGCGTCCGGGTAGTCAGGTGAGGCCAGCATGGCGTCGGCGATCTCACGCACCCACCCGCCGTCCAGGCCGATCGCCGGGTCAAGCAGCACCAGTGCCGCCACCCGGTCGGGGTGTGCGGCGGCCAGGTGCAGTGCGACTGCGCTGCCGAACGAGTGCGCGACCACCACGACCGGGCCGTCGGCCTGTTGCTCGAGCAGCGCGGCCAGCGCCGCGACATTGGCATCGATGGTCCACGGAGCCGCCCACGACGAGAAGCCGTGCCCAATCAGATCGGGTGCGGCAACTGTGATCTCGGCCAGGTGTTGAGTCGCCAGCGGTCGCCAGCGTCTCCCGTGGCCGGTCAGCCCGTGGATGGCCAGCAGTCGAACGGGCCCGGAGGGGCCGTAGCGGTGCACGTGCAGCCGGGTCACGCGTCGATGGTGCCAGTTCGCCGTCCGCTCATTCCCGGCCGGGCGGACTTGTCGGACCCCCGTGGTGTCATGCCGCTATGTCTCACCGCTGGGGTTCCGAAGCGCGCGCTGTGCTGGATCCCGGTCTGCGCGGCGTGGTGCGGGTGCTGGGCGGTCCGGGAACCGGCAAGAGCAGCTTGTTGGTCGACGCCGCGGCTGCGCGCATCGCCGCGGGTGTCGATCCGGAATCGGTGCTGCTGCTGACCGGTTCGGGTCGGATCGGCGCACGGGCCCGCAGCGCGTTGACGACGACGTTGCTGCGCTCGCAGCAGGTCGGTCCCTGCCGCGCCGTAATCCGGGAGCCACTGGTACGCAGCGTGCACAGCTACGCGTTCGCCGTGCTGCGGCTAGCGGCACAGCGCGCCGGCGGTCCACCGCCGCGGTTGGTCACCTCTGCGGAACAAGACGCGATCATCGCCGAGCTGCTCGCCGGTGAGATCGAGGACGGCCCCGGTGCGACGACAGCGTGGCCTGCTGAACTGCGCGCCGCCCTGGGCACCGCGGGGTTCGCCGCAGAGCTGCGTGAGCTGCTGACCCGCTGCGCCGAACGCGGCGTGGCCCCTCAGCAGCTGCAGCGGCTGGGTCGGCTGTGCGGTCGCCCGGAATGGGCGGCCGCTGGCCGGTTCGCGCGCAGGTACGAGCAAGTGATGCTGTTGCGGGCCGCTGTCGGAACGGCTGCCCCGCAGGCGACCACGCCGGCCGTCGGGGCCGCCGAGCTGGTCGGCGCGGCTCTCGACGCGTTCGCGGTCGACCCGGAGATGCTGGCCGCCGAACGCGCCCGGATCGGCGTTCTGCTGGTTGACGACGCTCAGCAACTCGACCCGCAGGCCGCTGCGCTGGTGCGGGTGCTGGCTGCCGGCGCTGACCTGACGCTTCTCGCCGGTGACCCTGCTCAGGCGGTGTTCGGTTTCCGCGGCGCCGAGCCGGCGGCGCTGCTGGGTGATGGTACGCCGTCGGTGGCGTTGACGACGTCACACCGGTGCGCGCCGGCGGTGGCGCGGGCTGTCTCAGGCATCGCCGGCCGACTTTCCGGCGGCTGCGAAATCGAAGGCACCGGAGACGATTCCGGATCAGTAGACGTGCGGCTGGCCTCGTCCGCGGGCGCGGAGGCGGCGCTGATCGCCGATGCGTTACGACGCGCGCATCTCGTCTCTCGCGTGCCGTGGTCTCAGATGGCGGTGATCGTCCGGTCCGTACCGCGCGCCGCTGCCGGGCTGTCGCACGCGTTGGCACGAGCCGGAGTTCCGGTCGCCCCGCCGGCCGTCTCGGGGTCGCTGGCCGAGCAGCCCGCGGCGCAGGCGCTGCTGACAGTGCTGGCTGCCACTGCCGGCGGATTGGACGGCAAGCGTGCGCTGACGCTGCTTACCGGGCCGATTGGCCGGGTCGACCCGGTAACACTTCGTCAGCTGCGACGGGCGCTGCGCCGCGCCGACATTAACGGGTCGCCAAGGGAATTCGACGACCTGCTGGTGCAGGCCCTAACGACCGGGGGATTGACCCGACTCACCCCGACTCAGGCCCGGCCGCTACGACGGGTACGCGCGGTGCTGGACGTTGCTGCCCGCTGTCACTCGCGCGGTGAGGACTCGCGCTACACCTTGTGGGCGGCGTGGCGCCGTTCGGGTCTGCAGCGTCGCTGGCTGGCGGCGTGTGAGCGTGGCGGACCGTCCGGCGCTCAGGCCGGGCGGGACCTCGACGCGGTGACGGCACTGTTCGACGCCACAGACCAATACCTGTCGCGCACTGCCGGCGCGTCGCTGCCCAGGCTGATCGACCACCTGGGCGCACTGCAAATGCCTGCAGTCGGCCCCGAATCAACGGGCGCGGCTGAGCAGGTCTCAGTGCTCAGCGCGCACGCGGCGCTGGGCCACGAGTGGGACCTGGTAGTCATCGCCGGCCTGCAGGAAGGGTTGTGGCCCAACACAATTCCGCGCGGCGGCGTGCTCGGCACGCAGCGGCTGCTCGACGTTCTCGACGGGGTCACCGAGAACGCATCGATGCGCGCACCGCTGCTGGCCGAGGAGCGGCGGTTGTTGGTGGCCGCGATGGGCCGCGCACGTAAGCGGTTGCTGGTGACGGCCATAGACGGGGAGGCCGGCGACGGCCGCGACGCGGCCCTACCGTCGCCGTTCTTCACCGAGATCGCGCAATGGGCCACCGGCAGCCCCGATGCCGCACGGCAACCGGCCACAGCGCCACGGGTGCTGTCCGGGGCCGCAGTGGTGGGCCGGCTACGCGGGGTGGTGTGTGCACCGCAGGGCGCGGTCAGCGACGCGATGCGCGATTGCGCGGCAACGCAATTGGCGCGACTGGCCGCAGCAGGAGTGCCGGGTGCCGACCCGGCCGGGTGGTACGCCATGACGCCGGTCAGCACTACCGAACCGTTGTGGAGCGGGGATGACCACGTGGTCACCCTGACTCCGTCGAGCCTGCAGACGCTGACCGATTGCCCGCTGCGCTGGCTGGCCGAACGGCACGGCGGAACCGACGCCCGCGACCTGCGCTCCACGATCGGTTCGGTGCTGCATGCGCTGATCGCCGAACCGGCAGGCAGCGAGTCGCAGCTGCTGGCCGCCCTGGAGCGGGCGTGGCAGCATCTGCCCTTCGAATCCCGTTGGTATTCAGCCAATGAGCTGGCCCGGCATCGTGCGATGATCCAGGCCTTCCTGGGGTGGCGGGCCCAGACGCGCAGCGAGCTGACCGAGGTCGGCGTCGAAGTCGACGTGGACGGGGTCCTCGAGGGCCGAGGTGGCGCAAGCGTGCGGCTGCGCGGACGAGTTGATCGGATCGAACGCGACGGAGCCGGCCGGCTGGTCATCGTCGACGTCAAGACGGGCAAGACACTAGTCAGCAAGGACGACGCACAACGCCACGCCCAGCTGGCCGCCTACCAGCTGGCGGTGGCCGAGGGTCTGGTACCGCAAGGCGACGAGCCGGGCGGCGCGCGGCTTGTCTACCTGGGCAGGACCGGGTCCGGGGGTGCGACCGAACGCGAGCAGGACTCGTTGACGCCGGAGTCGCGCGAAGAGTGGCGCCACCTGGTGCTCGAGGCGGCCGAGGCGACGGCCGGGCCGCAGTTCGTCGCCCGGATCAACGACGGCTGCACACACTGCCCACTGCGGCCGAGCTGCCCGGCCTGCGCCGACACTGAGGGGGCGGGATGACGGCATCAATCGCACCGCGCTACAGCCCGGTCGAATTGGCATGTGCCCTAGGCCTTTTCGAGCCGACCGCGGAGCAGGCGGCAGTCATCGCAGCACCGCCGGGGCCGCTGGTGGTGATCGCGGGGGCCGGCGCCGGGAAAACCGAGACGATGGCAGCGCGGGTGGTGTGGCTGATCGCCAACGGTTACGCCGAGCCCGGCCAGGTACTCGGCCTGACGTTCACCCGCAAGGCCGCTGGCCAGCTGCTGCGGCGGGTCCGCTCCCGCCTGGCCCGGCTGGGCGGCACCGGACTGACAATCGGCAGCCAGCCGGGCCCGCCGCCCGGCGAGCCCGCCGGAACGCCGATAGTCAGCACCTATCACGCCTTCGCTGGCCAACTGCTGCGCGAATACGGTCTGCTGTCACCGGACACGGCGGAGCACGCGCAGCCCATCGAGCCTGACACCCGGCTGCTCAGCGAGACCGAGCTGTGGCAGCTGGCGTTCGACGTCGTCAACGGATATCGCGGGGAGCTGCATACCGACAAAGCCCCGGCCGCGGTCACCTCGACGGTGTTGCGGCTGTCGGGTCAGCTCGCAGAGCACCTGGTCGAGACCGGCCAGCTCCGCGATACGCATGTCGAGCTGGAACGGCTGGTGCACACCCTGCCGGCGGGTCGTCACCAACGTGGCGGACCTAATTCAGGCCCCAGTCAGTGGCTGCTGCGGATGCTGGCCACTCAGGCCGAGCGCGCCGAGCTGGTGCCGCTGATCGACGCGTTGCACCGGCGGATGCGGGCTGAGAAGGTGATGGACTTCGGCACGCAGATGGCTTACGCCGCGCGGCTGGCGACGGCGGTCCCGCAAGTCGGTGAGCAACTGCGCGGCCGCTACCGGGTGGTGCTGCTCGACGAATATCAAGACACCGGATACGCCCAGCGCATCCTGCTGTCGTCGCTGTTCGGTGCCGGAGTCGACGATGAACTGGCATTGACCGCCGTCGGTGACCCGATCCAGTCCATCTATGGCTGGCGTGGCGCCTCGGCGACCAATCTGCCCCGGTTCGCCACCGACTTCCCCCGACCCGACGGCAGCCCGACGCCGGTTCTGGAATTGCGAACCAGCTGGCGCAACCCGCCGCGGGCGCTGCAGGTGGCCAACGCCGTCTCGGCGGATGCGCGGCGACGATCGGTGGCGGTGCGCGCACTTCGCTCCCGCCCCGACGCCGAACCCGGCGCCGTCCGCTGCGCGCTGCTGCCCGACGTGCAGGCCGAACGGGACTGGGTCGCCGATCATCTGCACCGGCGCTATCAGCAGTCCGCCGCCGACAGGGTCGCGCCACCGACCGCCGCAGTGCTGGTGCGGCGTAACGCCGACGCCGCACCGATGGCCGCTGCGCTGCGCGCCCGCAGCATCCCGGTGGATGTGGTCGGACTGGCCGGGCTGCTGTCGGTACCCGAGGTCGCCGACGTGGTCGCGATGCTGCGGCTGGTTGCCGACCCGACCGCCGGTGCGGCCGCAATCCGAGTGCTTACTGGTCCCCGGTGGCGGCTCGCGGCCCGGGACATCGCGGCGCTATGGCGCCGCGCCGTGGCGATCGCAAGCGCGGCGGAGCCGGGCGCAGCGGGTCGCCACGATCAGGCGGGGCCGATCGCAAGCGCGGCGGAGCCGGGCGCAGCGGGTCGCCACGATCAGGC
>Ga0187782_10003420_pt1 | contig 11818 bp, 10 predicted proteins | sample 0715_SJ02_MP15_2_FD_132454 | JGI IMG/M metagenome (GOLD analysis project Ga0187782, IMG submission 132454) | Tropical peat soil microbial communities from peatlands in Department of Meta, Colombia - 0715_SJ02_MP15_20_MG | ecosystem: Environmental > Terrestrial > Soil > Wetlands > Peat | place...
CACTCCCGAAGTCGACGAAGCTGAAGCGATCCTCATGATCCACCACGCCATCGACCATGGCGTCAACTACGTCGATACGGCCTACCCCTATCACGACGGCAAAAGCGAGCTCATCGTCGGCAAGGCGCTCCAGCACGGCTATCGCGAAAAGGTTCGCCTCGCCACCAAGTTGCCCACCTGGCTCGTCCAGTCGCCCGCAGATTTCGACCGCTACCTCAACGAGCAGCTCCAAAAGCTCCAAACCGGCCACATCGACTTCTACCTTCTCCACGCGCTCAACAAATCCAACTGGCCCAATGTCGTCTTGAAGCACGATCTGCTGCGCCAAGCCGAGCGCGCCCTCGCCGACGGCCGCATCCGCCACCTCGGCTTCTCCTTCCACGACAATTACGAGTGCTTCGAAGAGATCGTCAACGCAACCGACCTCTTCGCCTTCTGCCAAATCCAATACAACTACATGGATGTCGAAAACCAAGCCGGCATGCGCGGCCTCAAGCTCGCCGCCGAAAAAGGCCTCGCTGTCGTCGTCATGGAGCCCCTCATGGGCGGCCGCCTCGCCGATCCGCCTCCGGCCATTCGCGCAACCATTGCGGCCGACCCCAAGCACCGCAGCCCGCTCCAACTCGCCTTCGAGTGGGTCTGGGACCAGCCGGAAGTCTCCGTCGTCCTGAGCGGCATGAGCTCCATGGCCCAGCTCGCAGAAAACCTCCAGCTTGTCGACTTGGCCCGCGCAGGCTCGCTCACGCCCGCCGACCAAGCGCTCATCGCGCGCGTTCGCGAGCAATACCAGGCGCGCGTCACCATTCCCTGCACGCAATGCGGCTACTGCATGCCCTGCCCCAACGGCCTCGATATTCCCGTCAACTTCGATTTCTTCAACTACGCCAATACCTACGACGATGTTGGCTCGGCGAAGTTCCGCTACCATTTCGTCCTCAAAGAGAACGAGCGCGCCGGCGCCTGCATCGATTGCGACACCTGCGAAGCCCTCTGCCCGCAACACATCCCCATCTCCGAGTGGATGCCCAAGGTGGCGGCGCTGCTCGCGTGAAAATTAGCTGCCGGGCCCTAGTAGCGGCGGCAAATCGGAATGATCAGACTGAAGCAAAGGTGAAGGAGAAGACAGATGAGCTCATTCACTAAATCGAAGAGCCTGCAGGTACTAATGCTTTCGCTTCTTTGCTGCGCGCTCAGCCGAAACGATAGCTCGTTAAATTATGCGCAGGAAACAGTGCAGGAAACGGTGGAGAATCCCTCCGCAACTGGATATCGAATAACCAAGATTGTCACCGGTCGTCTGACGATTCCGCCCATTACGCACGCGCTCAAGTTGGCCGAAGCCAACGAAGTACCGCTTCAGCTGCACGGTCATGCGGTGCATTCCGCAAATGCAAGCTTGGAGTATTACAACAAAGACGGAAGGCAAGGCCCTATCAAATGGACATCGGACGTGACTGTCATGTACCGTTCCGACGGTAGCGCGTATATCGTCATTACGCCCGAAGAGGTGGGCAAAGTTGAAGTCATAGTTTCAATGGATTTTGAGGACGGCGCATTTGATTCTGAGCGCATCGATGCGTCCGTCGTCTTCCCTGACAGTAAACCTGATGCATTTTATGTTCGCCAATCTGGCTCGGATGGCCCTTCCGCCTTATGGACGATTTACATGGACCTATCGGACCTTCACAAGTACGAATGGATCGTTCCTGCGGTTCGATACGCGGGGGTGTCGCATTCAATTCAAATTCCGGCAAATAGCGTAACATTCAAGTTGATTTACAACCGAGGCGAGTCGCCAATTGCGCTCGACGAATCTACGGGCGCTATCGTAGCTCAACGTTTAGGGCATGTGATCATAGAGTCGAGCTTCGAGGGGTTGACATATTTGTCCTGTGTCGCGGTTCAGGAGTATGCGGACGACGGGTCGGCTCGTACCAACTGCAGCGAGCTCGTGCCTAGTGGAATGAAACCACCGCCAGAGACCTCGAGTTTTACCACACCTGGACCAACGGTCAAACCCCGGAAGAAGTGATGGCCAAACACCTTCGCTTCAAAAGCCGGATTGCGTGATTCCCAGGCGCCCGATTCGGGACGCCATCCGACTTGTGCCCCAAAATCCAGTCCGGCGTTCTACCTGACAGGCGCATCGTCTCATCCACACCCCGTTCCACCATATAAATACCGTTTCACATCGCGGCACCTTTCGCCTTCCCTGTGCCTTTCGTCACATGCGTTTCACCCCCCTCCCGGCGAGACTCAACCTAGCGGCCGATCTTCCCATAGCCGCACTGTGGAGCGAAGCGAATGAGTGAACAGAACACTGTGATTCCCCCCGCGATTCCCACCGTCATTATGGACGGGAACGAGGCTGCCGCCTCGGTTGCCTATCGCCTCTCCGAAGTCATCGCCATCTACCCCATCACCCCCTCGTCGCCCATGGCGGAGTGGGCCGATCAATGGCGCTCGGAAGGCAAAAAGAATATTTGGGGCGCATTGCCTATCGTAGAAGAACTCCAGAGCGAAGGCGGCGCGGCAGGCGCGCTCCACGGCGCCCTTCAGGCCGGTGCCTTCGGGACCACCTTTACGGCCTCGCAGGGCCTGCTGCTGATGATCCCTAATATGTTCAAGATTGCCGGTGAGCTCACGCCGGCTACCATGCACGTCACGGCGCGCACCTTGGCCACGCACGCGCTCTCCATCTTCGGCGACCACTCCGACGTCATGGCCTGCCGCTCCACCGGCTGGGCTATGCTCGCCTCAAATTCTGTCCAGGAAGCGCACGATCTCGCTCTCATCGCGCAAATCGCAACCCTCGAAGCGCGCATTCCTTTCATCCATTTCTTCGACGGCTTTCGCACCTCGCACGAAGTAGGCAAAATCTCGCCCATCGGCGACGAAACCATTCGCGCTCTGGTCGACGACAAATACCTCATCGCTTTCCGCAAAAACGCTCTCACGCCCGATCGTCCCTTCATCCGCGGCACGGCGCAGAATCCCGACGTCTTCTTCCAGGCGCGCGAGGCTTGCAGCCCGTTCTATGTCAAGGTGCCCGGCATCGTGCAATCGGTCATGGACCGCTTCGCCAAGCAGACTGGCCGCGCCTATCGCCTCTTCGACTACAACGGCGCCCCGGACGCCGAGCGCGTGATTACGCTAATGGGCTCGGGCGCTGAAGCGGCCGAAGAAGCCGTGGACGCGCTGGTTCGCCAGGGCGAAAAGGTCGGCTTGGTCAAGGTTCGTCTCTATCGGCCTTTCGATGCCAAGGCGTTTCTCACCGCGCTCCCCGCATCTCTCAGGTCCATCGCCGTTCTCGACCGTTGCAAAGAGCCGGGCGCATTCGGCGAACCGCTCTATCAGGACATTGTCACCGCGCTCGCCGAGAACGCACCGAGCCTGCCCTTCGCATCGCCCGCCGTCATCGGCGGCCGCTACGGCCTCTCATCCAAAGAATTCACGCCCGCCATGGTCAAGGGCATATTCGACGAGTTGAAGAAAGCCGCGCCCAAAAACCACTTCACCATCGGCATCAACGACGACGTCAGCCACTCTAGCCTCAGATTCGACGAGTCGTTTTCCACCGAAGATCCCAAGACCGTCCGCGCTCTCTTCTACGGCCTCGGCTCCGACGGCACCGTGGGCGCCAACAAAAACTCCATCAAGATCATCGGCACCGAAACGCCGAACAACGCGCAAGGCTACTTCGTTTACGATTCCAAAAAGTCCGGCTCCATGACCACGTCGCATCTGCGCTTCGGTCCCAATCCCATCCGCTCCACTTACCTCATCACGCGCGCCAGCTTCGTCGCCTGTCACAACTTCAGTTTCCTCGAGAAGATCAACGTGCTTGAGCCGTGCATTCCCGGCGGCGTCTTCCTGCTCAACTCCCCTTACCCCGCCGATGAGGTCTGGGACAAGCTGCCGCGCACAGTGCAGCAGGAAATCCTCGCCAAGAAAATCGAGTTCTACGTTATTGATGGCTACAAGGTCGCGCGCGAAGCCGGCATGGGCTCGCGCATCAACACCATCATGCAGACCTGCTTCTTCGCCATCAGCGGTGTGCTGCCCAAGGACGAGGCCATCGAGCAAATCAAGAAGGCCATCAAGAAGACTTACGGCAAGCGCGGCGAAGCTGTCGTCCAGAAAAACTTCGCCGCCGTCGACGCGGCCCTCGCCCATCTCCACAAGGTCGCGCTCCCCTCGGCTGCCTCATCGAGCTTCGATCTCACCGGCGCTATCTCGTCCAAAGCCCCCAAGTTCGTCCACGACGTCCTCGGCCAGATTGCTTCGGGCAAAGGCGACTTGATCCCGGTCAGCGCGTTTTCCGCCGGCGGCGCGTTCCCCTCCGGCACCGCGCAGTGGGAGAAGCGCAACATCGCGCAGTTCATCCCCGTCTGGGACAAGGACCTTTGCATCCAGTGCGGCAAATGCGTCATGGTTTGCCCGCACGCCGTCATCCGCGCCAAAATCTACTCGCCCGGCCTAGCCGATAAGGCTCCCGCAACCTTCAAGTGGGCCAAGCCCAAGTGGCGCGGCCTGGAAGATCAGCGCTACACACTCCAAGTCGCTCCCGAGGATTGCACCGGCTGCGCGGTTTGCATCGAAGTTTGTCCCGTCAAGAGCAAGAGCGACGCCAGCAAGAAGGCCATCAACATGGCGCCGCAAGCGCCCCTCCGCGAACCCGAACGCGAGAACTGGGACTTCTTCCTGTCGCTGCCCGAAGTCGATCGCACCAAGCTGTCGCACGGCCAGGTCAAGGACCTCCAGCTTCTGCAGCCGCTCTTCGAGTTCTCCGGCGCCTGCTCCGGCTGCGGCGAAACGCCCTACATCAAGCTTATGACGCAGTTGTTCGGCGACCGGCTCTACATCGCCAACGCCACCGGTTGCTCTTCCATCTACGGCGGCAACCTGCCGACCACGCCTTACACGCACAACGCAGACGGCCGCGGTCCCACATGGTCGAACTCGCTCTTTGAAGACAACGCCGAGTTCGGATTCGGCATGAGGGTCGCCCTCGATCAGCAAAAGGCATTTGCTGAAACGCTAGTCGCGCGCCTCGCTTCGACCATCGGCGCCGAGCTCGCAGCCGACCTCGTCGGCGCAACGCAGAAAACCGAGCCCGAAATCGACGCCCAGCGCGAGCGCGTCAAGCTGCTCAAGCAAAAGCTGTCCGCCATCGACTCCTCCGACTCGAGAAACCTCCTCGCCATCGCCGATTCGCTCGTCCGTAAAAGCGTCTGGATCCTGGGTGGCGACGGTTGGGCCTACGACATCGGTTTCGGCGGCCTCGATCACGTGCTCGGCTCCGGCAAGAACGTCAACGTGCTTGTCCTCGACACTGGAGTCTACTCGAATACCGGCGGTCAAGCCTCTAAGTCCACACCGCGCGGCGCTGTCGCCAAGTTCGCCGCCAGCGGCAAGCCGAATAGCCGAAAAGACCTAGCCATGGAAGCCGTCAGCTACGGCTCGGTCTACGTGGCCCAGGTCGCTCTCGGCGGCAACGACATGCACGTCGTCAAGGCCTTCCAGGAAGCCGAGGCCCACGACGGCCCGTCGATCGTCATCGCTTACTCAAGCTGCATCGCCCACGGATACGACCTCATCCACGGCCTCGAGCAGCAAAAGCTCGCCGTGCAATCCGGCTACTGGCCGTTGATGCGCTACAACCCTTCGCTGCGCGAAGAGGGCAAGAACCCCTTCCAGCTCGATTCGAAGGCCCCCTCGATCCGTCTCAAAGAATATGCCTATCGCGAGGCTCGCTACACCATGCTTGCGCGCTCGAATCCTGAGATCGCCGCCGAGCTCCTCAAGGAAGCCCAGGACGACGTTGAGCGCCAGTGGCGCGTCTACTCCGCTCGCGCCTCCATGCCCGGCCGCGGAGAAACTCCGCACATCGCGCCGCCCGAACCAACTCAAACCAATTCCGACGAGAAAGTGGCGGCTGCCACGGCTGCCGGAGGTGAACAATGACAGACATATCTATGCAGTATCTCGGCCTCAAGCTGAGCGGGCCTATCGTGGTCGCGTCCACTCCTCTTTCCGAGTCGATCGATAACATCCGCCACATGGAAGAAGCCGGCGCCTCGGCCATCGTCCTCACCTCGCTCTTCGAGGAGCAGTTGGCGCTCGAATCGCGCACGCTCGACGAAGATCTCTCGCGCGGCACCGATTCCTTTGCCGAATCGCTCGGCTATCTTCCCGAGCTCTCCGACTACCGCATGACGCACGAGGGCTACCTCGAGCATCTGCGCCGCGCCCGCGAAGCAGTCAAAATCCCCATCCTGGCCAGCCTCAACGGAGCCACCAGCGGCGGCTGGGTCCGTTTCGCCAAGGAAATGGAGCAAGCCGGCGCCGCGGCCATCGAGCTGAACACCTTCGCCCTGGCCACCGAACGCAGCCAGACCTCGGCCGAACTCGAACTGCAACTGCTCGAACTTGTCTCCAGCGTCTGCCAGGCTGTCAAGGTTCCCGTCGCCGTCAAGCTCACCCGATCGTTCACCAGCTTGCCGCATCTCTGCGCACGTCTCGAAGCCGCCGGCGCCCGCGGTGTCGTGCTCTTCAACCGCTTTTATCAGCCTGACTTCGACATTGAAGCCCTAGAAGTGCGGCCCACGCTGCATTTCTCCACGCCTTCCGAGCTGCTGCCGCGCCTCCATTGGGCGGCCATTCTCTACGGTCACTTCAACGGAGACATCGCCATCACCGGCGGCGTCCACTCCGCCGAAGACGTCCTGAAAGCTGTCATGGCCGGCGGCAGCGTCGCCATGATGGTCTCTGCCCTCCACATTCACGGCATCGATCACATCGCCCGCGTCCTCGCCGACCTGAAATATTGGCTCGAAAAGCACGAGTACACGTCGCTCGCCGAAACGCGCGGCTGCTTGAGCCGCCGCTCCGTGCCCGACACTTCGCCCTACGACCGCGGCAACTACATCAAGACCCTCAGCTCCTACAGCCTCCGCCAAACCGTGCCCGCGTTCTGAAATGCGTTCGCGTCATCCGGGTCTCAAAAAAATCGAGACCCGGGGCATTGGGCCATCAGTATCGCTCCGAACCCCCCCAAAGATCATCGGGACGGAGGTAGCAATGGCGAAGAACGATCATCGAATCGTTGAGAGAGGCAAACCCCTCGACTATACCTGCACAAATTGGGGCTACACCACGAACACAAAGAAGGGTTATCGTCACGGCCTAGCCCGTGCGCGTGGAAGTGTGCTCAAAGAGCCACTGATAAGGCATAGCGGATACTCCCTCTGGCTGGAGCACGTGATCGACAAGAGAAGCGGGACAAGTCAATATTGGCTCATGTGGTATAAGGACGGTGTTCCTCAGATCACGGGGAGCGGAGTCTTTGATAAGCGCGGAATCAAGAGAATTATTCAAGCTTTGGTCGAAGCGCTTGATTGAATTACTCGGAAACCCCGATTGTGGAAATCTCACTGCCAGAGGCGAAAAATGGCTGAAGCTCCCATTTGCCGGGCTTGCGGGAGAGAAATCGCGGACAAGGCGTCATTCTGCATGTATTGTGGGGCCTCACTTGCTCAAGGCGAGCCTAACCGTAGTCCCCGAAAGCTAACGAATTGGCAACAGACCGCCGTGCTCCTGGTGCTCGTCCTCGCAGCAGTGGCGATCATCTCGGTCGTGAAGTCGGGCGGACCCAGTTCGACTGATAGCGTCGACAAGAGTAATTCTGCCAAGGCAACTCAATTAGGTGCGACCCCAGCAAACCTAAACGACGCCGACTATCTTAGCAACCATTACCAGTCGCTAGCCGACTCCGGATGCGCACACGACGCCGACGGGTACCTCAGATCTATTGCCAAATATGACTTTTCCTGGGATCACACCGGAATGCTTGAGGATAAATTCGATAAATATCTGCCCACCGTCAAGCGGCCAGGCATGCTCACGGTCGCCTCACAAAAGGCAAAACTCCAAAATGGATTCGGAGCCTTCCAACACATCGAGCTTTTTTGTGACTACGACACGCAAACCCTGAAGGTGGTAGATTTCTGGATAAATGCGCCAGACGCTAAAAACTAAGCAGCGTCGGATTCCGCACGCGTGGCCCATCCACATCGCGGGGCAACTTCATGCAGCCAGGATTTCGTCGCGCACGAACTGCAAGCGGATGATCTTCGGAGCTTGCATGGTCTCGTCGAAGTAGCAGTTCACCACATCCTTGACCATGGCGCGCAATTCCTCAATCGTCTCCGCCTGCGTGTGAATCCCGTACCCCAGCGCGCTTGCCGTGAAGCCCCCGTCCGTCCCGTCCTCGCGCACTTCGAAGATAATCTCACTCATCGGCTTCCGCCTACCCGCTTCAATCCTACCATTCGGTTTTGTGTCTAACAAAACTTACTCAGGTCTCGAACCGCCTCGCGTGAGGCCCTTCTCATAATTTCGCTCAGTTCTCAACAAACCGCATCACGGCCTTCTCCAGCACTCCACGCGCCCTCGGCAGCGCCGCTTCCACCGGCTCGCTAAGCGCCTCGCCCAGCTCCGTCGAACCCGCTCCCACCGTCAGCAGCATCGCGTGCGCCGACATCGACCCATAAAGCGATCGCGTCAGCCCGAGTAGCTCCGGCGCATCCAGATGATGTGAGAACGGCTTCGTCCCGCTCGCGTGGGGTGCCACCGGAATCAAGCTCACCTGTCCCGGCTTGGACTCAACCGAAGAATCTATAAAGAGAACCGAATCGGCGCCGGCGATCTCCGCTGCAAGGTCCGGTGTCCATTGCTGTCGCGACACCACGCGAACGCTCGCATCTTCTCGAAATCGTTCTTCCGCCCATTCCGCCAGCCGTGGACCAACGCCGTCGTCGGTGCGCAGTGAATTGCCACACGCAAGAATCAAACATCGGCCTGAGCCCAGCGTCGGCAGAGGATCGGGCGCATCGCGCCGTTGCTGGGCGCAATCCGAACGCCGCGTTTGAGCGTCGAGGCGTCGGGAAGTCTCATGCATAGGATCGAATCCCCCTGTTTAGCGAGCCACCGCTTGGGCAATGTAGCCGATCAGGACAAGCGACACAAACCAGTCCGTCGCAAGCACCAGGTTTTGTCTCGGGCTTCTGTGCCGGTCTGCAATGTGCCGGCCGCCGGCGATTCCGTAGAATATGGCGGAGACGATCGCGATCGGCAGAACAAACTCCGGCCTGGCGATCGACATGATTCCAGCCGCGCCAGTCGCGAGATTCGCGCACCCTAATTCCTGCACGAACGGCAACGGGTCGTCGCTTTGAATGCCGAAGATCCCCGCCGCCGTAAATCGAGGCCGGAACAACTGAAGCAGCCCGGCGGAAGCAAGCCGGATTCCCCCACTCCAAAAAACGAACCATTTGCCCGCCAGTAATATCGGCGGCGTAGACACGTGGTGAATGTAGCGGTCGTTGCCTATCGAGAAGAGCGGCGCCGCCACCATCAATAAAATCACACCCACAACGTACACGGAGTGGCCTTTCCAGAGCATCGTTCTGCCGGCAAAAAAGTTCCAAGAGCGGAACAGTTCGCGCCGCCTGAATCAGTCCCGCGCCAGCCGATCCAAAATTTGCCCATCCGCCGACTTGAGCTCCAACAATAGCGGCATCTGCCCCGCCGCGTGCGACGAGCAGCTCAGGCACGGGTCGAACGTCCGCACAACAGCTTCCACGCGATTCAAAATCCCCTCGGTAAACTTGCCGTCCTTTACGTAATGCTTCGCCGCCTGCAGCACGCCAAGGTTCATCGCCTTGTTGTTTTGACCCGTAGCAATCACCAAATTCGCCCAAGTCATCTTGCCGTTCTCGTCCACCTTGTAGTGGTGGTGTAGCGTGCCGCGCGGAGCCTCGGCCTGGCCCGCGCCCTCCAGCCGATTTACGCCGGCCGTCGCCCGCACCTGCTTATCCAAAATCCGCGGATCGGCAAGTATCTCCTCGATCTTCTCCACGCCGTAAAGCATCTCCACCAGCCGCGCGTGGTGGAAGTGGAACGAGCTCTCGACCGGCCCCTTGGCCAACTGCTTAAATTCGGCCAGCTCCTTCTCGGCTTTTGGCGTGCCCATCTTCTTTACAATATTCAGCCGCGCCAGCGGCCCCACCCGATAGCTTCCCGCTGGGTAGCCTAGCGGCTTGTAATAGGCGAACTTAGTAAAGCTGTAAGGTTCCACCGCTTCGCCGATCGCTTCGGCGAACCGCGAAGCCGTGATCCCGTCTTCAATCGTCTTGCCCTTCTCATCGATCAGCCGCAACGCCCCATCGGTGAATTCGATCGATTCATCCTCGTTGATCAAGCTCATGTAGTTCGACGGGAAGTTCGCAAAAACCTTGATCTCCGCCTTGAACTGCTCCGCGATCTGTTTGTATGCGCCCAGCGCCAGCGCAATATTCGAGTACGCTTCCGGAATCGTCGCCAGTATCCTGTCGCGCTTCGCCGACTCGAGCGGTTCCGTCACCCCGCCCGGCACCACCCATCCCGGATGCACCCGTTTGTCGCCGAGAATTTCGATGATGCTTTGCCCGAATCGCCGCAAGCCCACTCCGGCGCGTCCCAGTTCCGGCTTCGCCGCAGCCACGCCCAGAATGTTCCGTACCGCCGGATCGGCCTCCATACCCAGCAGCAAATCCGGCGACGCCAGATAGAAAAAACTCAGCGCGTGCGATTGCACCATCTGCGCCAGGTTCAGCATGCGCCGCAATTGCGCCGCCGTGTGCGGAATCCGCACCGACATGATGGCCTCGCAAGCCTTGGCCGACGCGATCAGGTGCGAAACGGGACAGATGCCGCAGATGCGCGCCATCAGGCTCGGCATCTCGTAAAACGGCCGCCCCTCGCTGAAGCGCTCGAAGCCCCGCACCTGAGTCACGTGGAAGTGCGCATCCTCCACCTCGCCCTGGCCGTTGAGATGGATGGTGATTTTTCCGTGCCCTTCCAGGCGAGTTACCGGATCGATGGTGATGGTCTGACTCATAGGCCTTATCTCCGAATCCTTACGCTCCAAAACGGGTCAGCGCCGGAATATCCAGCGGTCCCCCGTTCACCAGCGCCGTCAGCGCGGTGTGAAATGTATCTGCCGAGGGCGGACACCCGGGCAGGAACACATCCACCTTGACAAACTCGTGGATGGGCCGCACCACTCGCAGCAGCTTGGGCACCACCACACAGGGAATCTGCGGTTGTGCGCTCACGTTCTGAATGTACGCGCGGTCCAGAATCGCCTCCGGCCCGATGGGATTGCGCATCGACGGCACGTTGCCCGTAATCGCACAATCGCCCATCGCCACCAGCATCTTCGAGTGGTCGCGGATCTTCTTGATCTTCTTCTCGTCGTCTACCGAGGCTACGGCGCCTTCAACCAAGGAGATGTCCACTTCGTCGGGAAACACCTTGGTATCGACGATCGGGCTGTACACCACGTCGACCACTTCGGCCAATTCGAGGAGCCGCTCGTCCATATCCAGAAACGACATGTGGCACCCCGAACACCCGTCCAGCCACACCGTCGCCAATTTCAGTTTGCTCATTGTGCCTCCCTCATCAGGTTCAAGTAAGGCAAAAAGTCGGGATACTTGGGATGATCGGAGCCGATCTTGCTTTTGTCGAACAGCGCTCCGGTGGGGCAAACCTGCACGCACTTTCCGCAGCGGGTGCAAGTCGAGCTGCCCCACTCCTCGTGCAGGTCGGTGATCACGATCGAGTTCGCGCCGCGGCCCATCACATCCCACACGTGCGCGCCCTCGATCTCCGCGCACACGCGCACGCATCGCGTGCATAAAATGCAGCGGTTGTGATCGACAGTAAATCTCTCGTGCGACGCATCCACGAATAGCTCGGGATTGCGGTACGG
>Ga0187782_10003421_pt1 | contig 11818 bp, 11 predicted proteins | sample 0715_SJ02_MP15_2_FD_132454 | JGI IMG/M metagenome (GOLD analysis project Ga0187782, IMG submission 132454) | Tropical peat soil microbial communities from peatlands in Department of Meta, Colombia - 0715_SJ02_MP15_20_MG | ecosystem: Environmental > Terrestrial > Soil > Wetlands > Peat | place...
TAGACGCCGTCGACCTGCGTCGCCTTCAGCACGGCGTCGGCGGAAAGCTCGGCTGCGCGCAGGGCGGCCGCGGTGTCTGTGGTGAAGAAAGGATTGCCCGTTCCGCCGGCGCAGATCGTCACGCGGCCCTTGTTCAGGTGATGCAGCGCCGCGCGGCGAGAATAGGACTCACAGAGCGAGGGCATGGGCACGGAGGAGAGCGCCCGCGCCGGCCGCCCTTGCATCTCGATCGCCTGCTCGAGCGCGAGGCCGTTCATGACCGTTGCGAGCATGCCGATCGAGTCGGCGCGCGCGCGCTCGATGCCCTTGTCCGCTCCCTGAATGCCGCGGAAAAAATTGCCGCCGCCGACGACGACGGCGATCTCGCAACTCTGCGCCGCCGCGGCGAGGTCCCGGGCGATGCGCTCCAGCGTCGGCGCGTCGAGCCCATGTCGGCCTTCGCCCATCAGCGCTTCGCCGGAGAGTTTGATGACCACGCGCTTCCAGCCGCGCGCGCTCGGGACGCCGCTTGTCATGCTCTCGTGCTCCCTCGAAGTTGCGACGCGCTACGCCCGAGCTTCATACAGGCCGCGTCGGTTGCGTGACAAGCCGGCGGACGGAGCGGACGCACAAAAAGGGAGAGGCGGCGTGAGAAAGGAGCGCTCAGATCAACAGCAGCGGCGCCTTCTCGCGCTCGATGACGGCGCGCAGCGCTTCGTCGACGGCGTGCAGGTCCTCGATGCGAATGGCGTAAGGCAAGCCGGACTCGGCAAGGGCCGCAGCGATCGTCGCCTGCTCCTCGAGCGTCAACGCCCGCTCGGCGTCGATTGCGAGATCGAGACCGGCCCCCGGAGAAGGGTTGCCGGTCGCGCGCGCGCCGAAGACGAAGACCTTCATGCGCAGAGCCGGCCCGTTCTTCAGAACGTTGCGCAGGATGTCGAGGTCCTCGGGCATAAGATCGATCTGCGTCACGGACCCGATCCCAACAGGGCTTCGCCGACGAGCCACAGTCCAACAAGGCCCAAGCCCCCAGCATAGGCCAGGGCGCGCCGTCCCATCCCGATCGTCTCGACGAGAGCGACCAGCCGCTCCTCGCGCGCAAAGAGCAGGAGCAGCCCGGAAAGGAACAGCAGCCAGCCGAAAAGCGTTACCGCGATGGCCAACGCGCCGCCCCACTCGTCATGACCGATGATGATCGCCAGGCCCGTGACGACGCGAGCGGCGCCAGAGAACAGGACGATTCCGGGATCTGAGACCATACGCCGAAGAAGCGCTTCGAGCTCCCGTCCGCGCGAGGCGAGCATGGCCGCCATGACGATGAAAACGGCGCCGATGAGCTTCGCAAGATAGAGCGTGAGCGGCGTCATGACGATCTCCGATGCGAGACGCCTATACGGCTACGGAATGTCGCGCGGCGCCACGATCGAGATAGGCGTCGAAGGCGGTCGCCGCCAGCCGCACGAAGGGCCGCCCCTCTTGCGTCATGGTGACGCGCCGGCCCTCGACCTCGAGCAGCCCCTGCCCGGCCAGCGCCGAAAGCGGCGCCGCCGCCGCATCGAAAACGTTTTCCACGAAGCCATGAGCGCGGGCCTGCGCGCCGTAATCCACAGAGAAGTCGCACATGAGCCGCTCGATGACGGCCCCGCGCGCGATGTCCTCGTTCGAGAAAGCAAGGCCGCGGTTGACCGCGAAGTCGTCGGCCTCGACGGCGCGCCGCCAGCTCGCGAGATCCGTGGCGTTGCCGACATAGCCCTGAGGCAGCCGTCCGATCGACGAGACCCCGAAAGGAACCAGCGCGTCGGCGTCATCCGCCGTGTAGCCCTGAAAATTGCGGCGCATCGTCCCGGCGCGAAAGGCGCGGGTCAGCGCGTCCTGCGGAAGCGCGAAGTGGTCGAGGCCGATCGTCACATAGCCGGCGGCTTCAAGCGTTTGCTGCGCCGCCTGCGCCTGCGCCAGGCGCTCGGCGGCGCCGGCCAGCTCGGAGGCGTCGATGAGTTTCTGATGCGTCTTCATCCAGGGCACATGCGCATAGCCGAACACGGCGAGGCGCGCGGGCTTCAGGCCAGCGGCGAGAGTCGCGGTCCGCTCCACGTCCTCCGTCGTCTGCCGAGGAAGGCCGTACATGAGATCGAAGTTGATCGCGTCGATCCCCTGCGCGCGCAGCAGCGCGACCGCCTTCGCCACGGTCTCGTAAGGCTGCACGCGCCCGGCGGCCTCCTGGACATGAGCGTTGAAATCCTGGACCCCCAGGCTCGCCCGATTGACCCCCGCCCGCGCCATCGCCGAGGCGAAGGCGTCGTCGAGGAGCCTCGGATCGAGCTCGACGGCGTGGTCCGGCGACGCGCCGAGGTCGAAGTGACGCGCGACGCTCTCGCAGATCTCGAAGAAACGCTCCGGCCCGAGCATGCCGGGCGTCCCGCCGCCCCAATGGATCGAGACGACGCGCTTCGCCCGCGTCGAGGCCGCGACGCGCTCGATCTCGCGCAGCAGCGTCTCCTTGTAGGCGGTCAGCGGCGCCTGCTGACGCAGCGCCTTGGTGTGGCAGCCGCAATAGGCGCAGATCTCGGCGCAGAACGGGACGTGGAAATAGAGCGACAGGGTCGCGTCGGGCGACAGCTCGCCGAGCCATTGGCGCATCTGCGTCGGGCCGACGTCACTGGAAAAATGCGGCGCGGTCGGGTAGCTCGTGTAACGCGGGACGGAGCGCTCAGCGAGCGCGATGGCGGCGGCGTTCATGGCTGCGGCCCGCGCGGCGGATGCGGCGCGCCGAATTCAGCCGGGGTTGAAAGCGTCGGCATGGATCTCCGCTCGTTGCAGGTGGCAAGCTTCAGCAATTTAGCCGAGCCGGGCCGTCCGCGCAAAGTTCTGGGAGAGGCGCTCGGGCGGGGAGCTCGCGCGCAAGATGGCGGGTGGCGACGTGGCCGAAGACGAGCCAAAGACGATCGGGGAGGATGGCCTCTTCAAGCTGCTCAGCTGGAACAGCGCGGCCATTCCGAAGATCTTCGGATTGCCCGACATTGTGGGCGAGCCGATCCAGCAGGAGTTTCAGCATCCGTTGCAGCGTCGCGTCGACCGACTGTACCGGCTCGCGGACGGATCGCTCCTCAACATCGAACATCAATCGCGGCTCGACGACCGTGAAGCTCTGGCTCGGCGCATGATCGATTATCGCAACATGATCCGGGCGCGCTTCCCCTCCGTCCAGCTACGGCAGGTCGTCGCTTACACGGGACGGGAGCCCCTCGACCGCGGACGCATCGGACGGCTGCTCAACTATGAGGACAGCGACGAGCACGGCCGCGGCGTCAGCTTCCGAGCTGAATTGAGGGACTTCCGCGCCACGCCCGTCGACGCTTTCAAGAGGTCTGGGCGAGTAGACGATCTTATTCTTGGTCTCATGGCGGCGGGAGGCGACAACTCGGACTATATTGAAGCCGTCGTGGGTCGCATCCGCTCGTTCCAAGGCGAAAACCGGCGGTCAGCGATCGAGAAATTCATCGCCGTTTGCGCTACAATGCCCGACGTGACGGCCGCTGCAAAGGTTGGAGACCTCAGAATGTGGATCGAGGAAGTGAAAGACTCGCCCTTCATTCGCGAGATCGTTGAGATCGCGGGCAAGGAGCGTATTGAGGAAGCGATGAAGGCGGCCGCCGCGAGAGGCGTCGAGATCGGAAAGTCCGAAGGCGTCGAAATCGGAAAGGCTGAAGGCGTCGAAATCGGAAAGGCCGAGGGCGTCCGCTTGGGGCTCGCCCGCAGCGTCGTCCACTATGCAGTTAAGCACAAGCTGGATCTTCCGGGTCCGGCCGAGGAAGTGGCCCGGCTGCTGGCTGCGGGCGCCGCCGAGCGCCTCTTGTACGATATGATTGGGGATCTCGAACGAATGTCGGACTTTGGCGAGTTCATAATGAGCCACGGCGCGGCGGTTCCTCGCCCTCAGTGAGAAGCTGGTCCGAGCGCCAAATTCGACGTTTCGCGCGCTTTGCCGGCGCGCAAGATTCGTCGTCCGGCTGCCGAGACGCGCGTTTCGCTCCTCTCGACCCTTGGCGGCGGCGCGGGAAAAGGGCAGAGTGTCACCGAAGGTCGAACCAATTCAATGGAGCATACCCGATGGGGCTTCCCCTTTCTTCGGCGAGCCAGGTCGTCTCGCGCCCGGCGTTGATGCTAGCGATTGGCGTAATTTGGACAATGGCGGCAAGCTGCGCCCTCGGGCAGGGACGCTCCGGAGAGGTCGCAGGGCGCTACGCCGTGCTGCGGGCCGAAGACAAGGACACCGGCTGCATGCTGACCCTGGAAAACCGCCCCGCCGCCGGCGGCCTCAGGGCGCAGCTCGCTCCCGCCTGCCGCGACAACGGCTTCGTCATCTTCGATCCCGTCGCCTGGGCGCTGGAGCGCGGGCGCCTGGTGCTGACGGCGCGCAAGGGCCACAAGACCACGTTCGAACGCGACCCTCACGGCGTCTGGCGCCGCGACCCGAAGGACGGCAAGGCCCTCTCCCTGCGTCCGATGTGAGCGCATGCAGGACAAGGCTCCCGCGCGCTTCAACCTCGCGCGCTACTGCCTCGCGGAGAACGCCCGCAAGCAGCCGACCAAGACCGCGCTGACGATCATCGGCGACGACCGCGTGTTGCGTTTCACGCATGGCGAGCTCGACGACAAGACACGACGGCTCGCCGCGGGGCTTGCGGCGCTGGGCCTGTCGCGGGGCGCGCGAGTCATGATTCGCATGGGCAACGAGGCCAACGGCGCGCTCGGCTACTTTGCGGCGATCGCCGCCGGCTATGTGGCGCTCATCGCCTCGGCGCAGCTGACCTTCGAGGAGGCGGCCTTTCTCCTGGCCGACAGCGGGGCGGAAGCGATTCTGCTCGGCGCCGCCTTTGAATCGGAGCCTCATGCGGGCGAAGGCTTGAGCATCTTGCGCCCGGCGCGCGTCGAGCGCCTGTTGGCCGGCGCGCCGCTCGCGGACTACGCGGATACGGCGGCGGAGGATCCGGCCTATCTCGTCTACACTTCCGGCACGACGAGCCGGCCCAAAGGGGTGCTGCACGCACATCGCGCCGCCTACGCCAGGCGCATCATTTATCCGCACTGGATGGGCCTTGGCGCAGGCGACGTCGTGCTGCACGCCGGCGCGATCAACTGGACCTACACGCTCGGCGTCGGCGTCGTGGACCCGCTCGCCTGCGGCGCCGAGGCCGTGCTTTACGACGGGAGCCCAGATCCGGGGATCTGGCCGCGGCTCATCGAGCGCAGCGGCGCCACGATCTTCGCCGCCGTGCCTGGCGTCTATCGCCACATCCTCAAGCACGGGGCCCCGGAGCGTTTCGACCTCTCGTCCTTGCGCCACGGGCTTTCAGCCGGCGCGCCGCTCACCGCGGACCTCATCGAAGAATGGCGGCGACGCACAGGCAAGGAGATCTTCGAGGCTTATGGGATGAGCGAGCTCTCGACCTTCGTCTCGAGCGGGCCGACGACGCCTGTCCGCGCCGGCTCGCCGGGTCGACCCCAGCCCGGGCGTCTCGTGGCCGTTCTTCCGAGAGATGGCGGCGAAACGCCCCTGGCGCCCGGCGAGATCGGTCTCATGGCGGCGCGCCGCGACGAGGCGGGACTGATGCTTCGCTATTGGAACCGTCCTCAGGAGGAGCAGGAAGCCTGGCGGGGCGACTGGTTCGTCTCGGGCGACCTCGCCTCCTTCGACGCCGACGGCTACGTTCATTTGCACGGGCGCGCCGACGAGATCATGAACGCGGGCGGCTATCGCGTCTCACCGGCGGAGGTCGAGAAATGCCTCCTGGGCTGTCCCGGCGTGCTCGAGGCGGCGGTCGCGGAACGTCCCGGGCGCGACGCGGGAACGACGATCATCAAGGCCTATGTTGTCCCGCGAGAGGGCGCCGTCCTCGACGAGGCGGCGGTGCTCGCGCACTGCGGGCTGCACCTCGCGAGCTACAAGCGCCCGCGCGCCGTGGCGCTGCTCTCCGCCCTGCCCCGCAACGCCAACGGAAAGCTGGCGCGCGCGGCGCTGCCTTGATTGGCGATTGCAATCAGGTTAGCCCGGCCCAATGCGCCCTCCCGCAGGGCGGATCGGAACACGAAGTCGTCACAGCGTCGTGTTCTTCCCTGCCTCTCTCATGCCTTCTGCTTCACGTATATGACGCTGAGGTATTCGACAGTCTTGGCCTCGGCGTGAGGCCTGCGTGGATAATGTGCGGCGACGTTCATGAGGAATATCTCGCCAGGCTTCGCGTCACTGGGGATTGTTCCTGAAACTGTGAAGGCCTTTAGCTCGCCGGGATGGGCGCGCGCGCGTGTCTCGGCGGCCGCTGGGTGACGTGCGTCGCCGTGAGCATCCTGGACGTGGATCTTCAAATCCAAATCGGCCTCGGGCAAGCGACGGCGCAATTCCGGAAGGAGGAACAATGGCAAGCGAAGCGCCGCTCCGGAGCCGGCGAGCGCCTTGCTCAAATCAGCGGCTTCCCCCGCTCGCTCCCAGCCGACCGGAACCCTTGTGGCGGAGACGGCGAGCTTCACCTCTGCGGGCTCCAACCCCGGGAATGTGAAGTGGAATCCGAGCTTCAAGCCCATGCCTGCGCCCACGGCCACGGAGTTGGTGTTGCGCCAGGCCGATCCGAAGTGTCCGGAGCCCGCAGGGTGGGGAACCGTCGGGTCGATCACCTGGGCCGCCGTCATCGGATCGATATTGAAGTAGTTCGACGCGGCATTGGCGACGCTCACGGCCACGCATTCATGGGCGCCGGCCGGGCCGCTCAGAAACGGATTTGCGGAGGTCACGACGGTCGAGCCGTTGGGAGGCACGGTGACCTTCTGCATGTCGATCAAGGATCCCGCTGTGCCTACGCCCCCAGGGAAGCTCCAGAACCTAACGATGGTGTTCGGCGCAGCGACGTTCGCGTCGTTGTAGATGACCGCCTGGATCCCGTAATCGGTATTGGGCTGCAGCAGCGTGTCCCATGCGCCGCTCGGCGCGCCGCCAATCGGAACGGGGTTTTCGCTCGAGTCCAGCAGGATAATGTCGGGGCTCTGATAGCTGCCATTGCCGATGTACGGGTCAGGCGCTGTCGCCGCTTTGGCGCTCGAGAAGGCTTCGACTGTGCTCAGCGTCGGCGAAGCAAAATTTTGCCCGCCGATCGCGTAAATGAGCCCGTCGGGGCCAGTGTCGGCCGCAAAGAAGCTTTGCGCCGTCAGCAACGGAGCTTGAGCGGTCCATGGACCGGGGGTCGTCGGATCGAGGCCGTAAACTGTCGTTTGCGGAATTCCGCTATCGTCGACGCCTCCCAACGCATAGATGAGACCGTCGGGCCCCACCGCCGCGGCCAACCCGTATCGACTTGCGAGGATTGAAGGTCCGGCAGTCCAAGAGTTCGTTGAGGGATTAAAGACTTCCACAATGGCCAGCGTTGCTGTCGAGTTCTGCCCGCCAATGGCGTAGATCAATCCGTCAGGGCCGACGACGACCGCCAATCCAGAGCGCGCGGTGGGCATGGAGGCGCGCGCTGTCCAACTGTTTGTGGCGGGGTCGAACGCTTCGACAGTTGTCAAATATGACCCGTCATACCCCCCGAGCGCATAGATCAGCCCGTCCCGGCCGGTCACCGCAGACAAGCCGGATCTGGCCGTTGGAAGCGGTGGCGCGGACGCCCAAGTGTTCGCCGCAGGATCGTAGATTTCATGTGCGGCGAGCGGCGCGGTTCCTGTCGATCCGCCTATGGCGTAAATTCGGCCCACACCCGAGGTCGCCCCCAGATTCAGGCGAGGCGTCAACATCGGCGTGATGGTCGACCAGGTTTTGGCCAGCGTGTCATACGCCTCGACTGTTGCGACAGCGCCCGTTATGCCGTCGTCGCCGCCAATCGCATAGACCCGGTATCCTGCCGCCGGAGCAGGAGCGTCGCAGGTCGCCGCAGCCAAGCCCTGGCGCGCTGTCAGGAGTGGGGGCTCATTGATCCAAGGCATGAAAAGCTCCTTCTCAATTAAAAGGCGTAAAACCGGTTGCGACAGGTTTACCGCCCTATGACTTCGTTCAGCAGATGAACATTATCGGGGGGCAAAAGGTTCCACTGCAGATCACTTTTCTTCTGTACCAGACACGGATGCGGAGTTTGCGGAACTTGATAGCCTAGACCTAAAAGAATTCAGGGTTATTTCTATAAGCGATAATTTGTGGAAATTACAGAAATCATGATGGGCGGCCCACACAAATTACAAATCGGATCATGATCGCCCAAGCTCGGCATGTGCCTGCCATCCGGCATCGGCCGAGGGTGGCGCGTGCCGGCGTCGTCGCCGCCCGAACCCCGCCGACCACAATGAGGGGCCGAACCTCGCCGACTGTTTCCATTACGCCTGCGCAAGGTCCCACCGCGTTCCGATCCTGAAGCGGACGAAGGCTTCGCGCTCACAGACTTGCCACAGCGCGATGATCGCGCTCAGGCGTAGGGTTCGCCAGCTCGCGTCGTGGCGTCATTCCCCTCCCTCGCGCCTCTGACCATCCTCGCCCGCCTCCCCCGCGTTCATCACCTCTCTGACCTTCGGCGAGGCCTTGAAGATCACGACGCGGCGCGGCTCGATCGGCACCCGCTCCCCCGTGCGGGGATTGCGCCCCGAGCGGTGGCCCTTGTCCCTGACGATGAAGGAGCCGAAGTCGTGCAGCTTCACCGTCTCTCCCGCGACGAGCGTCGCGGTCATCTCCTCGATGACGATGTCCACGATGCGCTTGATCTCGCGCCTCGACAGATGTCCCAGGCGATCGCTCACCGCCCGCACCAGGCTCTGACGCGTGATCGCTTCGCCTTCTTCGTTTTCTAACGACGTCACGGCCGGCCCCTTCCGCGCCGAAATGTCCCCGATGCTCTCGAGCATGGCTGCAGCTCTTCCCCCCGCTTGCGCCGCCGGCCTGCCCGCCCCCAGCGGACTTTAGCCGTATTTTGCGCAATCCCGTGGGGCCAGATAGTGCTATTCGTCATCCCCGACAAATGACTTCCAACAGGGGGGAGGCGGAGCTCTTAACCGAGCCGACCGCGATTGCTGGCCACGCGAGCGGTCGGCGGCGTATAGAATTCGTTAAGTAAAACGCGCTCCACAGCGCGCGTCGCTTAAAGGGGGTTGCGATGAGCACCGATCAAATCAAGGGAGACACGGGCGCCGGGGCCGCGGCCACGCGCCGCGAGCCCATCGATCCGATGGATCAGGTTCGCGAACTGCTGTTTGGCGAAGCCAAGCGCTCGCAGGAGCAGAGCACGCTCGCCCTCGATCAGAAGATCGATTCGATGCGGGCGGAGTTTCTTTCTCGCTTCGCTTCGCTCGAGAACAGGCTGAACGAGCTGGGCCGCGAGACCAAGCAGGACCAGGCGCAATCGATTGAAACGATTGGCTCGGCGATCGCGCAGCTCGGCGATTCTCTCAAGGTGCTCGGACGCCAGCGCAAGGTCAGCTGAGGTGTCGGCGGCCACGGGCGACGGCGACATGTTCGAGAGGCTCAAGAGCCTGCTCGTCGGCGACGTGCGCGCCCGGCTGGACGTGATCGAGTCCAAGGCGCAGGCCTTGCATGAAGCGACGGACCGCCTGAAAGAGATCGAAGCCAGGACGAAGCGCGTCGACGATTTCATCGGGGCCTCGGCGCGGCTCGAAGCCGCCACGGCCGATATACTCGCGGGCGCCCTGCGACGGGCCGAGGTTTCGAGCCATGCGGAGCTTTCACGCGCGATCGCGCCGCTCGTCGTGGCGGCGATCCGCAACGAGATAAAAAACTCCAAGGATATGATGGTCGAGGCGCTCTACCCCATCACGGGGCGCCTTGTGACGGCCGCCGTCGCCAGCGCCTTCCGCAACCTTGTCGAAGAGATGAACGCCCGCATCGACGCGATCGTCTCTGCTGACGTCTGGCGGCTGCGGCTGCGCGCGCTCGCAAGCGGGCGCACGATGGCGGAAGTGGCTCTCGCGGACGCCGACGCCGCGCGCCTCAAGCGCGCGCTGCTCCTGGAGCGCGGCAGCGGACGAGCCCTCGCCGCATGGCCCGAGCAGCGGCCGCACGGGGAGCAGTCGGAGCTGACCAGCGGGCTCATCGCCGCCGTGACGGAATTTGCGGCGCAGGCCTACGCCGACAGCGGCGGGGAGCTTCGAATGCTCGACCTCGGCGCGAGCAAGGTGTTCCTGCGCGCCTCGGCGCGCATTATTGTGGCGGCGGAATTCGCCGGCGATCTCTCCCCCGCGCGCGGGCGACGGCTCGACGAGGCCTTTCTGAAACTCGTCGAGGCGCATGAGAAGGACGAGGGCTCGCTGACGGCGCCTGGCCTCGCCGAGGCGCTGAGCGAGGCGCTCAAGGAAACGCCTAAGAAAAAGGCCAATTTCAAGCCTCTGCTCGTCGTCGGCGGCGCAGCCGCGGCGATCGCGATCTACGCCGCGAGCGGGCCGATCACGCGCGGCCTGCGCGAACGCCGCATCGACGCGGCGTTCGCAGCGGAGCTTGCGCGCCACGCGGGCTTGGCCGACTATCCGTTGCGGCTCGACATCGACCACGCGGCGCAACGGGTCACGTTGCGCGGATTGGGTCCGGACGAGAGCGAGCCGCAAGCCCTCCTCGACGCCGTGGCGCCCGAAGCCTACCCTTACGCCGTCGCGCGCGACGTGAAGACCCTGCCGCCGCAGGACGCGGCGTCCCACATCGCAGCGCTCGACGCGGCCCTCGCCAGGGCGCGAGCGGAGCTCGGTTCCTTGCGCGCGCTCAATGACCGCCCATCGACCAGGCTCCATCGGTTCATGGAGAATTTCGCGGTATTCTTCACGACCCAGGACGCATTCGCCGACGCCGCGGCGGCCAATGCGGGCCTCGACGAGCTGGCGCGACTGCTTGCGGCGAGCGGAGAGGGCCTGCGCGTCGTCGGCTACGCCGACGAAGTCGGAGGGCCCGAGGTCAACAAGACCGTATCGCGCCAGCGCGCTGAAAAGATCGTCGTCATGCTCGTCCAGCGCGGAACGCCGCGCGCGAAGCTCGTCATCTCGGCGCGGGCGACGCTCGATCCGATCGAAGCGGGCGTCGGCGGCGTGTCGCACAATCGCCGGGTGGTCTTCGAGCGCCTCTACGAGGGCGAAATCGGGCCGCGATGATCTCCGCCAAGATCATGCTGCTCGGCGACATCGGCGTGGGCAAGTCCTCGCTCGCGCGCCGCTTCGTCTTCGACAAGTTCGACGCCGACTACAAGACGACGATCGGCGTCGACGTGCTGACCCACGATGTGGCGCTCGGGCCGGCATGCCGGGACGAGACCCTGCGCTTCGTGCTCTGGGACACCGACGGCGACTTCGGCGCGCGCATCTTCGAGACCGTCTATCTCCTGGGCGCGAGCGGCGCCCTCGTCGTCGCGGATGCGACGCGGCCCGGCACGCTCGCCAAGATGGCGGTCCTCGCCGAGAGGTTCGAAGAGCGATTTCCCGGACGCCCGGTGGCGAAGATCGTCAATAAGATCGACCTCGCGCCATCGCCGGCGCCGATGTTGGCGGATGTGACCTGCACAAGCGCCAAGACCGGCGAGGGAGTCGAGGCGATGTTTCGAAGGCTCGCAGCGGAAATTTGGCGGCGCGCGTGCTGATCGAGCCGTGGCCGACGCGTCGGAGGCCGTCTCGCCCCGGCCCGACGCCAAGGCGGTGTTTCCATTCTGTTTTCCAAAGCTTTGCCGTCCGACCCGGGGGCGGCCTTTCTTAATATATGCGCAATTGGGATCGTCTACATTTCAAGACATCCAAGTCTGAGCGATCCGGACCAAGCCGGGACCCGCCTGCGGCGTTCCGCTGCGCTGGCCTCGCGCCAGAACTGAGTTTCGTACCGGAA
>Ga0187782_10003423_pt1 | contig 11815 bp, 14 predicted proteins | sample 0715_SJ02_MP15_2_FD_132454 | JGI IMG/M metagenome (GOLD analysis project Ga0187782, IMG submission 132454) | Tropical peat soil microbial communities from peatlands in Department of Meta, Colombia - 0715_SJ02_MP15_20_MG | ecosystem: Environmental > Terrestrial > Soil > Wetlands > Peat | place...
CAGTTCGCGGCGATCGTCGAGCTCGCGATCAAGCACGGCAAGGCCGTGCGCATCGGCGCCAATTGGGGCTCGCTCGACCAGGCGCTGCTGACCGATTTGATGGACCAGAACTCCAGGGCCGGCTCGCTGCTCGACGCGCGCGCGGTCATGCGCGAGGCGATGACGCGCTCGGCGCTCGACTCGGCGAAGCGCGCCGAGGAGATCGGCCTCCCGCGCGAAAAAATCGTCATCTCCGCCAAGGTTTCGGCGGTGCAGGATCTCATCGCCGTCTATCGCATGCTCGCTGCGCGCAGCGACTATGCGCTGCATCTGGGGCTGACCGAGGCCGGCATGGGCTCGAAGGGCGTCGTCGCCTCCGCTGCGGCGCTCGGCGTGCTGCTGCAGCAGGGATTGGGCGACACGATCCGCGTGTCGCTGACGCCGGAGCCCGGCGGCGACCGCACGCTCGAGGTGCAGGTGGCGCAGGAGATCCTGCAGACGATGGGCTTTCGCACCTTCGTGCCGCTCGTCGCCGCCTGCCCCGGATGCGGCCGCACGACCTCGACCGTCTTCCAGGAGCTCGCCCGCGACATCCAGACGCATATCCGCGAGCGCATGCCGGCCTGGCGCGCGCAATATCCGGGCGTCGAGACGCTGAACGTCGCGGTGATGGGCTGCATCGTCAACGGCCCGGGCGAGTCGAAGCACGCGGACATCGGCATCTCGCTGCCCGGCACGGGCGAAACCCCGGCGGCGCCCGTGTTCATCGACGGCGAAAAGGCGATGACGCTGCGCGGCGACGGCATAGCCGAAGAATTCGTGCGCATCGTCGACGACTATGTGGCGAAGAGGTACGGCGGAGCCGCCGCGGGCGGGTAGGGCTGCAGCGGCTCAAGGGCCGTGACCGGGAGTTGCGTTCTTGCAGCGCTTGCGCCTCGGGGCGATCGCTTATTTGCGTCGGGCGAGGAATTACCCATGTGGGATTTGCGCAGACTTGGCCAAGCTTATGGCCGAACATTGGACGAGGACTCCGTACACCAGCTAGCGACCAAGGCGGCGCGCGCGCTCAAGCGCGCCGGGCATAGCCCCGGGGTCGACCTGCCGGTCGCTTTAAAGACCAGCGAAAGACGTTGCGAACTCCAGTGGATCGAATATTCTCACATCACAAAGAAGTCGATCGACGACGACGTGAATGTGACCGAATATGCCGGGATGGCGATGGCGCTCGTCATCGTTCACACGCTCTATCCCGAAAGGGAGTGGGAGTTCATGCGGCGGACAGTCAGAGGCGAATTCGCAGACATCGTGCTGATGGCGAGAGACGGCGATGAGTTCTTCATTGAAGCAAGCGCATCTGCGGACGCAGACCCGTCGCGCATGGCGAAAAAGCGAGCGCAGCTTCGTCGATGCGCCGCCGCCTTCAAGGCCGGCTGCGTGATGGAGTTCGGCCCTCCCCGCGCCGCTTATGAAGAGGTGTGAGCCGGGATATGACGATGCCCGAGGCGATCCGAACGCTCTATCCAAAGGTCACCAGCGCAATTATGCGCGCGGAGAATGCGGAAGCGCGCGGAGACGCCTCCGCGAAGGAAGCCTATTCCGACGTGTCTCGCATCGAGGAAGAGATTTCGACGCATCTGCCGGCGGCAAGCCCACAGGGCGCTGTGTCGCGCCGCGGGGCGGTGCGAGCGGCGATCTACGCCGGCGATCTTCAGCGCGCGCAATCGCTCGCCGAGCGATACGCTGGAGAGGCGGACATTGAGGCGGCGTTCGCCGAGGAGTTGCGCGGGATCCTCAAAGACGGCGGCGTCACAGAAGAACGTATGAACGCGCTTGTTCCCGTTCCACGGTTGAGGCTTGCCGAACGGCTATACCCGATGGCTGTCGGCGACGACGAATTGCTTCATTTGCGACCGGCGTTGCCGCCGGATGCGGCTTCGAAGAGCGACGCGAAAAGGCTTTATGGAGAAATTCTTCGCGTCCTTGCCGAATTCGCAGTTTACGTCGCGTTGCGAGAGGACCACGCTTCGACGGGATACGCGCACTTGGCCAACTCCGCCTTGGCGGCGGCGGCGCCGGAACTCGACAGCTGTTCTCCTCTCGAGATCAACCGCGCTTTGCGCAAGCTCGATCAGGTCTACAGAGCGCAACGTCAGGAGACGACGCTTGCCGCAGACGAGGTCACTCTCCTCGCACAGATCCACCAGTTGTTTGAAAGCCTTCCGTCCATCTTCCCGGCGCTCGCGGACTATCGCAAGCGTTCGAGCTATGACAGCTTCATCACTCCCCCCGTTGAGGTGAAGCAAAATATTATAGACGCCCTCGCGCGAGCCGCCAAAGCCCGAAACGTGGTTTCTCCTGAACTGGCGATCGCCTTCAGTCGGTCTGAGATCGCGATCGCAACAGCTCCAAAGATTGATGACCTCGGGCCAGAGCGCGAGCTGCGTTGGACGACAGCCGAAGCCTATTTGCAGGCGGATTTTCAGCTTCAGTCCGCAGAGAGCGCCAGCAAAGCCGAGGCGGACAGGGGCGTAGATTGGGTTGAGTTCCGCGAGAAGCTTGCGCCCACGCAGCGGCAGAGGGAATGGCGAGAGGAAACGCTCCAAGCCGCCGAATAGTCACATCCACCATTTGTCCACCCAATTCCACAATGGCTCGCCGTAAACCGAAATCCGCTTGGCGAGCTTCTCCAAATTGTCGATCAACCGCTCCGCGTCGGCGGAGTCCTTGTCGACCTTCTGCGCGGCGTTCATCGCCCAATTCCAGATCGCAACGATCTGCGTCACCGCGCTCTTCGTCGCGTCATAGAGCCGGGCCCGGCGCCTATTCATGTCGGCGCCGGGCGGAATCGACGCTTGCGCTTCCTGGAGCGCGTCGAGCGTATCGGCGAGTTCGGCTCTGAGTTCGGGCGAGGCGACCTCGGATCGCGTGGTTTCTTTCAGGATCGCCTCTTGCGCTCGGCGCGCTTCCTCGTTCGGCTCCTCGAAGCGATCGATCTGCGCGAGCCGGCGATAGGTCTGCAAATCCGTCCATAGCGCCGCGAGGCGTTGATACTGACCGCGCAATTCGGCGCGGTGATAGTGGATCGGATCATGCTCCGGCAATTCGCCTTGGCTGTCTGCGTCCGCGATCAAGCGCAAGACGTAACCCAACCCCCGGTCGGCCGCGAGCGGCGGCCGGGAAGGCAGGTCGCGCGGCAGCGCGCGAAGCCTTTCCGCGGCGCGACGGATGTCGCGTGAAAGGTAATTGTGCGTCGCCGGATCGCCGGCGAAGTCCGCGAAATCGTCGAACGCGTGCAGCGAGTCCGCCCAAAGCTCCTGCGGCGTGAAACCGCCATAGTCGGTGCCCGCCGAGTCGCTGGGCGCATTCCCGCTCGGCTTGAGCTGATCGCCGTCGGGTCGAAGGTCGAACACGCCTTTTGTCTGGGACTTCGGCGGGCCCGGCGTATCGGGCCTCGGCGCAATCGCGTCGAGAATCGCTTCGGCCTGTTCTTCTTTGGAAAGACCCACGAGCGACTTGAAGACGATCTGCCGCGCGAGCGGAGCGAGGTCGGCGGGATCGATCAGGAGCGGAACGAGCCGGCGCTTTTCGCCGGAAGGGTCGTCGTTATAGGCGGCGCTCCATTCGGCCTGACAATGATCGGAGGCGACGTAATTAGGCGAGAGCAGCGCGACGACGCGCTTCGAGTGGGCGAGGCCATTCTGCATCTCATGCACGAAATTGGCTCCGGGGGGCATGTCGCGGAATTGGGCGAAGACGCGATGGCCCGCCTGGCGCAACACGCCATCGACGAAGCGCGCAAAGGCTTCGTCCTTGGTGCTGTAACTCAGGAAGAAGTCCCACCGAAATGGACCTTGCTCCGAACTCTGCTCCACTTTCCGTCGGTCAGCTTCGTTCTCGTCGAAATAGCGCTCCAGCGCGACGCGAGTTCTTAGTTTGGTCAATTGTAGTTTGACCCAGGCGTTCGCCGCCGCAGGGCCTTCGTCCCATTTTTCGGGCGGGACGGTCGCGTAGATGAGTTCCACTTCCTTGCCCAGCGCTCTGCTTTCGAGGTGGCCTTCGTACCATTTGGCCCAGACGTCCCAATCCTGATCAATTGGGAATGCGGCTCTTAGCTTGAACCATGCGGCGGTCATCCAACTCGGCGCCACGCCATCCGTCCAGAGCGGCAGTTCAGCGAAAGCATTGAGAGCAACGCCTTTCCCGACGGAAGCAGCGTCCGCACGAACTTCAGACCACACAGCGAAAGCGGCTGTATCGTAGCCCGTGGCGCGGGCGGCGCCGACCGCACGAATGACGGCACGAACGGCGCCGACGGCAATTTCCTCTGGGTCAGACTCCGTGGCCGCGTCTAAGGCCGAGTAGGCGGCGCGGGCAGCGTCGGCGACTGCATCTTCGCCTCCCTTCTCAGTCGCACGAGCCGCCCGACGCGCATAATTGGAGGCTGCGATGGCTCTCGTTGCGAGATCGATGCGTTCGGGGTATTTCGCTGCGGCTATCGCTACGGCCGCGGCCCGAAAAGGACTAGCGACGTGTTCCGCAAGTTTACGCTCACCAATGTCGGCGCGCGTATACTCCGAAAACAAAGGCAGCACGCGTAGCGCCGCGCGCGCGGCGATGATCACCGCCACCTCCCGCTGCTGCGTGCGCAGCCAGGCTTCGAGCCCCTCGTGATCCTTGAATTCGAGCGGCGGCGCCGCCTCTTCCGCCATTGCGCAAGGCTCCGACAAAATCCTTCGAGTCGCCGCAATCTATAGCGGGTCGGCTCGAAAGTCCGAAACGGCGCCGGAGTAGAGCCCGCCCCTTCGCGAAAGCCCGAGTCGCCCCTCTCCCCGCTACTGCGCCAGCTTCAACGCCACCATGAACAAGACATACAGCACGGTCGTCACCGCCGTGGTGGCCAGGGCCTTTTGCACGAGCTTCGGCGACTGCGGCGCGCCCGGATCGCAGCCCGGCGGCGGCGTCTCGCCGTCCTCATGGGGGGCCCGCACGCCGAACGGCAGCACGGCGAGCAGCACGACCCACCACATCGTGAAGTAGATTGCGATCGCGAGGGGCGTCTGCACGGGCATTGGGATCGCCTCTAGGCCTGCTCCAGCTCGACCAGCGCGCCGCAGAAATCCTTGGGGTGCAGGAACAGCACCGGCTTGCCATGCGCGCCGATCTTCGGCTCGCCGTCGCCGAGCACGCGCGCCCCCTGCGCCTTCAGATGGTCGCGCGCGACGAGAATGTCATCAACCTCGTAGCAGATGTGATGGATCCCGCCCGCAGGATTCTTCTCGACGAAGCCCGCGATCGGCGACGCGTCGCCATAGGGCTCGAGCAGCTCGACCTTGGTGTTCGGCAGCTCGACGAACACGACCTTGACGCCGTGTTCGGCGACGACCTGCGGCGCCGAGACCTTGGCGCCGAGAGTGTGCGCGTAAGTGCTCGTCGCCTTGTCGAGGTCTGCGACGGCGATGGCGACGTGGTTGAGGCGTCCGATCATGTTCTGGTCCCGGGGGAGTCAAGCGTTTGCGCCTTGCTTAGCGCAGGACGCGCCGGATTTACAGTGCGTAGCCGCAGGCCTCGATCGCCTCGCGCATATGCGCGGGGACCGGGGCCTCGGCCTCGACCGGCCGCTTGCCGTCCTGCATCGGCACGACGATGCGGCGCGCGTGAAGATGCAGCGACGCCCCGCCCGCGCCATAGACGGGGTCGCCCAGGATCGGCCAGCCCATGCTCTGGCAATGCACGCGCAGCTGATGCGTGCGCCCCGTGTGCGGCTTGAGCTCCAGCAACGCCCGCCCCTCCGCGCGCCCTAGCACGCGCCAGCTCGTGCGCGCGGGGAGGCCCGCAGGATCGGCGCGCATCCACCAGCCGCGGTCTGCGTCGAGACGCGACAGCGCAACGTCGATCTCGCCTGAATCGCCTTCCGGCTCGCCTTCGACGACGGCCCAGTAGGTCTTCTCGACGCGCCCGTTCTTGAACAGCTTTCCGAGCCGCTCCAGCGCCTTGCGATGGCGACCGAGCACGAGGCAGCCCGAGGTGTCCTTGTCGAGCCGATGCGCGAGCGCCGGCGCGCGCGGCAGGCCGAAGCGCAGGGAGTCGAAGTGATCCTCGAGATTGTCGCCGCCCTTTGGGCCCCGATGCACCGGCAGGCCCGCCGGCTTGTCGATGACGAGCATGAGGCCGTCGCGATGCAGCAGGCGAGCGGAGAGATCCAGGGCGGGCATTCGAATGATTAGCCGTGGCCGCGGTCGCGGCGCAAGGGCGCGACCTGGTTGAGCGCGGTGATCGAAAGAAAGCCGCCGATCCAGGCGCCGAGCGCCGCGAACAGGACATAGGCCCAGTTCGACGTGTAGCTGATCACGGCGAAAGCCGAGAGCAGATACCAGACGCTGCTCCAGCTCGCGGCGGCGACGCGCCGGCGGGCGGCGACCGCGGCGTTGAAGAAGACATAGACCGCGTCGGTGACCGCTGTCGAGAGAACGACGCCGGCGGCGATCAGGGGGTCGACGGTCGGAAGGTCCAAATTTTGCGCTCCGGTGCAGACCCCTGCGCCGCAGGCGGCTCCAAAGGCCAGTCGAGCGGATTTTTGCCAGCAGAGAACGGCGAAAACGGGATGGGTCGCGCCAGTCAAGCCCGCGGCGGCTTGCCAGCGCGACGAGCCGAATCTAGACCAACGACCTAACTCTCTGCCACTCCGGTGTTCGCTTGATCGCTGAGACTGCAAAAGCGCCGCTCCATCGCCAGCTCTATGCGCAGGTGCTGTTCGCCATCCTGCTCGGCGCGCTGTTTGGCGCTCTCGCGCCGGAATATGCGGATCGGGATTGGGTGCGCGCGCTCGGCGACGGCTTCATCCGGCTCGTGCGCATGACGATCGCGCCGATCATCTTCTGCACCGTCGCGGGCGGCGTCGCGCATGTCGGCGACGCCGGCAAGGTCGGGCGCGTCGGCGTCAAGGCGCTGGCCTATTTCGAACTCGTCTCGACGCTCGCGCTCGTCATCGGCCTCGCCGTCGGCGAGGTCGTGCAGCCCGGCGCGGGTTTTCCGGGCCGGCCCGACGCCGCGGCCGTCGCGACCTATGCGCAGAAGGCGCGCGAGTCGGGCGGGCCGACGGAGCTGCTGCTCAATCTCATTCCCGACACGGTGATCGGCGCCTTCGCGCGCGGCGACATCCTGCAAGTGCTGCTGTTCGCGCTGCTCTTCGGCTTCTCGCTGATGGCCGCCGGCGAGCGCGTCGAGCGGCTGCGCGGCTTCATCACCGACGCCGGTCACGCCATGTTCGGGGTCGTCGCCATCGTCATGAAGGCTGCGCCTTTCGGCGCCTTCGGCGCCATGGCCTACACCGTCGGCCATTACGGGCTCGCGTCGCTCGGATCGCTCGCCTGGCTCGTCGCATGCTTTTACCTTTCGTCAGGGCTGTTCGTCCTGCTCATTCTCGGTCTCGTCGCGCGGCTCGTCGGCTTCAATATTCTGCGCTTCCTCGCCTATATCAAAGAGGAGCTGCTGATCGTGCTCGGCGCCTCTTCCTCGGAAGCGGCGCTGCCGTCGCTCATGGAGAAGCTCGAACGCCTCGGCTGCTCGGAGTCCGTCGTCGGGCTCGTGGTGCCGACCGGCTATTCGTTCAATCTTGACGGCACGAACATCTACATGACGCTCGCGACCGTGTTCATCGCGCAGGCGATGGGGTTCGATCTCACCTTCGCGCAAAAGCTCACGATCGTCGGCGTCGCGATGCTGACGAGCAAGGGCGCATCGGGAATCTCGGGCGCGGGTTTCATCACGCTCGCCGCGACGCTGTCGGCGGTCGATCCGCGCCTTGCGCCGGGCATGGCGCTCGTGCTCGGCGTCGACAAATTCATGAGCGAGTGCCGCGCGCTCACCAATTTTTGCGGCAACGGCGTCGCAACCATCGTCATCGCCGCCTGGGAAGGCGAGCTCGATCGCGCGACTTTGCGGCGCGAACTCTCCGGCTCAGCCGGCGATGCGTAGCGACACGGAGCCGACCTTCTCGACGCCGCCCTCGACGCTGTCGCCGGGGAGGAGCGGCCCGACGCCCGCCGGCGTGCCGGTGAAGATCAGATCGCCCGCGGCGAGCGCCACATAGCGCGAGATCTCCGCGATGACGCTCGCGGTGTCGAGGATCATGTCGGCGATGTCGCTGTCCTGCCGCGTGACGCCATTGACGGCGAGCGTGATGCGGCCCGCGCTCGGATGGCCGATCTCCGAGGCCGGGCGGATGTCGCCGATCGGAGCCGAGAGGTCGAAACCTTTCGAAAAATCCCAGGGCTTGCCCTCGTCGCGCGCCCGCTGCTGCAGGTCGCGCCTCGTCAGGTCGACGCCGGCGGCGTAGCCATACACATGCTCCAGCGCCCGCTCGCGCGAAATATCCGCGCCGCCGGACTTCAGCGCCGCGACGAGCTCGATCTCATAGTGGAAGTTCCGCGTTTGCGACGGATAGGGAATGACCGCGCCGCTCGCGACAACCGCGTCGGCGGGCTTTGTGAAGAAGAAGGGCGGCTCGGCGCCGGGATCCTTGCCCATCTCGCGGGCGTGAGCCGCATAGTTGAGCCCGACGCAGAAGATGCGCCGCACCGGAAATCGCCGGCTGTCGCCTGCGATGGAGACGCTTGGGACGGGGTGGGGGGCGAAGAGGAAGTCTGCGATGGTCATGAATGTTTGCTCGGCTCGGGGGCGTCGGGGGGCGCTGCTTTGCAGGAACTGGGTCAAGGCCCCATAGTAGACTCTTCGCATGGAATCCTCGATCGGTGCGCTTTGAAAAAGTCGCTGGAGTCTATAAGTTCCGGTCCGCGGGCAATCGTTCGAGGAGAAGCCGCCGCTGTTTCAGGCTTTCTGATCCGCAAGCTTTCGATGACGAGGAACGATGAAAATTCGCGACATTATCCGGCGGCTGGAGAAGGACTGGTGGGGGACGAGAGTCAGCGATCGCCGATACACGCACCCAAGTAAGCCTAGACGCGTGACCGTCGCCGGCACGCCGTCAGATGATATCGCGCCGGGAACGCTGAACGGCATCTTGAAGCGGGCGGGACTAGAGGGGCAGCCGTGATGCGCTATGGGGTTGTGATCGAGAAGGCGGGCGATAACTATTCGGCTTACGTTCCCGATTTGCCGGGGTGCATTACGACTGGCGACACAGTAGCCGAGACCGAGCGAGAAATTCGCCAGGCCATTCGCTTCCATATCGAAGGGCTTGAGGCGGATGGGCTGCCGGTCCCACAGCCTTCCGCGGTAGCGGAATATGTGGAGGCGTGACAGCTTCGAGATTTGCGCTATGCTTCGCGATGGGCGGCTTACCTTTCAGCAGGGGTTGCGACAACGATCATCTTGGCGCAAGGATGTCGCGCGCCCTGCCGTCCACCTCATCGTAGTAATGCCATAATTCCCGCGGGGCGACTGACAAAGATGCCTGACAATATGCTCCTCGCAGCCCTTAAAACCATTCGACAAGAGGAACGGATACGACGCGAGCTCCGCGCAAAGGAACTCCGTCACCTTCGGGAAACGGAACGTGATGCCCAGACGCGATCGTATTTTTCGGGAGGAAACCGCACCACGAGCCAGGTAGTCGCTTACCTGAACAAAGAGCTTACAGAAAAGTGTCGCGACCTCGATAACATCCTCTCTGATGGGCTGAGTCGCTGGGTCGACATAAATTGGGCGGCACTCAAACGAACAGTGGACGAGCGTGACCTGGAAAAATTTGGAGAGCTTGAGATTGGAGCGCCACCTTCACCAAAAAATTATGTTCCGGAGAAACCTGTTCTCATTGCTTTCCGCTTTGGAGCTCGGAAGCGTTATCGGAAAGCGCTTGATGATGCTCAGCTGGCGTTCCGACAGGCTGAAGAAAATTTTGCTTCAAGGATTGAAGCGCGGCACCAAAAGATGCTGCTACTTGAATCGGACGCCCTCGAATATAATCGTCAACTCGGCGCTTTTAGAGATGCGTATGCCAGAGGCGAGCCAGATGCGGTTGACCTTTTCTTCGATATGGCATTCGGGCAATCGCGATATCCCGAGGATTTTCCTGAAGTTTGGAGATTCGCCTATCTGCCTGAATCGAGGCACTTAATCACCGACATTGATTTGCCGACAATCGACACCGCGATACCCAAGGTTGAACGATACCGAGACGTCAAATCCTCAGCTGAGATCTCGGAGACGAAAAAATCGCTTAAAGCGCAGAAATCACTCTATTCAAGCGTTGTCGCGCAAGTCGTGCTGAGGCGGCTGTATGAAATCTTCAAATCTGACCAAGAGGAAATTGTCTCAGTGGCTACGATTAACGCGTTCGTCGACGCCATCGACCCTGCCACGGGTCAATTCATTCGGCCATGCCTGATATCGGTTCGAACGACGCGAGACGGGTTCCGTCAACTCGATCTGAGGCACGTCGATCCTCCAACATGTTTGAAGCGCCTGAATGCAGTTATCTCTCGCAGCCCTTCGGAGCTTGTGGCCGTGAGGCCGATTCATGAAATAGATCTAGTCGATTCCCGATTCATTGAGGAGGCGGATATATTATCCAACCTGGACACAAGGTCCAATTTGATGGAGCTTTCGCCCGGAGAGTTCGAAAATCTAATCACGAATCTTTTCCAGAAAATGGGACTGGAGACGAAATTGACGCGGCCCTCTCGCGATGGCGGCGTTGATTGTGTAGCTTTCGATCCGCGGCCCGTTCTTGGCGGAAAAGTAATCGTGCAGGCGAAGCGTTACAAAAATACAGTTGGTGTGAGCGCCGTGCGCGACTTGTTTGGAACGATGCACAACGAGGGGGCGTCCAAAGGCATACTTGTGACGACAAGCGGCTACGGGACCGCAGCCTACGAGTTTGCCAATAACAAGCCCATTGAATTAATGACGGGCGGTAACCTTCTGTATTTACTCAAGGAACATGCCGGAATCGATGCTAAGATCGTCATGCCGGAAGATTGGCAAGACCAAAAGGCTGATCAGTGACGCCTTGGAGGCCCGAATCGGGCGTCATTCGCTGAAAGCAAAAGCACCAATCTCATCGCGGTCCTGCCCTTCAAGCCTAACAAGGACACGAAAGCTCACCTCTCGCCATCATCGGCGACATTCAGGCCGTCATCGGCGTCGTGCTGCTGTTCCTCTTCGGTCTCGGCCTGCGCAATCGCTTCCGCATGAAATGAAAAATCACTCGGCCGCGAGCGGCGTCGTCAATTCGCCGGCGGCCTTCATTTCGCTGTGAAGTAGGATGGAATCGATGTCGTAGCCGTTTGGCCAGGTCAGGACTCCAAGCGAGATGAAAACGCGTTGGAAAAAACTCGCCTCGCGTAGAGGCTCAACCATCGGGCCCACCTCCGCGACAATGTCAGCAAAGTCGTGGACTCCGGAAGCTCCGTCCGAAAAAGTGACGCGAAGGCGAAAGCCTCCGAGCGCTTCCACTGCCGTTGCATTGACGATTTTTATCATTCGACGTCCGCTCCCGGCACGGCGTCCAACGGTTCGCGACGCCGCGACTTCTCCCAGTTCACGCGCAACTCCGGCCTTCGAATCGTCACCCATTCCCGCATCAATCTGACAGCGAATTTTGGCAACGAGCCCGCGATGATCTCGCCGGTTTCGATATCGACCAAGGCTTCGTGCCCCTGATACCATGCGTGAACATGCGGCGGATTATGGTCGCGCCAGTTCATCTGCACGATGATGCCGAAGAATATCGAAATCGTCGGCATCTTTCGGCGCGTCAATTATCCAAAAAGCTCCTGAGCTTCCGCGACCGCGACGGGTGCTTCAGCTTGCGCAGCGCCTTCGCCTCGATCTGGCGGATGCGCTCGCGCGTCACCGAGAACTGCTGGCCGACCTC
>Ga0187782_10003424_pt1 | contig 11812 bp, 10 predicted proteins | sample 0715_SJ02_MP15_2_FD_132454 | JGI IMG/M metagenome (GOLD analysis project Ga0187782, IMG submission 132454) | Tropical peat soil microbial communities from peatlands in Department of Meta, Colombia - 0715_SJ02_MP15_20_MG | ecosystem: Environmental > Terrestrial > Soil > Wetlands > Peat | place...
AAGTCACGTATACGAGGATGTCGAAGGTCAGCGGGAATTGCTGATCGCGAATGTAGGTGACCGTCGGCTGTCCCTTCGTCGCGACGGTAGTGGTGGAATTTACATTGCTGGTCACATCAATGTCTTGCTCGTATTCAGTGTTGTTGATATCGAATGTTTCCTTGTTCGTGAAGTCGATGGTTTGAGTGATGGTGGTGGTGACCTTGCCTTTGGAGGTGTTGACGTAGCCCGCGATAGTGAAGCTGCGGTTGGAGGTGACTTTGACGTTGCCGGTGATGGCGGTGCTGGTAACGTGCAAGTTCTCGGTGCTGACCGGATTGGGTGCGGAGGCAAGCGTGTTCCTGGTGGTCGCTCCGGTGACCGTCGTTGAGCCGGAATCTTGATAGATGAGCAGGTTCGCGGTGTCGGAGAAATAACTGTCCGCGTTATAAACACTGAGTGCAAGCGTGTGCGGCTGGCCGTTGCTCAACGTCGCCGCGAAGGGCGTGAGATCGACGCGGTAGGGGATGAAGTTGAGCGTCTGTACGCCGGGCATGGGGAACCAGAGGAAAGGATCGACACCTCCGGTGAAAATCCAGGGCGAAACGGGCGCCACGCCGGCGGGGGTTCCGTCGATGGTGATCTCGGTCTCGCGGAAGCCGGTGTTGCCGCAGCTTTGCAGTTCGTCGGCGACGTCGTTGGGCACGCAGGTGTACCAGAATTCATCATCCGACTGGCTCTGCGAATAGACGTCGAGATAAGCGTTCACGACGTTAGTAGGAAACGTGAACGTGCCGGAAAGAGTGCTGGAAGTCGAACCGAGAGCGACTGTGCCTCCGCTGGATCCGGCGGAGAGCGAGTAGACCTGATTCGCGGTAGCGGGCGCAGCTTGGCCTGAGGCCAGAGGATAAAACTCCAAGGTCGACGTCGCGTAGATGATTCCCGTGTAGGTTCCGTTGACCAGGTTGCCGATGTCGGCTGTGCCGGTCTGCGAAGTCATAAACAGCGGGCTCATTTCGGTGAGGTCGCTTTCGGTGTACCAGGAGGGTCCGAAACTGGGCGAAGGCTCGGCGGTGGTGCCGAAGTAGATAGCGGTGGGTCCGAGCCAGAAATTGGCAGTGCGGTCGTACTGAATGCCGGCGGTCACGTTGATGCTGGCGGTGAAAATGACCGCTGCCCAAGGACCAGGACAGTCGGCGGGAGGGGTGTAGGTGAAGCTGACGGGATTGAAGTTATCAAACTCGGCGTTATCGAGGAGCGTAACAACGCAGGGAGTCGTCGAGGGCCGGGTGATGGGGAAATCGGCGGTGACAGTGTTCTGCGAGCCGACGGTGTAGGGACCTTCGGCGAACGCCGCGGCAACCAAGGCAAGCATGAGAACCAAGAAGAGAGGGAGCGTGCTCGGGCGAATTTTCGACATGGGGGAAACCCTCCTGGAAGAATCGTAAAAGCCGCGCTGGCCAAGGGTTTTCGGGGCCGGGACCGCGTGGCAGGAAAGTTTGTCAGGTCAGGCGGATAGTGTCAAGCAGAATGAGCGTATGGCCCGCATTTCGAGCAAGATTGAGTTTGTTTTCAACTCGTTGGCGAACAAGGCTCGAATGAAAGGTTCCCTGCCGGATGACAAACTGCCACGCTATGCTCAGCGCCTGGCACCTAGCCTTCCGGGGAAAGGCTGTGCAGCACGACCGCAATCACGATGCGGGAAACAGGAATTGTGCAAACTTGTGACATGCCGCTGACACAACCCTCTGGCAAGAGCGCCTACCTTTGGCATTGCTGGTAAGCGTACGGTGGCTGTCGCGCGATGCGGCCATGCCGCCGCCCCTGCCGCGAAACCGGCGTCAAAGGAGAATGCACATGCGGCGGCGGATGAATCTACGCACAATCGTTTTCGGCGCAGCGCTGATGTTGGTCGCCAGCGCGGCGATGGCACAATATCAACTCACCAATCTGGTTTCCAACCAGGTCGGACAGGCAAAACATACCGATCCGCTTCTGGTGAACGCATGGGGACTGGCCTACGGGCCGGGCGGACCGTTCTGGATCAGCGACGAAGGCTCAGGCTGGTCGACGCTTTACACCAACGCGGGAGTTAAGCAGGGGTTGGAGGTGACAATCCCGTCGGCGAGCGGTGCTGGTCCGGGGTCGCCGACGGGAATCGTCTACAACGGATCGCAGGATTTTCAGGTGCAGGACTGGCCTTCGATTTTCCTGTTTGTCACGCTCGACGGAACCATCAGCGGATGGGCTCCGCAATCCAACCTCAACGACGCGATTATTGCGGTCAGCAATCCCGGCGCCGTCTACACCGGACTCGCGGTCACCAGCTACACGTCGGGAAACACTCTGTTTGCCGCCGACAACGCCAACAACAAAGTCGACATGTATGACGCCAACTTCAACCTGATCGGTTCGTTCACCGACTCCACACTACCCGCCGGCTTCGCTCCTTTCAATGTGCAGGATTTCGGCGGCCTCCTCTACGTGACCTTCGCGGCGCAGTCCGAGGGCCCGGGCGGATACGTTGACATCTACAGCGAGAGCGGAACCTTCGTCAAGCGGCTCATCTCCGGATCTCACTTGGATCAGCCCTGGGGACTCGCCATCGCCCCCAAGAATTTCGGCAGTCTGAGCAATACGCTGTTGGTCGGCGACAACATCAACAAATCTTCCAAAATTCACGGATATAACCTGGTAACGGGCCAATTCGTGGGCAACATCACAGACACAAACGGAAAAGCCATCGAAATCGATCAGTTGTGGGGCATCGAATTCGGCGGCGGCAACTCCAAGAGCGGCGCCACCAACACCCTGTTCTTCACCGCCGGCCCCAGCAACAACCTGGCGGGAACCTTCGGCAAGATTGCCGTCGTGAACTAGAGCGGTGGACTGTTTTAGAAGCCCGGGCCTAGATGCCCACTTTTCGAGCCCTTTCGAAGAGTGGGCTGCCCCGGTTTTGACCTATTTCTTGCCGAAGACCTCTTTCAGCAACGAGGTCGTCTGGGCGGCAGGGTCTTTGCGAATCTTCTTCTCTTCTTCTCCCAGCATGTAGAACAGCCCGTCCAGAGTTTTGCCGACGACGTATTTGTCGAGATCGAACTGGCCAACGATCAAGTTGCCGCCGGGAGCTTCCTTGAGAACGCGATCGTACTGCTGCACTACGCCCACACGTTCCATCGAAGCGCGCACGATGGGCGTGAACGCTGTCGTGAGATCGGCAGAGCTAGTGCGCCGGAAGTATTCCGTCGCGGCCGTGTCGTTGCCGGTAAGGATGCGGCGCGCATCGCTGAAAGTCATCTTCTTCAGCGCGTCGAGGAAAATCTCTTTGGCTTGCGGCGTGGCCTGCTCGGCGGCGCGGTTCATGCCAATTTCAAGGTCGTCCACCTTCTGCCCCATGCCTACCATGCGCAGGCCTCTGCCCACGGTTTCGAGTTTCGGGGGGAGAACAATCTTGATGGCTTCATTCTTCAGGAATCCGTCGGGCTTGCCCGTCGCCACCACGGCTTTGCCGGTGCTGACGTGGAGCGCTTCTTTCAGGCCGGAGATGATCTTGTCGTCGCTGAGCCCGGAGGTGTCGCGATGTTCGAGTGTGGTATCGGCCTTCTTGAGAATTTCATCCAGTTGGCCGTGGGCATAGAGAGAACAGAAACCAACGATGAGGAGCACGCGGAATGCACGCATAAAGAACCTTCGGTCGGAACGGATGATTCTAGCAGGAAGACCATGGCGGAAGGCTGCGCCTGCCACTGCAAACAGGAAATGTGCAAATTGGTGACATGGCCGTGACAAGCCCAAACCGGCAATAGCACTAGGATTCGAAGCGGGGCGGGACACTGTGCCGTCCCGCCAAAGCAGTTCGCTAGCTTCGGGTTCAAAACGAATCAGGTTTCAACGGTTCAGGTTTACGCGTCAAGTTCAAACAAGATTGACTACAAAGGAGAAATCTCCCATGCGGAGTTCCGTTCGTCGCATTGCAACTCTCGTCGCTTGCTGCGGGCTAGGGCTGACGTTCTCGGCCGTTGCCATTGCTCAGTCCAAACCAGCCAGCCAGTACTACACTTCTACCTACCTGACTTCTAACAAGTCGGGAAAAGCCACGTACACCGACACCCTGCTGCAAAATCCCTGGGGGATTGCCTACGCGCCGGGCGGAGCCTTCTGGGTCAGCGATGAACTCAGCGGATGGTCGACCCTGTACTCGGGCACGGGTGAGCCGCAATCGCTGCAGGTGATCGTTCCCCCGGCATCGGGATCGGGCGCGGGTACGCCCACCGGCTTGGTCTACAACGGCTCTTCCGAGTTTGCCATTGACAGTTGGGTGTCGGCCTTCCTGTTCAGCACTCTGGATGGCACCATCCAGGGCTGGTCGGATTTCGATCCCAGCACTACTCTAATTGCGGTCACCACCAAGGGCGCGTCGTACACCGGCCTGGCGATCACCAGCCACTCCAGCGGCAACACGCTGTTCGCCGCCGACAACGCCAACAACAAGGTCGACATGTACGATGGCAACTTTAACCTCACCGGCTCGTTCAGCGATTCCACCATCCCGGCAGGATTTTCGGTATTCGGCATTCAGGACATTAACGAAAATGTCTACGTGACCTATGCCGCCAATTCCGGCGGGTCGGGCGGATATATCGACATCTTCACCGAAGCTGGGGTCTTCGTGAAGCGCTTTGCCCACGGTTCGCCGCTGAATCAGCCCTGGGGCGTGGCTTTGGCTCCAGCGGAGAATTGGGGCACGTTTAGCGGAGCGTTGCTGGTCTCGGACAACAGCACGTCGGGCCACATTGTCGGCTACAACGTCACCACCGGCAAGTCCCTCGGTTCTCTGAAAGGCTCCAACGGCAAGGCCCTCTCCATCAACGGCATTTGGGGAATCGAGTTCGGCGGCGGATCGGCGCTCAACGGCAACACCAACCAACTGTTCTTCACCGCCGGGCCCAACGACAAGAACGGATACTTCGGCGTGGTCAATTTCGAATAGATACACTCGAACGACAGAGGCTACAGGGCCGCCTGCGAAGGCGGCCTTGGTTTTTCTGCCAGTTTGCGGGTCGGGATGGAACTTGGCAGAGAATGGCGCCTTCCCTGTCTGTCAATTTCACCGCGGTTCGAGGACTGAACTTCATCACGCCCGTCTAGCGCATCCCCCAACTTGCCCTTCTGCAAGATGTGGGATACAAAATCCTCGGCGAGAACTTGAAAACGACTGCCTAACAACCAATTCTTCTGTCCGTCCAACCAGAGGAGGCTGTTATGTCTCGAAATTATTCGTGTCTCTTACGCTTATTACTTGTTACGTTGGTTGCTGCTTCGCTCGCCGCCGCCCAGACCCAATCCCAACCCGGCAAAAATCTAACGGCCCCGGCCCTACAGATCGACCCGCGCCTCATTGCAGAAGCCAACGAAGTCTGGAAATTGATCGGTTCTGCGCAAAACCCGATCTGGCCGGGTTGGGACGCATCCACCACCCCATTGCTTTTCTACTTGCCGGGCGTACAGGACGTTCTCATCAATCATCCGCATCCTCCGCAAGGATTCGTTCCTTACGATGGTCCCGTGCGCTTTCCCGGCTGGCAAATTCAAGTCAAAAACGGACCGACGCTGATCGGCGCCGACGGTCAGAACACTTCGATCGAAGTCGAAGGCGTTCCCACGCTGGTCGTGGCCGACACACTCTCGAACTTGCGAGACAGGGTTGCCACCGTGGTGACGGACCCCAGACCTGCGGACCAAAGGCTGCAGTCACTGCAAGCGCAGACCCTGGCCACCGACCCTTATCACCAGATGGCAACAGTGGTTCACGAGGCGTTCCATGTCTTTCAAGAAAAACAGGCTCCCGACAAAGGCGCCAACGAGATGGCGCTGCTGCACTATCCTGTCCTCTCCGTACAAAACAATGTGGGATTTGCCCTGGAGGGCTCGGCCCTTGCAGAAGTGCTGCGAGCCAAGGATGACGCGCAATTCCGCCGCGCCGCCTTGCGCTGGCTGGCCGTGCGGAAGGATCGCCGTTCGTCTTTGCCGGCGGATGCCGTGGACTACGAGGACCTCACCGAATACAACGAAGGTCTGGCTACCTACGCGCAATATCGTCTGTACCAACTGCTAGAGGGCCGGCAGCCTGGCCCGGCCATGACGTGGGTTCAAGGCTTCACTGGCTACGGCAACTTAACGCCGCAACGCGAAGACCTCATCCAGACTCTGCTACAGAACATGAGCGGCGAGGTCGCAGTCAATGGTGATCCCTACGGCACAGCCCCGTTGCGCTTTCGCTTGTATTACTCGGGCATGGCCGTAGGCGTTCTGCTCGATAGAATTTCCACCACGTGGAAGAGCCGCATCTTCGCGCCCGATGTTTCCCTGACTTCTCTAGTCGAGGAGGCCCTGAAGCCTTCGCCTTCCGAATTGGACCAAGCCTTGAGAGAGGCCAAGGCAGACCCGGCCTACGCGACCCTCGTGCAAGAAAAAACCAAGCTAGCTCAAGAGGGAAAGGCGCGGGCTGAAGAAGCCGTCAAAGAGATCGAAAGCGGCCCCGGCATCGCACTCATCGTCGATTACTCGCAGCTCGGTTCCACCAAGCTCGGCATGGCGTTCACTCCCTTCGGCATCACCGCCATCGACGAAGACCGCACGATTTTCACACAGGTTCCGATCAAAGTGATTTTCGGCTCCGATGGGGAACTTACGCAGAACGTGGCTCAGCCGCTCCTGCGCGACACGGGCAAGAAACTGGTCCGCTTCCGCATGCCGTCCAATGCGACTCGTGCCGATGTGGAGAAGGCCCTGGGCGCGTCGCCAACCAACGGAGATGCCGTTGCCAATCTTACCCTCGACCTGCCCGGCGCCTCCCTCAAAGCAGCGCACGCGCAAATTCGTTGGCAGAAACAGGATTTGCTCATCGCCCTGCTGAAGGATGACGCGAAGAAATAGTCGCTTGCGGACTCAGGTGATGAATACGACGAGAAAGGCTTGACCTGAATCAGCGGAACTTTGAATCCCCACATTCCTCAAACGCGGCGAGTTGTGGGGGTACCCCACTGTGTCTCCATCGCGGTCACCTTCCTGATCTGCTACTCTTTACTTCTTCTCTGTAGGCCACCGTCAACTTGAAAAAGCTTCTTTTCATCGCCGTCCTGGTACCCATCCTGTTGGGGCTGGCCTGGTGGTATTTCCACGAGCAGTCGCTCGCCAACTACGATCCGGCGTTTCGCGAATACGCCTATGTCACCAACGGCAAGAGCAACACGGTCAGCGTGATCGATCTGCGCACGTTTGCGCTGGGCAAAACTCTCAAAGTCGGCAGCGAGCCGACTGGCGTTGCCGCCAACAGCAAGAAAAACGAAGTCTATGTAGTCAACACCAGCTCCAACAACGTCAGTATCATCGACGCCGAAACAAACACGGTCGCCGCCACAATCGGCGTGCAGGGCAAACCCTATTTCATCGACGTCTCGGCCGACGGCAAGCGCGCTTACGTGGCCAACTCCGGATCGGCCAGAGTGAGCGTCATTGATCTCGACAAACGCGCCGTCATCGGCAATATTCCCGTAGGCGCATCCCCGGGATTAGCGCGAGTATCCCCTGACGGCGGGACCGTCGTGGTCTCTAATCGCGGCGACAACACAGTCTCGGTGATTGACGCCAACTTGCTGCGCGTGCGTGCTACGCTGCCCGTCTGCCGCCAGCCGGAAGACATCGCCATCCTGCCCGACTCGTCGAAGGCTTTGGTTTCCTGCTCGGGATCAGGCCAGGTGGCGTCGATCCAGTTGGCATCCAAAGACACAAGCGCGGAGGTTAATAAGAAGCAAACGCAGGAGACGCAAAAGAGCGGTGTTCAAAGAAAAGACGACCGCGTTCTCGCCCTGCTCGACGTGGGCCGCACTCCGGTCAGCCTCACGCTCAAACCCGATGGCGGCGAGATGGTGGTGTGCAACTTCGACTCAGACAGCATCTCGATCGTCGAAACTTACAACGACGAAGTGGGCAGCAGCCACGAGATCGGCCAGCATCCTTCGCGCAGCGTCGTCACGCTCGACAATTCGCGCCTCTATGTTTCCAACTTCGGATCGAACAGCGTCACCGTCTTCGACATTGACATGGGACGGCGCGTCGCCACGCTCAACGTGGGCAGCCGCCCCGACGCTCTGGCGCTCTCGCCCGATCAGAATTATCTACTCGTGCTCGACACCGAATCGGGCGATGTTACCGTGATCCAGAAGCGCACCCCGCACCGCACGCTGGAAACGTCGGAGTACTCCCTGCTAACGCTCATTCCCGTCGGCGCGCAGCCGAACGCCATCGTGATCAAAACGTTTCTGGCCAATCAGAAGAAATGAGCGCCGTTTGACTTGCGCAGTCAGGTGGATTAAACCTCATTCATGTCGCTCTTGTGGATCGCGGACTCGTTTTACGTAGGCGTGCGCGATCTTGCTTCTTCGACATCCTGGTACGTAGAAAAGCTTGGCCTTAGGGAAACCGACGTAGAACTGGACGAGGGCGAAGGTTGTACCACGCTGACGTTTCCAAAGGAAGCGCCAGCGACTATTGTGCTCGGACCTCCGAAAAAGGCAAGCGACACGGCCACCCGAATCTTCTACACCGGCGCAATCGAGAAAGCCCACGGCTGGCTCAATTCCCGCGCTGTAAGCGTGGGACCCATCATGACCGACCGGCAAGGCACCCGGTATTTCGCTATGCAAGACTTGGAAGGAAATCCCCTCGAAGTTTCCGAAGAACCCTGAAACTCAGACCTAAGCCATGCTCCTCCAGGAAAACATTCCGCTCGCCCCGCTGACGACGCTTCGCGTCGGCGGCGCCGCACGCTTTTTTGTGGAGGCTGCATCCCGCGCCGAAGTGGCAGAAGCCGTGCAGCTCTCGCGCTCGCGAAATTTGCCGTTATTCGTGCTCGGCGGCGGCAGCAATCTTGTCGTTTCCGACTCCGGATGGGCCGGGCTTGTGCTGAGGATCGCGATCCGCGGCATCGATAGGCAACCAGGCATGAAGGACGGAAAGGTTCTGTTCGATGTCGGCGCCGGTGAACCCTGGGACCGCTTTGTCGCTCACGCGGTCGCGGCGCACTGTGCCGGCGTGGAGTGCCTCAGCGGCATTCCCGGCAGCGTGGGCGCAACGCCAGTGCAGAACGTCGGCGCCTATGGTCAGGAAGTTTCCGAGACCATCGAATCGGTCGAGGTCTTTGACCTCACCAATAATCAGGTCCGCGAGTTGTGCGGCGAGGCCTGCGGGTTCGCCTATCGCTCCAGCATCTTTAATACGAGCGAGCGCGGCCGCTTCATCATTCTGCGCGTTGCGTACGGGCTCACTCCCGGCGGAGAACCTCGCGTCGCCTACGCCGATCTGCAACGGCATTTCGCCGGACGCGAGACTCGTCCAAATCTTGCCGAAGTGCGCGAGGCCGTGCGCCACATCCGCGCGCTCAAAGGCATGCTGATCGTCGAGGGCGACCCGGATTGCCGCAGCGCCGGATCGTTCTTCAAGAACCCCGTCGTCTCCGCCGAACAGCACGAAGATTTGCAAAAGCGTGCCGCGACCAGACAACTGCATTTGCCCAGCTATCCGGCATTGGAGCAGAGCAAGAAAGTCTCGGCCGCATGGCTGGTAGAACACTCAGGCTTTTCCCGCGGATACAGCTTCGGCCGCGTCGGCATTTCCAGCAAACACGCTCTCGCCATCGTCAATCGCGGCCGAGCCACCGCCGCCGAAGTGCTTGCGTTGAAAGATCAGATTCAGCAGCGCGTAGAAGAAATCTGGGGCCTGAGACTGGAGCCGGAACCGGTGTTCGTCGGACTCTAATGAGGCGCGGGCGCCCTCGCTACATAATCCAATTGCAAGCCAGGCGTTTGCCGAGCGTTCCCAATAAAATTCCTGAACGCAACCAGGTTCTGGGCGGTCTTCATGATTGAGGGCAGACGAGTGGTGGCAGGAGAGGCGATTCTGAGCGGCTTGGCGACGACGGACCGCGGCAAGATCGGCCGCAGCAAGGCCGCGAGCAGCCGCGTCGAGACTCAGGTGCAAAGTCAAGAAGACGCGATGCTGGAAGCGCTGGTCCGTCAGCATTCGCGTCTGGTCTATCGCATTGCCTACGCCGTGCTCCGGCACCATCACGACGCCGAGGATGCGACCCAGGAAACGTTCATGCGCGTGCTGCGCTATCGCGCCAAGCTCGCCGAAGTCGAGGAACCGAAGACCTGGCTGGCGCGCATCGCCTGGCGCGTGGCCGTCGACCGAAGTCAGCGGCAGGGACGGAAGCACGAGGTCCCCCTGGAAGACCCGGAGAAGCCTCCGTTGGATGTGGCTTCTTCGGAGGTCTCCGCCGATGAATCGCTGCACGGCGTCCAGATCGACGCGGTGCTCGAAAAGTTGATCGCGCCGCTGCCCACCAAGCTTCGTGAACCGCTGATTTTGTCGGCGATCGAGGAAATGTCTCCGCGGGAAGTAGCAGCCACCTTGGCGATCAGCGAAGCGGCGGTTCGATCGCGCGTGTTTCGTGCCCGGCAGATCTTGAAAGACAAGTTGGCGCAACAGGCTGGCAGACGTAGGTGAACACCATGGCGGACAACCAGAAAACGGATTGGCGGGGCTCACAAAACAACGATTTGGATCGCCTGCTCGACGCGGCCTTGGCGAAGTATGCAGCGGTCGAGCCGCGGCCCGGGCTGGACGAACGCGTTCTGGCACGCATTCGCGCGGAGCGCATGCCGGCGGTCCATCAAGCGTGGTGGCGCTGGGGATTAGCCGGGGCGCTGGCGGCGGTTGTGATCGTGGCAGCGGCGCTGGCGTGGAGATCGCACACTCCACCGAAACCAGTGATCGCCAATCATCCAGCGGTCACGCAGCCAATGCCACGGCGGGAGCCTCAGATTGCAAAATCAGGTATGGAAACGACACCGGTGCGCGTACCTTCGGTGCGGAAGCGAGCTCGGCTGCCGAATCTCGCGACGGCGGCTGCCAATCCCAAGCTCGATCAGTTCCCTTCGCGTCGGCCCCTAACTGAACAGGAAAAGATGGCGCTCGACTACGTGCGTGCGTATCCAGAGGAAGCGGGGCTGGTCGCGCGCGTTCAAACGAACCTCGCACGACAAGAAGAATTGGAAAAACTTCAGCGGGCGGCAGAATCACCGAGCTTTGAAAACCAGGAGTAGATCGGTCAGGAGAACAAAAATGCGTAAAAGCGGAGTTGTGCAAGTAGTCGCCATCGTCGTGTTGATGAGTTTCGGGGGCCTGAGTCGTGCGCAAGAAAATGCGCCCAAGACGAATGAGGCTGCCAAGCCGCCGGAAGCCTATCATGTCGACTTTTCGCTCAATGAATTGCAAGACGGAAAGAAGATCAACACGCGTCAGTACGCCATGAACGTGCTCGCCGTGCCATCGGGGCCTCGACTTCCCATCGGATACGAAAAAGATCTCAAGATCGGAACCCGCATACCAATCGAAACTGGCCAGGACAAGTTCGAGTATTTTGACGTCGGGACCAACATCAGGTGTCAAATCTTTGCGAGCGAATCTGGAATTATCTCGCTGGATGCACGAGCCGATGTGAGCAGCCTTGTGCCGACAAGCGAAAAAGACCAGTACGCACCGGCAGGTCGAAATCCGATCGTGCGCCAGCTTCAGATCCAATCGAGCGGCACGGTTACGCTGGGCAAGCTGACGAGCCTGGGCACAGTCGGCGACCCGGATTCCAAGCGGCAGTTTCAACTGGAAGTGACCGTGACGAAGCTGAAATGAGAACGCGGGGCGGGAATGTGGGGCGCGACAGATTCGTCCGCCCCACCCAGACCGAGCGCGCCGCCCCGGATTCACTTCCCTG
>Ga0187782_10003425_pt1 | contig 11812 bp, 10 predicted proteins | sample 0715_SJ02_MP15_2_FD_132454 | JGI IMG/M metagenome (GOLD analysis project Ga0187782, IMG submission 132454) | Tropical peat soil microbial communities from peatlands in Department of Meta, Colombia - 0715_SJ02_MP15_20_MG | ecosystem: Environmental > Terrestrial > Soil > Wetlands > Peat | place...
AGCAGGCCGCTCATGACGAGAATCGCGACACCAACGATCCACAGCGACAACATGATTGGCGAAATATAGCTTGCTCCAAAAAAATACTGAAAAACATCAGGCGTATTTTCTCGCAGGAAAGTGAAAATATCAGTAAACCCACCATAAAAGAAAAACCTATTGTAGGGACCCGCCCACAATGGAATGACAGCCTTTAGCTTTGACACCTGTGTCACATAAAGAAATCCATAAATCGCCACGGCACCAACCTGTCCGAGAACCCAGGTAGAAACAGCCTTTCGCGGGAGATGTGCTTCCGCAATTCGCGCCAGGGCGTACAGGCCAACAGCCAGAACAAAGAAAACCGCTGAGTAGTGCGTAAGAATCGCCAGGTAGAAAAAAGCATTGAAATACGACATTTTATGGGCAGATTTTTCCTGAATAGCCCCCTCAAGGTAGTAGAGCGCGGCTGCCATGCAAAATAACAGGAGACCGTATTCTCGCACCTCTGCCGAAAGGCCGATCAACCTCGGCGAAAAGGCGACGAGAATGAGGGCAATCAAGCTAGCCGTCCTGCTAAAAGAAATCCCCATCCACTTGAAGAAGAACCAGCAAAACGCCGCGCCAGCAAACACAGACGGCAGGCGAAGCATTGACTCAGAGTGTCCCAGAAGATGCCAGAAGTAGAGCACAAGGAAAAGAAGCGGCGGATGCGCGTTGGTCAGGCTGGCCTTGTAGGCTAGAAAGGCGGACTGTTGTTCAATCAACCAGTAATGTAGCGCCTCGTCGGGATTTAGGAAACTCCTACTCGCAATGACCAGCCTGATCACTAATCCAGCGGCAACTATCGCCAACGCCACGGCATTGAGATGGCCCTTGAGCCAGGCCTCTACAAAGCTGTCCCTTTTGGCCGCCCCGAGTTCGCGCTTTCCTGGCAGAACGTCCTGCGGTGAGTGCAATTCCTTGTCGGGCGTAACTCCCGGGCTCATCTTCTTGCTATCCTCTCGGAGCATTTTCGCCGGTGGAGTCAAGTGCGAATGGATGATTGCCAGGCACAGCCGTAATCACAAACTGATAGCCAAGTCCGGTTTTCCAGCATCGCGTTAGCAGATAAAGCGCCTCATGGAGCGGCCCAAACAATCTTTTGTCCGTGAATGGCAACACAATCTGCAAAGGCAGCGGAGTAGCCACGACGCCCAGAACACAGCACGATACTTCGTTCAACATTTTGTCCAGGCTCCGCAGCGTGAAAAACCGGAGATGCGTCCTATCGAGAATCCCACGGTCCATGTAGTCGAATCTGCCGAAGAGCAAGCTCAGGCGAACGACCAGGTTAGCTACATTCGGGACGGAAATAATCAGTTTTCCGGATTCCTTCAATGCCGGGAGGCACTTTCGCAATACCGCGGCAGGATCGCGCAGGTGTTCGAGGACGTCAGCGAACAGAATGTAGTCGAACTCTCCGCCAGAAGGAAACTCGTAGGTTTCCAGATCCGCCAATTGAAACGAATCGTAGAAATACTTTGCTTTTTCCGCTATTAGGGCATCGTTCTCGATGCCAAAGACAGAATGGCCACTGGCTCTCAATATCTTCCCCAAATAGCCGCCGGCAGTCCCGACATCGAGAATCTTGAGGCGATCTTTTTCAGACTTGAGGATTTTCAGGATCCAGTAATGGCTGCTGTACTTGAAGGGCTTGAATTCATAGCTAGGACCCGGCATTTTCAAACGAATTACTCCACGCGTCTATATCTGGAATGTAAGGGCTGAAATTGGCGCAGTTCGACCAGCGATATTTTGTGAACCAGGAAGCGGCACAAGAGAAACAGGATGCTCAGCCCATAAATAACACTGTCCGGAAAGCTCGCATTGGATGCTTCCGGAAAATACTTCGTCGGAACAGGCACTTCCCTGATTCTGAATCGCAGATGAGCAGCCTGCACAAGCATTTCCTGATCAAAGACGAATTTATCTGAATTCAAGGAGAACGGAATCTCCTCCAAGACTTGACGGCTGAAAGCACGGTAGCCGGTGTGATACTCCGACAGGCGGAGCCCGAGCACGCAATTTTCGAGTTTGGTCAGGAATCGATTGCCCAGGTACTTCCACCAGGGCATACCCTGTTCGAGCGTTTTACCCATCAGGAAGCGAGAGCCCAAAACAATATCGGCATCACCGGCTTTGATAGGAGCCACGACCTCCGGCAACAGTGCCGGATCGTACTGGTAGTCCGGGTGGAGCATCACGACGATATCGGCGCCCTCTTTAAGGGCCTCGGTATAGCAGGTCTTCTGGTTGGCCCCGTAGCCGTAGTTGCGCGTGTGAACGAAGGCAGTGAGGTGCAATTCCCGGGCAATCTCCAGGGTCCTGTCTGTGCTCCCATCATCGACAAGGATAATTTGATCGATGGCTTGATGTGGGATGGCCTCATAGGTGATCTTTAGGGTTTTCGCGGCATTATAGGCAGGCATAACCACCACGACCTTGGGCCTGTCCGAGGTTTTTCCGAATGGGGCCATGAGTTTCCTTCGATAGAATCTTCATTAAACTCACCGGCGTCTCGGCTTGTCTATCTGCGGTTAGTTTGTGTTGCCGTAAGGACCAACAGCCAGCACCATCTGAATGGGTGGGCCATGTTGCGGGCAGAAGAAAGGCCGGACGGCGAGGGAAGGGCTGGCCGTCCGGGGATGAAGCTGCAAACGATGCGGCGCTGAACTGGTTAGTTGGACTTGTTCTTTGGTGAGCGCTTGTTCAAGGTGCTGAGGAGGAGTTTCGCGCTGGGCGGAGCCGGAACAACGCCTTTCAACACGATGTCCTTGGCGGGGATGTCCTTGCCGTACAGATGCATGTTGGCGTCGTTGTCCGGGCGGAGTGTGGAACCCTCGAGCGAAATGCCAGCGAACAAGCCGCGGGAGCGCGAATAGCTGAGGATCTCTGCACGAAGGGTAGCGTCCGTTTCAGCCGAGGCATCACGGCCTTTGGGACCAGCCGCAGCGGCGACATCAGCGCCCAACTTCACCTTGCTCGATAGAACGCCTTCCGCGCTGCGGGAATTCATAAGCAAGAGGACAAAATCCGTAGCCTGGCCGCCGAGCTGTAAACCGAAGCTGCCGCCCTCGAGGGCGATCATGGTTGGCGCGCCCCAAGGCCCATTGTACTTCTCCCCGCTGCGGCAGGTCATGACGCCGCGGCCATAGCTGCCACCAATGCCGATGGCAAATTTGACGACAGACGGCAGGACAACGACGCACTCGGCTTTATCGAGCAGATCCTGTGGAATATTGTCGGGGATGTTCAGGATTTCGGTGATCACGGTTCCTGAATTCTCCACGCGACCCACTTCTTTCTTGTTGTCGGCATAACTGGCCGAAGCCACAAAGGCCATGGCCACCAGGGATATGCAGATTTTTTTCATGACGTGACTCCTTGGAGGAATAACAAGCACCAATTAAGCGGTCTTCCGAGTATCGGGCGGGTGTAATGACGCAAGAATTATAAGATAGAAAGGAAGGGAAAGGTAGAACGACAGTGAATAGGTCTAGTACCAACGAGTCTGAGCGCAGAGCTCCAAGCCGGGGCAGTGTTCCAAGAAAACGGGAACAGTTCCAGGGCATTTTGTTTTATGAAAAAGCCATTGATGAAGTGCGAATTGGCTTGACCGGGCAGGCTAGGGCTTCCCATTTAAGACCAATTGGAACTATTATGATGACAAATAGTATGCGGATGAAGGTCCCACCCTACCCCGGGATTTCCGGGGAAATGTGGTCGCAGTTTCGATAGGATATGCACTCTAGGAATGAAGACGCGGAGCAGGCTCACTCAATCCGCGCCAAAATCTAGTGAGGGAGCAAAACATGGAGACAACAAGGAAGAACCTCGTGACAGCGACGCTGGTCGCGGCCCTGCTGGCAGGCGCATGCCTGATTAGCACGGCGGCGAGAGCGGATGTCAAGGCGGGCGAGGCGACGTTCAAGGCCAAGTGCGCCATGTGTCATGGGGCGGATGGCAAGGGCAAGGAGGCGATGAAAACGGGCGACCTGGCCTCGGCCGACGTCCAGAAAATGAGCGATGCGGATCTGTCGGGGATGATCACGAATGGGAAGGGCAAAATGCCCGCCTACAAGACGCTGACCCCCGATCAGGTGAAGGATTTGGTGGCCTTCATCCGGTCGCTGAAGAAGTAAGACACGAAGAGTTGTAGAGATGGATTGCGGCACGAGGCGCGTTCGCTCCTACGCGCTTCGTGCCATCAAAAAAACCAGGAGGAATCAATGAAGAAGGTACTGTCAGGAATTGTGGCGGTGGCTGTACTGTGTTTGACGGGTGCGGTGGTAAATGCGCAAGATAAGGCCAACGGCGAGAAGGTGTACAAGGCAAAGTGCGCCATATGCCACGGGCCTGATGGTAAGGGAGAAACGGCTACGGGAAAGACGACCAAGGCGCGGGATATCTGCTCCGGCGAAGTGAAGAAAGAAACGGACGCGGCTTGGACGGACATCATCGTGAAGGGCAAGAACAAGATGCCCAGCTACGATAAGAAGATCACCGACGCCGAAGTCAAGGACGTCATCGCTTACATGCGGAGTCTGTGCAAGTAAGTGCGCCGGTGAGCCCGCGATTGCAGGCCCACGAAAAATCAGAAGGCCTCAGGGCCCCGGCGGATCCTTCGCTGGGGCTCTTTTTTGTAATGGCGCGTATGGAAGCGCATGAAGCAGGCGATGTGGGAGCATCCACCTGATGAGTCTGCAGAATACTGTTCGGAATTGGGCCCGACTGCTCTACTTCCTGAGCCAGAACGTCATCAGCTTGATTGGCGTGGTTCTGACGACGAGCACGGCAATCACGATGATTGCCTTCTGGATTTACGATTTCATGCTGCCGGGCCCGCCGCACCCATACGTTGGCATACTGATTTTCCTGATCCTTCCCGGACTGTTCGTCTTCGGGCTGTTGTTTATTCCGCTGGGAATTCTGTTGCGGCGGAGAAAGCTGCGCGACACGGGGGAATTGCCGGGCGCTTATCCGGAGATCGATTTACGGGTGCCGATGGTGCGCAGCGGCCTTTTGTTCATCGGTATAGCGACGGTTCTGAATGTCCTAATATTCACATTCGCTTCGTACCAGGGCGTGGCGTACATGGACACGACCACGTTCTGCGGGCAGACGTGCCACACAGTGATGCAGCCGGAATTTGCCGCGTATCAGAATTCGCCGCATGCGCGGGTGAACTGCGTGGAGTGCCACATCGGTCCGGGCGCCGGGTGGTTCGTCAAATCGAAGTTGTCAGGCGTGCGCCAGGTCTTCGCCGTAACCTTCAAGACGTACTCTCGGCCCATCCCTTCTCCAGTGAAGTACCTGCGCCCCGCGCGAGAAACGTGCGAGCAGTGCCACTGGCCACAGCGCTTCTCCGGGGACAAGCTCATCATAGAGACCTCCTATCAGGACAACGAGAAGAACACGCCCCTGACCACCGCACTCGTCCTGAAAATCGGTGGCCGCATGTCTCAAGGTTCTGTCGGCATCCATGGGCGCCATCTTGACGCTGGTTCCCGAATTCACTACGTCTCGATTGACGATGCGCGCCAGGTCATCCCGGTCGTCTACTACACCAACGACCAGGGCAAGACCACGGAGTACGTCTCCACCGACATCAAGGCCACCAAGGAGCAACTGGATAAGGGCGAGAAGCGCGCCATGGACTGTATTGATTGCCATAACCGCCCGACGCATGCCTTCGAATTGCCGGAAAATGCCATGGACGACCGCATGTCTCGCGGCCTCGTTAGTCCCGATCTTCCTTTCATCAAGAAGAAGGCCGTCGAGCTGCTCAAGGCAGACTATCCGGACCGCAAGACGGCGCAGAAGAGGATCGTGGAAGGGGTTACGAGCTACTACCGCAGCGCTTTTCCGGACATTTACAACACGAAACGCGCATTGGTGGAGCAGTCTGCGGAAAATGTCGCCAGCATCTACATGCAGAACATTTTCCCCGACATGAAAGTGACCTGGGGCGTGCATCCCAACAATCTGGGCCACAATGACTTTCCCGGCTGCTTCCGCTGCCACGACGGGTCGCATGCGAGCGCGGACGGCCAGACCATTTCCAACGATTGCAGCGCGTGCCACAACCTGCTGGCGGTTCGGGAGGAAAACCCGAAAGTGCTTACGGAACTTGGCATGAAGTAAGCATTGCCGAGAGTTTGACATGGCTGAGACAAGAGTGATGCGAAGCAAGTGGCGTGCAGGGCTGGGAATTACCGTTGCGACGCTCCTCGCAACCGTTTTCTCCCTGCTGTTTTCAGAATGCCCTGGCCGCGCGGCGCAGAGCGAAACCGAGCAACCGGGGGCGCCATGCCTCGCCTGCCACGGCGAGAAGAGCATGAGCACGACGCGAGACGGCAAAATAGTTTCGCTGTACGTGGACGGGAAGAAATTTGCGACGTCTGTTCATGCCAGCTTCGGATGCACGGGCTGCCACGCCGACCTGGAAGGAAAAGAGTTGCCGCATGAAACGCCGCTGGCGCGGGTAAATTGTGGCACGTGCCACGAGACCGAGCAGGAGCAACATACCCGGTCGGTCCACGGAAAGGCCATTGCGCATGGCGACCCGCTGGCACCCCGCTGTGTGAATTGCCATGGGAACCACGACATCTATCCGGTAAAGGACTCGCGGTCAGCGGTGGCGCCGCTGAAAGTGCCATTCGTTTGCGGCCAATGCCATCGCGAAGGGACTCCTGTTCAGCGCAACCGCCCCATTCCCCAGGACAACATTTTGGAGAACTACTCGGAAAGCATCCACGGAGAGGCGCTGCTGAAAAAGGGACTCGCGGTGGCCCCCAACTGCGCGACTTGCCATACACCGCATTCGATCTTGCCGCACACCGACCCTGCTTCCTCGATCGCCCGCCGGAACATTGCCGCCACATGCACGAAATGCCATTCGCTGATCGAGGTGGTGCACCGGAAGATCATTCGTGGAGAGCTATGGGAAAAGGAAGCGAATGTCCTGCCCGCGTGCGTGGATTGCCATCAGCCGCACAAGATCCGAAATGTCTTCTATACGCAGGGTATGGCCGATGCGGATTGCCTGCATTGCCACGCGGACGAGAAGTTGCGCCGCAGGCGCGACGGACAATCCATGTACGTCAACCAGGGCGAACTGAACCATTCGCGGCACAACCAGGATCCGCTGCAGCCGGGTCAAAAAGTCGCCTGTAGCCAGTGCCACTCAGAGGTAAATGCATCGCGCCTGCGCCCCTGCGAGACCATTACGCACGCGGTGGATTGCACTTCCTGCCACGATGAAATCGGCAAGCAATACGCGAGCAGCACCCACGGACAACTGGCCAGCAAGAATGATCCGAATGCACCTAGCTGCAAGGAATGCCATGGCACGCATGGAGTGCTTGGCAGACAGGACCCACAGTCGGCCACTTTTGCGACCAATGTTCCCGTACTTTGCGCACGATGCCACTGGGAGGGACACAAGGCTGCGTTGCGCTACACCGGGAGGCAGCACGAAATCGTCGCGAACTACACGGAGAGCATTCACGGAAAGGGATTATTGAAGGGTGGTCTGACGGTCACCGCGACCTGCACGAGCTGCCACACCGCTCACCATGTCCTTCCCCGAACGGATCCAGAATCGAGCGTCAACCCAGCTAACGTGCCGACCATGTGCGGGCGGTGCCATCACGGCATCGAGGAACAGTTTGAGAACAGCGTACATGCCAAGCGGATGAGCGGAACCGCCAAGGAACTTCCCGTTTGCAACGATTGCCACACCGCCCACGCCATTCGGCGCACCGATGAAGCCGGTTTCCGGTTAGACATCATGGACACATGCGGACGCTGCCATGCGGAGATCGCCAAAACCTATTTTGATACCTATCATGGGAAGGTTTCGCGACTGGGGTACACGAAAACGGCAAAGTGTTACGACTGCCATGGAGCTCACGACGTGCTTGCGGTGACGGATCCACGCTCGCACCTCAGCCGGGCAAACGTAGCGGCGACCTGCCAGAAATGTCATGCGGGCGCGACGCGCCGCTTTGCCGGGTACCTGACGCACGCCACACACCACGACCCGCGCAAGTACCCGTTCTTGTTCTACACATTTTGGGGGATGACCTCGTTGTTGTTGGGAACGTTTGTCCTGGGAGGGGTCCATACCCTGCTCTGGCTGCCCCGGGCACTCCAGATGCGCCGGGAATTGCGCGCAGCCGAAGCGCAACCCGCCGCGACGCCGGAAACTCGCGCAAGTAAGGAGAACCCCGATGTCTAACGGCGGAACGCCAGAACGCCAGTTCATCCGCTTCACCCGCCTGCAGCGGATCCTGCACATTTGCATGATCGTAAGCTTCTTGAGCCTGGCGCTGACGGGGTTGACCCTGAAGTTCTCCTACACCAAATGGGCGGCGGTGCTTTCTCATCTGCTCGGGGGATTCGAAAGCGCGGGCTACATTCACCGGAGTGCCGCGGTGGTGATGTTCGGAGTTTTAATCACCCATCTGGTGGACGTGTACCGCTTGAAGAAAAGGGAGCACGGTTCGTGGCGCGCGCTGCTGCTGGGACCCAGCAGCATGCTCCCTACCCGAAGGGACTTTGCAGAGTTTGTGGGCACGCTGAAGTGGTTTGTAGGCCAAGGCGAGCGGCCTGCCTATGGCCGCTGGACGTACTGGGAAAAATTCGACTATTTCGCAGTGTTTTGGGGGATCACGGTGATCGGCTCTACCGGACTCACGCTGTGGTTCCCGGTGTTCTTCACGCGCTTTTTGCCGGGGTCGTTCCTCAACGTTGCCACCATCATTCACAGCGACGAAGCCCTGCTCGCTACGGGTTTCATCTTTACCGTGCATTTCTTCAATACCCATTTGCGGCCCGAAAAGTTTCCCATGGACATCACCATATTCACCGGGCGCATGCCGCTGGAAGAGTTAGAAAGAGACAAGCCAAGGGAGTATGAAGCGCTGGTGGCTAACGGGAAGCTGGAGGGGAAAATGGAGGAGGCTTATCCACAGATTGTTATCCGTGCGATTCGAGCCTTCGCCTGGGTGGCCCTGGCAGTGGGATTCAGCATTGTGCTGTGGATCATATATGCGATGTTGTTCGCGTACCGCTAGTGCCGTTCCAACTATTTTGACCAAATAGCTGGGAGGTTCGATGAACTATTCCTACGTTTTATTGAGCGAGCAGGATGGGAGATTCCACATCGCCAGCGACTTGCAAGCGCGGTTGCAGAAACACAGCTGCGGCTCAGTGCGTTTCCCCGCAAAACGGGACGAGGAGGGCGCTATCTCAAACAACGCCGCGCTTCTTGGCTGGCCGACATTCGTAGCAACAAGCGGGAACGGCACTAGAGCCGAATTGCGGTCGAAGTGTGGAGAAGCGTATTGAGATGCTCGCGACGCTGGTTGCACTGGTTTATCTGACTCTGGTTTTGCCCGCGCCGGCCGCCGACCAGGAATGTCTGGCGTGCCATGGGCAGGCGGGGATAAGGTCCGACAAGGGCAAGGATATTTACGTCAATCCTGCGAAACATGCGGCCAGCGCGCATGCCATCCTGGGCTGCTCCGAGTGCCACACCGCCATCAAGGATTTCCCACATCCGGCGAAGATTCCCAAGGTGCAGTGCGCGACGTGCCACGCAGACGAAGTGAAGGCCTACGCGAGGAGCGTGCACGCGATTCTGGGTGAAACGGCGTGTGCCACGTGCCATGGCAGCGTGCATGAATTGACTTCCGCCGAAGCACTCGCGCCGGCAAAATGCGCGGAATGTCATGCAGATGAAGTGAAAAGTCTTGCCGAGAGCATCCACGGCCAAGCCGCAAAAAATGGCGACCCCGATGCGCCCAAATGCATTTCCTGCCACGGTGTCATTCATGAAGTGAAAGCGGCCAGCGAGGCGGATTCGACGATTGCCCGCAAGAACCTGTCGGATACTTGCGCAAAATGTCACAGCGATGCCGGATTTTTGTCGCGGCATAAGATTCCTATCGCGCATCCCGTGGAGTCTTACAAACAAAGCGTGCACGGCCGGGCGGTGGCTTCGGGCGACGAAAAAGCGGCAGCCTGTAGTAGTTGCCATGGCAGCCACAACATCTACCCTGCCCGCGATGCACGTTCCAACGTGAATCACTGGAAAGTGCCAGGGACCTGCGCGCAATGCCACAAGGAAATTGCCCGGCAGTTCGACGAGAGTGTGCACGGGGAAGCGGTCAAGGCCGGCGTGCGGGATGCGCCCGTTTGCGTGGACTGCCACGGCGAGCACCTGATCATGGACCCGAGCAACCCGGCTTCGCCCTTAAATGCTGCCAATATTTCCGCGGAAACCTGCGGGCGTTGCCACGGCGATCCCCGGCTGGCCCTGCGCTACAATCTGCCGGCGGATCGCCTGCCATCCTACGCCGGCAGCTATCATGGGCTGGCTCTCGAAGGCGGGAAATTGACCGCAGCAAATTGCGCTTCGTGCCATGGGGTGCACGACATCCTCCCTTCGAGCGATCCTCGCTCAACCGTCAATGCCGCAAATCTGCCGAAAACGTGCGGCCAATGCCACAAAGGTGTGGGGGAATCCAAATTCACAATCGGGCCCGTGCACGTGCAGACCAATGCCGGCCCCAATCATCCGGTGGTGAAATGGATCCGCTGGACGTACTGGGTGCTGATCCCGTTCACGCTAGGATTCATGCTGCTGCACAACCTGCTGGACCTGCTGGCGAAACTGATTCGGCGGCGGCCGCGGCAGGAGACCAGCGAAGTTGCGGTGCGGATGAATCTGGGGTTCCGGATCGCGCACTGGGGGGTGATGGTGAGTTTCCCCACACTGGTGGTGACGGGGTTTGCGCTGAAGTACCCGGAGAGTTGGTGGTCGCGCCCGCTAATGATGTGGGAATCCAACGCAGGATTGCGAGGCGGACTGCATCGCACTGCGGCAGTCGTGCTTATTGCAACGACGCTCTATCATTTCGTTCATTTGGCGCTGAAGAAACGCGACCGCAGATTCCTTGCGGCGATGATCCCCACGATCAAAGACGCGACGGACATCCTGGATGTCTTCCGCTTCAACCTGGGTGTCACCAAGGAACAGCCGAAATTCGCGAAGTTCAATTATGCAGAAAAAATGGAGTATTGGGCCTTTCTGTGGGGCACGGTGGTGATGGGCCTCTCCGGCTTTCTGCTGTGGTTCAACAATTTCACGTTACGGCATTTCCCAAAGTGGGTGGTGGATGCCGCGACCGCCGTGCATTGGTATGAAGCGCTGCTGGCGACCTTCTCGATCCTGATCTGGCATTTCTACCTGGTGATTTTCGACCCCGCGGTTTATCCGATGGACACGGCATGGTTCAATGGAAAAATACCGGCGGACCACTACCGGCACACGCGGCCCGGCTATTACCGGGAATTGGGGCGAGCAGGCCTGCTGGAAACGCCGGAAGAGCCCGATTCACCGGACAGCGAACCAGAAGCAGCGCGCGGCGACGACTGACAGAAGAGGAATTCATCACCCAGAAGAAGTGCGATGGAGGAGAGATTCCTCACCCCGGCGGGGGTACGGGGCGCAAAACGCGCGCTCCGTAGACTCCGTTCCCTCCTGTGGTGGGCAGGCGGAATGAAGAAATATGAAGGACTTGCCGAGATGGGGTGAGCAGTCCGCGACCCCTACAGGACTCGCCCCAGAGAGCAAAATTCATCTGAGAAGCCTAGATCAGCGGCGGGAACGATCCTTGCGGACAGCTTCGTCGATGAGGGCCTCGAGTTCCGCGCGGGTGAGCGTGACTTCGTCGGCGTTGGATTCGCCAGTGTCGCAAGTTTCCGGCAACTCCGCGCCGCC
>Ga0187782_10003429_pt1 | contig 11805 bp, 11 predicted proteins | sample 0715_SJ02_MP15_2_FD_132454 | JGI IMG/M metagenome (GOLD analysis project Ga0187782, IMG submission 132454) | Tropical peat soil microbial communities from peatlands in Department of Meta, Colombia - 0715_SJ02_MP15_20_MG | ecosystem: Environmental > Terrestrial > Soil > Wetlands > Peat | place...
GAGCGGCGTTTGCTGCTGAGTCGGCGCTGCCACCCCAAGCACTTTGCGCTCGGCTGTCGTGAACGGCATCATGACGATGTCGTCCTGATCCACGCCGAATGGCGACTGCCCCTTGGCGGCGAGGAGGCCGATCACCTGCAGCGGCACGCTCTTGACCTGGATATAGGCGCCGATCGGGTTTTCCCCCGGGCTGAAGAGCTGACGGTAAACCGTCTGCCCGATGGCGGTGACCAGATTGGCCTTGTTGTTGTCATCGGCGGTGATGCCGCGGCCTGCGGCGATCTGCCAATTCGTAATCGAGGGATAGACGGCATTTACGCCCTGGATGCTCGTTGTCCAGTTCTGGTTGCTGTACTGTACTTGCCCTTGCTGACGGATAAGGTAACCGACTTGCGCGACCGCGGAATCTTCGCGGCGGATCGCCCGCGCGTCGGCCACGGTGAGCGTGCTCGCGCTGCCGAAGCCGGCGCGGATGCCGCCGGTGGTCAGCGCGCCGGGGAGGATGACGACCACGTTGGTGCCGAGGCTCTCGATCTGCTTGCGCACCGCCTCGCTCGCGCCGTTGCCCACCGCGACCATGACGATAAGTGCGGCAACGCCGATGAACACCCCGAGCATGGTCAGGGCCGAACGCATTTTGTTGCGTCCGATCGCTTGCGCCGCGGCGGCGAGAATCATGAGCGCAAAAGCTGAGGATCCGCCGGCCGCGGGCACCGGGGCGACCGGTTCGGATGGGTGGAATATCGCCGAGCTTGCGGGCGTAGCGGTTACTACGGCCACCGCCGGCTTGCGGACGCTTTCGTCGGCGACGATCTTGCCGTCGCGCATGGTCACGATGCGATCGGCATAGGCGGCGATGTCGGCCTCGTGGGTCACGAGGATGATGGTGACTAGCTGCTCGCGATTGAGGGAGCGCAGCGTCTCCATGATCTCGTGCGATGTGCGTGTATCGAGATTGCCGGTTGGCTCGTCCGCGAGCAGAAGGCTAGGCGCATTAATCAACGCCCGGGCAATCGCCACGCGCTGCTGTTGGCCGCCGGAGAGCTGGCCCGGGGTATTGCGTTCGCGCTCGCCCAGGCCGAGAAGCTGGAGCGCGGCGCGCGCCCGCTCCACGCGCACCAAGCGACGCTTCGGCCCGGATGCGGCGTAGTAGAGCGGTAAGGCGACATTCTCGAGGGCAGTGGTGCGGGCCAAGAGGTTGAAGCTCTGAAATACGAAACCGAGCCGCTCGCTGCGGATGCGGGCGAGCTCCGGTTCGCGCAGCGCCGCGACGTCCATGCCTTCCAGAGAATAATGGCCACTCGTCGGTCTATCGAGGCAGCCAAGAATATTCATCAGCGTGGACTTGCCCGAGCCTGACGAGCCCATAATGGCGACAAACTCGCCGGATCGAACGGTCAGGTTCACGCCGCGAAGCACTTCGACCTTCACGTCACCAAGAACGAAGGTGCGGGTGACATCCTCGATCTTGATCACAGGCTGCGTCTGCATGGTTTCGCGCAGCATCGGGGCAACCACTTTTACGAGCGCGGCGACGGCAGACCAGGCTGGGCACTCGCGCTGCCTTGGATTTCGCCGGTAATAATCTGGTCGCCGGGACGAAGATCACCCTTCACGATCTCGGTGAAATTATCGTCGCTGAGGCCCGGGACGATGGAGACTGCAACAGGCGGGCCATCGCGCAGCACCCAGATTTTCGAGGCCGGAACGTTCCGAGCTTGAGCTGCCGACGCACCGCTCGGCATATAGCGCAGCGTCTGATTCGGCACGCGCAGCACGTCATCTCTTTGATCAATGACAATCTGCGTGGACGCCGTCATCCCGGGCATAAGCGCCAAGTCGCTGTTATCTACGCCAACCACGACGTCGTAGGTCACGACGTTCTGCACTGTCTGCGGCGACACGCGGACCTGGGTCACGTTGCCGCGGAAGAGCCGCTGGGGGAAGGCGTCGACCGTGAAAGTGGCCTTATCACCATCCTTCACGCCGCCCATGTCGCCTTCGCTGGTATTGGTGTCTACCTCCATTTTCTTGAGGTCGGTGGCGATGAGAAAGAGTGTCGGCGTTTGAAAGCTCGCCGCGACGGTCTGCCCGCCGGTCACGTTGCGTGACACGACGGTACCGTCCACGGGCGAAACGATGTCAGTGTAGTTGAGATTGAGCTTGGCACCCTCGATCAGCGCTTGGTCGAGCTTGACGGTCGCCTCGTCCTGATTAACGACATAGGCTTGGTCCTCGGCCTGCTGTCGCGCGATCGAGTTCTCGCTCGCGAGCAGCTGGTAGCGTGCGAGATCCGTGCGATCCTTGTCCCGTACCGCCTGGTCGCGCAGGAGCTGGCCGGAGTACTGATCGAGCGTCGCCTGATACGGGCGTGGATCGATCTTGGCGCAGACCTGACCGGCCCGCACTTGCGTGTTGTAGTCGCAGTAGATGTTCTGAATCACGCCCGAGACGTAGGTGCCGACGATGATGGTGAGCACCGGATTGACGGTTCCTGTCGCCGTCACCGTGCGGGTGATAGGCCCGCGAGCCGCTGGCACAGTGACGTAGTGCACCGGGGCGGCGCGATGGGCACTCCACCACGCCACGCCAGCCGAGACGGCAAGTGCAACCACACCCGCCGTAACCCAGCGGCCACGTGCACGCATCGTGCGCCCGATTGATTTCGCCGGGGCCGAAGGTGAAACCTGCAGCAAGCGGTCAGTCTCCGAATTGGTAGCATTCGGTTGAATGCCGCACAGCACCTCGGTCTGCTTTGATGTAGCTCAATGTCCTCTGGCGCCGCTGCGCAAGAGAGCCCGCAGGCAAACCGTTTGTCGCGCCATTGGGGCGCGAATAGTGATCTATCTCTTTCGCATCCGCCGACAAAAGCCGAACTAGTGATCGCGAGTCTCGCTTAGAGGCGAGGACACGCCACAAAAAGAACCCCGAGCAGACTAGCTGCTCGGGGGTTCGCGCGAAGTCCCGCTTGGGCTTCTGGGTCGGGCGGCAGTGGTGTCGGGGAGGGGGACCGGGCTGCCGCTCGGCCGGCCCTTAGCAATCCATAGATAGGCAACGCGCGCGGGCAGACAAGGCCCGCGTCGGTCGGCATCTCTGTTCGATTGGTGCCTGGCTCGCGTCAAATGACTAGAAGACCCATGGCCGGCTTTGGGCAAACCGCGAATTCGAGGTTTATTGAGATGTGATCCAGATCAAAGCGCTGGTTTGCCGCCACGAATAATTCAGCTGGCCGACCAGCACATGACCCAGCTTGGTGGGCGAAACGAACTCGGGAAGATCTACCGATGCGGCACATCATGGCAGCAACTGATGGGTCGGAAAGCGCCGGCCGCGCCGTCGATGTCGCGGCCAAATTCGCCAAGGCGTTCGCCAGCGAATTGTTGATCGTTACCGTTGGCGGTAATCTTTCGTACGAGGACATGAGGCAGCTTGAGCGCGCCGAAGGAAATGTCGGCGAGGCCTTGGATATGCTTTCGAACCAAATCCTCAGAGCGGCCAAGACGCAGGCCGAACGTATCGGCGTAGATAATATTCGGCTTGAAACGGCATGGGGCGATCCCGCACAATCAATCATCGACGCCGCTGCGCGGGGCGCTACTGACGCGCTGGTGGTCGGACGGCGGGGCCGCGGCCAATTGGCGGGTTTATTGCTTGGCAGCGTATCACAGAAGCTTGCGAGCCTCGCTCCATGCATCACCGTTATTGTTCCATAGCAGCATGAGGCTAGTCGCGGGTCTTGTTCCGGCACGGTGACGATCGAGGGAGACCCGAGACCGGAGCTTGGCGTCGTCGCGATCGCGCCAGTGCACCGGCCCCTCTTCGCGATTGAGATGAGCTGTAAAATCCACGGCCAACGCCCCCGCTGACAAGCCGGAGAACGATGATCCTTCGATCCTTGAGCCGGTCGGGTAGTCTGTGGCCGGACCGCTATTGGGCGACATAGCCGCCATCAATGGGAATGTTCGCCCCGGTCACAAAGGATGCGCGAGATGAGCAGAGCCAGACAATCAGTTCGGCCACCTCGTTCGGCATTCCAATCCGCCCGATGGGATGCAGCGGATCCATCATTGCACGAGTCCCAACCTTTCCACCGCTAGCCTGACTTACCAGGGAGTCCAGCATTCGCGTCTCTACTCCGCCGGGACAGATCGAATTCACCCGAATGCCATGCCGCGAGTATTCGAGCGCTGCGTTCTTGGTCAGGCCATTGATTGCATGCTTCGATGCGACGTAGGGGCCGAGCCCGGGAAATCCGATTAGCCCGGCAACTGACGCGAGATTTACAATTGCACCGCCACCGTTCTTGAGCATTCGCGCGATTTCGTGCTTCAGGCAGAGAAACACGCCCTTGGCATTTACCGACATGACGCGATCGAAATCGTCCTCGCATTGCTCAGCGAGCGAGATGATCTTGCCCTCAATGCCCGCATTGTTGCAGGCGCAATCGAGCCGGCCATAGGTGCGTACAACGCTGGCGACCAGCGCCTCGACGTCCGCGGCCTTCGCCACGTCCGCTCTAACGAAAATAGCATCTCCGCCCCTTTGTTTTACGAGAGCAACAGTTTCGTTTCCGCTCTCAACATTAACGTCTGACACAACGACCTTGGCGCCCTCCTCAGCAAATTTTAGGGCAGCAGAGCGGCCAATTCCCGCCCCCGAGCCAGTCACGAGAGCTACTTTTCCGAACACAAGGCCCATGCGCTTCTCCCTACTTGGCGATGAACGCCTTCCTCTCAAGGTGTGGGAGGACCAACTCTGCAACAGGGAATATCTGATTTAGATCAAAGCGCCGGTCTCGCGCCCTCAAATAATTTGAATATGGACTGGCAGCCTATTTCGACCGCGCCATTCGATCGCGACCTCGAAGTCGCCGTCATCAACTATCACGGCACGCACGCCCTTGCGTTTCCGGTCCGTCGCATCCTTGGCAGCTGGATCAACGCGGAAACAAAAAAGCGGATCGAGGTGCACCCGACGCACTGGCGTGGGTGGCGACGAAAGCCCTAGTGGGGTTTCCACCTCTTTCTGGTGGGTTGCTCGCCAAGCGTGGCAAGCTTCGCTTCCTCTTCGGCCAACAAACGAAGAAGCTCACGCCGTTTTGTATCGTCTTGTTCTGTGGCCAGCAGCTTCCGATAGTGCGCGATGTTGAGGCGGGCAACGAACTTGTCCATGATGCATCCGCCTTGGTTGCGGCATAGTCTGCCACTCGATAGCGGCGCATTCAAGGTACGGTTTGTGACGAAGCCACTTCGGTCGCGCACCGATCGGCCTAGGCGGATCCAAGTGCCCCAGAACCCGGACCGCGTTTCGACGCAATCCGGGCTTGGCGTGGTAAATTTCGCGCTAAGCGGATTTAACTGCGATTTTCTTTTCTGCCTTCTGCGCTTCCGCAGTCTTTGGCAGAGTCACTGTGAGGACGCCCTTCTTGAAGCTCGCCTCAATCTTATCGAGGTCCACGCCTTTGGGCACCTCGAATGAGCGCTGGAAGGAGCCGTAGGTACGCTCACTCAGGTAGTAATCCTTCTTCTTTTCCTCTTTGTCCTCCTGCTTTTCGCCTTTGATGGTGAGGACACCGTCGCTAACGCTCACCTCGATGTTTTTCTCCTCCATCCCCGGCAGCTCAGCCGCAATTTCAAATGCTTTATCGGTTTCGGTGACGTCAACGGCCGGCATCGTGCTCATTGCGCGCCAGGCGTGCCGGTCAGAGAATGAGCGGCCGAATGGCGAGCGCCAGGCGCCGCCAGCGAAATCCTCGAACAAGCGGTCGATTTCTCGACGAAGGTTCTCGAAGGGCCGTAACGGGTGGAGCCTTGGACTAGGCGTTTTCACGGGTAGTTTGCTGGCTTCTGCAATGACAGTTTTCCCACTGGCAAATCCATTCTTACCAGGGCGGGCACTCAGACGCCAGCCGTCCCGATGTTCCCTTCCGGAAGTATAACCAACATCACGAGGCCGCGCTGAATCCGGAGCCGCGATTGAGCTAGGTCAATAGGTCCCGGCACTTTGCCGCGTATGGCTTACCTAGCTGGAATCTAGGGGGATGTTCCGATGGCAAGCATGTCACCACTGACGATCTATTTGGCAAAACTGCTTGGGCTGTACTGCGTCATTCTCGCGTTGGCGATGATGGTGCGCGGCCAAGGCGGCGCGGCCGCCATGAAGGCTCTTGTCGCCAATCCCTCGCTCTTGCTGTTCGTCGAAGTGATTGGTCTCGCCCTCGGTCTCGCCATGGTGCTCGGCCACAACATCTGGTCGGGGGGCACATTGCCGGTAGTCGTGACTTTGATCGGCTGGCTTATCGTGATCCGAAGTACGGTTCTCCTCGGGTTGTCGCCGGAAGCGACCATGAAACTCGTCGACAGCCTGCAATACGAGAAGCGCTTTTATATCTACATGGGCGCGACGCTGGTCGTGGGTCTTTATCTGACCTATGCCGGTTTCAGTGCGTGATGCTGAACACATCGGCTCCAAAGGGCCGACCGTCGCTCCGCCCTCGCGCGCCGACGAGGTATTGCGGGCAGAAGAAGACGTGAACCGAACGTCGCGGACGTCCGTGACTGACCCGTGAGCGATGCGGTTCAGGTTGTGACCATTGTGCGAGGGCGCAGCGCTGACACGGCGAGGTGCCCCATTTGATGCGAATCAACAGGGCGCCAGGGCATTCCTGCGGATATACATGTCCTTTGTAGCGATCTCGTGCCGACAGGACAGATAGGAGCCGTACGCGATGTCGATGGGGAGTGCGTCATTCGATGCGGCGGTACTCAAGCAGCAGTTTCCGGGACTTGCCGATCCGCAGTTGCACTATCTCGATAACGCGGCCACAGCGCAGATGCCAGTGGCCGTGTTGGATGCCTTGCGCCGCTTCGAGATCGAAGCGCGCGCCAACGTGCACGAGGGAATGCACCGGCGCGCGCGAGCAGCCACCAATGCTTATCATGAAGCGCGGGCGCGCGTTGCGCGCTTTCTCAACGCGTGGTCGGACCAGGAGGTGGTGTTCACATACGGCGCCACCTCATCGATCAACCTGCTGGCGCACTGCTTTGGGACGTTCTTGCGCCGCGGCGACGAAGTCCTGCTTTCGATTCTGGAGCATCACAGCAACTTGGTGCCTTGGCAAATACTCGCCGACCGAACCGGGACCATTCTGCGTTTCCTATCAATGACGCCGGATGGTCGCCTCGATCTCGATCGGTTGGATACAGAGCTCACGCAGCGATGCCGGCTGGTTGCAGTCACCCACTGCTCGAACGTGACTGGCGCGATGACCGACGTCGGACGGATCACAGCCGCTGCACATGCCGTTGGCGCTAAGGTGATGCTCGACGGCGCACAACGCGCACCACACGGTCCCATCGACGTGCGCCTTCTCGACGTCGACTTCTATGCTTTTTCTGGCCACAAGACATACGGACCGACAGGGATCGGCGTGCTCTGGGGTCGACGCGACCTGCTCGATGCTATGCCACCATTCATGACCGGCGGGCAGATGATTACTGAGGTCACGTCGGCGAGCGCTACTTTCCGGTCGCCGCCGCGACGATTCGAAGCCGGGACGCCACCGATCGCGGCAGCGGTCGGACTCGGCGCCGCGCTCGAATGGATGCAGTCGCTCGACTGGCGCGCCGTTCAGGATTACGAGCGTCACCTGACGCGCCGCCTGCTCAAGGGTCTTACGTCGATATCGGGTGTACGGGTGCTGGGACCGCTGGATACGGCGAATCGGCGCGGCGTGGTCACCTTCTCGATCAATGGATTGTCTGCCGAGGACGTCTGCCACCATCTCGATGGCCGCGGGGTCGCGCTGCGCGGCGGCCATCACTGCGCGCAGCCCCTTGTGCGCGCGTTCGGTGTCGAGGGTGCGGCGCGGGCAAGCCTCGCCCCCTACACCGTGGACGCCGATATCACCGTGCTACTCGAAGGCCTAGACGACGTAGCGTCGACGAAAGCGTCGCGAGCACGCCGAAACAAGATACCGACTGGGGCTGACGGCGCTTTCTTCAGCTGATCGCGACCGCCAGCGGCCCGTTCTCAAAGGGCTGGCATGGCTCCCCCTTGGACCACACAGCTAACGGGCTAGGGGTGGCGGCATTGAAATCCCGCAAACGAGGGGAACAAAGCCTCGGGCGGACGTCATGCCTGATCGGTTGCGACGATCGTTCCGGCGTTTCCGACCAGGATGCGTTCGGCCTCATTGATGGCGCCAATAGCGGCGACACGCCCCGTTCTCTCGGCGAACCGACAGGCCGCTTCGACCTTGGGACCCATCGAGCCCGGCTCGAATGTCAATACCCGAAGCGCGGCTGGCGTCGTATGCCGGATCGGTTCGCCTTCCGGCATTGGCCAGCGTGTCCAGACTGCCGGCACGTCCGTGAGCAGTAGCAGGGCATCGGCGCCTATCGCCTGCGCGAGCAGCGCTGCCGAAAGGTCCTTGTCGATCACCGCCTCGACGCCGTGCAATATGCCATCATTGCCTGCGGCGACCGGAATGCCGCCCCCGCCCGCGCAGATCACGATGACGCCAGCTTGGACCAGCAGCTTGATTGCATTGATCTCGCGAATACGACGCGGCTCTGGCGATGGAACGGCGCGACGAAATCCGCCACCGTCGTGAACCAATGTCCACGTCGTGCGTGCGGCCAGCCTTCCGGCTGCTTCTGCGCTGTATACGGGGCCGATCGGCTTGGTCGGTTTGGCCAAGGCCGGATCCGCCGGATCGACCTCGACCTGCGTCAGCAGGGTCGCGATCTCCCGGTTGGGCAGCTCGCTCGCCAGCGCCTGTTCAATCAGATAGCCGATCATGCCCTCGCTCTCGGCGCCAATCACGTCGAGCGGGTACGGCGTGACATCCTTGTAGGCCGCGGCCTGCAGGGCCAGGAGGCCGATCTGAGGCCCGTTGCCGTGCGTGATAACGACCTGATGGCGGCGAGCGACTGGCGCAAGGGCCTGGGCCACCGCCGTGAGCAGATTGCGCCGCTGAATGTCAGCTTCGAGCGGCTGACCGCGCCGCAGCAGCGCATTGCCGCCGAGGGCCAGAACGACGAGCATCAGCCCTTCCTCGTGCCGCTTGGGAGGCCATCGATGAACGCATCAACGATGGTGGAGAGCCGAGGCTCGTCCGTCTCGGCGAACTCATAGCGGGCACGTACGATGGTCTTGTCGACGTGAACCAGTCGGCCGAGGTCGAGAGAGGTCGCCGAGACGACCGCATCGACCGCGGCATCGTTGATTGTCCTTTCTAGCGCGGCGAGTTGAGCCGGACCATAGCCGACCGCCGGTAAAACCTTGCCGATATGGGGGTAGGCTTCGAAGATCTTGTGCAACTCGGGCGCCGCAGAGTTCCGGGGGTCGACCACCGTGGCGCCTGCGGCCTTTGCTGCCAAGAAGCCCGCCCCGTGGGGCATGCCGCCATGGGTGATAGTGGGGCCGTCCTCGATCACGAGCACGCGACGGCCTGTCACGGCTGTGGCATCCTCGAGCGTGATCGGTGACGCCGCCCGGACAATGGTTGCCGCCGGATTGACGGCGCGCAACTCGCGTTCAGCAATTCGCACATCCTCGGCAGGTGCAGCGTCGACCTTGTTGATAATGAGAACGTCGGCCATGCGCGCGACCGTTTCGCCTGGATAATGCGTGGCGACTTGGCGGGGGCGCAGGGCATCGGCGAGCGCGATGTGGAGATCGGGCCGCACAAAGGGAAAGTCGTTGTTGCCGCCGTCCCACACAATGATGTCGGCCTCGCGCTCGGCCGCGCTCACGATCTCGGCGTAGTTAACACCCGCGAATACGATATTCCCGAGGGCGATATGCGGCTCGTATTCTTCGCGCTCCTCGGCGGAGCATTGCGCGGCATCGAGATCAGCGATGGAGGCGAACCGCTGCATCCGCTCGCGCGCAAGATCGCCATAGGGCATGGGGTGTCGCAACACGGCGACTCGCAGATGCCGCTCTCGCAGCCGACGCGACAACCAGCGCGCGACTGCCGACTTGCCGCATCCGGTGCGAACGGCGGTGATGGCCACGACCGGCAGCGACGACTTGAGCATTGTTGCGTTGGGGCCGAGGAGGATGAAGTCGGCTCCCGCCGCTAGCGACCGCGAGGCCGTGTGCATCACGTGCTCATGCGTCACGTCGCTATAGGCGAAGACGACTTCGTGTATCGAATGCGTCCGACAAAGCTGTTCGAGCTCTGCCTCTTCCACGATTGGAATCCCATCAGGATAGAGCGAGCCGGCGAGTAGCGTCGGATAGCGCCGACCGGCAATGCCGGGGATCTGTGCTGCGGTGAAGGCGACGACTTCGAAGGCCGGATCGTCGCGATAGACCATATTGTAGTTATGGAAATCACGGCCAGCCGCACCGAGGATGATAACGCGCCGCCGGCGGTTGCTCCTGTCTGACCACCCATCCTTCTTCGATGCGGCGGATCGGGAATGCGCCACCATTGCGAACCTTTGCGTCTGCCCGCAGCCACAACGTCACATTCGGCTGAACCCGCGTTGAGCTAGGTCAACTCCTGACAGGTCGCGGCGACCCATCCCGCTCGGATTGGTGTTAGGCGAGGGCGGCTAAGCTGAAGAGATATAGCTCACGCGTGTCGAGCTGAATTGAGCTGCTTCAGAGAGTGCGCTTTTTGATCTAGCAGTCGCACGAATCCTATGGGTAATTTTGTGGGTATCAATAAGCGATCAACTTAAGTCATTGGATAATATAGGATTTAAACGATCATGGGCGGACACTCCCTCCGCCAGGCAGAGTGCCGGCAAAACGTTACAAACTTCGGCTGCTACTTGCGCCCGCGCACCGGCACGAAAGGTATCGAGAAACCCTGAGTATGGGCAGCGCGGGTAACGACTATCAATTTTAGCCAGGCTCCTCCGGCTGCCAGCGCAAGACCCGCCACAGCAACGAGCGCAACGGTATCGGGAACAAGTAGTGTGGCTAATAAGAGAACAGCGGGCAGCGCATGGCCCAGCATGTGGAGCGGAATCGAAGCATGTGCTAGCGCGACGATGGTCGGAGCGGCAGCGCTCGCGTTCAATCGCCGCCGGTAGTATTCCCAGGTTCCCGCGCGAGCCAACAGAGCTGCAAGCGCCGCCGGTATTGCCCAGGCCGGCGGCGGCGCGGCGAAGAGGGCGAGGAACAGGAAGAGTCCGAGCCCCTCGGCAAGTCCGGTGATCATGATAACCGGCTGTAGAGCCGGCTCGCGCCATGCCGGAATTCCCATCGACGCCCTCAGCATTCGTGCTTGGCAGAACAGGAAGGCAAGAGCCAGCACGGCAGTCGCGAGCGCCAAAGGCAAGGCCAGTTGGCGCATTGGCGCCGGCAATGCCACAACGCTTTGGTCGACAACCACGGTAGCTCCGGCAAACGCGAGCAAGGGTAGCGCCAGAAGGGCCTCGCGGCTCATCCACGAGGTTTGCGGATGGAAGAAGACATTCAAGGCACGCAGCGGCCGGCCGATTTCCAGCCAGACCAGCGATAGTCCGAAACCAATCAAGGCGATCGCCAAGATCCCCGCAGGGAAATACGGAGCACCGCCGACCAAGGCCGCTGCTGCGGCAACCAGAAGCCCCGTGCCCGCGCCGCCGCCGATAAAATTGCCGGCCGCGCGGCTATCCCAACTGCGCTGAAGTCGCGGCGCGCCGCTGAGGGCCAGGCTCATGACGATTGTTGATCCCAAAGATAGTAGAACCCGGGGTTAGTGCCCAACCCCTCGTGCATTCTGAAGTGCTTGTTGTCGCGGAGCAGCTTGGACACCCGACTTTGCGGATCGTCGACACCGCCGAAGGCGAGTGCGCCGGA
>Ga0187782_10003431_pt1 | contig 11801 bp, 10 predicted proteins | sample 0715_SJ02_MP15_2_FD_132454 | JGI IMG/M metagenome (GOLD analysis project Ga0187782, IMG submission 132454) | Tropical peat soil microbial communities from peatlands in Department of Meta, Colombia - 0715_SJ02_MP15_20_MG | ecosystem: Environmental > Terrestrial > Soil > Wetlands > Peat | place...
GAGTTCGACGTCCTCGTGTGCCTCATCCAGGCGCGAGGCGCCGCGCTCGATCGCGAGGACATCTTTGCCCGCGTGTGGGGCCCCAATCATCACGGGACTCCGCGGACCATCGACAATTTCGTGCAGCAGCTGCGCGCCAAGCTCGAGCCCGACCCGCAACGGCCTCGCTACGTGCTCACCGTGCGGGGAGTCGGCTATCGGTTCGGCGGCGGCTGAAACCTCGGCCTCAAGGCGTCTGGCCTCCACCCGGCGCCCCGCCCGAGTTGTCGTCCGGCGTCGAAGGATAGCCCTGGGCGGGGTCTGTCCCTGGATTGGTCGGCATCGTTGGGCTTTCGCTCGGTCCGATGCTCGGATCGGTGGGTCGGGGAGACGTGCCCGGAGTCGGAAGCAGGCCTGCGTCGTAGAGCCCCGTGCCCGGCTGCGGGTTGGCTGCGCCGGGATCCGCCTGAGCGAGCTCCCCCAGGCGATCCGCGCGATTCGCGCCGCGATCGCAGGCGAAAGAGACCAGCGGCGCAATCAGCACGACCGATGCTTGGACGATGCGCTTCATGGCACGACCTCCGGCTTCTTGGGCCTGGACGGGAGCACAACGCGTGCCGACCCGCGGCTGTCGCTGCGCACGCGAAGCCATGGCTCCCCGGGACTCGTGCTATCGGGCGCTCGATGGACCCGAACCTCCTGCGGAGCTACCTCGCCACCGTCTACGAGTTTCCGAGCACTACGGGACTGCTGCGTGCCTCACTCGACGGCGACGTTGTGGCGGATCCGTCGGCCCTTCCCGACTTACTGCAGAAGCCGTTCGCCGTGCTGACGGCGTACAACCCGCGCTCGATGCTCTTGCCGCGCAAGATCAACGAGCAGCGTCACCTCGTCATGCGCGACCTGCTCGTGCTGGGGGTGTACCGCGTCGAGGGATGCGTCGGGTACGAGGAGGATCCGGAAGGAACCTGGCGGGAGCCCGCCTGGCTCGTTCACGGAATGGATCGGGAGGAGGCGATCGCCTTCGGCCGCGTGTTTCGACAGAACACGGTGGTGATGTGCACCGGAGCGAGGCCGGAAATCATCGTGACCGATCCGACGTGCGACGAGCTCGGAAAAGTCTACGTCGGCCGCTGGCGCGTGCGAGGCTAAGGCGCGCCGGTGCCCGTCGCGCGCGGGGATCAGCCGCCAATTCGATACCGACGCTCGTAACCGGCGTCGGCGTTGCGGATCGACACGTGCACGATGCCGTTGTGGTCGAGCGCGTAGTGCTCGACGATTCGCGGCCCCCGGTCGAAACGCCGCTCGACCGGCAGAGACGCGATGTCGTTGCGATCCGCGAGCTCCGGATCGAACGGAAAGAAGACGTCGCGGCAGCTCGCCATGTCGCCACGCGGCTTTCCCGAATCATCCACGGACGAGCACTCGAAGAAGCGGAAATGACCGATGTTGTGCACCGCTTCGTAGCTGCGCGTGAACACTGCAGGCTCGGCCCTGGACGGCAGCACGGAATCCGGTGTGAAGATTGGGTCGAGGACGACCCCGCGCCCTGCGTCGGCTTCGCGGAATACTGCGAACGTGCGCGAGTAGCGATCGACCAGGCGATTCTCGGCCTCATCGCTGTTCGCAATCGAAAGCCCGATGGCCACGGCCGCCGACGGATAGGGCGATCGGTGGACCCGACGCCCGAAACGTTCCCGCAGAGCCCGGGAGACGATCGGAAGCTCGCTCGCCCCCCCGACGACGTACACGCCGGCGATCTCGCTCGGATCAGCCGCTGCCTCGTTCTCCGCCCGACTCATGAGCGGCTCCATGGCGGCGATGGACTGCTCCACCAGCGGCATGCACGCGTCGTAGTACGTGGACACCGGAAGACTGACTTCCGGCCTGGGGGCGTCCTTGCCCAGCACGGCCTCGAGGTCCAGTGTGAGCTTGCGCGAATTGGCATTCAACGATTCCTTGGCCAGGCGGCATTGCTCGAGCCACCTCTCGACGGCGTGCCCGGGCAAATCAATCCGCCGGATCCCGACTGCCTCCAGGGCGACGTCGGCGAGGACCGCGTCGAAGTCGTCCCCGCCGAGGGTGCCGACACCGGCCGCGGCCAGGACGTCGTGGCGCGGTCCCGTCATCCGAACGAGCGAGGCGTCGAACGTTCCTCCACCCAGGTCGTAGACGACGACCACGTCGCGCTGCGCGGTCAGCGTACTTCGATGGCGGTGCGCATATTCGAATCCCGCGGCGGACGGCTCGTTGACGACGGCATCGACGATGAACCCCGCGCGACGGAAGGCTTCGAGTGTGATCAAACGCTGGGCCGCATATGCGTTGGCCGGCACCCCGATGACGACCCGCAGCTCACCGTCGTCCGATTTCTTGCGGCGCAGGTTCGAGCGAGCTCGGAGCGCGTCGTGCACGTGAGAAAGGAAGCGGGCGACGAGCTCCGCGGCTTCGATGACGACGCAGCCGACCGACACCACCTGCGTCGGTCCAGCATCCGGGCCGGACAGAAAGCGCTTGAACGATCGCACGACGACTGCGGACGGATCGGCCGCGAGCGCCAGTGCGTCGAAGCCGAAGCGAAGCTCGCCCCCACGTTCGGCGACGACGCTCGGAATCCACGCTTGTGCGTCGCCGGACTCGTCCAGAAAGTCCACGACGGGGTGGTTTCCCCGGTCCGCGTACGCGACGACGGTATGCGTGGTGCCGAAGTCAATGCCCAGTCGCACGGGGCGATCCTGTCACCGCCCGCCGCGGTTCGGAAGCGCGACGAGGATTTCCCGCGCTTTCGCCGGGCGATCTCCCAGGTCAGCGCGCGAACTGCGACGCATGCACCCCCGAGGGGGGCGAGACGGAATCGAGCATGGAGGTGAGTCTTCGGTACACCTCGCGCAGCGCCCCGATCTCGACCGCCAGCGCTCGCTCGAGCCCCGTTTGCTCCGTGCGCGCGAGCTCGTCCTCCAGGTCCACGATGTGGCGGACCAGCTGGGCGCGCACGAGCCGGGCTTCTTGTTCGGTGAGCTCGAGATTCAAGACGGCCGCAGAGTCCCGAGGGACAACTCTCCTTGTGTTGAACTCGATCATGTCGACTCTCGTTTGCGCGCGGGGTTGCAGGACCGTGTCCTTTTGTTTTCGTCGATCCGGATTCGCCGATTCGCCGATGAGGCCGGTTGTGGTCGATTTGTGCGGCTCGTCGCGCGGAGCGTGGTCAACAGCAGGGCGCAACTAGCCCCAGATTCCTACGGCGTCCGACGCCGCTGGAATCGCTGCCGACCCTCCCATTTTCGTCGCTCCCCCCTCCCCGTCGCTTCGAATGCCCGCTTCTCGCGCCTCCACGCGATCCGCTCAACGGCCGTCGGCCTCTGATTCGAGCCCGAAGCACTATACGCGCTTTTCACATGTTGTCACCAGCCATAGCCGAAATATTTGATGACACCCTTCCGGACATGACCAAACGGTGACGGCGGCAATCGCACCCTTTGGGTAGGTAGGAGTAGGAAGGAGCCGCTCTCGGGGCGAGCGCTCATGCTTGCCCCTCGCCCTCGCCCAGTTCTCCGTTTCTCCATTCGGCCCCGCTCGTCGTTTTCTCCTTTTTGCCCCTCCCGGCGAGCCGCGGGAAGCCTACGCAGAACCGTTCGGCCCAGGCCACCTGACAAGGAAAAACATGATCATCCTCGTCTTTTTCGCCTTTCACTGGCAGCTGTCCGTCTTTTGCCAGACCCTGTTTCTTCACAGGTACGGCGCCCATCGGATGTTTTCGATGAGCAAGAGGTGGGAGCGGTTCTTTTACCTTCTCACGTACGTCGCCCAGGGACCCAGCTTTCTCGTACCCCGCGCGTACGGCGTCCTGCACCGGATGCACCACGCGTTCAGCGATACGCCGAAAGACCCGCATTCGCCCGCTCACCACCGCAACGTCTTGACGATGATGCTCGCCACCAAGCATCGCTACGACGACTTCGCCTACGATCGCGTGCGGCCGGAACCGCGGTTCGATGGGGACCTTCCACACTGGCCCGCCGTCGACCGACTCGCGCAGTCCTGGATCGGTCGAATCGCCTGGGGTGCGGCGTACACGCTCTTTTACCTCCGCTTCGCGACCCACCCTTGGATGTTCGCCCTCTTACCGGTTCACTACGTCATGGGGCCGGTGCATGGTGCCATCGTCAACTGGTGCGGACACCGGTACGGATACCGGACGTTCGACAACGGAGACCGATCGCGAAACACTCTCCCCGTCGATTTCGTGACCGCCGGCGAGCTCTTTCAAAACAACCATCACAAGTTCGCGATGAGCCCGAATTTCGCTGTGCGCCGTTTCGAAATCGACCCGGGCTACCAGGGCATGCGGGCGCTTGCGGCGCTCGGGATCATCGACATGACAGGTGCGCAGAAGGCGCGATCGATGCCCGCGTCTCGGATCGCCTCGACGGACCCTGGCGCCACCAGCGGCGCCTAGCCGACGCGCCCCCAAAAGCTGTGGCAAAACTGGGGATGCCGCCAACCGGTGCAGCCGAGCGCCGCCGCTCGACCGCGCCGGCCGGGTTGCCGTGGTGTCCGCGGCGACGGGCAAGCGGGCAAGTGGGCAAGTGGGGACGTGGAATGCATGTGGCAAAGCTGGCGAGAATCGCGCTGAAGCGCGAGACTGGAAGCATGCTGCCTTGGCGGACCGGCTCGGCGGGGTCGGAAGAGGCTCACGAGCCTACGGACGTGCTGCTCCAGTGCCATGATCGCATCCGGCATTTCACGACGGTGGCTCTGCGCTTTGCGCACAGCTCGCACGCGTCTCCTCGCCTCGTGCGCGACGCAGCGTCAGCCCTCCGTCGCTACTTCGGGACCTCCCTGCCACTTCACGAGCGCGACGAGGAAGACTGCATCACCCCGCGCTTGCTCGAAGGGCGCGGGCGACCCGACCTCGAGCATCTGCTCGCCCGGATGGCGGGTGACCATCGCGCCATCGACGAGACGCTCGCGACGCTCGACGAGCTGTGGGCCAAGGTGATGGCGCAACCCGAATCGCTCGCCCGCCTCGGCGAATCGCTGCATGGCCGGGCACGCACGCTCGCGTCCCTCTTCGAAACCCATCTGCAGCTGGAAGAGGAGAAGATCTTTCCCGCCATTGGGCTTCTGCCCGAGGCGACGCGGAAGACCCTGCTGCGCGAGATTCGCGATCGCCGGACGTCGGGTACGCTCAGTATTCCGCCCGCATCGGGCGGCTCGCGATGAGCGACCCTCTCGAGACGCTCGCTGCGCTCATCGAGGAGGCGCGCCGCCGCGGTGCCCAGGAGCCGGACGCGATGGCTCTCGCCACGACGTCCCCGGCGGGGGCGCCGTCCGTTCGTATCGTGCTTTGCCGCGGGGTCGACGCGAAAGGGCTACGCTTCTTTACCAACTACGAGAGCCGCAAGGGGATCGAGCTCGAAGCGAACCGGCAGGCCGCGGTCGTTTTTTTCTGGCCCGCGCTCCGCACGCAGGTCCGAGTCGAGGGACGCATCGAACGTCTATCTCCCGCCGAATCGGACGAGTACTTCGATCAGCGTCCGCGCGGCCATCGGCTTTCGGCCCTCGTCTCGGCCCAGAGCCGACCGATTGCAAGCATCAATGCCCTCCGCGAGCGCGCCCGCGCCATCGCCGCCGAATACGATGGGCGCCCGGTGCCGCGGCCGGACTACTGGGGCGGCTATCTCTTGCGCCCGTCCGCCGTCGAGCTCTGGACGGAGGGAAGCGACCGGCTCCACGAAAGAGTTCGCTTCGAGCGAGACGCGAAGGGCTGGCAGGCCACCCGCCTCGCCCCCTGAGCGAGACGAGCGCGCGAGGCACGGTCGACCGCGTCGGAGCTCGCTGGGGGGCGCCGTCGAGGCCGCTCGTGAGCCGCGCTCGATCGCGCTCGATCGCTCCCGGTCGAGCATCGGCGCAGTCGGGAGTATGCTGGCGGGCCATGCCGCGCCCGTTTCACGTGCACATGGTCGCGCCGTCCAACGAGGACTCGACCTACATCAAGCCGCTCTGGGCGGCGACGCTCGCGGCTCACACGCCTGACGATGTGCACCTGACCTTTCGCGACGACGGCATCGACCCCATCGATCTCGACAAAGAGGGCGACGCGCCGGACCTGGTGGCGATCAGCGTCAATTCGAAAACGGCAGCTCGCGCCTACGCCATCGCTGACGCGTATCGTCAGCGCGGCAGCCGAGTCGTGCTCGGCGGCATTCACGTCACCGCCCTGCCCGACGAAGGTCTCGAGCACGCCGACGCCGTGGTGAGCGGCGAGGCGGAGTGGATCTGGCAAGACGTCGTGCGTGATGCTCGGGCGGGAAAGCTGGGACAAACGAAGTCCCTCTTGAGCCGGGCCGTCTACAAGCACGACGAGTGGAAGCCCTTGGTGGGGCTGCCACGGCCCAGGCGCGACCTCTTCACCTCGATTCGGTACGTCCCCTTCGACGTCGTGCAAACGACGCGAGGTTGCCCGTTCCCCTGCGAATTCTGCAGCGTCTCGACCTACAACGGAACGAAATTCCGCTTTCGACCCGTGTCCGAGGTCATCGCCGAGCTGGAGATGTGCGGGCCGCGCATCCTGTTCGGCGACGACAACGTGATGATCCACACGAAATACAGCCACGATCTCTTCGAGGCCATGGTGCCGCTGCAGAAGCACTGGGTCGCGCAGGCGTCGCTCGCCGCCCTCCACCGTGTCGAGAACGTCGAGGTTATGGCTCGCGCGGGGTGCCGCGCCCTCTTCATCGGATTCGAGTCCGTTGCCGACGCGGCCGTACGCCACGCCGGCAAGCGCCAGAACAAGCCCCAAAAGTACCGCGACGTCGTCCGCTGCCTATCGGACCATGGGATCGCCGTCTGGGGCAGCTTCATCTTCGGTCTGGACGATGACGATCCGAATGCGTTCGATCGCACCGTCGAATTTTGCGTCGACGCGAAGATCACGATGGCGCTCTTCGCCCTGCTCACGCCCTATCCAGGCACGGCGCTGTACCGGCGTCTCAAATCCGAAAATCGGCTCACCAAAGACGCGTGGTGGTTGAGCAGCGACCACGATACGGACGCGCCCTTCTACAGTCCCGCTCGCATGTCGCGCGACGTGTTGCGCGACGGCTGGGTCCGCGCCTGGCGCTCGATGTACTCCCTTTCGTCGATCCGGCGGCGTTACGACTTCGGCGTCCACCACTCGTGGATCCAGAACATCGCCTACTGGCCGCTGAACCTCATGATGCGCGAACTCGCCGAAAAGAAAATCGGAGGCGGGGACCGCGCCTGGAGAAAGCACAGGACGCTCGATCTTCCGATGGGTCTGTAAGACCCGCCCCGCAGCCTGCCGGCATCCCGTCTCACACCAGCGCACACACCGGGCGGGCGCGCGGGACTGCCCGCGGAAATCGTCCGAACTCGGTCCGTCCCCGACCGACGCGGCCTTCACACCGCGGGAAGTTGTGGCATCTTCACCGCATCATGCTGGGTCGCAGGCTTCGTGTGTCCTCGAATCGGATCCTCATCGCGTCGGCGATTCCCATCGCGTCCGTCGCAATGCTCGAGTGCGCGACGTCGACGACGACCGGCACGTTCGAGACCAGTGCGTCCGGCTCGAACGGCACCGGGCCGGTGAGCAACGGCTCGGGCGGCGCTGGCCTGAACAGCGGGGTCGGCGGGGGCAGCGGCGGCTCGGATTCTGGGCGTCCGCCCCGGTGCAACGAAGCAGGGGTCTGCAGCTGTTTCAACATCGCGTCGCTCGGCTACGGCGGAGCGACGGGCGCGCAGGCGGGACACGGCGGGACCGACAACACCCAGGCATTCATCAATTACATCAATACCCAGAGCAGCGCGACGGCCGCTTACCTGGGCTGCGGCTCGGACACGGGGTGCAACAGCCCGCAAAAGCCGACGCTGTCGGCCGACTTTCTCTCGCAATACGACGTCCTGATTTTTCAGTGGATGACGGACAGCATCGCCCCGGTGACGATGAATGGGCAGTCAGACGGGTTCACGGGGGATCCTGCGCTCGGCGGCGGCGGTTACTGGTCCTTCGGCAACGACGAGCTCTCCGCGCTCAAGACGTGGGTCCAGGGTGGGGGCGGAGTCATCGTGCTGTCCGGATACGACTATTGCCCCGGCAACACCGGGTGCACCTCGGGCTCTCCCGCCGAGCTTGGCCCGACCAATCAGATCGTCCAGGCGCTGACGGACATGCAGTACACGCAGACCGACACCTTCGGGACCACCGAAACCGGGAACGCCGAGTTCTGCCTGGGTGACTCGGATCCGGTGACCGGCTGGATGGCGTCGCCCGATTTGCTGGGCGAGAACATCACCAAAGTCGGCGCCTTCCATGGACGCGGGATCATGGCCGGCGGCGGAACCGTCGACTGCAGCAACAGCATCTTCGGCACGTGCGCTGCGCACGAAAACGTCGGCAAAGGGGGCGTGTACGTCTACACGGACGAGTGGGTGACCTACACGAGCCAGTGGGCGCCGACCATGCAGCCCGCGACGTATTGCTCCCTCGACGGGTCGACGGCGAACGGCGACTTCCCCGCCGTGGAGATCGCCTATCAGGTTCCCCAGTTCTGGTACAACGCCATCGCCTACGCGTCGCAGGCGACGATGTGCCCGTTCACCTTGGCTGGCACGATCCCACGCTGACCCGCGCGGGCGCGGTAGTTGTTCAACCGCTGCTGCTCACCGCGGAGGCGTGGAGGACGGCATCTGGTTGACGGGCACCAGACAGGACGACAGGTCGAACAGCATGAATTCGAGCGCCTTTTCCTGCGGCGACAGCTCGCGGGTGACCGCGTTCGGAGCGTCGCCGTAGCCGCGGCATCCGGTCGGGGCGGTCCCGCCCATCATCGTGGCGCCCCCGAAGCCCGCCCCTCCGGCGGCAGGGTAATCGGCGGAGTAGCACGTAGGCGGTGTGCCCGTGCAGGCGGCGCCGTTCGTCGGATTGGGCGGCACGGTCGCGTTGGGACCTCCGCTCACGTGCAGGTCGCTGTAGACGACGCGACCGCACGGCTGCGACTCGGCGGTGACCGCTTGCCCGACCGGCGTATCGAACGAGAAGTACTGCGTCGCGTTCGGGGCCTGCGTGACGTCCTGATTCAGGTGGATCCACTGCTGGGCGGGCGCATTGAGCGTCACGACGTTGTCGCGTGCGTAGAAGATCGGCAAAGCTCCCGTGTCGCCAGCGCAATCGGGGCACGTCTGAGCCGTGGCCAACGCCGCGTTCGGCGTGACGGCGTCGAGGAGGCCGAGCCAGGTCGCCATCTGCTGGCCTTCGTAGAAGCTCGTCACGATGTCGCCGGGGAAGCCCGTGCGGTCATTCGGATCGACCTGCTCGGGGTTCGCGTTGCTCCCCTGCCACGTGGCCAGGCCGAACGCGTTGAACGGGCCCGTCCGGAGCCACGCGTAATGGTAGTGCGACAGAAAGGCGCGCCCGCCGTTGTTCACGTAATCGAGCAGCGACTGCTGATTGGCCGCCGTCATGTTGTGCGTCTCCTGCCCCTCGCACGAAAGGAGAACGACATCATGGGCCTCGAGGCTGGGATCGGAGTTCCAGAGCGCCGTGTTCGACGCAGGCGTGGCGGTCGGCCCCGTCGCGCCGTTGAACCCCTGGAAAATGTGAATGTGCCCGTCGCCTCCGGCTCCCCCCGTGTACTCGGCGGCATCGACGCCGATGCGCAGCGGCAAGCACTCGAGCGAATCGGCCCCCCCGGTCGAAATCGCGATGTCGGGCAGGTTGCCCTCGCTCGCATTGCGCGGCAGCCGAAGCGCCTTGTCCGGGATCTGGTTCTGGACGCAGGGGGTGATGGTAAGGTTCGGGTAGATCATGCGCCACTTGCCGGTCTGGACGGCAATCGTCAGCGTTCCGTAAGGCGCATTGAGAATCTGGAACTGCCCCTCCGCGTTGGTGACCGCACTCGCGACGATGGGTGGGAAAAACCCGTCGCAACTGCAGAAGGGAGCCCCGCCGTCGGCCGTTGTCTGAACGCCGAGCGTCGTCAGGTCGGGAAACTGACTCACGGGAACGCTCGGGATGTAGACGGTGACGTTGTAGAGGGGGTTCACGTCGGCGGGGTCATAAACGGTACCCACGATGGACGTCGAGCCGCCGTTGGGACAGCTCGGGTTGATGCACGCGGCGTTGGATCCTGCGTCGCACGCGACCGCCGTGATGCCGTTGATGAACGTGTCCGGATTGCCCCCGTCGGCCCCCCCGACACCCGTGATGCTCGTGATGAGTCCGGACGAGCCGCCACTGCCGGAGCTCCCGTTGTTTCCGAACTTGCTCTCCTTGGAGCTTCCGCAGCCGGCGAACGCTGCGGCCGCCACGATGCCCGCACCGGCGACGGCGAAGACGGACAGGGCTTCGACGTGCCCCGACCTCCGAAACGTGGGGGACTCCGACGTCGAATCGCTCGGAAATCGCCCCACACTCGATTTTCTCATCGCCATCGGACTCCCTCGTCGTACGGTTGAGGAATACCCCGCCGTTCGACGGTAGTACCGCCAGCTACCGCGCAACAGGCGCTGCGCAGAGCGGCGGGAGAACGCGACAATGCGATGGATCCCTCGAAATCAGTATGCGCCAGACATAAATCCTTGCAAGGGAGTTGACGCGCTCGGTCCTGCCCCCACTCACCCCCTCAGGACAGCGGTCCCTCGACGACCCGCGCCGACATCGTGCGCGATGCGCGAAGTCGAGACGTCATGCGCGCGGCGCGGAAATTTGTGCTCCAGCGAGTAGGTGACCGATTCCGAGCAACGGAATCGTCACCGCCGGCTCGTTCGCGTCCTCTTCCAGCTGCGTTCTCAGCTGCTGGAGCGCGCGGCCAAGAAGGAAACAATCGAACAAGACCCCGAGGTCGCCCCGCTCCCGAGGCAGAAACGCCGCCCCCTCGGTGGCGCTGAGATACCCGTTGAGGAACGACGCGGACACCCAAGACGCCCAGTGGAAGGCCCACGGGCGTGCGGCGGCCACGTCGGCTTCACGCACGCGCGCGGGGTCGACGAGCGCGCGCAGCGCCGCGGATTCGAACGAGCGCACCAGCGCGGCGACGTCGATCAGTGGGGACCGTTTGCGCCGACGCTCGCCGTGCGACTGCGCGCGTACGCCCCCGATGTCGGTCATGACGAAGTCCTTTCCCGTGAAGAGGACGTGCCCCAAGTGCAGGTGACCGTGGATGCGGATGCGCTGGCAATCGGTCCTGACCTTCAGCAGCGGCTCGAGCCAGCCGAAGATCGCCGCCTCCAGGGCGAGCACGGTCTCGGCTTCCCGGCGAGCCCAGGACGACAGCGAAGGGCCCCGCTCGCGAAGCAGCCGCAGGACCCGTGCAGCGAGGGTGCGCAGGGACTGGTACCGGGAGCGACGGTCGAGGAGCGATTCCGGCTCCGGCGCGAAGGCCGGATCGGTCGTGCTGGCGCCCAGCTGCTGATGAAGCTCCGCGATCCGGCGCCCGAGCTGTTCCGCGATGTCCGGGTAGGGACCGATGAGCGCGGCGACCGGGGCGGGCGGCTCCTGTCCGACGAGCCGCAGCGGCGAGCCGGGCGGCGGCGGCGGCGGAGACGCGGCAGCGCTCCAGGCGAGGGCGCGATCGTAGTAGCGGCCCAGCTCCTGGATCGTGAAAGCCCAGCCGCTCTCGACGTGCGGCACGAACCCTTGCACGAGCGCCAGCATTGTCGGTTCTGAGCGAGCCCAGCGCAGCTCGAGAACCGCCAGGTGGCGGGGGACGATATCGCTGCCTCGGATTGCCAGGTGGCGCCCGATTTCGAGCTCCGGATTGACTGCTTCGTCCAACCTTCGGACGAGGCGGAGCACGAACCGA
>Ga0187782_10003432_pt1 | contig 11800 bp, 9 predicted proteins | sample 0715_SJ02_MP15_2_FD_132454 | JGI IMG/M metagenome (GOLD analysis project Ga0187782, IMG submission 132454) | Tropical peat soil microbial communities from peatlands in Department of Meta, Colombia - 0715_SJ02_MP15_20_MG | ecosystem: Environmental > Terrestrial > Soil > Wetlands > Peat | place...
GGGCGAAAAATATCAGCAATGCGCAAGGCAGCGACGCGCCGTCCGTCTTCGCCAGCGAAGAACCGTACGCCGTGGAGATTGCCAACCGCTACAATCTCCGGTACGACCGCGGCAACGTGGTCGGAACACCGCGGCAGCGCTTTCTCTTGACCGGCTCGTATCTGCTGCCGTATGGATCAGGCCGGCATTGGAGCGGCGGCGGCAAAGTCCCAAATGCTGTGTTGGGAGGTTGGAGTTTCAGCACCGTCACGCAACTGCAGACTGGTCAATGGCTGACTCCGACGATGAATCCCGCCTCCGACCAGTCGAACACCGACCTGAACAACCTGCGCTATTTGGGAGGGGCGGTCGCGCGCCCCGATTGCACCGGCAATCCCGTCCCCACGAATCGAACCGTGCTGGACTACTACAACTTCAATTCCTTCGCTGTTCCCCCGACCAATGCCGGTCGCTTCGGCACTTGCGGCTTGGGCATCTTGGAAGGTCCGGGAGAAATCAATGTGAACTCAGGTCTCGCCAAGCAATTTTCCTTGACCGAGCGTTTTCACTTGCGGTTCGAAGCTACGTTTACCAACGTACTCAATCATCCGAACTTCGCACCGCCCTCGTTGAACATCAGCAACCAAAGCACCTTCGGCGTGTTGACCAGCACACTGCCGCAAGGACTCGGTGGCAATCGCACCGGGCAACTTGCCTTGCGCCTCGATTTCTGAGGTCCGCCGCAAGCAGGGAAGGGCGAACAGGCCGATCAGCAATGAGACATCTGTGACCTCTCGCTAGCCCATGGGCGCATTCGTGGAAGCCACCGACGGACGTTCCGGCAATATTCTTCATACTCTGTGCCAAACATTTTTCGTAGTGTAGGTTCTTCGTAGAGTTGTACGAACAGCGCCACGCCCACCACGGCGACCCCCGCGATCGCAAGGGCCGGCATGTTCGCGTGCCCGAAGACCAGCCAAAGGCCCGCCCAGCCTGTGAAGAATCCCACATACATCGGATTCCGAACATAGCGGTAGAATCCGACCACCACGAGCCTTTGCGGCGGAATTATCGGCGCGGGCGTTCCGTGTCCCGTCCATCCGAAGTCCCAGACGCATCTAAGCGCTACGGCAAAGCCGAGCACCGATGGGACAGCTCCAATCCAGCGCCAACGCGCCCCACCCATCGCGTCCACACGAAAGCCCAGCCAGGATGGCAGTAACCAGAACCACAACGCAAAGAAGCAAGCGCCCACGCCCAACGAAGCGACCGCCGCCAGCCATTGCGTAGTTGGATGCGTCACTTGGGAAACCCCCGCTTGTCGGCTTGTCATAAGTAGCTCCATCGGCGCCCAAGGTCGAACCCGTGACGAAGTTTCCGTCGAGTTTCACCTTAGCGCTTCTGACAGGTCTTACTTACCGGAGCGGCGGCAAGTTACATTTATGATTCTCATCATTACGGCCTAAGCACGTCTTTCCTCTCTTCCATTGCGTCCTTCCTGTCCCGGCAGTTTGCAGTTGCAAAGCCTGGGGGATTAGGGTACAAGCTTAGGCACTCATTTCATTGGGTCTAACTGTTCCCGTCGAGGAAACTCAGGGCCGCTAGGGGTAGCGGGCTGGTTAGCTGTTTTCACAAGGAGGAAGGGTATGCCGCGCAGGCAGTTCTTTGCGTTTGCAGTTTTGTGTGCTGTGGTCGTTCTTGGGGTAAGCCCGGTTTTCTCGCAGATCAATACCGCCACCTTATCCGGCGTCGTTACCGACCCTCAAGGTCTGGTTGTCCGCGGCGCCAAAATCACGGTCACCAACGCGGCTACGGGTTCGGAACGCACTGCCGTCGCGGACGACAATGGCCACTACAGCCTCCTCGGTCTGATCCCAGGCGAATATAAAGTTCGCGTCGAAGGGGGCGCCAATTTCGCTCCCTACGAGAACCCCGCAGTCATTGTCACCGTCGGCACTGAGACCCTCCTCAATATTCCTCTCACTCTTGGCACGCAGACCCAAACTGTCAGCGTTACCACCGAGTCCGCCCCCATCGAGACCACTCGCAGTGAGAGCGCTCAGACCCTCGATGAACGCCAGATTAACAATCTTCCCATCAATGGCCGCAACTACATCAACTTCACCGAAATCAACTCCCAGACTACCCGCGACATGTCTCCCACCATCGGCCCTGCTCCCAACAGCGGCCTGGACATCAGCGGCGCACGCGCACGCGGCAACATGGTCAGCGTCGATGGAGCCGATGCGGTCGACAATTCTGTCAACGGCATCCGCTCTACTGTTTCTCAGGAAGCCGTGCAGGAATTTCAGATGATCTTGAGCAACTATAACGCCGAATACGGGCGCGCCAGCGGCGGCGTCGTCAACATCGTCACCAAGAGCGGCGGCAACGATTTTCACGGCGACATCTTCGGTTATCTCCGAAACAAAGCTTTCCAAGCGCGCAACCCCTTCTCCGGCGAAGTTAACGCCGAGGGCGACCTTGTCCCTGTCAAGCAAGCCTATACCCGCGTGCAGACCGGTTTCACCGCCGGTGGCGCGCTCAAGAAGGATAAAACCTTCTACTTCCTCTCCTACGAATACACCCAGCGGGAAGAAACCGGTTTCTCCAGCATCGGCGAAGACAATTTCGGCTTGACGCCCTTCAATTGCGGGGGTTGTCAGCTTCAAGGCCTTCCTCTCACTTCCAGCCAGGCCGCTGCCACAACTCAACTCCTTCAACTAGCCGCCGCTGCTCCGGCTCCGGAAGCTGCTCAAATTCAGCAATTGGCGGCCAGCTACGCCACTTTGATGGGCTCGGCCTCCAGTGTAGCCACTACCAAAGTGGACTTCGGCGCCGTGGCGGCTGGGCTTACCGGCGGCCTTCTCACTCCGGGTCCTGGCGCTCAATTTCCAATACCCGTTGCCTGCCCTATGGGACAAACCATCAATCTCATGACCTGCAGTGCATACGCCGACATCGGTGTCGCTCCGCTTCCCGCTTCTTACGTCGCTCTCAATGCCATCCGCGGCAATTTCCCGGTCATGGAAAAGACCAGCCTCTGGTCCGCACGCCTCGATCAAAAGTGGAACCCGCACAACTCCTCGTTCCTTCGCGTCGGCGTTTCGCCCTCTGAAGTTACCGGCATTCAGTCCACTTCGCAGAACCAGGTTTTCGGCCAAAACTCCGGTTCTCGCGTCGGTGAAACGCATTACCGTGACCTCGACACCACCTTTGAAAATGACACCATTCTCAGCGATAACGCCTTCAACGAGTTCCGCTTTCAGTTTGCTCGCCGCGGCCTCCATTTCGGCTATTCCCCGCTTCCCGGCGGCAGCGACATCGGCGTCAACATCCCCGGCTACGCCTACTTCGGCCGTGAACCTTACTCCACTGTGGATCGCATCGAGCGCCGCTTCCAGTTCTCCGACGACGGAACCATCACTCGGGGTCGCCACACCTTCAAGGTCGGCACCGACTTTAACCTCATTCAACTGCGCTCCGCCAAGCAGCAAATCTTCGAGCTCGATTTCGGCGGCGATGTCAATTTCGGTGGTTTGTCCGCAGACACCTTCGGCTTGCCCGACTGCTTCAATCCACTGACAGGACCCCACAATGGCACCTGCGGCACCGGGGATATCACCTTGCCCGGCGCTACCGCGCTCCAAGCTTACGGTCTCGGCATTCCCACCACCTACATTCAAGGCATCGGCAATTCCAATCAGCCTTTCGACAACATCCCCATGGCATGGTTCGCTCAAGACTCCTGGCGCGTCACCAACAAACTCACCCTCAACTATGGCGTGCGCTACGACCTCGAGATCACTCCGCTGTTCGCACCCGCTACTCCCACCAACGCCGCCGCCGAAAAGGCCCTCGGCGTCGTCGAAGGCATTCCACGTGATTATAAGAACGTCGCGCCGCGGTTCGGTCTGGCCTGGGATCCGGCGGGCAACGGAAAAACCGTTATTCGTGCGGGTTATGGACTATTTTACGACCACCCCCTTTTGGCCATCGCCTTCGACGCCACCACCGCCGATGGCGGCCGCTCCGTTCAGTTGCTCTCCCCTGGCGGTACTCCCTCCGCCTGCGGCGTCTTGCCGCCCGCTCTTGCGCCTCCGGGCTATCCGCTCTGCAACAACGGCCAGGATACCCCCGCCAATCTCAATGGCTCCTCGATCTTTCAGGGTGTGCTCAACGCGCTGCCCAACATGTTTTACTTGCCCAATCAGCAGCGCTTCGATCCTTTGGCTTCAGGCTCAATTTTCGCCAACCAGAATTATCTGAGTGCTGGCTTCCCGCTTCCGATTCTTCCTTTCACCCTGCCGGTGGTTCAAAACTTCAAATTCGGTTACGCGGAACAGTCCAACCTCACCGTCGAGCGCGTCCTCGGCGGCACCTGGAAACTCAGCGCCGGATATCAGTGGACTCGCGGCATCCATCTCAACCGGCCCGTCGACATCAATTCCACCAATCCTGTCCTTCTCACCAACAATCTGCTCAACGCCGACGCCGCGGGTCTGGGTTTCACCAATCCGCTCACCGTCGTGGTACCCAGCACCAACGTTGGAGCGAGCAGCACCACTTGCGGCTTGACGGTGATCGCACCCGGCGCCCTCGGCGTTCTCGGGGGTTGCCCTGCTGGCACTCCCATTGCTGGTTTGAACGGCCAATATGTGGGCACGCCCGCGTTCTTCAACTACTTCCGGCCTTCCGGCCCCAATCCCAGCTTCGCCGCGGAAGCTGGAGGTTACGCCAATCAAGTCGGTTTGGCGCAACTCGCTGGGTATCCCACGGGTTTCGGCGTTCCCGTTCCGTACAACACCGTCGATGCCCAGAAATCCGACGCCAGTTCCTGGTATAACGCCCTCACCGTCACCCTGGAGAAGCACTTCTCGCGGCATTTCCAGATGCTTTCCAGCTATACTTGGTCACACACGATCGACAACGGCACGGACCTACAATCCACTCTCGAACCCGCCGACAGCCGCTTCCCCCAGCTGGAAAAAGCAAACTCTGACAACGACCAGCGCCATCGTTGGGTTTTGAGTGGCGTCTACCAGACTTCGCCTCACGTCGCTGGCGAAGGTTTCGGCAAAAGCTTCTTCAGTAACTTCACCGTTGCGCCGCTGATCGAAGTCTCTTCCGGCAGGCCGTTTAACGTCATCACCGGTGAAGATACCCGCCTGGACCTCGGCGCTTCCCAAATTCGCCCCGATCTGGGTGGCGGGACTTCTTCGCCTTTTATCAAGGACGTCACTTTCGGCGTTCCCACCAACTGCTTCACCGATTCCTTCCAGCCCTTCACGATTCCCGACATCACTCCGCCGTACGGCTGCACCGGCAATCTGGGCCGCAACAAATTCACCATGCCCATGTTCTTCTCGTGGGATATGCGCATCTCTAAAGGTATCAACCTGACCGAGCGTGTGCGTATGGACCTGATCGCCGACGGCTTCAATCTTTTCAACCACACCAACATTTCGGCGGTCAACCAACTCTGCGACCCGCTGGCCGGCTCCACGTGCACGGCAGGCCAGCCCACCGCCGCTTACGATGCGCGCATCTTTCAGTTCGCTCTTAAGCTGAATTGGTAATTCGCTGGCGTGCCCCCACATGCCGCGTTGCATGTGGGGCCCTGCTCGCCGGCAAGACACCGAAAGGGAATCGGAAAGTAGAATAGTAGAAGAGTAAAAGAGTGGAAAAGTCCGAACCCCCTGCAAAACCTGAGCGACGGGCTCCCACTTTTCTGCTGTTTCACTCTTGTACTTTTCTACTTTCTTGCTTTTGTCTTATCTCATCATTGCGGGTGCGGTTTCTGTTTTCGTTTTCGAATTCCGCCTTTCGAATTTCGGCCTTTGTTATCTCGGCCACAGCCACCCAAAGGTCCCCGCAGTTAGCAGCCCGTACACCAACCCATCAATCGCTTCCTTAATGGTCATACTCCACGTCGTGCCCCGCCAGATCGCGTCACTCAATCTGCCGACTCCGTACGTCATGAACGCCACCGTTCCCGCCACGCGAAACACTCCGCGATAGGGCATGCCGAATCGCACCGTGTGCGCGCACACATAAGCCACAAAGACTCCCACAATCAGGCAGAACAAAAACCACATGCCCAAAAACCTCGGCATGGGCGGCGGCTCGCTCGCCAGCACCGTCATCATCCCCACCGGGCCTGCCTTGTATTTCTCCACCATCGCCGGGGACCTCATCTCTTTGTGCGTGGTGAACGGAAAAACGTATAGGCCTTTTGTCAATCCCAGCCCGCGCAGGGACGCCAGCGCCTTCTCTTCTTCCGGCAGCGCGCGGTAATCGCTGCGGTGATACGGCAAAAACATGTGCATGATCGAGCTGGCAATGAACACGAAGATCGCCGAGAGCACAATCGGCATCCAGAGCGACACAAGGGAAACCATTTCCGAGCCTCCTGTCCGCAAGTTGTCGTGCTGCTGCAAAGGCGGGGTGCCTGCTCTCTCCGACAAAAGCCGCCACCCGCAAGCTACCTCTCTTGCTCTTTACTCTGAACCGGTTGATTCCAGGATGTTGCCGCGAGCCTAACGCCGCGCCCTGCCTCCGTCAAGTGTCCTGTCTACCCTGCCCGTGTACTGCGGGATCTTTAGATCGGCCAGCCTCGTATGGTGGCCGCCTCTTGGCACATAAACTCTGGACGGACTTGTCATCCTGAGCCCGCGCTTTTGCGGGCGAAGGATCTCAACCGATGCGTCTTGCTGGTTATTTCGCCGCCGGCACGACTGGCAAGAGCAGCGCCGATGGATGTTCGCTATCGTGATAGATGGTGTTGGTGGCGGAAACAAAATTGACCGCAAACGCCGGATTCTCTCCGGTATTCAGGTTGCGATCGAAGCGCGGGAAATTGCTGCTGGAAACCTCCAGCCGCAGCCGGTGGCCTTTGCGAAAAACGTTGCTGGTGGCCCATAAATCGATGGTGAATTTATAAATTTGTCCTGGATTCAAGAAGCTCGGCTTCTCCTGGGAATCACGGTAGCGCGCCCGCACAATCCCTTCGGTCATGTTTTGTGCATACCCATCTGGAGCCACATCCACCAGCTTGGCGGTGAAGTCGGTATCCACCGCCGAGGACTTGGCGTAAAGCTCCAGCGTAACTGGCCCAGTGATCTCCGTGTCCTGCGCAAACGCCGGAGTCGAGTACACCAGAACATCTTCGCGCGCCTCCACTGCCCGCTGGTCGTGCGGCCCCGGCGCAAGGTGCTCCGCATCGCAGCACAACGGCCCGCCAACCGTCGGCACCGGATTCCCCGGGTCATAGACATACTCGTCCGGCGTTTCTGCGCGCGGCGCCGTAGTGGAAAGGCTGCCATCCCCGCGCAGCGAGCTTGCGCTCTTCACGGCGTGCAGGAAGTACTTGGTGCTCTGCGCGCGCGCCAACGGCCAGTCATCCTCGTCGCGCCATTCATTGGCGCCCATTACGAAAATCTTCACCGGCTTGCCGGCGAACTCGTTCTGCACACCCTTCAGCAGAAAGTCGTACCACTTGAAGACGACCTCGTCTCCGGTGTTTTCGTCAGCCGCGGGTCCAAAGTCTAGATCACCGACATGACGCCCCGAGCCCGCATGTCCGCCCACCTCCACCAGCAGGTGCTGCCCGTGCCGCGCCGCCTCGTTTCCGCCATGGGCTTTTAGCCCTTCGTAGTTGCGCAGCGAGCCTCCCAGAAAAATGTCGTACCAGGCGGCCACGCTAAGCACCGGCACATTGATTTCGCCAAAGTGTTCCTCAATTGAGATTTGTTTCCAATAATCGTCGTAGTTCGGATGCTCCAGCCAATCTAGGAAGTACGACGCCAGGATGCCAGCCGTCGGCGCGAAAGCTGCATCGAAATTGAATAGCGGGTAGTTCGAGAGCGGCAGGTTATACACAGACACGAGCGCGTCCGTGTTCTTCCGGATTGCACGCTGAAAGGTGTCTTGCGCCAGGCCCGAAGCCCACGATTCGTTGAACCATTGCTCGAATGCTCCGCCCTGGTAGGTCCAGCCGTCGTGATAATTGCTGGCGGTCACCCCGGGGCAAATGCCGGCGAGGTGCGGCGGATGCGCTATGGCAGCGAGCATTTGCGTTGCGCCGACGTACGAACCGCCCCACATGCCTACTTTGCCGTTCGAGTACGGCAGCGCCGCCGCCCACTCGACCGTGTCGTAGCCGTCGTTCGCTTCGTTCTTGAAGGTGTACCAATCTCCGTCGGAGGTGAACCGCCCGCGGACGTCCTGAATGATGGCAACGTAACCGCGCGCCGCGGCCTTCATCCCAAAGTCCGCGCCACCCGTTTTGTTGTAGGGAGTGCGCTGCAGCAGCACCGGGAATTTGCCGTCCGCCTTGGGCCGGTAAATATCCGCGCGCAGTACCACGCCATCGCGCATTTTGGCCTTGACACCGTGCTCAACGGTCACTTCATAGGTTTCTGCGGCCCTAACCCGAGGAGCGCTCAGCAGCACTCCGAATACCGCCATACACAGAACAGTGTTCTTGTAAGTCATGGAACAACCTCCGGTAGGAAATGGTGGAGCGTTTTGCGAGGCTGTCCAGATTCTATCGCGAACCGCTGGTTCGTGCCGCAGGTTAGTCTTTCTTTGTGGTGCTGGCCGCGGGTGTTGCCAGGCGGGACTATCGTTTGTAACCGATCTTGCGCAGCAGACCGTGCCGCCAGGCGATATCTTCCTGCCCCTCGATTCCCTTTGGGGAACTCCCGTCAATCACGCCGAGCACACCGCGGCCTTGGGCGCTCTGCGCCACCACGACTTCCACTGGATTCGCCGTCGCACAAAAAATCGAGCACACTTCCGGAACATTTCGAATCGCGTTCAGCACATTGATCGGGTAGGCGTCCTGGAGAACCAACACAAAGGTGTGACCACACCCCAGCGCCTGAGCGTTACGTATCGCGATGTCCCGCAGCGCGACGTCATTTCCATCCGCTCGCGTCAGGCAGGCTCCGGAGGCTTCATTGAAGGCCACCCCAAACTTGGCTTGCGGCACCGTGGTGCACACCGCTTCATACAAGTCCTCCACGGTCTTAATGAAGTGCGATTGGCCGACGATGATGTTGGCGTTCGCTGGAAACTCCATGGCCACCGTTTTTAGCTCCAGCATAATTCCTCCGATGCTTTCTGTTTAAAAGGAAGATCTACGCGCTACGTTTGTGTGCCAGGCGCGCTCGTTCCAGGTAGCGTCCCGTCCTCACCTCAAGTCGTACGAATTCGCCCGGACCGATGAACATAGGTACTTGAATGGTAAGGCCATTCTCAAGCTTCGCGCTTTTCCACGCCGTTTCTTGCTGGGCATGTGCAGGGGGCGCGGTCTCCGCCACACGGATTTCGACGGCGTCCGGAAAAATCACCGCGAGCGGCTCGCCCTCAAAAAACTCGACCGGCAATTGCATGCCTGATTGTAGAAACATCTCTGCCGGCCCAAGGACCGCCTTGCCCACCTCGATTTGCTCAAACGTTTCCGGGCTCATGAACGTGCAGGTATCTGCGGACGAAAAGACATACTCCATCGTGCGCCGTTCCAGCTGCACCTCTTCGATGCGCTCTTGAGGCCGGAAGTGCGGCTCCCAGATGTGAGTCGTTCCTACTTTGCTCAACTTGGTTTTGACCACCCCGCTGAGTTTCGCGGCCCCGGCTTTGGATTCCGCCCCGAGGACTCGATAGATTTGGCCTTCGACCCGAATGGCCATTCCCTCTCTCAAATCTGCCGCAGTAAGCATGGGACCGTCCCTGGACGCTGTCTACCTCTAACCCGTATTTCCTTCTGGCACAGTGATGGGAATCACGTGGCCCGGAGCGCCCAAAGGCCTACAGGAGTTTCAACTCTACAATCGGCGTGCTTTCCTGCTAGCAATGAACACCTTGGCGGGTCACTCGCTGCTGTTCACGGAACGGCAGCCCATGATTCGACCGCCCGATAAGCGTGTCTGGCCGTCTGAGGGGTTGGATCTCTTCATCAGGCAAGAGACCCGGCAGCCCAGAGCAGCAAGCGTCTCAGCTCTTCTTCGAGGTCACGGCAAAAAACGCGGCAACCTCCTGGTGCACGTGTTCCCTCCCACACTTTGGGCATTTGACCTTGCCTTTCTCGTATTCGGCAAGGGTCAGGATCAACTCAAAGGGCTTCTTGCAATCTTCACAGTAAAACTCATAGCGCGGCATGGCGGCCTCCGTGAGCACTCAACGGGCGGACTCTTACGAATCATGTACGCCCCTGAGCAGCCGCTGTCAATATAGGCGTCGCGCCCCGCGAACCGTCCATATTCTCTTGTAGCCCTTGTGTGGTACGACCTAGGGTGGCATGACGTTCGACACTGCACTTCTTAACTATCCATGTTAGTTATGAGTGCGTGGAGGTGCAGTATGCCTTTCAACATCATGACCCTGTCGAGAGTGGCCATGCCCATAAGCCAGGCCGAAGGCCTGAAAATCCTGGAGCGTGATCACTTTTGCTGCCGGTACTGCGGGTTGGACGGGAAGGCCAGCTTTGAAAACGCCCTGGTCATGTCCGTTGATTTTGTCGTGCCGCGGGCTCACAAAGGTAAGAAGGACGCTTCGAACCTGGTGGCCTGCTGCCGACCGTGCAACATGATCAAGGGCACGCGGGTCTACAAGAGCTTCGCGGAAGCTCAGCAATATGTGCTGGCGCGGCGCGAAGAGTTGCGTCATGCCTGGGAAATCAAGTTCTCGCACCATGCGCATGTCGCTGAAGAATATCAACCGCGCATGGACTTGTGCGCAGGCATATAGCCGGTCGAGCTCCGCGAAGAGCCTGGAGTCATAGCGCGATCAGGCAACTCTCCGTGGGTGGTGCGGCACCTCAGGCTTTCGTTGTCAGGCGCGAGCGATGCGCAGCAACTGGCCAAGCTTGCGAATTCCTCTCTCTTCGACTAAGGGCATCATCCTTTGCCAGGCACAAGCGGTGAGGAAAGCATCGTACAGCGCGTGGTGCGCTTCGAGCCGTTCCAAACCGTAAGCCTTGGCTACCGTCGGCAAGTCCAGTTTTTCCATTCGAACCGGCAAATCTTCAGAATAGGGACCACGACGAAGGATCCAGTGGTGAATCCGCGCCGTGTCCACAGCCGGATTGCTCAGTTCGTGGCCGCTGCCACCGAGTTCCTTGCGCAGCGCTCGCAGGTCGACACCTAAAAAATGGCCGACAAGAACAGCCCCCAGAATGAACTGGCAAAACTCCGCGAGCACTGCGGGGAGTGGTTCGCCCGCTTGCACGTCTTCGGAACGCAGGGTGTGAACGAGCACGCTTTTCGCGGGAACCGGGACCCCCGGATTCACGAGACGGTAAAACTGCTGGCCCACCTGGATCCTCGGGCCCTCCATCGTGATCGCTCCGATGGACAGCAGCCGATTGGTGTTCTTGTCCAGGGAGGTCAGCTCCGTGTCGAGAACCACGTAGCGGAGAGTGCGAAGCGCCGCATCTTTGGAGAAGTGGGAGCCTCCGTCCTTGTTGCCGTGATCCGCTTTCAACCAGGAGAACATTCAGCGCCCCAGTTGCGGCCAAATCGCCGTGCGAAACGTATCTTCGATTACAGACTGCGCCCGGGCGCTCGTTCGAAACGCTTCCTTCAGCAAGCTTCTTTGCAAGTGCGTGAGTATATCGGGAGCGATGTAATTACTCAGCGGGCGGTTTTCCCGGACTTGCTGGAGCTGGCATTCGAGTCGCAATAGACTCAAAAATTCGAAGGATTCATGCAGGTCTTGGTACAGCTCCGAGTGTTCGTCTTTGCGCGCTTGCAGCGCCGATAGCCTGTCCAGCGTGTTGGTTGCCTCGACACCCGCATGAAGCCCAAAGAGGCGAACC
>Ga0187782_10003433_pt1 | contig 11798 bp, 10 predicted proteins | sample 0715_SJ02_MP15_2_FD_132454 | JGI IMG/M metagenome (GOLD analysis project Ga0187782, IMG submission 132454) | Tropical peat soil microbial communities from peatlands in Department of Meta, Colombia - 0715_SJ02_MP15_20_MG | ecosystem: Environmental > Terrestrial > Soil > Wetlands > Peat | place...
ACAAGAAGGGCTCGCTCGAGTCCGGCAAGCTTGCGGATCTCGCTGTGTTGAGCGGCGATCCACTCACGGTGGAGGAAAAGAGCATCGCTGACATCACCTCGCTAATGACCATGGTCGGCGGACGGATCATGCACCAATCCCCGAATTGGAATGAGTGATTCAAAGTATTTCTCTCAAGCCGTACAATTTTTTTGCGGAATCCGCCGCTGGATTTGCCCAAGCAGCCTTGACTCGGGAGCAGAAGAGTCGTCGGTGTGAACACCCCTTATCCAAGCGACGAGGAGCGTGCTCGTAGAACACCCTTTCATGAACGTGGAGGTATACGTAGAAATGACATCCTGCAGGCGATTAGCGGCGCGTCTCGGGATTGTGCCCGGATAACGGGCTACCCGGAAGTTGAGACGGGTGGACGTGGTGGAGCTACAATGATCTTGCTGGGCGAAACGGAAGCGGTCTCTGCGGGAACGCCACCATGCTCAGGGATAGCCTGGTGGTCGTATCGATGCCTTGAAAATCCCCGCCCCGAGGGGCGGATTACTCACTAACGGAAAACGCCACCTCTCCATTTTAGGCTGAACCAACACATCACAATGTCTGGCATATACTCTTCCGCCGAGCGAAAGTCTATGAATTACGTCCAAATTACTCTCAGTGGATTGGCGGCGACTTTCCTTGCGCGGGTAGTGATTCTTTGGCTATCGGTGTTTAGGGGCATCTGCGAACAAAAGGCAACTGGCTTGGGTGCCTTTGTCATGATTACTGCTTCACCGGTATGGATTCTAGCGGCTTTGCTCTTTGTATCGTTTCTTGCGGCCAGCCGAATCGGAAATAAGCTTCTGACAACAGTCTTGTTCTGGATTCCAACGCTGCTTTCTGCCTTAGGAATCGCCAGTTTTGCGTTAATCACATACATCTTCATACTTCTGATTCATACTTCTGAAGTAGCCCTAAAGGTCCCGCGGAACTTTGTTTGGTCTTGCGCCGCATTTCAGAAGGGTCTATTTTGTTGGGGTACACGTGGAAAGAATAGCTCCTCCTATTGTCCTAGCGGCGGTCGCCGCGGTCTGGTGGTGTGCCGGCGAAGGTGTTGAGCACATTTACCTTCCGAATGGTGAGTGCTCCAGGCACCTGGACACTAGGAGCTGATCAATCTCCAGGTGGGTCCGACGGTCCATAACTTGGTGCCAATATGAACGTCAAAACAAAGCCGAAAGTCTCCTTGCTTCTGTCGGAAGAAGAGGTCCATGTAATCTCGGCCGGACTATTTGCTCTATTGAGGTTCGAAGCCTGCACCGAAGCAGACAGTGCAGTCGCAGCATTCGCTGCTGAGCACTACTCCGTTAGGGAAGGGCTTCTACGCATGCTCTCGGATGCTGGACTTTGTCCCCGAGTCGTATGCAACGCAATCGAACGCGAAGTTGAAATGAGGGAAGAGCAGGAACGATTATCCCGCCTTCCGCCCCGGGACCGGAGCACCGAACTGAGTACATGGAGCCCTGAGGAGAGGGGTCTACTCGGCATTACCGGCGAGTGTGAAGATGTGCTGCAAATTCTCTTGAATTGGGCGTGGCGGCACCCCGAGAGGTGGGTTAGCGCAAAGTGCAGCCGCAGTTCAGAATGGTATCAAAGCCAGGAGGAGAGCGATAAAGATTGGCTGGATAAACATTGGTTTCCTCACATTGACTTTCTGCTTCGCATCGGACGGATTACGCCCAGGACGATAGACGGTGAAGACGGCTGGATTGTTCCGTCAGCCAAAGACTGGCGCAAGCAGAAAAAGCATCCGGCGGCTCCGACCGGACATTTGGATGCCCCAGCAGCCTGATGTGCCCATCGGTAGTCGTGGGGGGCCTGGCGTAAAGTTTGCCGTCCTGAAAAGAAGAACGGGCCTGTCAGCCCTCATCTGAGGATAGGTCAGCCCTTACGTGGTCGTAGGCCAGGTTGTGTTGCCAGGGGTGTGCCGTCTGTACACCTGAACACTGGATGTTGGTTCGCCGCTAGGTGCATAGGGCGCAATTCTCTGGCACGAATTGAGACTTCCTTTCCGATGAGTCCCACATTCCGAATGATTGTTGAACCGCAATGTTCGTCGCCTTCAGGAGTTGGTTAGGGTCAAGGGGGAACTCGGCGCTGACGGCCGGGCACTTGCTATCTGCGGTGCTCTGGGTGGGAGCCACGTGTGGTCTGTTGTCTCCGTTTGCGAATGCTGCAGACCATGTCCTGGTTCACGGTCTCTGGGTCTGGAAGGGTCCGTCCGTGGTAGAAGCCCCTCGGGGCGCGGAGATGCTGCGGGATTTCTGTCGATCCGCCGGCGTCAATGAAATTTATATTTCGGTTTCCGAACACGGCGATATGTCTGGGCTTGAACACTTCTCTCATCTCATTGATCTTTTGCATGCGTCGAGTATCCGAGTCGAGGCCTTGCTGTCCAGCGAGGACGCCGACGAGCCGGGCAAGCACCGGGACAAGCTACTGGATCACGTTCGACGAATTGTGCAATTCAATCAGGATCACCGAAGTCGATTCGATGGCATTCATCTCGACCTCGAGCCCCAGCAACGGCCGGAGAACAAGGGTGCAGGCAACCTCCGATTCCTGCCCGGTCTGGTGGAGGCTTACCGAGCAGTCCGCGCCCTTGCCGAACCGGCTCGGCTCACCGTCAATGCGGACATCCAAAACAAACTGCTCAAGGGCAGCAGCAGTGAACGCAACCTGCTCTTATCATCGTTGCCGAGGTTTACGCTAATGCTCTATGAGTTGAGCAGTCCAGATGACGGAGAGAGCATCGAACAAAAAACAGAAAAACTCCGGACGACCAGCCAAAAATTCCTGGCCATGGCCTACGACGGTTTGCACGATCCGCGTCTTGCGAACATGGTGGTCGGGCTGCGAACCCCGGATTACGGCGAATTACTGCCCAAGATGCTAGATACTTTAGACGAAGCAAACCGCGGGAACCCGCACTACCAGGGATGGGCACGACATTCCTACGGTGATTCTCCGCATGGAAGCCTTCCTTGAGGGTTAGCTAAAGCTTCACTCTTGTTACGCCGCCGCTTCTGTTGCGAAGCGTTTGTTTTGCAGCCGTTTTTGACCTTTGCTTCCTGATGCGGTCAGACACTCGCCCCTCGTGACCGCCAAGGATAGAATCCTAGGTCTACATGACAGGACCAATGGCGAAGCTGAAGATTCTGGATGCGATCGGCAACACTCCCTTGGTCGAGCTTCGCCACGTCGTTCCGAAGGGGTCGGGACGGGTGATAGTCAAACTGGAGTCCGCGAATCCAACCGGCAGCATGAAGGATCGCATGGCCAGGGCGCTAATTGAGCGTGCCGCTGCAGACGGTCGTCTTTCACACGCAGGCACGGTCGTCGAATACACCGCGGGCACGACCGGCATCTCGCTTGCCTTTGTTTGTGCCGCGCTCGGATACCAGGCGCACTTCGTTTTCTCCGACGCGTTCAGTGACGAGAAGCGCTACACCATGCGCGCTTATGGTGCCAAAATCACAGACGTGCCGAGCGATAACAAGAAGATCAATGAAGAGCTCATTCGGAGGATGATCTGCACCGCGGGAGAGATCAGTCGACAGCCAGGACATTGGTGGTGTGATCAGCTCAACAACCGGGACGGCGAAGCCGGCTATCACCCGCTCGGCGAGGAAATATGGCAACAATCCGACCGTCGCGTCGACGCCTTTGTGCATGCGGTGAGCACGGCGCACTCCATTCATGGTACGGCGCACGCCCTGCGAAGCCACAACCCACAACTGCGCGTTTTCGCCGTGGAGCCGGCTGAATCCGCCGTCCTCTCGGGCAGGCCTTCGGGCTCCCACAAGATTGAGGGGATCGGCATCGGCTTTATTCCGCCCTTGTGGAAGCCCAAAGAGGTGGATGAGATTCTCGCGGTTACGACGGAAGACGCCAAGAGCATGGCACGCCGCTTGGCTAGGGAAGAAGCCATCTTCGCTGGAACTTCGACGGGCGCGAATATAGTTGGAGCGATCCGTGTGGCCACACGCCTTGGTCCGGATGCGACGATCGCCACCATTGTCGTCGACTCAGGTTTGCGCTACCTCAGTACGGACGTTTTCCGAACCTGATCAGGGTAGTCTCTTCCGGGAAAGCCGCCCTTTGCCATCCCCTTACTCACCGCTGCTGCGCCGCCAGCCCGGGTTAGTCGGAATGCTGGCGTTCGACCGACCATATGCTAGCCTGATCTTTTTCAAAGGGGTAAACGTGCACCATCCAGTTGAAGACCACGGGATGAAATGTCCCCCCTGCTGCGGTGCAGGCTTCTTCGGTCGTGATCGATCCCTTCAGACCAAACAGCGGGCGTGGGGCCAGCATTTCCATCCTGCGGTTCGGGGGTGGAGCGCAGAGATTCACGTGTTCGTGCCATTGCGCGATGCTGAGGGGGATGCGTTGGTTGAGCTGGCCTTCGCCGAAGCGCTTGGGCGCGGTGTACATGGCGCCGATCAGTTTGTATTCGTTGCCGTGCCTTTCATAGAGCAGGGACGTGGGGTGCTCAGGGTCGAAGGTGAAAGCCGCTTGCAGTGCGTAAGCATAATTGGTGAAGTGGTACATCTTCTGCGGAATCTCAGGGTGAAAGATCTTGAAGCCGTCGGCCAACGCAGTGTGGTAGTCGGTGTATTTGGCGCATGCTTTGCGTGCGGCTTCCACCACCTGTTGGGCTCTCTCGGCATCACCGGGCTGTGGCGGACGGAGCGCGGTCATCTTCATATGCGGACCCATGTCCATGTGACCTTCCATGGACTGCATGGCGTGCACGCTGGCGTCACCGTTGCTGTCTTCCTCCGACATGCCTTTCATGTCCGACATATCGTGACCAGGCATATCCATGCCAGGCATCGTCTGCTGGCCAACGGGTTGGGTATTATTGACGGCCGACGGTTGCTGACCCGCAGCCACGCCGGTCAACACGGATAGCAATATCACGATTAAGTTGCGCATCATCAATCGCTGCCATTGTCACCGAAAGTTCTTGGGCGGGTGTCGTAAGGAATTGTCCGGCGTCGACTTGACGCTTTCAATACTTCAGAACCGGAACCGACTGACCAACGTAACCCCATATCCTCCCGATATTCCACGAACTCAGGGCCCCTCCTGGCCTTTTTTTGAAGGAACGGCGGTGATCTCGATGAGAAATTAAGACCTTAGCAGCATCAGGAGTGAAGATTACCGGTCGCCGCGGCGCTCGCTGGGGGGTGGGTTGGAGTCATCGATTTCTAAATCCGACAGGAGCGTGATCGAGAGAAGGAAGGCCTAAAAGAACGTTGCATTTTCTGGTTTTTCCCAGGATCCACCATAGGATTTGCCGCGCAAACCCAGCAAAATTGCCGAATCCTGATTGGTTCGGCCCAACAAGGTGTCTGTTAGCCTCCTCTACAAGTGCCATGTACGTCTGTCACTTTGGTCGCGATAGGCGATTCGCTAGTATCGTACGATGAGCTTGCAGTGCCTGATGGTGACCCGCGATCCCAACCTCCTGAGTCACATCAGAGCGACATTGAGTGAACATGGGGCCTCGCTCGATCTACGACAGGATTCGGAAAGCGCAATAGAACTCGCCTCCCGCCGCCATTGGGACGGAATCATCATCGACTGTGATGATGTGCCCGAAGGCAAAGAAGCAATCACCAAGGTGCGGCAAACCCACTCGAATCAGCAGACTCTGATCTTCGCCGTTATAAACGGCTCAACCGGAGTGGACGAAGCTCTTGATTCGGGAGCCAACTTTGTACTTTCCAAAGGGCAGGAGACTCGATTCCGGAGCGTTCTCGATGCCACCCTTCCCAAGATGGAACGGGAACATCGCAGATATTTTCGCTACGAAGTTGATTTGCCTGTCCGGTTGCGGAATCATGAAGGACAAATTGTTACCGCCAGAATGAAGAATGTCAGCGAGGGCGGACTCGCTATCAAGCTGGTGGATCCGCTGCGATTTGAAGGACTCGTGAATCTGCAATTTAATGTTCCTAGTGTCAACGCCGAAGTTTTTCAGGCAAAGGCGGAGGTGGTTTGGAGTGACTCCTTTGCCATGGGCTTGCGGTTCCTATATACCGACAAAGATTCTGGGGCTATTCTTCAGTCCTGGCTCGATTCCCTAGAAGCGCAATCGCAGCTCCACGAAACGTCGCACCGCAGCTAGCGTGTCCAAACCTTCGGGTTCTCGGTAAACTCGCAGTCCAGGCCCGCTGGAGACGCGATCCTTCCTTGCCGCGACCTTCCGCATACCTGGTCGATTCGAATCTCCAGATTCTAGAGCCGATTAGAGATTTCGCTTCGTCCACTGGTCGATGCGCTCCAGGCCCTTGTTCAGATTCTCGAGCGAATTCGCCACGCTGAAACGCAAGTATCCTTCTCCATAGTCTCCAAACGCTGTGCCCGACAGGCAAGCCACCCCTGCTTCCTCAAGCAACGCGTTCGCCAGCTTCCTCGACTTCCATCCGGTTTGCATAACGTTAGGGAAGACATAGAATGCGCCCTTCGGCATGCGGCAGGAAAATCCTTTGATTCGATTCAACCCGGCAACAAACGCATCTCTTCTCCGCTGAAACTCCAATCGCATATGCTCCACCGAGGATTGATCGCCGCGCAGCGCCTCAATGCCTGCGATCTGAGTGAAACTGGCCGTGCACGAGTTCGAATTGGTCATTAGCCGCGTGATGTGGGTTGCCAGATCCGAGCGCATCACCCCATATCCCATTCGCCAACCGGTCATGGCGTAGGTCTTGGAAAAACCGTCGAGAAGAATGGTGCGGTCCTTGAACCCGGGGACCGAGATGATCGAATGGTGTTGGCCCTCGAAAATCAACCGACTGTAAATCTCGTCGGACAGAACCAGAATGTTGCGGTCGCCGATCGCCTCCGCAATGTCGCGAATATCGGCTTGCTCCAAAACCCCGCCCGTAGGATTCTGCGGTGAATTCAGTATGACCAGTTTTGTGCGATCCGTGATTAGGTTGGCAAGTTCGTCGGTGTTCAGGCCGAAATCCTTTTCCTCGCGCAGCCGAATCGGGATCGCCTTGCCACCCAGGTATTCGATCATCGACTCGTAGATCGGAAATCCGGGATTGGGGTAGATGACCTCGTCCCCTCGATCGATAAGGGCAAGCATGGTGAAGAAAATGATCGGCTTACCGCCAGGCACGACCACCACTTCCTCGGCGTCGACGGCAACACCACGCGTACGACTGACCTCTTCCCCAATCGCCTGCCGCAACTCCGGGAACCCGGCTGACGGGCCGTAATGCGTCCAGCCCTTGCGGAGAGCATTGACTGCAGCGTCGATGATATTCTCCGGTGTGTCGAAGTCTGGTTCCCCGATTTCCAGGTGCACGATGTCTTTGCCCTGGCGCTCGAGAACCCGTGCTTGGTTCAGTACTTCAAATGCCGTTTCCGTACCGAGACGCGACATGCGTTCCGAAAGGCGGAGCTCGTATTGAGTGGCTTTTTCCATGGTGGCAAGGATAGCCATTATATCTCCTCACTCTCGAGGTCGCCGCGACCAAGCGGCGAGCCAGCCAGGGATTGCGAGAGGTTCGTCCAAACCATTACTTGCTCACTCACCGTATCAAATATCCGTCGCGGGATTCGACGACCGGCGTCACACCGCGCAGTGCGGGAGGGAGTTTCCGGAGAAGAAACTGAATCAAGGGCAAACGCGCGTGCTCAGAGGCGTCTTAGCTCCGGCGTCGCCGCGCAAAGGCATAGAAGGTCGGTACACCGGCAAGAATGACCAGGCAGCCCAGGGCGGAATTCCGGAGATTGTCGGTGAAGGTGTAGTAGAGCAAAAGAGCTGATGCCAATACGAACAGAAGGGGAACGAAGGGATATCCCCAGACGCGATAAGGACGTACGGCGGCGGCTTCGCGTCGCCGGAAGACGAACACCGTGCTGCTGGCGATCATGTAGAACAGCCACTCGGCGAAAATGGCGAGCGAAAAGAACTGGCGAAAACTGCCGCCGAGCAATAACAGAACAATCGCGAGTCCAGCCTGAACCAGGATGGCTATGGAAGGGGTATGGTAACGCGGGTGGATGTACGCTAAAGCGGAGAAGAAGTATCGATCGCGAGCCAGCGCAAAGGGAATGCGGGCTCCGCTCATGGTCGTGCCGTTCAAGGTGACCAGCATGGAGACGGCCATACCTGCCGATACGATCGCTGCTCCCGCCCGACCCCACACTAGGGCAATCGCATCCGATGCGACGCGAGGTGAGGCAGCGATGGCTTTCGCAGGGGGAACATACTACACGGCGGCATTCACCAGCATGTAGAGGGTTGCAACCGTCGCAACCCCTACGATCAGCGCAATGGGGATCGTGCGTTCTGGCCGGCGAATTTCCTCGGAGACCATGTTCAGATCGTTCCATCCGTCGTAGGCCCATAGCGCAGCCACCAAGGCTGCCATAAAACCGGCAAGGCCCCCTCGCGCCCCAGGGTACTGTTCGGTGAAGTGGCTCCAAGTGCCCTGTGCATACGTGAATCCGATGAATACGATCGTGAGGATGATTCCGATTTTTAAAATCGTAAAGAGGAGCTGAAATTCCGCGGCCTTGCGAATACCGACGTAATTCAAGAAGGAAATGAGCACGGTGGCGGCGACGGCCACGCATTGACCGTAGGTAATGTCGAAGGGATGGTGCACAAGCGTCGCGGAGAAAAAACTGAAAAGGGAAAACGTTCCCAGGATACGGACAAGGCCGGTTGTAATGGTGGCGATGGACGCTGGTTTCGCTAGCAGGAACCAGGTCCAGGCATAAAGAAACCCTGCCAACGGACCGTAAGCATCACGGACATAGACATACTCGCCGCCAGCCTGCGGCTTCATGGCACCCAGTTCGGCGTAGGTAAGAGCCCCAAACAAGGACAGCAAACCCCCGATCAACCAGGCCAGATAAACCAGTTTCGCGGAGCCAACGGCTTGCATCATCTCGGCGGGAACCAGGAAGATGCCGCTGCCAATAATCGTGCCCACGACGATAGAGCCGGCTTCAGCAACGCCAAGTTCGCGCAGCAGACCGGTGGGGACGGAGGCTTCGGTTCTCGTCGTCGAGACCATTGGGAGTGGCCAGTATAACGTTTGGCCCCGCCCCGCATCATCAGAGGGCGCCTCTTTGGTACTCCATGGTAGATTGAAGGATTCTATGTATGACATCGCTTCCTGGGCCCTTAACGTAGGCGCAGTACGTGGTGCGAGCTACACGGACGTTCGCATCGGCGACGATCGCCAGCGCGCCCTGTCGACCAAGAACGGCAAACTTGGCAGCGCCTCCGAAAACGAGTCCTTCGGCATCGGAGTGCGCGTCCTTGCCGATGGCGCCTGGGGATTCGCCGCATCGGAAGAGCTAAGCCGTGCGGCGGTGGAGGCCACGGCGGCCCGCGCGGTGCAAATCGCCAAAGCTTCCGCCCACGTCAAACAGCAAGATGTTCAACTGGTACCGGAGAAGCCCGCTACCGCCGAATGGACCACGCCCTTTGCCATCGATCCCTTCACGGTTTCAGTAGAACAGAACCTTGCCCTGTTGCTTGCGATCGATTCCGAACTGCGCGCGGTGAAAGGAGTGACGCTGGCCGAGACCAATATGAACTTCCGGCGCGAAGAGCAGTGGTTTGCTTCATCGGAAGGTTCTAAGATTCATCAAACCAAATACACGTCCGGCGTCGGCTACGCCGCCTACGCGTTTGCCGGCAGCGAGATTCAGAAGCGCTCGTATCCCACCTCCTTTGGCGGACAATGGCAAAACAAGGGCTATGAATTGATTGACGAGCTGAAGCTGGTCGATAACGCCCGCCGTGTGGGCGAGCAGGCAGTTGCGTTACTCGCGGCCGATCAGTGTCCCGAAGGTGTCTTCGATGTCATTCTGGAGGGTTCACAGCTGGCGTTGCAGATTCACGAATCGGTGGGACACCCGATCGAATTGGATCGCGTGCTGGGGATGGAGGCCAACTTCGCCGGCACGTCTTTTCTGACTTTAGACAAGTTGCGCAGCCTTCGCTATGGAAGCGAGCTGGTGAATATCGTTGCCGATGCCCGCGAAGAGCATGGCCCGGGCCTGGGAACCTTTGCCTTTGATGAGGAGGGTGTGCCGGCACAGAGCACGCCGATCATCACGAACGGTCTGTTCACCGGCTATTTGAGCTCGCGGGAGACGGCGGCCATGATCGGGTCGAGGCGATCCGGTGGCACGCTACGGGCGGAGGGCTGGAATCGGCTGCCGATTATCCGCATGACCAACGTCAGTATCGTGCCCGGGGAACATCCGCTTAGCTGCGAGCAGTTGGTCGCTGCGACTGACTACGGAGTCTACCTCGAGACCAACCGCTCCTGGTCGATCGATGACAAACGTTACAACTTCCAGTTCGGGACCGAGATCGGATGGGAGGTCAAGCATGGCAAGCGCACCCGCATGCTCAAGAATCCATCCTACTCAGGAATCACCACCGAATTCTGGAACTCGATGAACGCAATTTGCTCGCGCGAGGAATGGGTACTGTGGGGTATTCCGCACTGTGGAAAGGGTCAGCCGCAGCAGGTTATGGGTACGGGCCATGGCGCTGCACCGGCAAGATTTCGAGATGTGAAAGTTGGGTCGGCATACCGGGGTAAACCGTAGACCGCGATTCGACACCTGTGGAGACAAAGCCGAATGCCATGGAAGGATCGGGCTGCTGACCTCGCCGAGCGGATCCGAAAGTACTCCGTTGCGGATGAGGTGGAGGTCATCGTTTACAGCACTCGCAGCGCCCTAACGCGGTTTGCCAACAATGTGATTCATCAGAATCTGGAAGAAGAAAATGTAGCAGTGTCGGTAAGGACGGTGTTTGCCGGGCGCACGGCGCGCGCGACCACCAATAGGATCGACGACGAAGGTTTGAAGCGCGTCGTCGAAGCTTCCGAAGCCCTGGCGAAGGTTCAGCATCCGGATCCCGATCTTCTGCCAATGCCGAATGCCCGAGAGGGCAGCAGCAGTGCGAGAACGATCCCCAACCGTCACTTTCAGCAAACTGCAGCCATGACACCCGAAGAGCGTGCCGAACGGGTGCGAGCGATCGTCGCTGTCGCCGAAAAACACCGGCTCACGGCGGCGGGGATCATCTCGAGCTCGGAAACCGAGGAAGGGATCTTCAACGGCCGGGGGCTGTCGAGCTGGCACAGGCAAACCGCTGCAGAAATTTCAATCACCATGTTGGGCACGGACTCCTCGGGCTGGCAGAAGGCAAATTCACCGAATGTCGACAATCTCGATGCGGCCGCGTTCGCCCGTACCGCGGCTCGCAAGGCTATCGAAGCCGCGAAGCCGCGACAAACCCCGCCCGGGAAGTACACGGTGATTCTGGAGCCTGCCGCCGTACTCGACCTCGTCGGTTTCATGTTTTATGACTTCGGCGGCCTTGCCGTACTCGACCGGCGGTCCTTTCTCAACGACCGCGTCGGTACCGAACTGTTCGGCAAGAACATTAACATCTGGGATGACGTTGCCCACCCCCTCCAGTCCGGAGCCCCCTTTGATGGGGAGGGCATCGGCCGACAAAAGGTGCATCTGGTCAAGAACGGTGCGGTCGAGCGCTTGGTGTACGCACGCGGAACGGCGGCCAGGATGCAGCGCTCGGAAGACAAAGACAAGGTTGGACCGATTGAACCCACTGGGCACGGTTTTCCACTTCCCAATGAGGTTGGCGAAGCTCCCATGAACATTGTCTTTGGTACGGACGAGAACCCCACGACCGTGGACGAGATGGTAGCCTCGACCGAGCGAGGCATCCTGGTGAC
>Ga0187782_10003435_pt1 | contig 11795 bp, 10 predicted proteins | sample 0715_SJ02_MP15_2_FD_132454 | JGI IMG/M metagenome (GOLD analysis project Ga0187782, IMG submission 132454) | Tropical peat soil microbial communities from peatlands in Department of Meta, Colombia - 0715_SJ02_MP15_20_MG | ecosystem: Environmental > Terrestrial > Soil > Wetlands > Peat | place...
GCAAGGCAGTCCTAAGGAAATTGCCACACGTTTGGTCGATAAACTAAGGAACGAGTCTCGTGTGATTTAACCTAGCGGCGGTCCCGCCTCGGCGGGATCGCCAAGTAGTGGCGAGTTTATCCGTCGGCTGACGGATCAAGTGGCGGCGTCCCGATCAGAACGGAACAGGTTTGGCCGCCTTGACAGGAGGCTTGCAATGTTCATCCACATATCGAAAATGCGTGCACGGAAGAAGAGAGCTAAAGACTACGAAACTTTCGGGCGGCAGGTGACGCTGCCCGCGCTGAAGAAAATCGAAGGCTGCCAGGAGGCCTACTTTTTTAAGGTCGTCGAGTCGCGCAAGCCTGAATACCTGTTAGTGGCTTTCTGGCGGGACCCCAAAGCCCTCGAAGCGGCTCGGACCAATCCTGTCTATCGTGAACACAAAAGGAAATTCGAGGCGGGCAAATTCTGTAAGACGATTCCGCTCGAGCTGACGTGCGTGTGCTTGGACTCGTTCAAAGGTTCACCCGCCCGAAAGCCTCAAAAGGCTGCCCGGCCGTCGAAGATGAAAAAGACGGAAGAGCAACCTGCAAAGACTCCGGCTGCGGAGGCGGCGGCTCCGACCCCGGAAGGCGCGTAAACATGGCTGAATCGGTTCTGGTTTTCGCGGAGCAGCAAGCAGGTAAGGCCTCCCGACCCACATGGGAGGCCATGGCGGCTGGGCAGCAACTCGCTCGACAGCTCGGAGGTTCGGCTACTGCTGTCCTTTTGGGCCACCGGGTAGCGCCCCTCGCCTCAGAACTTGCTGTTCTCGAACTCCAGGAAGTGCTTTGCGTAGATTCCCCTTTGCTCGCAGACTACACACCGGACGGCTATGCGTACGCGCTGCGCGAGGTGGTCCAGCAGCAGAAGCCTCGGTTGGTGGTTTTCAGCCACACCTACCTGGTGCGCGATTTCGCTCCGAAGCTGGCGACGTCGCTGGGTCGGGGCTTGGTGAGTGACTGCTTGGGCTATCGTTGCGAAGGGGAGAAGCTGATTTTCGTACGGCAGGTTTTCCAGGGGAAATTTGTCGCCGATGTGGAGTTTAGCGGGGAGCCGCCGCATTTCGTCTCTTTTCAGGCCGCGGCCTTCCGTGAGGACTCGGTGCGCCGCGGGACGGCTTCCGCCAAAATCACCTCGGTTCCAACCACTCTTTCAGCCGACAAAATCCGGACCAAGCCTGGAGAGCGTTTCCGTGAGGCCAAGCAGGCAGTAGACCTGTCGCAATCGGAGATCATCGTGGCGGTGGGGCGCGGCATCAAAGCTCCTGAAAACCTCGAACTGGCCAAGAAGCTTGCGGAAGCGCTGGGCGCCGAAATCGGCGCCTCTCGTCCGATCTGTGACAACGGCTGGCTGCCCATGGACCGGCAAGTCGGCAGTTCGGGACAGACTGTGGCCCCCAAACTCTACGTGGCGCTGGGAATCTCAGGTGCCATCCAGCACATGGTGGGCATGAAGGGCTCGCACACGGTTGTGGCCATCAACAAGGATAAGGAAGCACCGATTTTTGAGGTCGCAACTTACGGCATTGTGGGAGATCTTTTCGAAATCGTCCCCGCGCTCACGGAAGAAATCAAGAAAGCAGTAACGAGTGGCAATTGACGAGCAGAAGTCAGGAGTCAGAAGTCAGCAGTCAGAATGTTCAAGAATCCATGCCGCCTTTCAGATCTTAGCGAGAAAAAAGCCTAGGCGCTGTCGATTCTGACTCCTGACTTCTGACTCCTGTCTTCTGTTTGTCCCTCATCACTGGTTTTTCGGTACCCAGGTAAATGGCCCCCAGCCTGTCTTCTGCACCTCGCACGAGCCGCAATCAAACTCCCGGAGAATCTCTCCGCCTCCGGTGATGCGTTCGGGGGAGATGGAGTCCACCTCAAAGCGAAGTAGCATAGGGCACATTTTTGTCTTCCCGTCCGGAAGGGGACAAGCCAGTAGAACTCGGGATGTGCCCACCCACCTTGAGCCGCTGCGGCGGCATTCACTGCGAATATAAGCGCCTTGCTTGGCAGCCTCAGGAGGGATGTTCGTCCATTCGGCAGTGAAGTGGTCGCCGTCAATCTGTACGCGGTACTCTTTTCCGGTCGTCGCGGACTTCCAAATCTTAGGAATTGTGCCGGCTTTCGCAGCAGACTTGGCGCCCCCAGGAGCGCTTTGGCTTCCAGAAGAAAGTTGGACCGAGCTCGTAATAAGTATTCCGCACACCAAAACCAAAACTCGGCAAAATGGTTGTACCCTCAAAAGGCCCTCCTCCGTCAGTCCCTAATGCGTTTCAGCAAAAATCCCGCCATGAAGTATTTGACGCCTTTGCTTTTCCAAACACGTTCCAGCTTCCCCGCTTTTTCGCAGCGTCTTTTCTTTTAACGACATCCCCAGTTAGTTCCAGAGAGAATTCTTTCCGAGTTGCTGGCCACTGTCAAGAGCGGATCATAGCCGCCTACCTCTCAGGAGTCGCCTCACGCGCCGACCTGAATTACATCTTCCGCGAGGCGATGGGCGAACTCACCGTGGGCCATTTGTTTGTGGTCGGTGGCGTGGCGCCTGACGTGGAGGTCGAGCTCGATCCCAAGGCGTTGCGCGAAGGGCGCGATCCGCAACTCGAGAAAGCCGTTGCCGTAGTGCTGTCGGAGCTGGAGAAGAATCCCATTCCCACTCACCACAAGCCGCCTTATCCAAACTACCATCAGGGCGCAGGCACCGGGGCTCCGCCGAGCAATTGGCCGACCCTCGAAACGCAAGCGTGTGGCGCAGTTCTCGCTTGTGGGGTCGGCGTCCACAGCCTAGAAGAGTCCGCCAAGGTTCAGGACAAGTATGGAAATCAGGATGACCACCACGGCCGCCGCCAGCACCTTGCGGGTTCCGGACGAGGTGGCTCGCCATTCTCCTGCCAGAATGCCGAGGAAATTGGAAGAGAGAATAATGGCGGTGGTGAACAGGACATAGCCAAGGGATGTTCCGTACTTTCCCACCAGCGTTGCGCCGATGCCATAACCCACCATCCCCGAGAGCCAGAGCAAGCCCATGGCCACGGCGAGGCAGGTTTCTCTTGCCCAACCTGGTTTCAGGAAAAGTGGCCAAGTCCCGTTCCGTGACAGCAGCAGGAGGCAATAGAGGAGATTCGGAACAAAGCCGGCGCCCAGCACCAGAGCCCAGGAAGCGTAGGTCGAGGTCACGGGGAGGGCTCCCAGAGCGACGGCCTTTTCGCGGACCGGCCCGCTGAAGGCGAAACCCAGATTGATGTTTGATCCAAAGATGCCGGTGAAAATGCAAATGGCCAACCCGGTCATAAAAGCCGTAGCAGCGCCGCTGCTAGCGGAGCCGGCCGGCTTCTGCTCCTTTTCTCTCCGGCGGCCGGCCATGCCGTAGAGGACAAGGCCGGCAAAGAGGATGGGCATGCTCGTGAGCAAAAGGATGCCGCGCGGCCGCAGCAGGTCCGCCGGGTGAAGGACCAATAAGGGTACGAGCGACCCCGACAGACAAGACAAGCCTGCCACCACGGCGAACGCCAGCGCCATGCCTACGGCGCTGATTCCCAGGCCGAAGGTCACCTGGGCGATGCCCCACAGAAAGCCGAAGACCAGCGGGGCGAGGAGCGCCCGGCTGGAAACGCCTCGATACACATCGCCGAGGTGGGGCACGAAAGCCGCAGCCAGTAACCACGGTATAATCAGCAACGCGGTGGCGGCAAAAACCAGCCAGGTGTTCTCCCATTTCCACTGGCGCGTGTATTTCATGGGCAGCGGAAAGGCTCCATTCAACGCGCCACTAATGAAAATGACTGCCATGCCGAGCCAAAAATGATCGCTCATTGTGTGCACGCTTTCCAAATTGCGCTCGCGGCCGAAAAGCCGGTGGGGCGAATGACCTCGGCCCGAACGTAGGCCGGGTTCCCTTGCTGGAAGCTCAACGAAACTGTAGCTGACTGACCGGGAGTGAGGCGAGGAAGCAAGGCTTCGTGCCGCTCCACCGGCAGGTCGCCGCTAAGGTAGACAATCCATCTCAGCTTGTAGCCCTCCAGCGTGTAGGCGGGAAGCGCGCTCCGCGCCTCCACGGTTGCCCTCAGGGAGTTCCCCTCTGCCACCAGCCTGAGTGCCTGCACCGGACTCGCCTGCTCCCGCAGCGCCTCGAACGACGCCTTGCGCGCCCCGTAAAGATCCACCACTCCGTGGACGCGTTGCTTCAGTACGCCAATCCCTTTGTCACCCATATGCGTGCGGTAGTCGTTATAACAGAAAAAGATCGCGCCGCCTACAAAAGGATACTGGCGGAAAGAGTCATTGTGTGTCTGCAAGATTCGCGCGCGAACCAAATCGTTCTCCGGCCTGTCCGCCGTGCAAGCACAATAGCCGTACTCAGAGATCACGATGGGCTTGTCGGGAAAGGCGCGGTGGATCTCTTCCAGGTTGCGCTTCACGTCCTCAACGCCGCCCTTGTACCAACTTTCGTAGTATTCATTCCATTCAATAAAGTCCATCAGCCCGGCTACATCCTTCTGGGGCGTCTCTTGCAGGGAATTCGAGGCGTAGGCGCGCAGGCGATTCGGATCGAGCCTGTTCGCCTCCTCGTACATGCGTTGGGCGAACTGATAGGCGGGCGGATTCTGCCCGTCAATCTCGTTGCAAAGCCCCCAGGAGAAAATGCAGGGATGGTTGCGGTCACGCTCAATCATCTCGCGCAACTGCTCGAGGCCATTCTCCATGATCTCCGGCGCAGGTTGGCCGCCCATGCCGCTGAATGTCTGGCTCCCCCAGGTGGGCACCTCTTCCTGGAGCAGTATTCCATGCCGGTCGCAGTAGTCGAGGATGCGTTCGTCTTGCTGCCAGTGAACGCGGGTGAAGACGCAATTGAGCTCTTTCAGATCGTCGTGGTCGTGAAGAATCCAGGCAGCGGGCTCCGCCATCCCGTATTCCGGGTTGCTGCCCGCCATGCGCTCCACTCCCATCAGCCAGACACGCTCGCCATTGAAATAGAAGCCGGCGTCCTTCACTTCGATTTTGCGAACTCCGAAGAGGGTCGAACAGGCATGAAGTGGTGCCGCATCGGCCGCGATCCTCACTATCAGCCGGTAAAGGTGGGGATGATCGAAATGCCAGAGTCGAGGGTTGGGCAGTTGGCCCGGCGGAAGTGAGACATCACGGCTCGCCCCCGGCTCGAGCGATGCCGTCGCCGCCCGCTCGTTGCGCAGCACCACTCGATCCGTGTCATCTTCCAGGATTTCGTAAGCCACTTCGATTTGCCTTGCGCTGTTACTGGAATTTCGCAGTCTGGCGCGAATGGCAAGGCTGGCATGGGAGGTGTCTAAGTCGGGTTGGGCATCCACTTCAACTCGTTCGATAAACGTGTTTGGGGTAGCGAGCAAGCTCACAGGACGAGTGATTCCGCCGTCCGGCGCCCAATCGTAGGAATCACCGCGCGGCAGCATGTTTTGGTCGAAGGAATTATCCACTTTGACGGTAATCGTGTTGGACCGGCCTGGAAGTACGGCAGTGGAAATGTCGAAGGCAAAGGACGTGTACCCCTTGCGAAGATGGCTCCCAATCAATTGCCCGTTCAGCCACACGACGGCGCTATGAAAGACGGCCTTGAACTCGAGGCGAATAACCTTGCCGGACCATTCTTCCGGGAGTTCGAAGCGGCGCCGATACCACGCCACACCAAGGTACCCCGCCGAGTCGTCAGACACCTGCCAGGTGTGCGGCACGGTGACTGTGCGCCAGCCATCGCCCGAGGCGCTGGGGAGATGCCAACCCTGAGATTCGCCCTCACTCTTCGGATCCAAGCGAAACTGCCATTCGCCATCGAGCGGGCGCGTGACGGTCAGTGGGCAGTCTTGGGCCTCTTGGCGAGGAGCCGGTTCAGCTAGCGGCGGAACCAACAGGGGAGCCGCAAGCCCGGCGATTCCCATTTTTTTAATGAAGCGTCTTCTGGATGGTTGACTCAAGGCATTCCTCTGCGTGAAAGCAGGCCGCATCGTAGGTCGAGGAATCCATCACACGATGTCCCAGCCCGCTGTAGCATAATCCCCTTCGGCCTCGGAAACCTATTCCCTAACCGTCCCGCCTCACCCGACTGCACGCCGGCGCGTCGAGGGAAGTAACTGTTCTTCCGCCTCGAGGTGGGCGCGCATTTCACGAATCATGCGAGCGCCAAGGGTCAAGAGCACGGTAGGATCCTTTGAAAGGCCGTAAGAAGCCATCTGCCGCTCGAGTTTATCCAGGTCCACACCAAAACGTTCATGGTCGGCCCGGAAACACGCCAGCTTTGGACTGGCCTCGGCGTCCTCACAAAAGGCGGGGAACAATTCCGATTCCTCTTCCCGGCAATGGGTGGTCAGAACCGTTTTGAGGTATTCCAGTATCTCGCGCAAGGAGGCATCCGCCGCCTGCCGCTCGAGGGGTTGGCTGCCGTTCATGGAAAGCCGCTCCAAGGCCATTTCCCAATCTTGCAGCCGGGCGCGCAACTGTGCGTGCTCGCTGGCCCAGCGCTTCTCGTCAATTGCCGTTCCCGCGGCCGGCGTGGTTCGGGCTATTTCGCACGGCATCTCTTCGGCGAGGTATTTGCCGGCAAGGCCACGCCGCTCGAACGTCGCCCTCACTTCCTTGCGCGGTGGATAGTCGTGGGTGGAAAACTGGCCGGGCAGATGCCGCCGCAAGTAGGCGCCCGGCAGTGTTTCGCAATCCACAGTAAAGAGATCACCGGCAGCCACGAGCGACATGTTCAGGTCGTAGCTCTCCCGCGTATTGAAGAACAGGCGGGAGGTGGGGAAAGCCAGGTGATAAACACTAACCACCAAGCGGAAGTCCTCGTCCGAGACGCTAAAGCGATTGGGCTTCTGCGAGGCCAGAACGCCGCGCGCCGGCTTCAGGCGCGGGATTCCCAGCGCGTACGGCTCAATCCCATAAGTGCGGCGCAAATAGTTTCCGTGCTCGATGACCGCCAAGGCGTCGTAGCGGAAATCGTAAAGCCCTAACAGCACGCCCATACCAATCCTGGTGATGCCTGCGGCGATAGCCCGATCCCAAAGGTCCAAGCGGGACTCGTAGTCCCGTTTGGCGGAACCCGCAAAGTGCCAGCGGTCGAAATGCGAACGATGGTAGGTCTCTTGCCACTCGACCACCCAATCCAGCCCAACCTCGCGCAAGCGGACGTAATCCTCTTGCTGGTAGACAGGAGAGCACAGCGCCACCACTCCGCCGCCCAGGGCTTCGAGTTTCCGGCGTGTGGCAGCCACGTAGCGCGCCACCCTTTCCGGGCCAAATTCAGGATCATCGGAGAGCACCAATTCGATTTGCCGGTAACCCCAGGAGAGAATCAGGTCCAGTTGGGTATTGAAATCTTCCAGGCTGAGATGAACTCGCTCGGCAATGGGATTGCTATGCCGATAGCCGCAATACAGGCATTCGTTCTGGCAAAAGCTGGTCAGGTAAACAGGGATGATGAATTCAACGCTGGGCGGCGCCCAACGCGCGCGCACCTGGTTTGCCGCTAGCTGGATCTCATCTTTACGGTCCGGGTCGCGTGCCGCCGCGAACAGAGAGGCGGCTTCATCGGCAACGAGGCCATGGCTACTGTCAGCCGTGCGCAAGATTTCCGTCGGCGCTTGGATGGGCTCCGAGATGCCCGCCAAGCTTTCGATGCGGCTGTGCTCGCACGCAAAACACTGACTGAATTTTGCCAATTCCCTTAATCTCCCAGTTTCAACGCAACAGATAATTTTACTCTCTCCTGCAGGGCGATGCGGAGCAATCCAATTTGTTGCTTGCGGAGAATCTTAACACAGAGGGCACGGAGAAGAACTCACAGAGGATACGGAGCGAAGGCGAGCAAACCCTTTGGTCTTGCCCTCTGTGCTCTCTGTGCCAACGCCCCCGAATGATCTCGCGGACAAGGGGCTCCGGGGCCTGTGTAATAGGAACTCGTAAGGCAGTGGCTCTTCTTTTACAGGCGCAGCAGCCTTGCTGAAAAATCCCGGCTAGGTTTCGTCTTTACTTGAGCCCTGCCACGCCCGCGCAGGCCGGGCAAAAAGCCGCCTGCTTCAAATCGATCCTCTCCACGGCATGGGAGGCGCTCATCACACAAAGATAATCCGGGCAATGGCGAAGCCCAAAAGTGTGCCCCAATTCGTGAAGTGCCTCTTTCAAGAGGCGCTGTCGGAGCAGTGCCGGGTCCTTGGGCATGCCATAGAACTCCGGGTGTAAACGGTGAGTGGACACCAGCGCGCCGACATCGCCCAGTTGGGCTTCGCCAAAAACGAAGGTCAGGATAGGAATGTAAAGGTCTGCATCGGTCACTCCTAGGATTCGCCAGCTTTCGACAGGTGGATCTTTTAAAAGCCGCTTGAGAATTTCCGTGGAGTGGTATTGCCCGCGCACGGGATTGTAAGCAAATTCCCTATCCAGCCCATCCGGCCGAATCCAGCAGGCTACGCGCAGGCGCGAGGCCAGCCCTTCCGCAAGTGATTCGAGGTGGCCCTGCTCGACTCGCCCGACGGGAACCAGCGAAATAATTCTCATGACGCGGCAGGCATGCCCTTCCGAAAGCCGTATTTCTTGATCTTGTTGTAGAGGGTGACGCGATCGATCTCGAGGGCTTTTGCCGCGCGAGTCTGGTTCCAATCGCAGGCTTCGAGAACGCGGAGAATGTGTGCGCGCTCCACCTCGTCGAGCGAAAGCCCTGCCTCAGGTTGCCGGGCGGTGCCGATCTGCAAGGGGAAATCGGAGGCCTGAATCTCCGGCTCGCGACCGATGACCATGGCCCGCTCGATGGCATTCTCCAGCTCGCGCACGTTGCCGGGCCAAGTGTAATTCATCAAGATGTCCAACGCCGCCCGGCTGACCGAAGTGAACCGCTTGTTCATGGCCCGCACGTACTTCTTCATGAAATGGTCGACCAAAATGGGAATGTCCTCGCGGCGTTCTCGCAAGGGGGGCAATTCAACCCCAAAAACGTTCAAGCGATAGTAGAGATCGGGCCGGAAGGTCCCTTCCTTTACCAAGGCCGACAAATCCTTGTTGGTGGCGGCGACCGCGCGGAAGTCAACCTTGAGCGCTTGGTTGCCACCCACGCGCGTTATCTCCTTCTCTTGCAGAACGCGCAGCAAATCGGTCTGGGTCTTCAGGCTGATATCCGCAATTTCATCCAGAAAGACCGTGCCACCCTCGGCGATTTCGAACTTGCCCTTCTTACGGTACTGGGCGCCCGTGAAGGCGCCCCTCTCGTGCCCGAAAAGCTCGCTTTCGAGAAGAGTCTCCGTCAGCGCGCCACAATGGATGGTGACCATGGGCATGAACCGCCGGGGGCTCAATTGGTGAATGGCGCGGGCCACCAACTCCTTGCCCGTGCCGCTTTCTCCGTGGATCAGGACCGTCGTATCGGTGGGGGCAACGGTGCGGATAAGTTCTATAACCCTTTGCATCGGCTTGCTCTGCCCCACCAACTCGACCGCTTGAACCTCCTCCAGACTTTCTCGCAGCCGCACATTCTCCGTTTTGATTCTTCGGTGTTCGAGGGCTTTACGAACCAAACGAGCCAGGTCGTCAGGATCGAAAGGCTTGGTGATGTAGTCGTACGCCCCGTCTTTCAGCGCCTGCACGGCAGTTTCCACCGAAGCGTAGCCGGTCATGATGACCACAATGATTTCCGGATCGACCTCGCGAATCTTGCGGTGCAGTTCAAGACCATCCATGCCGGGCATTTTGATATCCACCAGGGCCAAATCCCAACGTTGGCTCGGCAACTTCAGCAGCGTCTCACGCGCGCTGGTCGCGGTTTCGACAAGGTAGCCTTCTTCCTCGAACCATTTGCCAAGCGACTCGCGGACGACGTTTTCATCGTCCACGATCAAGAGACTGGCTTTGTAGTCCATGCGCAACTCCCGTGCCGTTGTTAATTGTCCGTAGCCAGGGGTCCGTTGTCCTCCCTCATTTACCAGATCCCTGCTTTGATCTGGCACGGACATCTTCTGGCTTCTGACCCCTGGCTCCTCGCTTCGTACTCGTCCCGCCGTGGCGGGTCACCGTTCTTCCGCCCTGGCCCCCACCGCCGTCAGCCGCAATTTCGGCTCTTCGGGAAGGATAACCATGAAAGTAGTTCCCTTCTGCGGCGTGGAAGCCACTTTGATGTTCCCTCCATGTTGCTGAACGATCCCGAAAGCGATGGCCAATCCTAGACCCACGCCTTTGCCTTCCGCCTTGGTGGTGAAGAATGGCTCAAAGATATGCGGCAGGACGTCTTCAGGAATTCCCGTCCCTTCATCGCCGATCGTGATCCGGGCCTCGCGATGCTCGGCATGGTAAGAAGCTTCCACTTTCAACCGCCCGCCGTGCGGCATGGCCTCCACGGCGTTCATCAGCAAAGCGAGGAGGACTTGCTGAATCTGACCCGCGTCGCAGTAAATGGGAGGCATCTTGGGGTCCAGACGACTCTCCACATCCACCTGTTGCAGCTCGCACTGGTGCCCCACCAGGAGCAGGCAGCGCTCCACGACGCCGCCCAGATTGTTCTTCTGCGGGTTGAGCGGTGCTTGGCGGGCGAAGGTCAGCAAGTTCTTGACGATGGTTCCACAGCGGCGGCTCTCCCCTTCGATCTCCATCAGGTCATTCTTCACTTCCTTGCGGCGCTCTTCGTTGTCCAGACCTTTATCCACCAGGCGGGAAACGAGCTTGCTATAAGTGAGAATGCCGGCCAAGGGGTTGTTCACCTCGTGGGCGACCACTGCGGCGAGCTTGCCCAGCGAAGCCATCTTCTCCGATTGCATCAAGTGGTGATAAGCGCGCTCGAGCTCCACCGTCTTCTCCTGGACGCGGGCTTCCAGGGTGCGCGTCCACTCCTGGTTTTCCTCTTGCGCTTTCTTCAGTTGCCCGGTCATGCGATTGAAGGAAGCCGCCAGGCTGCCAAGTTCATCCCCACTGCCCACCGGCAAGGAATAGTCCAGTTCGCCCTCGGCCACATGGCGGGTTCCCTCTGTGAGCTGGCGCACGGGCTTGTGCACGGTTAGGCGGATGAGGCCCCCGGAAATCAAGCTGAGAAGGATGATGGAAGCGATGGTGAAGAGCACAATCTGACGTTGGCTCCGAGCCACGGCCCGATCCACCGAAGCCAGTGACAGGTTGGTGTCCAAGACGCCGAGTACCTGGCCGTCTGCGGCGTGGGCGTGGCAGGCCGCGTTCGAGCAGTCGGGTTCGTTCTCGATGGGCCGGATCAGGCCCAGAATGCGCGTTCCGTCAGCCGCCTTGTAGATGCGCAAGCGGTCGGGGCGGTTTAAACGCCTGAGAGGTTGCGCCTGAGCGTGGCAGGCGTAGCAGGCCTCGGCTTTCTTGTCGAGGAACTGGCCAACCTCCTGCAAGTCGGTGGAGAAGGTGATATGGCCTTCTTTATTAAAGATGCGAATGCGGCTGATGCCCGCTTCGTGCCCGATGGTGTTGATGATGTGGAAGACTTCTTCTCGTTCGTTGCGCAGCATCGAATAACGGATGCTGCGCCAGATGATGTCGCTGTTTCGGTCGGCGCTCTGAAAAACCATCTCCTGTTGCGATTGGCGCCAAAGCCGCAGGTTCCAATACCCATACAGCCCCAGTAACAGAGCCATGCTGCCGACCACGCAGGCCGTCAGTTTCGTCGCCAAGCTGTGAGTGAAGCTAACCATGAAGCGCCCTTGCTCAACCGCGACACCATTACTCGGTCTCAAACACATTGAGATAGCGCACGGCCAGGGCGAAGCAGAGAAACATGGTGCCTACCAGCGAGAGCGTTACCGCTACCTCCGTCCATTTCGGAAAGTA
>Ga0187782_10003436_pt1 | contig 11794 bp, 9 predicted proteins | sample 0715_SJ02_MP15_2_FD_132454 | JGI IMG/M metagenome (GOLD analysis project Ga0187782, IMG submission 132454) | Tropical peat soil microbial communities from peatlands in Department of Meta, Colombia - 0715_SJ02_MP15_20_MG | ecosystem: Environmental > Terrestrial > Soil > Wetlands > Peat | place...
ATTCTCCGAACCAATGTAGGAATAAACCGCGCCGTCCTGAATAATGCCGTCGGACGAAGAGGGATTGTCGATCGTGTAGTAGCCTGGCAGCCGCACGCTGCGCAGGAAGAGTTCGCCGCCGAAGGTGAGAACGTGTTCGACCTTCCCCGTCTGCACGCGCCCCGTCGCCATCGCCTCCGCAACCGCGTCTATGCGCAACTCGCCGGGATCGCGGTAGTCGTAGATGCCGTAGTCTCCACCCTTGGTGACGTTCGGAACTGCGGGGCAGAAGAAATACGCGGGCGCATCCGGAGCGCCTGGGCAATCTGGGGTGTCGTAAAGACCATCGCTGGGGTCGTATGCCATCGACGAACCATACGCATAAATCACATTGTCCTGAATCAGCGAGTGGCTCAAACTGCCCGAGGCAAAGGCCGTCCAGCGCGGCGACAGGTTCCAATCGAGCCGCGTATTTGTGTTGAAGGTATCGTAGGTATCGGGAGGAGCCCACGCCTGCTCGCCCAGCATCGTTGAACGATAGATGCTGTGAATGTCCGGCACAGTGGTGCCGCCCAGGAGCTGATACCCGCTGCCGTCGCGCTCGGTCTTGTGCTGATACTCAAAGTTCCCTTTGAGAACCACATTTGGCGTGATCTTCCAATCGGCTGCGCCTGCGCCCACGGCGCGCCAGCCGCCGGTTCCGCTCATGTAGGTTTCGATGCGCTCGCCGGCCAGATTCACGCGCGCGCCCACCTGTTGCCGGGAGCCGAAGAAGCGTCCAATATCCACCGCGCCGTAGGCCGTTCCATACTGATTGGTAGCCAGATCGATAGCCTCGATCGCCACCGGCCGCTTGGTTACGTAGTCGATCAAGCCGGCGCCCGAGGCCACGCCGTTCTCCACGCCCGCAAGTCCGTTCAAAAACTCGACGCTCTCTTTGTCTTCGAGCGGCACATCCTGCTCGCCGGCAATGGTCATGCCGTCGATCTCCAGGCCCGTCGCCAGATCGACGGGAAAGCCGCGAATCTGGTAGTCGCCATAGTAGCCCACCGGCACGTAATCGTCTTCCACCGAGGCGTCGTTCTGAACCACATCGGAGAGCAGCCGCGCAACCTGGTCGTTCAGCACGTCGCGCGTGACCACTGTCGCTGAGAGCGGCGCGTTTTTGAGAGGCTCGCCGTCGATCGTGCCCACCGCGACCCACTCCGGTCGATAATCGCTGCTCACCTCGCCGTGCACTTCAACCGTTGTGGTCACCGGCTCGATCTTTTGTTGCGTCGATGCTGCATCCGGCGCGCCCTGCTTCGGTGCTTGCGGTGAAGGTGCGGCGCTTAAGGAATCCTTCGGCGTCTGCGCCATCTCCTGCGCACATGCCGCAACTGAGCCAGCCAGGCACACGGTCAGAGCCGTAGCCTTAATCCACCGGCTGTCGGTTGAATTGCTTACAATCTTGCGGAAAAGATGGCCACCTGCGACTGCCTGCATAAACTCCTCTTGTTTCCCGTTGCGTGAAACAAAGGAGCTTGAGCCGCAATGAATGGAAAACTGGCCGCTCGGCTTCGAAAACTTCCCACGCCGGTATTATCCGGATCGGGTTCGAGGGTATTTCTCAGCCCCGCCTCCGCGGAGCACCCCTGTTTCAATGAAATCGATTGAAACACCTCGCGCGCGGAATTGCAAATCGAGCGGGGAAAGCCGCCGGGCGCTGAACGGGAGGGGGATACCGGATTCAGGCGCCCCGTAGGGGCAGATCGCTCATGCCGGGGAACTTACTGGTTGGCCAGCGCGGTAATCGTGGCCTTCTCAAGTACGTCGAGCATGGCTTGCTGCGCTGCAGTCCAAATCGGATGCGCCGGGCACCAGGCCTTTCTGCCGCAGGATCTGCCATTGGCCAGGCACACGTTCAAACAGATGGGCCCATCGATGGCTTCAACCACGTTAAGCATCGAGGCCGCGCGTCCGCGCGAGGAGATACGAAAGCCGCCCGCCTGTCCGCGCCGCGAAGAGACAAGCCCGGCGCGCGACAGCGCTTGCAGTACCTTGGAAAGAAAGCTTTCCGGCGCGCCTGTGGCTTCAGCCAGAGTCGGCAAAGAGACTCGTCTCTCGATCGTTGGCCGAGCCAGTTGAATCATCACCCGCACCGCATAGTCAGCCGCGCGCGTGAGTTGCATCGACGATATGGGTTTCTTCATAAACCCGTCCCCAAGTTGAGAAGCATCTTAGAATTGCATGATCTCGACAAGCCGGAGACCAGCCCAAGCAATGCCGCAAAAAAAAGGATCTTTTTCAGTTTGTAGCCTATTTGACTCCGTCCACAACTTAATGTAACCGAGATCACAGTCGCTTTTTTTTCTGCGTTCCAGTCATGACCCACGATTCAAATTGGGAATAAGCAATCCACCGCATCTTCCGGACCGGGTCGCTCCGGAGTTCTCCTGCTCAAAGGTTCCGAACAGACGAATCCCCCATCGCTTCAAATCTTCCCCGAAACGCGCACCGAAAGAACTCCTTGCGCCGGAATGTTAGACGCTTTCTGCTCCTTTTTGCCGTTTTTCCTAACCAGATTTGTTGCCATTTACCCGGTTCATGCATCTAACCGGACGGAAATTGGCGATTCGATTCCGCTGCCAACGGTTCCGCGGGGATGCCCGAAGGAGCAATGCTATGCAGAGAGAAACTTCCCAATTCGCCACGTTACTTGTAGCCGGGTCATTGCTCGTGGCGATTCCCTTATTTGCCCAATCGGAAAATCAAACAGGCCAGGGCCAAGCCGTCCTTACCATCGTGCCCAATAAAAACGCTCCCGCACCCACTCTCACCCAGCAGCAGTTGAACATCAAAGTCGATGGCAAGGACTCGAACATCACCGGCTTGAGGCAGTTCGGACCCGACGCCCCGGTTGAATTGATCATCCTCATCGATGACACGGCCCGTACCAGCTTGGCGACTCAGTTCTCTGACGTCGAGCACTTCATTCAGTCTCTTCCCCCAAACACGGCGGCCACTCTCGCCTACATGCAGAACGGCCGCGCCAATATCATGGGCCCCTTCTCGCCTGACCGTACAGAGACCGTACGCGGTCTCCACATGACCGGCGGCGGACCTCCGGGCGTCAACGCCAGCCCATACTTCTGCTTGGCCGACCTTGCGAATCACTGGCCCTCCAACAACCCCTCCGCCCGTCGCGAAGTGGTCATGATCTCCGACGGTGTCGATTACTACAACCTCCGTTATGACCCCGAAGATCCTTACGTCGAGACCGCGATCAAAGAGGCAGTTCGCGCGCATTTGATCGTCTATTCTATCTACTGGCGGAACGAAGGCCGCATCGACCGCTCGTGGTATGAAACCGATGCCGGTCAGAATCTTCTTTCCCAGGTAACGGACGCCACGGGTGGCAATAGCTACTGGCAGGGCCAGGGAAATCCAGTCAGTCTTCAGCCTTACCTCGAAGACATCGTCCGCCGCCTCAACGATCAGTACGAACTGAGCTTTATGGCGCCCTCCTCGGGTCGTACTGAAGTGATGAGCCTCAAGCTCAAGGCCGACATTCCCGGAGCTAAAGTGGACGCTCCGCAACAGGTTCTCGTCCTCGGCTCTGAGACGGCAAACCAGCAGTAGCCTGTTCCCGGAATCTAGCTACCAATGCTCCATTCTGTCGCCTTTCTTCTGGCGGCAGAGTGGGGCAGTTCGAGTCTGATTCTCAAACGAACACGAATTTGCTCTGGCCAAGCGGCTTCGACCTCGAATCCCTGAACCCTCCCCTCGCGCACGGGAATCTATTAGAAAGCTGCACCGCCTAAGTCCGGCGCGAGCGTTTACGCGCCCGTGCCGCATTCAGCACCCGGCTGAACTTCCCCGGCCACAGCCCAGAGATCGCGGAAATGCCTCAGGAGGAGATGTTTGTCCCCGAAAGAAGCTGCACTACCAGTGCCCGCGGAGCTGCCGGAAGAACACGGAACTCCCAGGCTGGTGCGGGTGGATAACCCCAACGTCGCCGAAGGCGTACGCTGGAAGCCGCGCGCCAACCCATGGCTCATCGCCATGACCGTAGCCTTGGCCGCCTTCATGGAGGTGCTGGATACTTCGATCGCCAATGTGGCGCTTCAACACATTGGCGGGAGCCTCGGCGCCAGCACGGATGAGGCCACCTGGGTCCTTACCAGTTATTTGCTCTCGAATGCCGTCGTGCTGCCCTTGGGCGGCTGGGCTTCGAGCATCATGGGGCGGCGGAACTTCTTTGTCTTCTGCATCACCATCTTTACCATTGCCAGCTTCCTTTGCGGCGCCGCGCCCTCGTTGGGCATCCTTCTCCTCTGCCGCGTTCTCCAGGGTGCTGGCGGCGGCGGCCTTCAGCCCATGGCGCAGGCCATCATGGCCGACTCGTTCGAACCCCAACAGCGCGGTCAGGCTTTCGCTCTGTACGGCCTCGTCGCTGTGCTCGCACCGTCGATTGGACCCACTCTCGGTGGCTGGATCACCGACAATTTCTCCTGGCGCTGGATCTTTTACATCAACATTCCCGTCGGCATTCTGGCCTTCTTTCTTGTCACGCGCCTCGTTGAGGACCCCCCTTGGATCAAACCCAACCGGTCCGGCCTTCGCAAGATGGACTACATGGGCCTGTCTTTCCTTGCCATTGCCATGGGCGGCATGCAGATCATGCTCGACAAGGGCGAAGAAAACGATTGGTTCGCTTCAACTTTTATCCGCGTCTGCTGTTTCCTCTTTGTCGGCGGCATGATCGCGCTTGTTGCTTGGGAATGGCGTCAGAAGAATCCCCTGATCAACCTCCGACTTTTCCGCTTCAGGAACTTCGCCATCTGCTGTTTTCTCATGGCGCTGGTCGGCGGAGTGCTCAACGCCAATACCGTCCTGCAGCCGCAGTTTACCCAGCAGTTGCTTGGGTACACGGCCACCACCGCTGGACTGGCACTCACCGCCGGCGGTATCGCGCTGGTCATCGTCATGCCCCTGGCCGGCATTGCCACCGGAAAAATCGCCGCACGTTGGCTTGCTGCTTTCGGTTTCATCTCGCTCGTCCTCACCTTCCGCCTTTCCGCGGAGGTGACTAGCCTGCAGATGACCTTTGCCCAAGCCTCTTGGTTGCGTGTGGTGCAGATGCTGCCCTTGCCCTTCTGCTTTATATCCATCACCAACGCTGCCTACGTCGGCATGCCCAAAGAGCAAAGCAACCAGGTTGCCGGGCTGATCAACTTTGCCCGCAACATCGGCGGTAGCATTCTCATCTCCATCACAAACGCCCAGGTAACAAACCGCGCCATGTGGCACCAGCAGCACCTGCAGCAGAACATGCTGCCCACCGCGCTGGGTTATCAGCAGCACCTCAACGCAATCAACGGATTCCTCGGCAACGCTGTTGGCTCCGTCAACAGCGCTGGTCTGGCTTTGGCGAATCTCTACAACCAGCTTAATCTTCAGGCACAGATGCAGGGCTATCAGGACGTCTACATGGAGCTCTCATATGTGTCCATCGTGCTCGTCTTGCTGGCCTTCATGCTCAGCAAGAATCGCCCAGGCGCAGGTGGATCGGGCTCGAGCGCCATGCACTGATATCCCGTCTCTCACCGGCGCCGGGTATCTCTTTCCTTCCGAGGCCTGTCGCAGCCTCGGGAATCGTTCTTGCTAATCCCAATTCCGGTTCCCGCCGTCACCCTTTGCTGGGTGCGGCAGGTTGCATTTTTGTGTTCCATCTCACCCTCAGAGCCGTTCATTCAGCCTATAATGCGGGACAGTAAATTTCGATCCAGATTGCGATGCCTGATTGTTCGACATCCGCGCGAGGAGGGTTGTTATGCCCAAACTGTTTCTGCTTCTTTTCGCAGTAGTTCTTATTGCACTCCCACCCTTCCGCGGGCATGCTCAAAGCTCCGCCGGCGATCAGTCCGCGCCCGCTCCGTCGCAATCGGCTGCTCCCTCTGCTGCCTTGGCCCCGGCTCAGGCTGCCGCTCCTGAAGCCGCGCAGACATTCCCCAAGAACCCTGTGAAGCCGACTACGGAATCCCAGGCCAAAGCCAAAGGCTTGTATGTCATCGACTGCGCCCTCTGCCATGGCGACAACGGAAACGGCAAAACTGACCTCGCCTCCAGCATGAACCTCACCATGGCCGACTGGACTGACCCTAAGTCGCTTGCTGACCATCCCGACGGTGAACTTTTCTCGATCATTCGAAACGGCAAGGACAAGATGCCCCCCGAAGCGGAAGGCCGCGCCAATAACGACGCGGTCTGGAACTTGGTCATCTACATCCGCAGCTTCTCTAAGGGCCAGGCTGCGGCATCTTCTGGAGCTGCGAAATAGGTTCGCAGCTCTTAACCGCCCGATCCTCATGGCCGGACGAATATGAATGTTTCGGCCGAGGTTGGCAATGAAGTCGGAATCACGGCGGACCGGAAAGAGATGCTATCTTGGTCTCGATTGTTCAGGGCCCGCACCGATGAAGCCGCCGCATTCCCCCCGATTTCGAGCCACTCTGCCGTCAGCGATTCTGGTGGCAGCATCGCTTCCGCTCTGCGCGCAGTCAACTGTCGGAAAGCCTGCCACAGCCTGCACTCCCGCGCATCAAGCCGATTCCGCTAACGTTGGCCAGTTCCTCTTCCAAACCTTCATGAGGGATGACGGTGCCTGCCTGCGTGTCCTTCAGTCCCGCAAGGTCGTCTTCCGCCGCACCGAGGACGGCGGCGCGACCTTTACCCTTGGCCAGCAAGCCGATCTTGCCGAAAACATTCCTGCCATCCGTAACGGAACCGATGTAACCGGCCGCGGCCACGCCGATATGATCGTCTCCTTCTTCACTGGGGGCGCTCATTGCTGCACGCAACATCTCGTCTTCGAGCTTGAACCCGCCTTCCATCTGCTGGCAACGCTCAACGACGCCCACGACGACCTTGCCCATTTCGAGCGCATCGGCTCTGACCCCTCTTACTACTACATCACCGCCGACTGGACCTTCGCTTACTGGCCCAGTTGTTTTGCTTGTTCTCCCTCGGCTGAGGTCATCCTTCGATTCGTCGACAGTCCCAATGGCGGCGGCTTCCATCTCGCCTTCGACAAGATGCAAACCCCCGCGCCCAGCGCCGCCGAGTGGGATCGGCTGCTTAACGCGGCCCGCAAAACGGTAAACAAGGGTTCGGTTACCGGAATCGGCACGGACGTCTGGCGCCCAGTCCTCAACTTCCTCTACACCGGTCATTCCGATCTGGCCTGGAAGTTTCTCGATGAATTGGGACCCAAGGCGCAGCAAAGTCGCTTCCCCGATCTTGAGGATTTCTGCTCTCTCCTCAAGCAGAGCCCTTACTGGCCTGATTTGAAGCCCACTCTACGCGACGTTCCTCCGGCCTGCTCGAAGGCCGAGCGGGAGCTCTCCGGCGATTTCGATCAACCTCCTCATCCCGGCCTTGCTGATTGAAGAATTTGAAGCATTCGTGCCGGTAGAGGAGCTGCCGGTCTGGAAGTGCAGCCGCGTCCCGGGAGCCGAAGTCAGTTCTTGAAGTCCCGGATCTCGGGCTGGGAACCGCGAATCAGCAGCCCCTGTTGAACGCGCGACGCGAGCTGGATTTTTTTCTCAGCGGCGCGGTGATACATCCAGTAAGTAAAGTACAGTGCGCCCGGCGCCTTGACCGCCCGGTTTTCGAGCTCGCGAAACGGCCCGACATTCACTGAGCCCAGCTGAGCGGTGAGGTTGATGTCCGTGCCCCCGCCCAAGCGGTGCGGAATAGCGTGGCCTGCGTGGTATACGGGCCGCGAGGCGACGGGAAACCCCTGCATACGGCTGTTATCGCGCTGCCCCGCGAACCGCCCCTTGCTGATGCCCCACGCCGAAATCAGGCGGTCGGGACCAATGTCGAAGAGGTAAGAAAACGGATCGAGATTGACTTCGACAACTTCGCCGCCGGACAGAGCCAGCCGGTAATGCCGAAGCCAGACCGCGACCAAATAGGGAACAACTTTCTGAGCGAGATGCGACTCCCACGAAGTCCCGGGGTGCGCAGCGCCGATGAGCTTGGGCAACCCAGGATAGGACGGCACAGTGGCTACATAGCTGCTGTTCACAACGCCTCCTGCGCTTCGCGAGTTAAGGGAGATGACGAGAACAATTCTACGCTTCACTGTAAGCTCGCCGTCGGCTCGCCATTGTGACACTCGCGAAAGTGTCCTCATCGCCCGCCCGCATTGGGGACTCCGACCCTACGATGCTTGGATATGAAGCCTACCAGCGTTCCTCTTGCACTCTGCCTTTGCATAGCACCGTGGCTTGCCGCTCAGGAATCCGCAGCACCCGCTGCTCCGGAACCAAACTCCGCGCCGCCCGCGCAAACCGGGGCCCCGGCCGGATCCAGGCTTGTGCTCAAGCGCGACACCGAGGTCAAACTGATCCTGGATCAGCAACTCAGTTCAACTTCATCCAAGGTGGGTGACGAGATGAGCCTCACTGTGGCCGAAGATGTCGTCGCCGATGGCCGAGTGATTGTGCCGCGCGGCACAGTGCTCAGGTCCACCGTCACGCACGCCAAGCCCGCCCATGAGAACGCCAATTGCACTGTCATGTCCTCGGGTGTAATTGACTTCGACACGCCAAAGTTGCTCCTTGCAAACGGGAAGCAGGTGCGTCTGGACTACGAAAATCAGAAATCCCGGAAGGAAGATGACTCGCGAGTGACCCCAGGGGAGGTGGGCACGTTGGTCCTTGCGTCTCCAATTCTCATCCCCGTCGTTGCGTCTCAATATGTGTTGCTTGGGGGGTTTATGCTCTTTCATCCTCAGCCCTTCCTCCACCGCCAGGCTGCTGCGCCGCCGTGCGCCTGTCATGACAAGCTCGAGAACTACACGTTTGAAAAGGGCAAGGCCTTCACATATTTCGTGTTGCGCGATGTAACTCTGCCCGCTGCCGGCTTCCCGTCCGCGCAAATCACCACCAATGCCCCTCCGCCTCTCGCCACTTCATCGTTACCAGGGTCCGGTCGTTAGCAGCCCTTGCCCCACGGAGGAACCTGTTCCCTTGTTCCTTCGTTCCCCGCTCGCCGGGGTTACGTTGACAAGGTGATCGGAACCATGCAATATTGGCATTTGTCCTTTCGTACCAAAGCGTTACAGCGTCCTTAGCAACATCATCCCCCAACGGTCACTGAGCTTCGCAGGAAGAAAGGTATGTCAAGGTATAGTGCGGCAGTCATAGGCGCGGTCATTGCCATCGCTGGAATCGCATCTTGCACGTTGCATAGCCAGACCAGCAAAACCCAGCCTCCACCAGCTCAACCACCATCGGCGCAGCCCCCATCCGATATCACTGCTTCCAGTGCGTCTTCCAGCGAACCCGATCTGACGCCTCTGCAAACGGTCCAATATCTCAATAAGAAGATCGTCGACCAGATTCGTATCCCTGAGGGCATGGACACGGGCCAAACCACGATCTGGCCTGGATTCTTTGCGATCGAGCAGACCAAGGGCACGATTTGGTGGGTGCGCGGAGCGCAGACCAGTTCATCGGGATGGGAGATTCGCTATTCATCGGCCCAGGTCGACCAGCTTGATCCCAACTTCCTTTCGCTGGGAATCGGCCACGGCAGTTACGAAACCATCACCATAAGGTGCAAAGCCAGTCCCGAGGCTGCCGACGGCAACCTTTGCTGGCACAATTGGCTAGCCTCTTGGGACGATCAGTCTCCAGCGCTCACTGGAGGCCAATTCGGCAATCTGAAGGTTGCGCGCACTGTCGATCATGAAAGTCAGCAGATTTTAGATAGCCAGGACTTCGCGGTTTCTCCCCTCAAGAAGCAGATTCTGCTCTTCGATGGCAAGGAAAAACAGCTGATCGATGTGGAGCCGACGAAGCCATTTTCTGAGTTGGAGATCTACCTCGGCGCAGCCGACAGCGATACAGCCCAGCGCATGTTTCGCGCGCTGAAATATCTGATAAAGACCATGCCGGCATCCGTAACGGAGAGAGATCCGTTCGGCCCATAAATTCAGGCCCGCCGCACCCGCCACGGCCTGCGCACGCCCAGAGTGTCATCCCGCAAATCCGAAGGACCGCATCGAAGGATCGGCGGTTCGATTCCTCGACTCCTACAGCTAGTTCCTGAAGCACTACGAGGCTTTCGTCGCCACGGCCAGCAGCGTTTGAAAGTGCGGGGGCTCCGCCTCTTTGTCCACGAGTGCTGTTTCGACGGCGGAAAATCCTGCCTGCACGAGCATGGATTCGAGCTCGGATTCGGTGAACCCGAGCCACTCGTCGGCGTAGAGCTCGCGGGCTTCTTCAAACCGATGCCTGACGAGGTCAAGGATGACAACTCGACCGCCGGGAGTAAGGATGCGGGCGGCCTCGCGCAGCGCGCGCTCGGGGTGCGGGGTGTGGTGGAGGGACTGCGAGAAGATGACGACGTCGACCTCGGCGCGCCCGATGGGCACGTCTTCCATCTCACCCAGCCGGAAGTCGACGTTGGCGACGCCGTGACGCGCAGCCTCGGCGCGGCCCACGTCAATCATGCGGGCCGAAGAATCGACGGCGATCACGCGTCCGGCGCGCTGAGCGAGCAGAAGTGCGAAGCTCCCCTCGCCAGCGCCGAGGTCGGCGATGGTGACCGGCGGCAGCAAGCGCAGGAGGGCCTCCGCGAGGCTCTTCCACGATTTGCCGGGCACGTAGTTGCGCCCCATGCGCCCTGCCACGGAGTCGAAGAAGGCGCGCATCGTATCTTGTCGTTTTCTCAAAACCCGGCTGCGGGCAGCCTGGTCGGCGGCGGCTTCGGGGATCTCGGCGCGGGCCCGAGCCAGGAGGTCGTGGAGGAAGACGGCTCCCTCAGGGGCTAAATGGGCTGCCGGAAAACTCGGGCCGGGTCGGGTTTTGTAAAAGGGCACGACTTCAGTCGTGCCGATAAGGCCTCTCAAATCTACGGTGGCCTTTAGGCCCTGAGGGATGTTTTCGGAATCCTCGGCTTCAGGGGTGATGCAATCATCTCCGTTTCCGGGTCCGGGTCCGATTGCGAACTGAGAGGCAAGGCGATAGAGGTTGTTCTTCCCGGTGCGCCGGTCTTCTACAAGTCCAGCCTGCTTGAGCTGGGATAGGTGAGTGGAGATGGTGCTCTGGCCCATCACGAGGATCTCTTGCAGTTCGGCCACCGACAGCTCCTCTCCATCCAAAAGCAAGAGAATGCGGAGCCGGTTGGTGTCGGCGGCAACGCGCAGGATCTTCACAAGCGACGCCATTGACGGATTTCCCGAGTTCTGATACATATCATTATATCACGATTTGACGATGAGATAAAGCGGAAATAGCCCCACTCTCGAACAGGAGACAAGCATGGCGACTTCAACATTGGAAGCAACGGAACTGGGCCACAAAGTGGCCGATATGTCCCTGGCCGAGTGGGGACGGAAGGAGATCGCCATTGCTGAGCAGGAGATGCCAGGCCTGATGGCAATCCGCAACAAGTACGCTCCGCAGCAGCCTCTGGCCGGCGTGCGCGTAACGGGGTCGCTGCATATGACCATCCAGACCGCCGTGCTGATTGAGACGCTGGTGAGCCTGGGTGCCGAAGTGCGCTGGGCAAGCTGCAACATTTTCTCTACGCAGGATCACGCCGCCGCCGCCATCGCCGCCACCGGCGTTCCGGTCTTCGCATGGAAGGGCGAGACGCTGGAAGATTACTGGTGGTGTACTTACCAGGCGCTGAGCCACAGCAATGGTTCGGGGCCGCAGCTGGTGGTGGATGACGGCGGCGACGTGACGCTTTTGATCCACAAGGGATACGAGCTGGAAGAGGGCGGTGAGTGGGTCAACACGCCGAGCGGCAATCA
>Ga0187782_10003437_pt1 | contig 11794 bp, 13 predicted proteins | sample 0715_SJ02_MP15_2_FD_132454 | JGI IMG/M metagenome (GOLD analysis project Ga0187782, IMG submission 132454) | Tropical peat soil microbial communities from peatlands in Department of Meta, Colombia - 0715_SJ02_MP15_20_MG | ecosystem: Environmental > Terrestrial > Soil > Wetlands > Peat | place...
GATGGCATAGTGCCGGGGTTTTGGGGCTACGAAGCTGGGCAATATGCAGGCGGAGACATGTTCGCCTGGTTCTTCGACCATGCGGTGCCGGCGTCCTTCAAGAGCCAAGCGCGAAGGGCAAGCCTTCCGTTCCCGGCAGTGCTGGAGGAGCGGGCTGGGGCGCTGCGCCCGGGCGAGTCGGGGCTGTTGGCGCTCGATTGGTGGAATGGCAACCGGTCTGTCCTCGTGGATGCCGACTTGACCGGCCTGTTGCTCGGCGCCACCCTCGCTACACCTCCGGAAGCGATCTTTCGCGCTCTGATGGAAGCTGCGGCCTTCGGCACGCGCCAGATCATCGAAGCCTTCGAGGCCCGAGGGTTGCATACCAGGGACGTCGTCGCCTGCGGAGGGCTGCCGGCAAAAAACAAGCTTTTGATGCAAATCTTCGCCGACGTGATGGGGCGTGAAATCAAGGTGGCAAGGCACCCTCAGACCTGCTCCGCCCTGGGTGCGGCCATCCACGCCGCTGCGGCGGCAGGCCGCCAAGCCGGAGGCTACGAGTCCATTTCCGAAGCCGCCGAGCACATGGCACATCTGCAGAGTGAGACATACCGGCCGCGGCCAGAGAGCCACAAGATTTACACCCGGCTTTTCCGCGAGTTTCAATGCCTGCATGACTACTTTGGCCGTGGGAAGAATGATGTAATGAAACGGCTCAAAGCGCTCAGACGAGAAATTCTGGCGGCATAGGAGTCAGAATTCAGGAGTTAGGATCGTGGGTTGAGGCTACGCGTCAGCCGGCGAGGCGCAGCCTCGCCGAAGAACCAGCAATTGGATTGCATGTGTGCGGAAAGGCTAAGCCTTTCCGCAACGCAGGGGGGCAGAGCCGCGCACGCCAAACGAACGAGGTATAGATACTGCAAGCCCTCTCCCGTGGGGAGAGGGTGTCCCGCTGCCGGCGTTTTCACCAGCCGGAGCGGGACGGGTGAGGGGTTAGTTTCAACGCTCGTCCAGAGTCTTACGTATGTCAAAGATCGAACAATTGCGCCAGGAAGTCTGGAAAGCCAATCTGGGCATCTATCGTGCTGGTCTCGTCACCATGCACAGCGGCAACGCGAGTGGAATTGATCGGCGGCGAGGTGTGGTAATAATCAAGCCCAGCGGCATGGATTACGACCGGATGCGGCCCCAGGATATGGTCGCCACTGACCTCGCGGGCCGCAAACTCAAGGGCAAGTGGAACCCCTCCGTAGACCTGCCCGACCATCTTTACATCTACAAGCACTGCCCGCAAATCGGCGGCGTCATCCACACGCATTCGAATTATGCGACGAGTTTTGCGCTGCTGGGGAAACCCCTTCCCGTTTATTTGACGGCCATCGCGGATGAGTTCGGGGAAGAGATACCCTGCATTCCCTACGTGGATAACCGGGCGGATCATATTGGCAAAGCGATCGTCAAATACATGGGCAAGAAAGCGCCCGCCGTGCTCTTAGCGCATCACGGGGTGTTTGCTTTCGGAGCCACGCCGCGCGCGGCACTCAAAGCTGCTGTGATGGTCGAGGACGTGGCCAAAACGTGCCACCTCGCTTTGCTGCTCGGCAAGCCAAAACCCTTGCCCCCACGGGAAATCAAGAAGTGGTGGGACCGCTATCACACTTGGTATGGCCAGCCGGGAAAGCGGGGCGCAAAGTGAGATTGGATGATCGTAACTGAATTGTGATTGAGGTGTCTTCATGAGTTTCCCTCCGTCTTTTCCCTTGCTCGCCCTGCTGGCTGTAGAACCACAGAGCGCCAGCCGCCTCATTTCGCTCCATTCTCCAGACATCGCCATCATCGCCATCTATTTTGCCATGGTGCTGGGAATCGGCTTCTATCTGCGGCGATTTACGAAGAGGGGTGAGGACTTTTTCCTTGCCGGCCGAGAGATGACCGCCTGGGTGGCGGGGCTGAGTTTCGTTTCCGCCAATCTCGGCGCGCTGGAGTTGATGGGATGGGCCGCAGCCACTTATCAGTACGGCATCCTGGCGGCACATTGGTATTGGATCGGGGCGATTCCCGCCATGCTCTTTCTGGGCATTGTCATGATGCCTTTCTACTACATCTCCAAAGCGCACTCGGTTCCAGGTTTCTTGCGCCTGCGCTATGGCGAATCCGCGCGGGGACTCGCCGCCCTCATGTTCACCTTCATGACCTTGTTCATGGCCGGCATCGACATGTACGCCATGGCCCTGGTCCTGAAGGTGGTGCTGGGTTGGAACATCCACTTCAGCATCTGGGTTTCGTCCATCACGGTAGCGGTCTATGTGGCCCTGGGAGGATTATTCTCCGCCATCTTCAACGAGGTGCTCCAGTTCTTTCTGATCTGGCTGGGCGCCTTGTTGATTCCCATTCTGGGCCTGATCGAGACTGGGGGCTGGGATGGCTTGGTGGCGCGCATTCACCAGAATTTCCCCCAAGGTGATTACACCCACCTCTGGCGCTCCTTAGGCAGCTTCGCAGACAATCCCATGGGGATCAACTGGGTCGGAATTGTCTTCGGACTTGGCTTCGTAATTTCCTTCGGCTACTGGACCACGGATTTTCTGGTAGTGCAGAGAATCCTCTCGGCCAAGGACATCCGTGCGGCCAAGCTGGCTCCCATCATCGGTTCCTACTTCAAGATGGCCGTGCCCTTCATCGTGATCCTGCCGGGCTTGCTGGGATTGGCGGTGCTGCCTTTCAGACTGGTGCCCGCCAGCGCCGCCGGCATCAACCAACACAGCTACAACGAAGTCCTTCCGCTCATGCTGGCGCGCTATTGCGGCCCGGGGTTGTTGGGCTTGGGCATCACTGCGCTCATCGCCGGCTTTATGTCGGGCATGGCGGGCAACGTGAGCGCCTTCTCCACGGTCTGGACCTACGACCTCTATCGGAGTTACCTAAAGAAGCATGCCGCTGACGATCACTACGTGAAGATGGGCCGCTGGTGCACCATCTTGGGCGTGCTCATCAGCATTGGCACGGCTTATCTCGTCATGCAGTTCGCCAGCATCATGGACTACGTGCAGGCGCTCTTCAGTTTCTTCGTTGCGCCACTTTTCGGCACTGTGGTGCTCGGCATGTTGTGGAAGCGGGCCAGCCCCGCCGGCGGTTTCTGGGGACTTCTGTGTGGCACTCTTTCCTCCATCGGCATGTGGGCATTGGTGCGGGCGAATCCTCATATGCTGGCATACATCGCTCTCTCCAGTAATGCCAAGCCCATGGCCGAGAACATGTATCGGGCGCTTTGGTGTTGGATAATATGTGTGAGCGTTACCGTCGTCGTCAGCTTGCTGACCAAGCCCAAGCCCGTGCAGGAATTGACCGGCTTGGTTTATGGGTGTACGGAACTGCCCAGTGAGGGACATCTGCCCATATGGAAGCGCCCCATCTTCTGGGCCGCTGTCTCCCTGGCAGCATTCCTCGTGCTCCAGTGGATTTTCTGGTGATTTTGAATTTGCTGATCGCTGAAGGCTGAAAGCTGACAGCTACGTGAGGTTTCCCATGAGCGAAGGTCCTCGCATGATTCCCGTTTGGTTCTTCGTTGGGGTGATTCTGCTGATATACGGCGTGATCATCCTCGCAACTGGAATCTACGGAATGTCACATCCGCCTTCGACTGTGCTTGCCAACTTGCATCCCTCATTGGTGGTGGGGAGGGTTGCTCACGATAGTAGGCGGCATTTACGTTTATGTGTATATGCCGAAGAAGTCGTAGCGCCCCTGCCAGGATCGTTTCTGCCGCCGTCGTAAAACCTACAACTATACGTAGCGACATAAGTGTTTGCGCATTCGGGTGTAGCGGCGGTCTACGACCGCCGGGCGGCGCTCATAGCGCGCCGCTCTGAAGTTTCTACATTTTTCGTTGATACACCGCCCTCTCCCTTGGGGAGAGGGTGTCCCGCGACGGCGTTTTCATCAGCCGTCGCGGGACGGGTGAGGGGTTGTTTCCTGGCCACTGGCCATGGCGTCCCGAACTTTTCGCAGAAATTCTTGCGGGTCCTCCATCACCAACCCGTTCGCAATCCGCAACAACCTTATCCCCCTGGCTTTGAGATAATCTTCTTTCGCGGCGTCCTTGCGCATTTGGCTGGGTTGCGAGTGAACCCCTCCGCCCAGTTCGATCGCCAGTCGGTAAATGTAGAAACTCTAGGGCGGCGCTCATAGCGCGCCGCTACAATTTATGTCGCTCTGTTTAGTTAACCTCAGCGTGCCGTGCCTCTTCACGGGAGTCTCGGCCTTTCTTCATTGGCTCATCCACCCATTCACGCAGGGCGTCGGGTGTGAGCTGCATCTTCATCAACACGGCGTCGGTAGAGTCGATTGAAACAATCAGCATTTCGAATCTCGCCTTACCAGATTCGCGAGTGTAGATGCAGGTCCAATCCCCACTGCGAACATCGTGCACGCGCACAAAAGGTTGGTACGACGGGCCCACGAGACTTGCCAGAGAGGACTCGAGGTCCTCGCTCGGAGGCGTGCGGGAGGTATCGATATCGTCGAAAATCGCGATCTGGAAATGGCTGACGCCTTGGAGAGTGAAGCGGTTGGCGACGAAGTTCAACCATCCCATGAACCGCATCGGGCGCTTCTGGTAGTAGGCCGACATCCGCTCCACAAGCGTGCGGAATTCCTGATCCCCGGCCCGTGCAGGGAAGGGAAGCATCTGGAGCAGCGCCAAGCTCAGGATGGCTGGGGTTAGAAAACTGCTACGGTTTCTCATGGTGACCTGCCGGCTTCTGCTCCTTGGTTTGGTCCCCCAGGCGGGGAATTCCCATCTTGCCTTCCAGTTGGCTCAGCTTGTCAATGTCGACCGGGCCGACGATGTTCACAACGGTAAGTTCCGTGGGCTCGGCATCAATAATGGCCATACCGAGGATGTTTCCCCCGTCTCGTTCCGTCATCAAGTAGATCTCGGTGATTTCGCCTTCGCGCTTGTCTCGCGCGGTAACGATGCGCGACCATGCAGGCGCGTGCAGTTGACTGCGGATGGCTTCCACATCCTCCACGGAATAGTCGCCCGGCTTGTCGAACGTGAAGCTCTTCACATAAATACCTTTGAGGTTCTTGATGACCTCCAGTCCCTCGCGGTCATCCTCATCGGTCATGAACCTCGAGGCGAGTTTCAGCAGCGGCCCGTCCAGATTGACGTCCACCACCTCCGAGGCCTTCTTCGACAGTGCCTCCAGGTTCTTGATGTCCAATCTGGGATCCTGCCCGAAGGCCGGTGGGCTGAATGTGCCCGCCAGCATCACCCCGAAAAGCGTCAAGAAAGCGCTGGTGCGGATTTTATTGTAGCTCACGTTCATAGATTTATCCCCCCATGCATGCTCTATGCCTCATAGGCGGCTCTGAGGAGTTCCCCGATTGATTTCCTCGACCTTTCTGCGAGCCGCATTGAGTTTCAGGCTGGCAATGCGCAGAGCTTGCTTCACTTGGATTCTGGCTATCTCACCTTCCCGGCGCTGGCGTTCCTGCCGCGCCCGGTATGCCACGTTGCCGGCAATCACCAGGCACAACCCGATTGCCGCCCAGCGCAGGACGGGCCTGGCGAGGAAAGTACTGAGCCGGTCCCAGAATTTCATCGGAGGCTCAGCAAGTTCGCGGGTCCGGGCCAGGACGCGCTCCGAGAAGCCTTCTGGGACAGCTTTGCGACGCAGCGCCTCGCGCAGCTTTTCTTCCAACGGATTCATCGTGCAACCCCTCCTGCCCAGCGATGGAGTTTCTCCCGCAGGACACTGAGCGATCTCTCCAGCCGGCTCTTCACAGTGTTAAGCGGAAGATCGAGAATTCGGGCGATCTCCGCGAGGTCCAATTCTTCCTGGTAACGTAGAATAATCACAGCACGCGAGTCCTCCGGCAGCGATGCCACGATGCGGCGCAGTCCACGGGAGAGAAGCGGGTCAGAATCCGGTGGGTCCTCCGCGGGCTCCGCTACGTCCTCGAGGCTCGTCAGCGGCGCCTTGGGCAACTTGCGGGCTTCGTCAAGCGCTCGGCGGCAGGCCACCTTGCGCAGCCAGAAAACCAGATGCTTGGGCGACTTGATGGAAGCCAGATTTCGGTACAACCGCAGGAAGACATCCTGCGCCACCTCTTCCGCCAGGCTCCGGTCATGCAGAAAGTGATAAGCGATGCTGAACACCATGGATTGATGTTCCTGGACAACGTCCGCAAAGGCTGTCGCGTCACCCCGGGCCAAGCGGGCCAATGCATCCTCGCAGCGCTCGAGTCTTGCAGTGGTCACGCTAATGTTCCATCTCCGGCGCCTTGCCTACTCACTAGACAAATACGCAAATTCACGACAAAAGAATGCAAAAACTTGGAGCGTGACGGATCGGGATGACAGCCTGAGTGAGGTTTTCGCACAGACCCCTTGGGAGAGGGCTGTGATGTCGGAAAGAGGGGACCCATCGCTAAGTACGCGTGCCGTCTCGAAATGACACTCGCGGAGCGGAATCCAAGATCCAAAATCAGCTCACACTTCGGGAATGCCCAGATCGTTGCTGCCCAGGGGCGACATCTTGGCCTGCGGCGCATACTGCTCGATCAAGTCCAAGGCAATGCGCGCCCGGTGCACTCGCTCACGACCCATCTTCGCCGCCAAGTCTTCGATGTGCTTTCCGGAGGGGTAAATATCCGGCGCGTTGCGCAGTCCGAACTTGAAGTAGACGGGCGCGGCCACGCGCAAGATTTGAGGCATTTCGTAGTAACGGATGAAGCCTCCGAAGTTGTCCGGGACTTCAATGTAGAGGTCGATGGGAATATCCACGGCTTGCCGGATGGAGCCGATCTGGGCAGGGGTCAAGTCGGTGGGAATATTCAAGGTGGAGACGCCGGCACGTTCAAATAGCATAGCCGTGGCAGGATTGGCGGCCGGAAGCGTCACGGAACTTTTGATGATCAGATTGTTGGGCAGTTCGCCGGCGTCTTTCATCTCCTTCAGCACCCAGATAAGGCCCAAATCTGCTGGCAACACGCTGCGAATGCCGAGGTCACATGCCTTGCGGACATCCTCGATGGCATAAACTAGTTGGTCGGCGCCACGGTGTTGAAGCCCAATCACCTTGCCTGCTGCGGATACCGTTTGGGCGCCGGTCTCGAAAGGCGCTCGGGGACCAACGAACAGGCAGACTTCGATCCGCTCGGCGCCGCCGATGCGCACCATCTCGCGAATCTCATCATTGGTCAGCAGCATGATGCCGCTTCCCTGGCTGACGCGATGGATCGGCACCTTGAGTTCCTTCGCAGCCTCCAGCACCTCGCGAAAGACGCGCGGGCCCTCGACGCTGGGAATTTCGAAGCGGTAGTCCCCACCATCCTTGAAACGCTTTCCACTTGGCTCCAGAGTATGATTGTCTTCGGTCGGCAGATTGAGTTTAGCGAGGAATTGTTGAGTATTTTTCATAATCTGTCCCTCGTATGCAGGAATCGAACGAGTTGAGGCCCCCCACCCGGCCTGCCCCGGCTGAGGAAAAGCCGGGCGGCAGCTCACCCTCTCCCCCAAGGAGAAGAGGGCTGGAATCCGTGCCAGATGGGAAGCTACCGGCCACGGACAACTGACAACGGACCAATGACAATGGACGACGGACAACTGGCTACTGCGTATATTTCAAATAAACCGTCCTCGTCTCGGTATAGAAATCCAGAGCCGCCGGCCCTTGCTCCCTCATGCCAAAGCTCGACTCCTTCGTCCCGCCGAAAGGAAGCTGATACTCGACGCCCGCGGTGGGCAGGTTTACCGTAATCAAGCCAGCTTCGATCCTATTAATGAATTGGTGAACCCGCGTGAGGTCACGCGAAATTATGGAGGCCGAAAGGCCGAAGCGGACTCCGTTGGCGAGCCGCACGGCATCTTCGAAATCGTCGGCAACCATCAGCGCCAGCACGGGGCCAAAGACCTCTTCCTGGGCAATGCGCATCTCCGGGGTGACGCCAACGAAGATCGTGGGCTCTACAAAATAGCCCAAATCGTAAATGCCACCCGTAAGGCGATTTCCTCCGCAGAGCAGTTGCGCCCCTTCTTGTTTGGCAATTTCGATATATTTCAAGTCCGTCTCGAGTTGGCTCGCGTCCACCGCAGGGCCGATCTCGATACCGGGTTCGAGACCGTTTCCGACCTTCAGCTTTTTGGTTCTGGCCGTAAGCTTCTCGACCAAAGCATCGTAAATATCTTTCTCGATGATGGCCCGGCTACAGGCAGTGCATTTCTGGCCGGTGGAAAAGAACGCACCGTTCACCAGGATCGCAGCGGCGTAATCGGGGTCCGCGTCCTTGAGCACAATGGTGGGGTTCTTGCCGCCCATTTCGAGCTGAAGGCGAACCCTGCGTTTCGTGACCTTGTCATAGAGCGCGTTGCCCACGTCGCAAGAACCGGTAAAGGAAACGGCGCGGATGGCGGGGTATTCCACCAGCGCGTTACCCACCGAAGCCCCGCTTCCCGTCACATAATTGACAACCCCCGCAGGAATGCCCGCTTCGTGAAGCGCTTCGACGATCCGATAGGCGCTGAGTGGCGCGAGTGAGGCAGGCTTGAGCACCACGGTGTTTCCCGCCACCAGCGCAGGCGCCATTTTCCACGCGGGAATGGCGCTGGGGAAATTCCAGGGAGTAATGAGGGCCACAACTCCCAGCGGCTTGCGCAAGGTGTAACAGAAAACACTCTCTCGCTCGGACGGAATCTGATAGCAGAACTGGCGCGGTCCTTCGCCGCCGAAGTAGCGCAAAATGTTGATGGCGCGTTTCACTTCGCCTTTGGCTTCGGGAAGCGTCTTGCCTTCCTCCCGCGTCATCTCCTCGGATAGTTTCTGGAGACGGCTTTCCATAATTTCGGCGGCCTTGTAAAGGAATTCGCCCCGCAAGGGAGCGGGCCGCGCCGCCCAGGCCGGCTGCGCTTTCGCGGCGGCTTCACACGCTCCTTGAATGTCGTCTGGGCCCGAAGCTTGGAACAGGCCTACAGTCTCATTCGTGTTAGCAGGATTGACGTTGGCGAATGTCTTCTTTGCTTTACAATCACTCCACTGACCCGCTACGTAGTTTCGATAGACATCCGCCATGCCAAACCCCCCGTTAAGATTGAAAGGCCCGAATGATGGGAATTGAAATTATGGACGAGCGTCTGAATCGACGTCAAGCCCCTGTATCCCGAGAGTGGTTGAGCTGCGTCTCGTGGCCGACCCAGAGAATGCCGAGGGTCAAGAAGCTCATTAAGTAAGTGACGAAAGGAATGCCCTCGTTGACTTCTGCTGAGGCGAGTGCTATGGGGTATTAAGAGGGGACATCATGCAGTTACGAGTCACGTTTCTCTGTTACTTATTGATCGCGCAATCCGGCCTGAGTGTTGCCCAGGCACCCGAGGTCGTCAATATCCCTGCCCGGCATACTTCCGCGAACTCCGGCAAGGAGATGTTTGCGGCCTATTGCGCCGCCTGTCACGGGAAAGACGGAAAGGGTGATGGACCTGTTGCGGCTGCGCTTAAGGCCCGTCCAACAGACCTGACGATTCTGGCGCGGCAAAACAAGGGAAAATTTCCCTCGATAAAGGTTGCCCAGTCTATCACCGGCGAAGCTGGAATCTCGGCCCACGGCTCGAAGGAAATGCCGATCTGGGGTCCCGTCTTCATGTCCATGAGCCACCAGCACGAGTCCGTAGCGCGTCTCCGGGTAGCTAATCTCACGGACTACATCAAGTCCTTGCAGCAGAAGTGAATTCCGGCTCATTCGGGCTACGTCTTGGCCCAGAACTCAGCCGAGGCGAGAACTGGAACAACTTCGAATTCGATCAAATCATCCCAGCGGCGCGTCCATGCCTCCAGTAACTCCGCATGCGCTGCTTCCATGATCTGGAAACAGCGAGTGCCCGTCGAATCCACCCAGCTCGAGTGGTAGATAACGCCCTCCGGCAACATGCGGCCGCTTTTCTTGAACCTTTCGCCCACCAGCCGGGGATTACCCTGCCGGAAGCGTTCAATGACCATGAACAGCATAGGGGAAAGTCTGCTCCGACGGACTAAACTTCAAATTGCGCCTCTGCCCGGACGAGTCTAATCGACCTTTACCCACATCCTTTTCGCGGCCGCTTCGCCGAGGTGGACCCGCTTGGCGCCAAGCTCCAAGATCATGGTTTCGTCATAGTTGCGGCTCAGCACTTGCACCTGCGAGCCTGGGCGAAGTCCGAGCCCATCGAGATACTCGAGCAAGGCGCGATCTCTTTCGTACATGCCCACCACCTTCACTCGCTTTCCGGCAGGCACTTCCGCTAGCAACATCAAACCCAACTTGCGGCGTTCCGTAGGAGGCGTGCCGATTTCGTTCCCATGTGGGCAGGGGCCTTCGGCACCCAACTTTTGGATCAACTTCCTCTCCAAGTCATCCGAAACAGCATGCTCCAGCCTTTCCGCCTCGTCGTGGACCTTGTACCATTCCATCCCCAGCAACTCGGTCAGCATGCGCTCCACCAAATGGTGGCGGAATCGCAGCTTGTCGGAAATCTGGCGCCCGCTTGGCGTCAAGGAGATGCGGCCCTTTCGGTCGATCTCCACAAGCTTGTCTCGCCGTAGCCGGCGCAGAGCCAAGGCCACGGCAGGGGGAGTCACGCCAAGCCAGCGCGCGACGGTGGCGGCGATCACGGCTCCTTCCTCGGATTCTGCCTCCGCAATGGCCTTCAAGTAATCTTCCTTTGATATGGTGAGCTTGAGAAGACTCATAGGCGGCGCCTTCAGGGGCTTTTTCCTCTCCACCGGGCGGCGTGCCACCGCTTTTCCGCAGCATTCGCCCAGCAGACAATACCTATATTAAGCCAAGCGTCGCGATCGGGTGTAACAAATTCTAGTTGACACGCATCCAATCTTGTAGTTAACTGTAGTTTACTAGAATCAGAAAGCCGTAGTAAATTAGAGCCGGCGCAAAACTTACAAACGACACTGTCACACCTGGAGGTACACAAAACATGGGCCGCAAAATGATTCTGGTTCTTCTGCTGGCGAGTACAGAGTTCATCTCCATTAGATATGGTATGGCGCAGGGAGAAACCACTAGCGCCATCTTGGGCCGGGTGACCGACGCGAGCGGCGCGGCAATTCCCGGCGTAACGGTGAGCATTACGAACCGCGAGACCAGCATGCGGCGATCTCTCTCGACCGATGAGGAGGGGCGCTTCAACTTCCCGCAACTCACGCCGGGCACTTACTCGGTCAGAGTCGAAGCTGTGGGTTTCGACCCTCAGCAAAACGACAACGTGTTTGCCGGTTTGGGGCAGAAGCAGACGGTGAATTTCACACTTCAGGTGGCGCAATCCAAACAGGCGATTGAGGTCAGCGGGGCACCGCCGATCCTCAACCCGGAGAATGCCAACACTAGCACGAATCTCAACGCCCCTGCGCTCGAGGACCTTCCCAATCCAGGTGGGGACCTCACCTACCCCTTGCAATTTGCGGCCGGCGCGCTCATCAACACAGCGGGAAGCAGCAACGATTTTGTGGGCGGAACCAACGGCTACGGTAACGTGGAGTTCAACGGACTGCCGGCGCTCTCGAACGGCTACATCGTCGATGGGCTGGAAACCAATGATCCGTTCACAGGGCTCAACAGCGGTCTCTCCACAAACCTGGTGCTGGGCCTGAACTCGATTTCCGAAGTGACGGTCAACACCCTCTCCTATTCCGTGGATCAGGGGCGATATGGAGCCTCCCAAGTGAACTATGTCACCAAGTCCGGCAGCAACCAGTTTCACGGGAATCTATACGAGCTTTGGAATGGCTCGGTCTTGAACGCGGCAGACTTTTTCACGAATGCCACA
>Ga0187782_10003438_pt1 | contig 11793 bp, 11 predicted proteins | sample 0715_SJ02_MP15_2_FD_132454 | JGI IMG/M metagenome (GOLD analysis project Ga0187782, IMG submission 132454) | Tropical peat soil microbial communities from peatlands in Department of Meta, Colombia - 0715_SJ02_MP15_20_MG | ecosystem: Environmental > Terrestrial > Soil > Wetlands > Peat | place...
CCGAAACAAGATGCTTGCCCACGCCGCCCAGAACCGGCACTCATCATCCTCCGCCTTCCAGTTCCGCTCGAGGTACGGCCTCAGGTCAGTCCTGCCCAGTTCGCCCACCGCCCGCAACGCCCGAGCCCGCAGCGGCAGGTCAGCATCGCTCACCGCGTACTCCATCGGCCTTCCGGGGTCCTGCCGGTTAATGGCCGACGCCGCAATGCCGACCCTGCGCAACACCGCCGATTTCGACGCCAGCAGGTTCTTAACCTGCCCTTCCGCCTGAGCCCAAGAAATCCACCCCAGCGCCGAAACCAACCCCCGCACGAGTTCCGGCGACTTGGCCCCAACCTCGAGTACTTCTTTAATCCGCCCCTCGTCCCCGCTCTCAAACGCCAGCACCCCCGCCGCAAAGACTTCCCCCGGTCCCCCCCCGCCGAGTCCCTCGCGGCAAAGCCGCCACCCCTCCTCACCAGCGACGCGCAACCCATCAATGTGCGCCTCCACCCTCCCGTCTAACCTCGCCAAATCCGACAACGATGGTTTGGGATCGCGGGTAAGAATGTTTCGAAGGGTCCATAAGAATGCCGATTCTTCCGCATGTTGCGTGATGATGCTCTGAAATACCGTGCTCATCAGAACCCTTGAAAACTGCAAATATGGCAAAACCTCTCAGCCAGATTGCCTAGCGACGACATCTTGGACGAATGCCTTCAATGCTGGTTGTAGAGCTGCGACCCACGATTCCTCTCCGCCATAAGTAAGATCGACCAGCAGAAGTTCCAAGGTTTGCCTTTCGTCAGGGTCATGGCTCAAGTCCAACGCAGTTTTAATAGTTGAAACAATAACACTCGCATTCCGGTCGTCGATTCGATCCTGAAGATTCCCACCCACAAATGCAGCGCTCTCATTGAGGAACTTATCAATCATCGCCACGTGCTGTCTGATAAGTTCTTCGGGTTGATATTTGTAAGAAATGCTCGAAATGACTTCGAATAATTGATCATCGAAAAAAGCGTCTGTACGGAAGGGTGAATTCTCCCCAACAAACTCCTCCAATGGTATCTCCTCACGAATTCTCCGCCGGTTCTTATCGCGAATGGCTTCTAGGATCTCCCCCGGTACTTCCAAATCGGAAATATCTATGGCCGGGATTTCCGGTATAGTCCCAAAGAGACCTTCCCGGAGTGTCTTTATGTTCGCGGCAATTTCATCCCAGCCGTTTGGGAAGACTTTATTGATGCTTACTAGGGCCATCGTGCCTCCGCTATACGCCGGGATGGTCGTTCGGGATTATGTCGGCCATGGTGGTGACGGCACCTGGTCGGCCGCCTGGACGGCGTCGACGTTTCGGACATAACCCTCCGTAGTGTCATTCCGTAAGTCGTCAGCCTCGGACTTTGTAATATCACCTCTCTGTTCTTCTTTTGTGGCATCGTCGTCGCGTTTCTTGTATGCGTTGGCAAGTTCTTTGGCCTTCTTATAGTGCCACTTTCCTCCCACCTGCTTCAGAGTCTTGATCTCCTCGTATACGGCCGCCGCAGTAGTTCCGTCTCCGACCTTCGAGGCCGACCGTTTATCTTTCTTCATCACATTGTCTGTTAGGTTGGCTCGCTTTCTTGTATAGTTCGCCGTCGGAGGGGTGACAACTAAAGGCGTCTGCACCAAGCCCATCGCGTCTACGGTATTCTCGTGATTCTGTGTCTTCTTGTCTGTCAACCTACAGGCGTTGGCACCTTCAAGCATTACATCGAAGGAGTAGAGAATCCACTTCGATTCCTTCATGTTGACGTTGGACTTCACGCCACCGATCGTGCCGGGCTCGTCGCCGGTGCTGCGGCTGAAATCAGAGCCCTTGATGGCGATCATGTTACCGCCATCGGCCTCGACCGTCGTGGTTCCGTTTTCCAGGTCGCTGCTCATCGAGATGTTTGGATACGGGATGGGCGCAGGGCCGCCAGGGGTGGGAGTCTTGCAGACGTCCGGGACGGTAGCGGTAGAGATACCGTTGCTCCCTTTATGGCAAAGCGACAGGTTGTTGACGTTAATGGTGACGGACACTATTCAGTCCCGCTTCGAAACTTCCGCGTCGATGACCGCCGCGCTGCGCTCGCCTGATTCGGAACTCGTCCAGAGCATCGTCAGACGGCCTTTTGCGTACCCTTTGAGGGCCGCGGCAGATACTAAGTTTATAAACAGCGGACCCGAGGCTGCGCCGACGTCGCCCCAGCAATCGGCCGGCGACGTGAAGTCCGATGCATCTACGAAACGCTCGGACGTCCTGGCGATCGTGAACGCGAACTCGTCAGCCCGGTAGCGCTCCCCGTTCATGTCGCAGATGGTGTGGTTCACCCGCTCTGACGACGGCAACGCGTTCAGGACCTCCTTAAACGCCGCCGAAAGCCCTTGGCCGGTGCACACGGTATCCGTTTTAATCAGGTTCGGCTCCCTGGCCGTTGCTACGGCGTGCACGCAAGCCAGGACTTTTAGCTGGTATCTCTCCGCAGCGCGTTGCGAAGCAAGAAGGCAGAATCCGGCGGCCTCCCCTGGTATAAATCCCCAGCTATTCGCGGTCGAGTGCAATTGCTCGCCCGCATCAAGCCACTCCAGGGTCTCGGGCTCGAGATAGGAATCAACTCCCCCGACCAGGCAAAAGTCTGATTCGCCCTGTTGAACCTGCCGGCAGCCTTCTTCAAGGGCCATGAGTCCCGCCGAGTGCCCCGAAGGAATCGTTGCGACATGCGATACCGGCGGCCCGCCCGCGATGGCCTTCATTCGTTGATCGACCTTCTCTGCAACAGCGTCGGCCAAGCCGGGCCTTGCTGCTGGAAGCCCCACAATCGCGGTCATCTTCAGGCCGCGCTCCGACGATAAACCGGCGACCGGGGCCAGCGCTTCCATGGCAGCCTGGGCGGAAAGTTCGCCCAGGCGTTCCGGCCCCGCGACGGTCACAGGCAAATCCGGGACCCAAGCGACAATCATAGGCTCACCGACCCGGTCGATCATGAAGGGATGCTCATGAAACCCGGCGATTCCGGCACGTACCGCGGCCGCCGTCGCGGGAGCGCTCAAGCCCACCGCGGTGCGCGCACCCCGACCCACCACGCAGACGGACTCGCTCTGTGAGGATGCAAACATAAAGGGCGAGCGTCCTTTCTCAATCCCCGGCCAGCTCGCCACCTCCCAATGGGACAAACTCTTTTTGCCCAATGATGGTTCGGTAAAGCTTCTGATCCTTGCCGTGACACGGCAACATCGTATGCCAAAGCATGATCACACGTGGGACATCAGGCTCCAGGGTCACGGTATGCAGGTTGGCCCGATGCTCAACGCGTTCGCGCCCCAACTCCGTGCTAAACGTCAACCAAACGCGCGGCAGGGCGAAACTCAGGTACCCTGCTGGTGTAAGATTCATCAATTCGACCGCCTCCCCACCGCGCAGATAACCGGTTGCCTGCTGGTCCTTCGGCGCAGACTGGTAGAAGCGGTCGTCGAAATCCAAGGGGAGGAGCGGAAGGCGCTCATCAACCCACTTCTGGTCGTACGTGCCGGCCAATTCCACGCGTGGCGACCAGTCCCTGGCGATGGGTCCGAAGCCGGCCGGTTGAGGGCGGTCTTTCCAGCCCCCGATCAAGTCGTGCGGATCTTCAACGTTAGGCACCAAATGGCCGGCCAAATGTTCGGCCTTAGTGGCGAAGCCGGTTCCCACGGGGTTGCGGCGTTCCCAACCGTGTTTTTTAGGGTTGTCATCGATTTGATCTGTGCCGCCAAATGCACGCTCGTAGGTGACGGGCATCTTCTCGAACGGCTCGGGGTCGGTGATCCCCGGGCCGAGAAAAGCCTCCCCCCAGTATCGATCGCCGAACACTCGCAGCGTCTTTTGGACAGTGCCAAGACGCAAAGTTACGTCAACTTGCGTGGCAAGTGTCCCAGATGGCGCATAAGCATGGCCGTGCAGGATGATGTCCGTGACCGGCTTGGTGTGTACCAGATCGGCTTCGGAGAGCAAACTGGACTTTCCCGGCTCACCCCGATACAACGGCACCCGATAAACCTCTACCTGCTCCTTCGCCAACTTGGTTGAGCCGTCCGGGTGGATGGTCCAGGTCGCTTTCACCGCGACCACCCAGACCTCGGCGCCGTTCTTGTCGCGAACCCAGGTCCGCTCAGCGGCAAACGGAGTCTGGTTTTCCAGTGCCCACATCGTTTTATTCAGTTGATCTGCACGGCCGCGCCCTTGATGCGGTTAACGCCCGAGGAACGGCTTAAAACGTACTCCCCTCGAATGAGGACTTTCCCGGCCCGAGTCAAAGTGATGCTGGCTTGTCCGCAACGAAGCACAATCTCTTTTTCGGCTGATAGAGTCACCCTCTCGCCGTCGACCTCAATATCCATTTTCGCGTCTCTGTGCACGGGCGTATGCGCGAGAGGGGTTGCAGTTCCCGGGGGCTGGATTAAACCCAAGACGATCGGCTGCTGCGGATCGCCGTTCTCGAACACCAGGATTGCTTCCCGGCCGATGTCGGGGCCGCAGAAACTGACAGCGGACCGCGCGACGACAGGGGCTCCAGACCTATTATCCGGAAAATCCACGATGGGATCATCATCCCGAAAGCCCACTAAGGTTCCTACAACCGGTGCATAGATCAAGTGCGAGGTTGTTTCGACGGGAACTTGGGAAGGAGCGAAGTCGTCGGTCAGTCCGTCCTGACTTGTGGTCGTGCTGCTGTCGCCGGGGCCCGTGGCGAGTTCTAATTCCATCACGGCTTCAAGGCTCTCTTTTTTCATAAACACTCCCTCATTTAAGCGTCAGTTCTCGGCAATTTTCTGCCCCTTCAGAATCATGTCCCCATCGGCTTTCGCAACAATTTTGCCGGATCCGTTGACGGTGATGTCCTTCCCCTGAATTGTGATGGTTCCGTCTTTCTTCATCAGGATGCTGGCATCGCCTGTTGTCAAGGCAATTTCGTCACCCGCTTCGATTACGAGTTTACTACCGACGCTCAAGGAATCGTTGTTGCCGATCTGGGTGCTGCGATCGCTGCCGACGTTGTCGGATTGGTTGCCCCCAACCGACTCGGAGAGATCGGTGCCGATGTTGATAGTCTGGCTGGTGCCGATGCTGACGGTCTGGCTGGTGCCGATACTGACGGATTCACTGACGCCGACCGTCGCGGCGCGGGTCAAGCCGACGGTTAAGGCCTGCAGGCCGCCGATGGTGATTTCCTGGGCGGCGCCGATGTTCACCATCTCGTTAATTCCGACGTTGCGCGTGCGCGTGAGCGCGACGGTGATGGACTCGTTGGCGCCCACCGTCTCGGTACGGTTGCTGCCAATGCTGATGGTTTCGTTCGCGCCCACGGACTCCGTGCGGTTGCTTCCGATGGTGATGCTTTCGTTGACGCCGACTTGCTCGGTGCGATTGTTGCCGATGGTGATGGACTCGTTGTCTCCAACGCTCTCGGTACGATCGTTGCCGATCGTCACGCTCTCGTTGTGTTCGATCTTGTCTTGCCTGTCCTTTTGGCCGTGCACGCGGATGAGTTCGCTGCCCTTGGTATCATCGAAAATATACTCGTTGTAGCCTCCGCCGCCCTTGGTGCTGTTCGATTTTACGCCGCTGATGACAGCTTCGCCAGGAAGCCCGTAGGGAGGCATTTCCCCGGCGTTGTAGACGCGGCCGGTGATGATGGGCCGGTCGGGGTCGCCCTCGAGGAAATCGACAATCACTTCCTGTCCGATGCGCGGGATGGCAATCGCGCCCCAACTCTTGCCCGCCCAAGGGTAGGAAACGCGAATCCAGCAGGAGCTATTCTCATTGCGCTTGCCCACGCGGTCCCAAAAAAACTGGACCTTCACTCGTCCATACTTGTCCGTAAAAATCTCTTCGCCGCCCGGGCCGACCACCACGGCCGTCTGGCAGCCTTGTACAAAAGGCTCAGGAGTAAGGCGCGGGGGCCGGAACGGGGTGGACGCCGGAATGCACTCGAAGCTGTTGCTGTAACTAAAGTCGCCACTACTGGTAGTCGAAGCGCCGGTGTAGTCGCCGCCCTGGGTGGCGACGTGACTGAGGGCGGTGAGCAGGTAGGACTGGTTGACATCGCTCCGATAGTGGCCCTTCAGATCAAAGAGGTAACCGGTGGTAAAGGCGCGGCAATCGCTCGAGCCCCTCGCCACCACGCGCGGCATCTCCTGTTCCTGGAGCCGAATACGGGCCAGGCTCTCGCCATCGGGCCGCTTCAGATACTCGCCAGGATAGTCATAAATCTCATACGTGTCCTTGCCCTTCACGCTGGCGGCGAGGTTGGAACTGGGGGTCTCGAAGTTGTAGTCCGTCACCGAATACTTGCCCGGCCGAACTTCCTGCTCCTGGCGCCACTCGAGAATGATGTCCTCTTCCTGCCAGGTTCCAGGGATCAAGGCATAGCGGGCGGAAGGCTGCTTGGGACACGGCTTGTACGCCGCGGGGTCGTTGGCCAGCACCAGAGTATGTTTGCCGTTCTCGTGCTCGAAGAAGTAGAAGATGCCTTCTTCCTCCATGAGTCGCGAGACGAAATTGAAATCGGTTTCGCGGTACTGCACGCAGTACTCGCGCTCCACGAAATTGCCGTAGAGTTGCAGTTTATAGTCGCTGAAAGTGAGGTCCTTGAAGATCTGTTGGATTATGTCAGGCGCTTTTTTGTTCTGAAAGATGCGGCAATCGGCGGTTCGGCTGAGGAACCAAAGCCAGGGAACCATCACCGCGTGATACTGGGTGAAACCTTTTTCGTACGACCCCTGCGAAAAGCGGCTGACCACTCCATTCCAGTAGCGGTCAGAGCCGTCCGCGAGAGTAACCCGCAAGGTCACACTCTTACCCACGAGGCTGTCGAACGAAATCGCGCGGTTCTCCGATAAAAGGTCGAGTTCAAATTGGAACAGCCGGGAGATCGCCTCGCTTCCGTGGAAACCACGCAAGAGCAAGACGTCCTCGCCGAGCGGAGTGTCAATCGCAATCAACCGGCCTGCCTGTGTGTATTTCATAGCTCAGTGTCCGCAAACAACGGTGTCAGTTTGACTTGAGGAGTGCTTGCTACCTTTCCGCAGGCCACCAAAGTCGGCGCCTCGAGAATGTCGAACGGACTACGCATCGCCACCCAATAGTCGACTTGCGTCCCGGTCCCCGCGTGAATCCGCAGCAGGATTCCGAGGACGAGGTTGTTGGCTCCAGCCAGAGCGTTGTGGTTGGAAGCCGAAGCCCAGTCCTCGGACCGCAAGGCTCGAAGCATCGCGACGGCCTTGTCATGGTCGGCCAAATCCGCGCATCCGAGCAGGTGATAGTGTATTTGGCAGACCGCTGACTCGGACCCGAGAACCTGCGCTGCAAAACCGCGCAGACACTGAGTCTGCGCTTCATTGAAGACGGCTCGCGGCGGCGTTACTCGGGACTTCCGGAACATGCTGTGTTGGTCAGAAAATGTGCGAATTACCTCTTGTCTTAAGTGGCGTTACCCTCCGCTGCTTTGGGGGGCCGCAAGAGACCGATAGACGTAGTCTCCCGCCTTGCTTCCTGCCCAACCTCCGAGGATCGCGCCCCCTAGGGTTCCTACAACGCCGCCCACCGCTCCACAGATTGCGGTACCCCCACCGGGCTCGATGAAAGTGCAGATCGCGCCCCCCGCCACAGCCCCGCCTCTTCCACCGGCCCATCCACCCGCCAACGCCCCCGACCAAATTCCAGCTTCTTGGGCTGTCACATGCCAGCGCTCGTTTTCGGGAGCCGTTGCGATATGGTAGGCAGAAAAGCTAAGCCCAATTACCAGAAGGGCGGGCCCTGCAAAGCGAAAGCCAACGGCAACACGGTTCACATAGGGGTTGGTCTTGCCGGCACTTTCGATAATACCCTCAGCAGACTTCCCTAGCTGTTCCAGGTCGGCGACGCTCTTCGCTTTCGGCTTGATCGCTTCTGCGATGGCCTTTCCGAGTGGCGAGGACTTGTCTCGACACGCTTGCATTAAGGCGTTGCGCTGACCATTAGACCAGATCTTCGCTTGCTCCGCGGTCATCTGCCCCGTTTGCAACAACTCCTGCGCCTGCTGACGAATAGCCTCCGCACCGCTGTTGTACACCGCTCGAATTGCGCTGTCCCATGTGGTCTCCGCACCAATCGAAATAGAGGCACTCTGGATAGCCTGAGCGGGCCGGCGGGCAGTTGCCAAAAGGGTTGAGCTGCTCACACCACTTCCCGATACAACGCCAACGGGAGTCGGTGTCGGCGAGGCCTCACGACAGGTCGTCCCACCATCGATGGCGACAGGTCTTTCCACCTGGCACTTATGTCCGGGAGTTTGCCCATTTGGCATAGGGTTTGGTCCCTTCGCCTTACCTTATGCAACAAGCGGAATCATATCGCGCTCACTGAACACCGCCTGCCATGCGTGCTCTTGGAATTCTTCTGTTTTCAGCCAACCGAGCCAACCGAGCCGGGGTGCGTCGGCAGATTCATCGGTCAGGGCGCACCACGGGACCTCGGGCGCTCGCAAGAGCAACTGAACGTCAAATTCCAGCGCCAGGCCGACGAAATATCGCGCCAGCTCAAGCAACTCTGCGAAAGCCTTGCCATCCGGCAAAAAGTCCATAAATCGCTCAAGGCTGATGGGGCCAACGCGGATGCGGAAACGCGCCTGCTGATTCCACACTGCATCCCCGGCGATCGCGCCCACGCCGAGTTGGTTGTGGAGCCCTTCCTGTTGAAGGTAGGAGAGGCTCGATTCATCAAGAGGGAACCATTTGCCGCGAAATTGCTCGATTTCTATGGGCAAATCGAAGTAGTCCCGCAGGATCCCGCGCAGGGCGCTGGCTGAGTGTGGCCTCTGGGCGATCAGTCCTGCATAACGCAGCAGAGCGTGGTCGCGAACCTTCCCTAGCCTGCCCCTAAGCCCTGGGGTGCCCATGCCAATCAAGTCAAACAGGTACTGAGTAAACCTATCATCCTGCTCGCCGGCCCTGGCGGAGCGCTCGAAGCCGATCACAAAATGATGCTTTTCCCAGGCCCGGAAGAACAACGAGATCATGCGATGATTAAAGAGATCGAGAAAAGCCGCCAAGGCATCGTCCTTTTCGGCCTGGAGAGCGAGCAGGAGTTCGGTGTAGTGCGCGGGCAGGACGCCTTCCGGCCCGGTTAGTCCCATGAAGGCCACGGTCATGCGGGCCGGCCGGGCAGCATCCGGCGCGCGCTCGATCTGGTAGATTGGGCCAGGCGGAAAGCTCATAGCCAGGTGAGCGCAGAAGCGGGCGATTTCGCGGGAAGGCAAGGCCTCACCGCCCACTACTCTACGCTCGGGATAGAGGTGGGCGAGCAGGCGCACCGCCTGAAAGAAGCTGAAGTCGTAGCCGCGGTCGAAGAGGAGGTCTTCTATAGAAGCACCTGTTCGCCCGCCCGAGGCGCCCATTGCCTGAGGACTCCTTTCCTCTGTTTCGTTGTAACTCGAAGCTCGCTGAATGAGTTGATCGGAGAGTAAAGACCGAAGAAACGTTCCAACACGGAAGCCAGAAGAAACACGCCGCTACCCACGTACTCGTCTTCATCAAACTCCACGGACACCCGAATGCCCTGGCAGAACACCACCCCGTACTCCGAGTCAACCCGAGCGATCTGGGGACTGCTGGAAATTCCGGTAATGCCGCTGATCTGTCGTTGCACCGCAGGCGGATTCGAGAAGTCGTAGAGCCTTAGGATTTCCTGCAAGGCGTTCAAGCCGCCATCAATGATGGAGAGATGATTCAGCCCCAGGTGAGAAATGAGCCGCCATTGCAGACTTTCGCGCGGCGAATGCTCTCGGGCGGGCCTGGTTCCCATCGGAGGCCGGACCGTCTCCGTTGGTTTGCGAAGACAACGGATGCGGAGCAAAGGGCCGGACTCCATTTCGAGTTCGCCGAATTCTCCGCTGAAAGGCAGCTTGGCGGGCAAGTCACGGTTTGTGCATGTGACATGCACCGTCAGAGTTTCAACCGGTGGCAAGCTGGGCTTGAAACCGAGATCGACCAGCGTAAGGTACACCTCCGAACCGGCGTCGCCTTTTCGCGGGGAGGGGCGGCGGCTGGAATGCCAGAACGTCTGCCCGGTGTCGCTTTTGTAACTGTGCCGCAGCGAATAGAAGGGTTGATACTCCTGGGCTTCCTGGGAATAGGGAGCCGTCGACGTCACGCGATCGATCGAATAAACCTCCGTCGCCAACTCATTGTGTACATCGGGAATGACGGGGTATTCAGAAACCGCGTGCGAGATGCGAATCGGCTCGGCGCACTTTTCGAACAAATTGATGATCGGGGTGCATCCCAGTCGAAACGTGTCGGCGCCGACGGTTTGCTCGAGTTGGGCCAGCCGGTCCTTGCGCTGAAATTCGTCGAGCAGTATCAGGATTTCGAACCTGTCGTCAAAGCCGGTTCTAGGGACCCGATCCAGTCCCGAAATGTCAAAGAAGAGAAACTTTTCCGGGAAACTGAAGTACTCCTGCAGCAGCCGATAACCGAGGAAGCTCCGGTCAGAATAGGGCAGCAGTCCTTCTTCCCGCCCGAAACCAACTTCGCGACACCTACCGGGAAGGATGACCGGGGGTGTACGGGAGCCTTTCGAGGGATTGCGCGCGATGACTTTGCATCCGTTATTCAGGATGAGCTCGTGGAGCGTGTGCGCGGTTTGACGCTCGCCGCCTTCGCCGCTTAAATAGAAGCGCAGGCTGCTAAGCTGTAATTCGGCGAGCTTTGCTCCTCCCAAGCACCGGAGCTCAATCCGAACCACGGCTGCGGCGTCCCCGGCCGCCGGCCCGAGTGACAAGGCCGACGGCAGTGCGACGGATGCTGAGGCCACCTGCAAGGGCCAGAGGGTGACGGGATAACAGGTTCGGAACCGGCACGGAATCCCGCCAACCGGCTTCGAGTAGAGGATGCCGCCCTTATCCACTGGATATCCCGTCGTGAGTTTTCCCTGCTCGGGATCGACTTCCAGTTGCGCGATGGACATCGCCGGAATAGGCCGGAGGTAGTGGGGATAAAGGACCTCCAGCAGGGCTTCAGTGATTTCAGGGAATTCGTCGTCGACTTTGCGACGCACCCGCGCCGCCAAAAACGCAAACGCTTCAATCAAGCGTTCGACGTGTGGGTCGGGGCAGGGCTGTGACTGGAGTTCGAGGCGGCTGGCTTCATGGGGATACTTGGCTGCAAACTCCGCCGCCATCTGACGAATGAAGGTCAACTCGCTCTCATAGTAGGGGAGCAGATCATCCCTCATTGGTTCTTCCCCGTCAGTAGAAACTTGCCGGTGGCCCCTTCCAAAACGGTATCAAAAGTTATCGGCTCGGGCGCCGGGTCGATCTCCAACAGTGCCTCCACCCGAAATCTCAGGGTTGGGTCCAGCTCATTCCTTGGCTCGGCCGTGACCGAGATACTCGAAAGGCGTGGCTCAAACATTCGTATCGCATTCTCGATGGCAAGTCCCAATCGCCGCTGGTCGCCGAGGCTCCGGAGACTCAAGAGGCTGAAATCGGGCAAACCAAAAATCAGCATCGAGTTGGTGCATTGCGGGAACTCCGGAGAGATCGGACGTTCCATTCGCCGGGTATTAAGCAAGGCGCTGAGATCCCGCCAGATCGCCTCCTTTAAGCCACCCGAGCTGTGCAGCCGTCTCGAAGCGACAGTCTCGCCCGGGTCGGAGGGGCCGCCGATCAGCCTATCCAAGACAGAGGCGGTGACGCGAGTTTGACTACCTAGGATCTCCATCGTGATGCTGAGACTGGCGAAAACTCGAACATCTTCTCGGGGAAGACATTA
>Ga0187782_10003439_pt1 | contig 11792 bp, 11 predicted proteins | sample 0715_SJ02_MP15_2_FD_132454 | JGI IMG/M metagenome (GOLD analysis project Ga0187782, IMG submission 132454) | Tropical peat soil microbial communities from peatlands in Department of Meta, Colombia - 0715_SJ02_MP15_20_MG | ecosystem: Environmental > Terrestrial > Soil > Wetlands > Peat | place...
GATGACCGCCTCGCCCGACGGCGTGAGCCACAAGGTCCAGGTTCGTCGGTCCTTGTCGCGGCGCCGCGCGATCCATCCGTGATCGAGCAGGGCACGGACCATCCTCGACACGACCGGCGCGCAGACTCCGAGCTTTCGCCGCAGCTCGCTCTGACGAAGCTCGATGCACGAAGGGCGGCTGTACTCGGCGTGCAGAAGCGCCGACAAGAGGTCGAAGCGCGCACCGGTCAGCCCGGGCCACGCGAGGAGCGGCTTGCGGGTCACGCGGAGGAGCTGTGAAAGACGCGCTTGGCGCCGAATGCAATGGCGTGCATGCGACGCGACCCAAGTGCACCGCTCGTGCCGCCCGATGGGCGCGCGGGGGGCCAGGGGGCGTTGCGTGCGGGCCGAGGGTCTGGGGGAGGGGGGAGATCATTGCCATAGCTGCCATAGCAATGATCTTCGCCCCACCCCCGTGCCGCATCCCTACCCGCCTCCCTCCCGCCCGCCCCGCCTTACCCGATCGACCGCCGCCGGCAGGGCTGTCCGCGACAGATCCGGCCCTGTCCCGAGACAACCCCGCGTCCTTCTCGAACCCGAATTGCACTCTCGGTTACCGGATGGGCTCCGGACGACTCCGCGTCGCTTTGGACGACTCCGCATATCCTCCGGACGACTCCGCGCTCCGCTTCACGGATTGTCGATCGGTGCGCAGTTCTTGCGACCGGACCACACGCAGTCTTGCATTTGCGCGCTATCGCGTAACCGAAACGCGAGAAACAGACCGCCGACGATCAGAATGACCAGCACGATGACGGGCAACAATCCAAAAGGATTGTCCGGGGGCTCGTCTTCCTCTTGCCCGCCGGGCGTCGGAGACCGCGATTTCGATGGGTCATCTTCCACGGAAGAGGAGCCCTAGTCTTGCACGAAAACAAGCCGCCCGGGGCGTAGCGGCCCGGATCCGGACGGGCATCTTCCCGCTCAAAGCCAGCCGTTGTCTCGATACCAGCGGACGGCCTGCGCTACGCCCTCGCCCCAGGGCACCTTCGGCTCCCACTCGAGCTCGCGGCGCGTTTCCTCCGAGGAGCAGACCCAGTCATGAAGGAGCATGTTGGCCTTCTCGCGCGTCAGCATGATCGGTCGGTTGGTGAATCGCCCGAAGACTTCGAGGCCGCGGGCAACCGTCAGCAACATCGGGACCGGTAGGTTGACGCGGACGAGAGCACGGCGACCGAGCGCCCGCTCTGCGTCGGCGAGCACTCGACTCGCCTCGAGCGGTCCACAGCCGTCGTCCACGAAATAGGCGCGACCGCTGGGCACCTCGGCGTCGATCGCCCGAATGCATGCGTCGGCGCAGTCGGTGGCGTAAATCCACATGCCTTTGGCGGTGCCGCCCGCGACGAGCGGGAGCAGTCCGCGCTGGATCGACCGGAACGCCTCGAAGATCTCGGAGTCGCGGGGCCCGTAGATGGCGCCGGGCCGCAAGATCGTGCTCCGAAGCTGGTCTTTCACCGCCAGGACAACCTTTTCGGCCGACAGCTTGCTTCGGCCGTAGGAGGTCACCGGCATCTCCTGGTCGACTTTCACCGGCGCGCCGTCGCTGGAGGGACCGCACGCCTCCAGGCTCGACACGTAGACGAACCGCTTGAGCTGATGACCGTTGACGGCGGTGCGCGCCGCCTGCACGAGGTTCGACGTTCCGCCGACGTTCACGGCAAAGAACTCGTCGACCGTGCGCGCCTTCACGATGCCGGCGGCGTGGACAATCGCGTCGACGCCGTCCACGGCTTCGCGCAGCCGTTCGCTCTGCTCGACCGAACCCTCGAAAAGCTCGACGTTCGCAAGACGCCGGAGAAACTTCGTGTTCGACGTCTTGCGCACGAGCGCCCGGACTCGATCGCCTCGAGCGCTCAATCGCTCGGCGACGTGGCTCCCCAGAAACCCGCTTGCTCCCGTGACGAGGACTTTCATGTGACGCCGTTGCTGAGTTGCTTTTCGTACACGCGATAGCGCTTGTAGATCTTGCCGCCCATCAGTCGGATGCCTGCGTTGACGCGCGCGTTGTCCTCGAGCGTCCAGCCGAGCTCTCCGTACCGGATTCCAAGCTTGCGGCCGCCGTCGTTCATCTGGCTGTACATGAAATCGGCGAGGCCGGCGTACTTTCGAACGCCGCGCCACTTCTTTCGGATACCCAGAAAAATGAGCCGTGCCGAGCGCGCGCCCTCGACGCGGAGCCGCCATAGGAGCTTCGCCGCGCCCCAAGGAAGCAGTTTTCCGCGGAGATCCCGCATCAGCTCGTTCAGGTTCGGAAAGGCGAGGGCCACGGCAGCCGGCTCTCCGGCGATCGAGACCATGCAGGTAACCTCGGGCACCAGGAGCAGGCGAAAGTCCGAGGCCATTTTCTGCACCTCGCGCCTCGTGAAGGGCACGTACCCCCAGTTTTCCCCGAGCGAGTCGTTGTAGACCTCGACGAAAAACTCGATGTCCTTCTCCAGGCTCTTCATCGAAAGTGTTCGGTGCGAGATCTCTGGCAACGCCTTGATCTCGTCGTAACCGCGCCGGACGCGGGCGTTCGTTTCACCCACGTTGTAGGACCACGCGTAGAGATCCTTCACCTTCGCGTATCCCGCCTTTTCGATCAGGGTCCCCTGATACGCGCGATGATGAGGAGAAAGGAAGAACGGAGGCTTGTCGAATCCTTCGACCAGACAGCCGACCTCTTCGTTCATGTTCAGGGACAGCGGCCCGCGGACACGCTGCATTCCCCTGCCGCTCAACCATGCTTCGGCCCGGGCAAGAAGCACCCGCGCGACTTCTTCGTCATCGACCGTGTCGAGGAAACCGAAGAAACCGACCGAATCGCCGTATCGGGCGAGGTGCCCGCGATCGATCTGGGCCGTGATGCGGCCGACGCACGACCCACCGCGGTACGCCGTGAAGATCGTGCCTTCGCCGTGCTCGAAAAAAGGGTTCTTGCGTAGATTCAGCCGATCGCGCAGATCCATGTCGAGCGGACGCACGTAGGCGGGGTCGGATCGGTAGATCGAGTCGACCACGTCCAGAAAATCTTCGATTCGGCCGCCCATCCGAACCTGACGGATCTCAACCATCGCGGCAGACCGGTTAGCGTATCTCGCCCTTTCATCCAAGGACGATCCGTCCTGCCGCGAGGGACGCTATCGCTTGAGCGCCGCGTAAAAAAACGCGTCCCCCCGCTTCACGCGCAGGACCAGCTGTCCCGAATGGGCCAGCTCCGCGACCTGGGTGGAGGACGGGTCCTGGACGCCGTTGGCTTCGACGATGACATCCCCCGCGCGCAAACCCGCACGATCCGCCGCCGATCCAGGCGTGACCTGCGTCAACACCGGAACGCGCTTGGCCCCGAGGTTCATCTGCGCGGCCTGGTCCGGCGAGAGATCTCGAACGACGAGACCCATGCCCTGTCGGGGCGCCTGCTGCTGCAGCGGTGCCGGCTCCACCGCCGCTTCGGGACGCTCGGCGAGGGTGACATTGGCTCCGTAGTGCTGGCCGGAACGGATGATTTCGAGCTGAAGCGGCTGCCCCACTTCCTGGGCGATGGTGTCCCGGATCAGCTCGTGACTGTCGTGGATCGGGTGACCGCCCACCGACGCGATCACGTCGCCCGGACGGATGTTCGAGTGGAAAGCGGGTCCATCACTGGCCACGTTGTTGACCAGCGCCCCGGAACCCGCGGTCAGATGCATCGACGTGGCAAGCTCCGGCGTCACGTCCTGGACCGTGACGCCAATCCAACCCCTCGAGACCCGACCTGTCTTGAGAATCTGATCGGCGACGCGTTGCGCCATGTTGCTCGGTACGGCGAAGCCAATTCCCTGACCACGACCCACGATCATCGTGTTGATTCCCAGCACCTCGCCCTGCAGGTTGCAAAGAGGCCCCCCGGAATTGCCCGGATTGATGCTGGCGTCGGTCTGCAGATAGTCCTCGATGGCGTTCATCCCGAGCCCGCCGCGCCCCTTTGCCGAAAGCACGCCGGCCGTCACGGTGTACCCGAGCCCGAACGGCGACCCGATCGCGACCACCCATTCTCCGACGCGAGCGGCCTCCGAGTCGGCGAACCTGACGGGCGACAGCCCCGATGCGTCGATCTTGATCACGGCGAGGTCGGTCGCCGGATCCCGCCCGACCAGGGTGGCGGGCAGGTAACGACCATCGCGGAGCCGCACGTTGATCGAAAGCGCAGCTTCGACGACATGATTGTTCGTCAGGATGGCGCCGTCCGGAGTGAAAACCACGCCCGAGCCGGTTCCCCGCGCGACGGGCTCTTCGCTCGCTTCGCGGCCGAAGAAGCGAGCCAGAAGGTCCGTCTTGTCGTCGCGTGCCGTGATGTCGATCTGGACGACGCTCGGGCTGGCGCGCTCCGCCACGGCGACGAAGCCGTCCGAAAGGCGTCGCGCCTCGGCGGTCGACGCCTGCACCTGAGCGGAGGTCGGAACGGCGACCGGAGCGACGGAGGCGCGGGACGGCGAAGCCGCCGGCGTCTGCGCGAACGTCGGCGAAGCGAACAGCGCCCCGGCGGCAAAGGCCAGCGGGACCGCCACCAGACGGACGGGGGAGCTCATGTCAGCGGGAAAGCGTAGTCCGACGGTGAACCGGAGCAACTCGCCGACCGCTTCCGGCCCCGGATGCGCCGCCTCCCAGGCCCCGCGTCCTGCGCGGTCGGGCCGTCCCGCTCAGTCGATGACTCGAATGACCAGCCGCGACCAAGGCCGGGCGCCGATCGCTAGAGCTGCGTCGTACAGCTCGGTGCCGGGAGCAGAGAGGTCGGTGAGCTCGGCGTAGTGCGCACCCTGCGAGGCGGCCCAGCGACAGCCCCAGGCCACGATCGCCTGCACGACAGGGCGTGCGCGGCAAGCCGGGTCCAGAGCGAAGCGACCGATGAGGGCGCGACGGATCGGCAGAAATGGCGGCTCCAGCAGCTGGACGGCGGCGCTCGCCACGCCGCGGACGACGCCGGCGCCGTCGACGGCCACCACCGTGGCGCTGCTGCGCTCGGGCGCGTGACGGCCCCGCGTCGCCGATTGCGCGGCCATCTGCGCCGCGATCGTGCTTGCAACCGTCGCGTCGACAGCGCTCGGCGGGTCGTACCGCGCGTCTCCGGCGGCATGGCGACGCTCTGCAAGCACCGCCTCGAGACGTGCGATCGCAAGCGCATCGTGCGGCATCGCCATCCGGGCGGTGACCGCGGAGCCCCGCGGGATCGCGCCCGGCGGCGCCTCGAGTCGAGCCGCCCAGGAAACGACGGCGTATCCCACCCGCGAATAGAACTCGCGGGCCGGGTTCGGTTCGAGCACCTCGGCCGCAAGGACGCAGGAAGACCCGTTCGCCGCCTCTTGGGTCACCCGCGCGAGCGCGTCGAGCAGAGCACGACCGGCGCCTCGATGTCTGGCCGCCCCGCCCACGATGAGCGAGCGCACCTCGCACGTTATCGGCGAGGCGTTCGATGCACCCAGGCGATCCAGCCAACCTTCGACCTGCCCGCAGGGGCCTGCGCCGAAGTCCGCCACGAAGTGCGCGTGGCGCCCCAGCAGCGCGTGGCCCGCCCGCGCCCGCGCGTCCTGGTCAAGCTTGGCTGCAACCTGCGCGTAGACTCGAGCGTCGTGCGACGCCGGGTAACCTCCCCACTGCTCGTGAGCGTCCCACAGCTCTCGCCACAGCGCCGCCAGCGCCGTACCCTCTCCGGGCCGCGCAGCGCGCACGGCAACTGGAGCAGCCCGAGTCATCGGACCGCGCGATGACCGAAACAACCGCGGTCCGCCGAATCTGGAGCGCTGGGCCAGCGCTCGCCGGCGTCGGCGGGCAGCACGACGTCGACTTCCTCGAGAACGAGCCCCATCGAAGGCGCGGTCGTTCCGGCCGCCCCTCGCGATCGCTCGGCGAGCGCCCGCGGAATGGTGCCTTCGGCAAGTCGTCCTCGAGCCACGTCCACGAGCGTCCCCACGAGAATGCGCACCATGTTGTGGAGAAAACCATCACCCTCGACCACGACGGCGACGATGCGCGCGTCGGTCTCGCGCTCGATCTGCACGCGCGTCAAGGTCCTCACGGTGTTCGTGCGCCGGTCGGCCGAGGCCCGAAAGCTGGCAAAGTCGTGGGTGCCGAGCGCGCCCGCGGCCTCACGAGTCATCGCTGCCACGTCGAGATCGTTCACGCGCCACGCGCGCGTGCGCCAGCACGGATCGCGAACGGAGTCGACGAGCACCCGGTAACGATAGCGCTTCGACCGAGCAGAAAAGCGAGGGGCGTAGCCCACGGGAACCGCCCGCGCCGACCGCACGGCCACGTCGCTCGGCAGGTGCTGGTTCAGGCCGAGAACCCAACCGCGCGCGGGAATCGAACGGGACGCGTCGAACGCGACGAGTTGCTTCTCGGCGTGAACTCCGGCATCGGTCCGGCTCGCTCCGCGAGGCGGGCCCGCTCTCGGGTCCATGGAGACGACGGCCCCGCGGAGAGTCTCCTCGACCGTTCGCGCCTCCCGTTGCGCCGCCCACCCGCTGAAGCCGGTGCCGTCGTAGGCCACTTCGAGCAACACCCCTTCGGCGAAGGAGGAGGGGCGCTGGTCGGCCAACGCGGTCCCCGAAGGCGGCGTCAGGTGCATATCCGAGTGAAAATACTCGAGCGCCCAGCGCTTCCGGTCACTGCTGTCCTTGAGGCACGAAAGACAGCGGAACGAGCGTGTCGACGCAGCCGCCGCGCGGCGACGGATACGCATTCGCACGCAGGATGTTCGCGGCGCAGTTGGCCACCGCGGGAGTTCCCATGTCGTTCGACGCGACCGAGGCGGAGCAAACGTTTCCTGACGGACCCACACGCACCGCGATTGTCACGTGGCCCTTGAGACTCGAATCCTGCGCCAGCGCCTGGTTGTAACAGCGACGCGCCTGAGATCCGCGCACCTGCAGCGCCTGGGCGAGCTCCGGCGGCGCGGCTCCGGAGCACTTCCCTTCGCATCCGCCGGCAGGCACGTAGATGACTCGGGGACCGGCCGGCCCGGCCTCGGGTTTCTCCTCGACGGGCGGCGGCGGAGGGATGTCTTCGAGCTTGGGGTTCGGAGGTGGCTCTGCGGACCGAGCGACCGACATGCTTGGAGCCGGCGCAGGGGCATTCGACCGGCTGGGGCAGCTGCGTAGCCCGATGACGACGATTCCGAGGACCAGCGCAGCGGCAACGATGGCGTACTTCGCGTTGCCGCCCGATGCGGGAACTCCGGAGGGAGGACGGCTCGTAGGGCTCATCTGTTGGAGAGACTCGGTCGGAAGGAGATGACAGGGCTCAGTCGAAAGGAGACCCCGCTGCCGGTTCGGTGCGAGGCGCGCCGAGTATAGCGGGTTTGTAGAACGTGAGGGCGGTGTCGCCATATCGCCGCGTTTCCGTCCGAAACAGCCCTGGCAGGTCCGGGGGTCCCGTACGCGCAGAGTGCTCCAGGACGACCCGCCCCGCCGGATGGAGCGCACCCGCGTCGAGCACCCGTGACAGAGCCCGGAGCGCCACCCCCTGCTCCACGAGCGCCCAGGGCGGATCGGCGAGGACGAGATCGAAAGGACCCTGCTCCGCGATCCGGCGGCCCAGAACGGAAGCGTCTCCCGCGATGATCGACGCGTGTTCTTCGAGATTCAGCGCGACAACGTTCGCCCTGAGGGCCAGGAGGGCTTCGCGCGACGATTCGACCAGAACGGCGTGCGCGGCTCCGCGAGACAGCGCTTCGAGCGCCAGCGCTCCGCTTCCGGCGTAAAGATCGAGCACTCGAGCGCCGTTCAGGACATCGAGAGACCCGAGGATACCGAAGAGCGCCTCGCGCACACGGTCCGAAGTGGGTCGTGTGACGTTGCCTCGCGGGGCGCGAAGGGCGCGCGAGCGATGGATCCCGCCGGTAATCCGCATGATAGGCTGCTGGTAGTGTGCCCGGAATCGAAGCCGAGTGGCGTGGGTAAGAAGGCTCGCCTGGAGGCCAGGCGCATCATGCAGCCGGACTGCAAGCCCCGGGGTCGGCAGCGCCGGTGGCAGGCGGTGGGTACGCTGGCTCTGAGCTGCGCCGTGTTGCTGCTCGGCCTGTTACCGCGGCCCGCTCGCGCCGAGGGCGAGACGGCGAGCGCATCGCCGATCTACGTCCTTTCGATCTGGACCGACGACGCCGACGATCAGGCCGAGGCGCTGACGCAATCGCTGCGTTCTCAGGTCAAGGCAGCCCCGGGGTGGTCGCTGGCGATCGCGACCCAGTCCTTCGAAACGCTCGCAATCGCGCTCCGCTGTCCGCCCAAGCCGGACGCGGCTTGCTTGCAGCGCATTGCCGATCAGCTGCGAGCGGAGCACTACATTTGGGGGACGATGTCGAAGAGGGCGGGGCAAGTCACGGCGGACGTGCACCTGTGGAGTCGGGGCAAGCCACAAGCCGATGCCAGCGCGACGTACGCCGATAGCCTGACCGACCCCAATCAGCCCGCTCTTCGCGCGATCGCCACCGGACTGCTGAGCAAGCTCACCGGCACCGCGATCACCGGCACATTGGTCGTTCGAGCCGGCGACGCCGGCGGTCTCGTCGTGATCGACGGGCAAGAGAGAGCCACCCTGCACGGAGGCCTGGCGCGCGTGGTCGTCGACGCAGGCGAGCACACCGTTCGCGTTCAGATCCCCGGCTTTCATATCCCCGCGCAGACGGCATCCGTCGGGCCGAACGCCGAGCGGCAGGTCAGCTTCACCGTCTCGACCCCCGAAACGACTGCACCGCCCGCCGGGGGCCCACCGAGTGAAAATGGCGGAGGGCTCCGGGCGCGCGGCGTCCTCGGATACACGGCCATCGTCGTCGGCGCCGGATTGCTGGTCGTCGCCGGCATCGAGGCCGCCAACTGGGTCAGCGACAAGAACGCGAGCGACGCCGACCGCCAGAGCGTGCCCAGAACCGTGACTGACGTGTGCAGCGAGCCCGTCAACGCCGCCGCGGTCGACGCATGTGAAAAAAGCAGGAACGCAAAGACCGTATCGACACTCGGATGGATCTTCGCAGCGGTCGGCGCCGCTGCCGCCGGAACCGGCGTATGGCTGGTGGTGACCGACGCCGCCGAGTCCACCGCGAGACCCGGCGACGCGCGCGCCAGCGTCCCGCCCCGGACGACGGCGTCTCGGGTCGAGCTGCTCCCGATTCTGGGAGCTCATGACCGCGCGCTCGAATTGCGCGTCCGGTTTTAGCTACACGCGCGATCCGACTATACGCGCGATCCAGCTACACGCGCGATCCCGACAAGACGTCGCGAAGCGAATACCAGCCCCGGGCGTGTCCCGCGATCCAGCGAGCGGCGCGCAGAGCGCCGTGTGCGAACACGTCTCGGCTGGTCGCACGGTGAGCGAGCTCGAGACGTTCACCTCCCCCCATCAAGTAAACGACGTGATCGCCGACGACGTCGCCGCCGCGCAGGGCATGGACGCCGATCTCGTTTCGACTGCGCGCGCCCGGGTTGCCGTGACGCCCGTGAACGACGGTCGCATCGGACGCACGCGCCCGCTGCAGGACGTCGACCAGTCGCAACGCCGTACCGCTCGGAGCGTCGACTTTGCCCCGGTGATGCGTCTCGACGATCTCGATGTCCCAGTCGGGGAGCGCGGAAGCGGCTTCCGCCGCAATGCGCGAGAGTACGTGCACACCGACGCTCATGTTCGGCTCCCAGAGGACGGCCACCGTCGCCGCCGCCTTCTCGAGAGCCGAGCGCGCTCGTTCGTCCAGACCGGTCGTCCCGCTGACGATGGCCGCCCCAGCGGCCGCGGCAATGGGGGCGAGGGCGAGCGTCGCGGCGGGCGCGGAGAAATCGATGACGACGTCGGCGTGCGCTCCCTCGAGGGCCGCCAGCCCATCGACCACGCAGACGCCGAGCGGGCCGATGCCCGCCAGGTCGCCGACATCGCGGCCTACCTCGGTCGCGCCCACGGCGCAGACGATGGATAAACCTTCCGCGCGCGCTGCGCGGACGACCGCGCGCCCCATGCGCCCGCTCGCCCCCACGACGGCAAGGCGAGTCAATGCGCGCCTCCTCGGTATGCGTCGAGCGCAGCGGCGATGGCGCTCCGGACGGCTTCTGAGACGCCGGAGAGAGGCGGGCGAACCGTGGGCTTGATCCCGTTTCCGAGAGCCAGTGCGGCCTTGACGGGGGCGGGATTCGCATCGAGAAACATGGCGTCGTGGACCGGCATCAGCGCGAGGTGTGCGCGCCGAGCTTCGTCGAACTGACCGTCGAGGGCGAGACGCGTAGCGCGGGTCACCTCGGCGGGAAGCACGTTCGACGTCACGCTGATGACCCCGCGGGCCCCGACCGCGATCATCGCCAGCGTGAGCGCATCGTCGCCGCTGAGGACGACCAGCCGACTGGACGTACAAGCGAGCTTCTGGGCTCGAACGACGTTGCCGGTCGCCTCCTTGACGGCCACCACGTTCGGAGCTTCCGCAGCGATGCGCGCCAGCGTCTCGGGGGCGAGGTCGACCCCCGTCCGTCCGGGGATGTTGTAAACGACGATTGGAATTCGAACGCTGCGGGCGACGTCCACGAAGTGACGGCACAAGCCGTCTTGCGAAGGCTTGTTGTAATAGGGAACGACGACCATGGCAGCGTCGGCGCCCGACCGCTCCGCGTGCTGCACGAGTCCAACAGCTTCGCGCGTCGAGTTCGAGCCGGCTCCCGCGATGACCTGAGCCCGCCTCGCAACCCGTTTCACCGTCCGCTCGACGACTTCCCGATGCTCCTCATGGGATAGTGTCGGGCTTTCGCCCGTCGTCCCGCAGGGAACGAGACCCGTCACGCCCGCCGCGATCTGGGCGTCGACGAGCGCGTCGAACGCGGGCCAGTCGATCGGATGGTCGGGGCCGTCGCGGAACGGCGTCACGAGCGCGGTATAGGTACCCTCGAGCCGCAGGAACATGGCCCGACGTTAGCACCTGCCCGACGGTCACGGCCGCCAGACGCGTCGAGAACCCGACCGAAGTTGCTGGACGCGCTCGGCAAGGGCTCGTCATTGCGAGCGGTCAAGGAAAGGCGCGCGGAGCTCGGCTCCCTCCATCTCGCCGAGAAAATTGTCTCGGCGGCGGAGGTCGTCGATGAAAGCGCGGTCCTCTTCGGTGACCGCCGCCCTCTCGAGCAGATATCCGAGGTGCCGCAACCGATGAACGTGCGCCCGGATGCGCGCCTCGGCGTAGCCCGTCGCCGTGCCCGCTCGCAGGATGAACGCCCAGTCGCTCGACTGAAGCAGTAAGAGTTCCCGAATGAGTTGATCGAGAGCCCGCCCGCGTGCGCCCGAGACGTCGTGGTACTTGCGCACGAGCCAGGCCGCGTAGCGGGTGGCGTGATGAACGTGGCGCCACGTCCAGGCGGCTTCGTGGCCCACCCAGACCTCGCCGTAGCCTCCGGCGCCCCAGGTGCTCGCACTCGGCGTGGCCTGTGCGCAGACCGGATGGCGCTCGAGATAGTGACGCAGCGTGGTCGCCTCGACCGCCCCGCGGGTCTCGGCGAGACCGCGGTACACGGCTTCGAGGAAAACGGGGCCTTCGAACCACCAATGGCCGTAGAGCTCGGCGTCGTACGGGGCCACGACGAGCGGAGGTATCGGCATGGCGCGAGCCAGGTGCTGGAGCTGCGCTGCTCGGTCGAATACGAAGTTGCGCCCGTGCTCCGTGGCCTTTCGTCGCGCGGCGTCCGGCTGGTACGGCTCCTTTTCGACGTCCTTGCCGGTAATGCGAAAGTACTTCAATCCGGTCATCAGCCGAGAGCCGTCACCGGCCACCTCGCCCA